>ERZ824488.72-NODE-72-length-130273-cov-5.691947_pt1 | contig 130273 bp, 103 predicted proteins | sample MGYA00519936_ERZ824488 | MGnify/ENA primary metagenome ERZ824488 (study PRJEB31778, sample SAMEA3449153) | human gut metagenome | biome: human gut; feature: human-associated habitat; material: faeces | place: United Kingdom | collected 2010/2012 ...
CTCCAACTGCCTCCGCTTTTCTTTTCAATTCTAGCAGAAATCTTGCAGGTGCACGGCGGTTGATGGATCTTCCAAAACGTTTTTTTCGTTTATATTTCTGAATCACCTTTACAGTGCCATCTTTCTGCTTAACTTCTGTTTTCTTTTCCTGCCGTTTGGTTTCTTTTGCCCTCTTTTGAAGCGCTTGAAAGTGCATCTTTTCAACAGGGAAATACCTGGCAATTGTTATCAGCTTATTACACAGCTCTCGGTGACTGTCAACGATATAAGCATGCTTTTTTCGATACAATGATTTTAACAGTCGGCACATTTTTACATAGTTTTTGGAGTATTTCCATGGATCACGATTAGAACGATTGATAGTTCCATCTTCGTTATACTTATTTGGGTTACTGATTCTTCTGGAGCGATCCATCCTCTGAGAAATCTTTTGAATTTTTTTCTCATACTGGATTGCATTCGGAGCCAGTTCTTCCAATACACAGGCATCTTCTGAAACACCGGCTATTGTTGAAACACCCGGATCAATTCCCATTGTAGATGTTCCAATTGAAACTCTTGTCGGTGCAGCCCCACTTACAACAATTTCTGCATAGTATCGCCATCCACTAGAAAACATAAGCCGTTTTATATTACAATAACTGATTTTTCCTTTCAGTGATTCCCATACATAACTAAGACTGTTTTCTGATTTTGGAAGATAACATTTTAGAGAAAGTCCAAGCCAATTGACATACATTGCATCCAGATCAAAACGAGCACCATTTTTATTTGACTTTCCACCAATCGTATCAAAGTCCATCAATTTCTTAAAATGAAGCTCTTTTCCATTTCCAAACAGACATCTCTCGACACCGCACCATACACGATCTGCTTCTGCCTGTACCTGCTGAGAAGAAAGAAGTTTTGAAAATTGCTTTCCACAGACTTTTAGATAGTGTTCCAAAGAGGCTTTTGACAGTCCCTGTTCGGTACGGCAAGCTGCTAATTGCTTTGCCAATTTTTTCTTTTGCGATTTCTCCTCTTTCGACATTTTTTCTTTTTTCACCAGCTCATTGTATAACTGTCTGAGTTCTGCATATCGCTTATCGTGCTGAAGGCGTATCATGCATTTACGGGCATGCTTTACACATACATTATGCAAATGTGCCAATGCATGAAAACGACGATCGATTTCATGGCGTTCGTATTTAGATGTTTTTAACAGAAGCTGTACCGTATGCATATGTGCCCTCCTTTAACTGCGAATATGAATATATGTTCTTTACTGATATAAACAGTATATCATACAACACACAAGGACACAAGCACAAAACGAGCAGTTGCCTGTACAACATTTCGACAAAATTCGACATCATTGTCCGATAATTGCAAAAAGTTTCTTGGCTTTCATCCCACGGTTAAAACCGTGGGCTTTCCCACCCGACTTTTGTAAATTTCAGAATTTACTGCCACCTGAAATGCCTGATTCCCAGGATTTACAAACATGCCCATACTTTCTCATTCCTTTCTGTTAATTTGGTTTCACCATAACCCGACATTTTTTATGATAAAATGCAATTCCATATTTCAAGATTTTCCGATAACCTTTGTTACACAGCTCCTGCACATAGTTTTTATCCTCGATTTGCTGTAACGCTCCACGGCAGTCTGTATCAAGGTTCTTTTCATCGCTACTATATTTTAGCTCAATCACAACTCCAATCTCATTCTCTGGTTCTGTTGTCTCTATAAGAATATCGCTAAAGCCATCGCCGGACTCTCGATTGGATAAAATCTCCCAGTCTCGCCTGTATCCTAAAATTCCAATCATCAATCCATGATAGAAATTTTCGTGAAGCGATCTGGCAAAATTATCGCGAATGCTAATCGTTTTTTCCATGTACTCAGTCAGTAGCTGTTCAACAGCCGCTTCATTTGCCGATACGATTGCATTGCAAAAGTCTTCAAGCAACTTGCCGTTTTGGGCAACCTCCTTGCGAAACAAGGTTAACACACGCTCAATGATAATATTGCAAATCTCTCGATTGGGAACTGCAAGGCGGTAATATCCATTTCCGATATAACCGCGCTGCGTCAGATAGCCTGTCATAAAAAGTGTACTCCACAGATTGTCGATACTTGAATACAATTCCTTATACGTTATCATTTCATCTACCTTTTGTGTGATAAACTCGCCGTTTACCAACCGTTCCAACTCACCTTTTGTCAACATTCCGGGATCATTGATACTGTCGATGAAATGATTGATCACATCATTTCCACTTGTATTCATCCAATAATTTTTCGGCTCTGCATTTGGATTGCTGCGATGGTCATCGCAATAATTCACAACATCCCACGGACAATAGACATCCGCATTACCAAAGCGATAGCCATCGTACCATTCCCTTACCTGATTAAAATGACGATCCAATCCATAATATTTTAGCATTGATTTCACTTCTTCATTTGTAAAGCCAAATGTCTCATCAAACTCAACATCGGTAATTGAATACACCTTAAAATTATTTAAGCCCGTGAAAATACTTTCCTTTGCAATACGCAAACACCCCGTCAGCACAGCAAAAGCAAGACTCTCATTCGTCTTTAATACATTTCCAAAAATATTCCGAATCAAAAGAACCATCTCGTCATAAAAGCCATTTTCATATGCCTTTGCTAACGGCACATCGTACTCATCAATCAATATAACCACTTTTCGATTAAAATGTTTTTCAAGAAGCTTTGTCAACCATAACATACTTGAACTCATAATTTTCATATTCATATCATCATCAAGCAGCTTACAAAATCTTTCTTTTTCATAATCGGTCAACCTACCGCTATTCTGCAAAAATTGAAAGCTCGCTGCACTCTGATTTATAATCTCTACGAGTTGGACAACTGCCTCTTGATAAGATGCTGCATCCACACCTTTTAAACTAATTGCAATCACAGGATACTTTCCCATATATCGCTCACACAGCGCCGCATTTTTTGAAATATGAAGCCCTTCAAATAAAGAGGGATCCGTTCCTATTTCAAAAAATCGTTTTAACATACTCATGTTTAATGATTTTCCAAAGCGGCGCGGCCTGGTAAACAAGGTTACTTTGCTTCTCTTTTCAAGAACTTGCTCAATCAATGCCGTTTTATCAACATAATAATAGCATTCCTCTCGAATCTCTTTAAAATCTTCGATTCCAATCGGAAGCATGAATTGATTTTCCATAATCCCTCCTTCTACTTTCTGCTTTCTGCTTTCTGAAAAGCGATGTCATCTCAAAAGTTCACACTGTTGTTTTTTGTTTGTATACTTATATGTTACCTCAAGTCAAGTAATTATGCAAGCACTTTTTGTAAAAGAAAAAGCGCTGCTCTTTGCAGCGCCCCTTCCATCAAGAAACTCCATCTATTGGCGTAAGTACACCGGCATCCATCTCATACACCTTATCACACAGACAACGGATATCCTCCATGTTATGGCTCGCAAGAAGAATCGTCGTCCCCTCTGCCTTTAAATTCAGAAAGATCTGGCGCATTTCCTCCACGCCTCTCTTATCCAGTCCATTCATCGGCTCATCCAAAATAATTAACTTTGGCTTTTCCATAATAGCCTGTGCGATTGCAAGCCTCTGCCTCATTCCAAGTGAAAACTTCGCCACCTTTTTTCTTCCGGTATCTCCTAATCCAACAGTCTCTAATACCTGTTTCACATCTTCCTTTGTGATCCGGTGACGAATCGCCGCCAGATTATACAGATTGTCATATGCATTTAAATATGGAATAAAATCCACATTTTCAATGATCGCGCCAACATCCTGTGGAAAATCTACATCCTTTCCCACACGTTTTTTTCCTACAGTCACCGTACCCTGTGTTGGCTTTAAAAAGCCTAAAATCAGCTTCATCATAACTGTCTTACCAGAACCATTTCGTCCCACAATGCCATGAATCAGCCCTTCTTCAAATTCAATCGAAAGCGGCTTTAACACCTCAACCGACCGGAAGCTTTTTGATACACCATCCAATATAATATAAGGTTCCATATACACACCTCGCTTTTTAGCTATAATCGTATCTGCCTATTTTCAGATTCATGACAGCAAGCGGCACAAGAATCATTCCTGCCAAAAACAGACACGCATAAGAAAACGTTGGATTAACACGATTAAATGCAGTCGTGCTTAAGTTTCCGACACGACTCATGCTGAATGGAGAGATAAACAACAAATATTTACTTGTCACTCCGACTCGCACAACCGTTGCCCAATAGTCCATCGCAATTCCGATTCCACCGATTGCAATACCAGGACCACTCGGCCACAGCATATGAAGCATCATAGTCAGAAAACCAGTTGCCATTCCAATCATCAGGCAAAGAACAATGCATCTGCCAAACAGCTGCAGCGCCGTTGTCTGGCGCATGACCGAAACTGGGAATGAAAAATAATTGGAAATTCCATAGCCAAACGGTGCATTTATCATCTTTACAAAAGTTGTCGTCCACGCTGTCTGAAATGTTACCTGCGGCACAATAAGAAGCAGCAGTAATAAAAATATATACGCAAAATATATCACTGTAATTGCGACAATATACACGATCTGTCCCCAGAGCCAACTCCTTCGGGAAGTACGCAGCAGATACTGGTAAACACCATCATCACGATATGGAATGTCACATATAATCAGCACAAAACCAATCCATATCGTAAACGACGTGTACATATTGTTGGTCACAACAAGAAACATCTCCATAATGCCAATTTTCTGTCCCGACTCCATCAGACCACCACGCACATCACCAAAATAAAGATAGAAAAAGACGGCCAGACAAAGACAAATTACCAGTGTTTTTCCCTGAGACAGACAGCGCTGAAAATTTAATTTTACATAGGCGTTCATTCTTCTCATGCTATCCATTGATTCCCCTCCATTTCATCTCTCGGTAATAAAGAAATCCAAGCACTGCGTATGCGGCGAGATTTCGGGTGAGGCAGATTCCCCATCCACCATCAGCTAAAAGTTCTCTTCCGTATGGAATATATGCATATAATCCTACAAAACCTCCAATATACATCCCTATTCTTGTAAGCAAAAATGGCATCGCATAAAATACATAACGATTTGTACAAAACACAGATACACATAATCCAAGCAATACATAAATCCCAATATGAAGTGAATACTGAAATGCCAATACTATGACGGTTGGATAATAGCCAATAGATAATGCCATACGATACCAAAAGCATTCTTTTGATTGAAATAAATTCGTAATTGATTCTACTGTACTTCCATGTCTTACTTCTGGTATAAATATCACACATACAGCAAAAAACAATATTACGCTTATCATATAAAGTATGATTCCACCAAGCACCGCCGACACAATCTTCGCTATGCAATAACGTAATTGACCTGAACGCATCTGTATCAACCAATCATAGTGTCCTTTTCGTTCATCAAAATAGTTGCCTGCTGCCGCGACCGGGAAAATTAATGTTTGTATAAAAATAGTAACACCAAAATTTTCTGTAACCCAAAATAAATTTAAAAACCCTATCTCATATCTTGCTCTTAAGTCAGACTCAACACCTAATATCATAATTCCCATATACACAACTATACAAACAAATGCAGTTGGTTTTTGCAATATACGTTTTAGTTCTCTTCCTATCATAGAGCATCACCATCCTTTACTCCCGATCTGAAATTTTTAAATATTCCGTCTGATAATCCTCATCAAAATCCTCTGCCATTGTAAACGTATAGCAATACGGCATTGTCGCATCAACAAGACCAACAAAATGCCATAATTTATCTACACCATCCTGATCAATTAGCTGTTTCACATACAAACCTACATCATATACATATTCTCTGATATCTGTTCCCATATCTACTGGAATATATTGAACCTCGACCTGCAACGAATCTGCAATCGGATTTGTCGCTAATGGTGGAATTTGTAATCTGTCCCACACTGCATCATATACCGCTTGCATTGCTTCTTCATCAGATATTCGTTGTCTTTGAGATACTTTTTCTCTATTTACCACCTCCGAAACTCTTTGCAAACCTATTAGATATCCATCATCCTCCACCGATACCATTACAAACTGACCAAAATATTCTGTTTCATTTCCTTCTTTTCCAATTGCATATCCTTCGGGGGATAGTTTTATTCCATCCTGCTGAAGATAATATGTATAAGTTGCACGATCACCATTAAGATAATCTACCTGCTTGATATACTCATCCATAATATTAATGTTTAATGTTTGTAATAGTTGCTCCCACTCTTTGAGCATACTCTCCTCATCTGGAACATCATCCTTATATGTAATCGCTATTGATTCATAAACAGTATTGTCCGTCACAACCAAAACCTGCTGTTTTTCTCCATCATATATATATCTTTCACTAGCCAACGTACTTTGCTCTGTAATCAAATCCTCATTCCATTTTCCTTTTCCAAAATATGCATCCAAAACTTCCTCAGGGCTAAATACTCTTATTCGCATCAAAAGTCGGTCTGCACTCATCGGGTCTACTGCTTCCTCTGTCTGTGTTTCTGATTCTTCAGATTCCTGTTCGATTCCCGTTTCCTGTTCTGTTTTGGTTTCCGCTCCATGCGTTGCAAATGAATACAGACTTGTCACGTTCATCATTGCCACTAACATACATACACTGATTCGTTTTCTCATACACATTCCTCCATTCTTTTCATACCACTTAAGCCTGCAGACTAACTGCAGGCTTAAATTTTTGTTTTTATTTATTTCTCAGGATCTTTTCTGTATCTCTACAAATCCCCCTACATGAAACTATTGACGTCAAAAACACTTTTATCGCTACAATCCTAACTTCAGCAATTCTTATAAAAGATTCTAAACCTGCAAGTAAGATAATTATTTATATAGCGCTTTCTTCTGTTTTCAACGTTAAAAAACGCTACTTTCCAATAATCATTTATTTATGGTGTAAATTTCACAGTAAATGACGCTCCACCATTTGAACCAGTATTAGTAGCAATTCGTGCCACATAATAGTCACCATAATTGCCATATCCTGAATTATAATATAATGTACATGTTCCTATTCCATATGCGGAAACTACACCAGTCGCTGGTGCCCCTGCCTGCGTACGTACACGCACTGTCAATGGGTGTGCAGATGGATTTGCATCGTAATTTGCGAATGCTGTAAATTGTACTAAAGCTGGTGCTCCTGTTACACTAGATTTTTTTGCTACTGGCGTTGTTGCCACTGCTCCGCCTGCCGACACTGCATTTGAATATACTACCGTATCTGCAAATGTCGGTGCTGCTACGCAAGCTACCACACCTAATGCTGCCAATGCTTTCTTCAAACTTAATTTCATAGTCTGCTCCTTTCGTATAATGTTTTGTTTCGTTTCGTTCTTGACAAGCTTATCGTGCCTCTACTATAGCAAATATAAATAAGTTTATGTAAAACTGTCCTTAAAATCGACATTTTTGACTTTCAAATCAACTTTTCTTCACTTATTCCCCCAATATTTCTGGATAAGTTGTTTGAAATACTTTATTTTTCCTCTGCTTATCCAGAATTTATCTTCATTTTTCATTATGATCGCTCCATTGTTAACACATTCTACAAACGCAAGATTACAAATAGTACCTCTATCAACCCATATAAAATCATAATTCGTAAGTTCTTCAAATATTTCTTTTAATGTTTTGCGAACTCTTATTTTTCTTTCCCCCTGAACTAAAAATATACTATATTTTCCCTCGTGTGTAATACTTTGAATATCTTTATATAAAACACGCCATGTGCCAGCCTGATTTTTCATAATGTAACATTGTTTTTTTCTTTTTTCCATTGCATCCTTTACATCTTCTATAATATTCTCAATCTCATTATCAGACGCATTCTTTGCAATGATCTGAACTGATTTGATTGGAAACGCTAAAGTTGGTTCAAGTTTATCTGCTAAAACTAAGAAAAAGGCTTCAGAATCTCGCTCACGCACAGTCTTCATTAACTGCTTTTCTTTTTCTGTTTGCCCCTGCTGAATCACCAATATGTATAAATCAAAATACACTCTATCTTCTACTTCATATCGCAATAATGATGCATTCTTAAAATAACTCATTCTAATCATTGTTTCATCTTTTTCAAAAATTTCATTTATCTTCTCTGTTAAGGCAACCGCTTCGTTTTTATCGTCACATACCGCAATTTTAATCATAGTCCCTCGTTCCCCCTTTTTGTATTTTTTCTATTGCCAGAAAATTATTTATGTCGTTGTTTACAATATACTATACTTCCACTTAACCTACAATACGTCGTATTTGAGACAGATTTTGAAATTTGTCAAAACCTGTCTCAAATACGACGTATTGTCTCTTTTAATTTTCTGTTTTACAATAAGAAAAAAAGAAAAAGGAGATTTTATCTATGAAAAAATTTAAAGTTGTATGTTTCACCTTATTAGCCGCTTCAGCAATAGCTTCTACTTTTTATTTTACTACTGCCAAAGCAGCTAACTCAAAAAATCCTGATACTATTATTGAGACAGAAGAGGCTTCCACAGAAGAACAGCCTTCTATTTTGCCACAAAATGATAGACCTAGTAAAGTTGGTTCATGATACATATTTTTCCATATTCTCTTGATAAAATTTTACACTATTTTCTGAATAGAAAAAGATTGCAAGCTGATATAATATAAGAAAGAGTTCTCTTCGCCAATTTTGGTATTCTTCTTTTTTATCAACTTCTTCTTTTTCTAATTCATATAAACTCCAACAAATATCATATAGAAAAAAATCAACGTCCTCTATGGTATCATTTAGTAATGCTTTTATAATTTTCTTATCCTTTTGCATTGATTGTCTATATAATTTATGATCACCCAATAAATTAACCAATCCGGTTGTTATCACAACATAACCTCTATAAGGAATTTGAGTACGTTTCATTTGTAACTCAAAAGACTCATACAACGCTTGATAAATCTGTTTTGCGCACTCATACTCACCAGATTTTTCAAGTTTATCTGCAATATTCCCAGCTAGACTCCCCTCCTCTCTCTGGAACACCCACATATTCCATTTTTCCAGCGGAAGTTCTGGCATCGTACAGGATAACGCCTCTTTTAACATTCTCAGATATTCATCTGAGGCCAACTTCTCTCGCTTATACAAAATATTGCTTTCCATAAACAGCACTTCCTGCCGATTTAATGGCACGTTCACATCCAGTTTTTCCTTAAAGCTCTGAAAACTTTCCCATGCGTTATCCCATTCTTCGCGTATAATAAAGTCAACAATTTCCTGTCTCTGGTGCAACACTTCCAGCGAATCAGTCTCAAGTAACAACTGCCCCTCTAGTCCCGTCTTATGATAAAACTGCATGAGCATTTCATAATTTCTGCCAGAAGGTCGATGCGTTCCCGCCTCTATTTTCTCTATCTGTCGCGCAGTCAGATGGTCTGGATTCGCAGCCGATACCTTTACCGCTGACAATCCCATTGCTTTTCTAAGCATTTTAAGTGTCAGTCCAATTTCATGCGTATTGCTGACACTAATGCTCTGCCACATTCTCTTTTTAGGGTGCGAAAACAACCGATATAATTCCTCAAATGTCTTGAGAAATTCTGTTACCTCTGTCTCTTCTTCCTTGTATTTCTGATCCTCTTTTCCTTTTACGCTAATGCATTCTAACACATTAAGCAGTTCTTCCAAAACAAAAACAACATAACGCTGTGAGTACTGATGTCTGAGTAGCTCAAGTGCTTCCATTCCATATGAAAACGCTTTTTCTTCATTGCCTGCATACAATTCGAGTTTCATTCCAAGAAGTGCCACCTGTGGATAAATCAATATCTGAACCTTTGGTTCAAACTTTGCCTGTTTTACATAGTCAGCTACCTTCTTGTGCATCTGCATAGCTTCATCTGTCTTACCGATAAGAAGCAGACAATTTGCCAGAAGCAAAATACTTTCCAACTCACAGGGAGCCAATAAAAACTTTGACAGCTTCTTTTTTTCCCATCCACCGGGTAATGTACATAGTACCGTCTGCCGTGCGCTTTCCACCAGATTTTCTCCCTCTGATTTTTCACGTTCAACGTCAACGCTCTTGCTCTCAAAACGTTTTTTGTACGCCTGCATCAGAAGAATGGTCTGCATTTTCTTTAAAAACTGCTCTTCAAATGGCGTTTTTTTCCGATACTTTTTCTGATACACTTCTAGTAATTGCTGTGCTTTCTGCGGCTGCTCAAAAACAACTAGACAGATATCCTCGCGGTCTCTCCATCCGTTCAATTCCCTTGCATCTGCCATTACCTCAAAATATTCAGTCGGCACACCTAGTCTTTGCAGCAGATAGTCACCTATCATTTTCTTCCATGGCGTGTCGCCATTTTCCATTTTCCTAAGCTCAGTTCTGGTGCAGACACCTCTTGATATTTTTTGTCCAGAGATGCCGCGGCGGCATCGTTCCTTATACATGAATTTCCCGCAATATTGGTTGTACCGCCGCAGCCATAGTAATTCCTCTTTGTTCATATATTATTATTCAATCCACACTCTTTTATCTAATGCCGGGCAGCTGATGCATACCTTTACATCTTCTTTTGGCTTTACATAGACAATCAATCTGCCATTGTGTGTCTTTCTGTGTGCCTCGCAGTATGGAGTTAGGTCTGCTAAATCACCGTTTTCCAGTCCGAGAAGTGTTCCTCCTATTACCTCTGCCGTGATTTCCAAATCTTCTGCCGCAAGAACACCATTTTCATCGGTAAGTGAAACCTCGATCTGCATCACTTCTTCCTTATTTATAGTTTCTTCTGCATGCCATACATTTGCAGACAGCTCGACTGCTTTTCCTGCTGTCTGAATGCTGCACTCGGCTTCGCCGCACACTGCCTTAAGTACACCTGGCTCATAAGCAAAACGCCATTCGGTGCAGCCTTCTTTTTCAAGATATGTTCCATCGTGCAATGACTTTTCACCATCAATACCAACTATACTAAGAGAAATAGTTTCTTTTTGCACATTTGTGAAGACGCGTACAACGACATTTTCTCCGTCTGTATAATTCCAATGTGCATTCCACGGTCTCCACTCATGCTCATCACCATCATCTGGGCGTGTCAGGATACAAGCAAATGGTTCTGTGCTCCAGAATGCCTTTCTTCTATAGAAGCCCGGCTTTTCAAAGCCTGCAAGATCCATTAAACCAGCTGATGAACCGTGAATCGGCCATCCATGTGCCTCTCCAAGATAATCAATTCCTGTCCACAAAAATTGTCCGCTGATATATGCATTGTCGCGCACCGCACACCACTGCTCGTAGCCGCCGCCGTTTTCGCTGCCTAAAAATGGCTTGTCTGGGAAACGTTTGTGGCTTTCCTCATACAGATGCTCTTTATAATTGTAGCCCACAACATCAAGTGCATCAAAAAATCCAATATGAGATGACAGCTCTGGGAAGGCTGCTGCCAATGTAACTGGTCTTGTGGTATCCTGTGTGCGCACAATCGCTGCCAATTCCTTTGCAATTACGCTAAGTCGCTCAGCATTTGGCTTATTCGGGTCATACTGACGCTCCTTTGCCGGCTTGTTGGCATCGTTGTTTCCTGTCATGGTTTCAAATAGTGGATGGCAATATGGGTCATTCGGGTAGTCGATCTCATTTCCAATGCTCCACATAACGATGCTTGGATGGTTGCGGTCACGGCGTACCATATCGGCGAGATCACGCTCATGCCACTCTGGGAAATCTTCTGCGTAGCCCTCATGCTTTGGCGGATATACATTATGACCGGTAGACCACTTATTCTTCGGATTTTCCCACTCATCGAATGCCTCATCCATCATTAAAAGTCCAAGCTCATCACAAAGATCATACAACTCTGGCATATGAGGATTATGACTGCAGCGGATTGCATTGCAGCCGCCTTCCTTCAATTTAAGCAGTCTGCGAAGCCATACCTCACGATACATTGCTGCACCAAGACAGCCGCCATCATGATGAACACATACGCCCTTAAACTTTGTTTCATTTCCATTCAGGAAAAAGCCTTGATCAGCATCAAATGAAAATGTTCTGATACCAACGCGCTCTTTATCTAATACAATCACATTTTCATCTTCTTTTTCAAATGAAATGCAAAGCTCATATAATGATGGTGATTCACAAGACCAAAGCTTTGGTTTTCCAATCATTCCATTTAAATAGAAGGTTTTCTTCTCATGTGCCTCCATTGCAGCAGGTACTCTAGCAAAAACAACCGACTCTTCATCACTTCCACATAACTTTAGACTAGCAGTCAATGTTCCAATCACACGCTCATCCAGCTCATTTACAATCTCTGCATCTGCACAAACAGCCGCTGACTGCTCATCTGCTCTTGACACATTAAAGGCAACACCATTCCAGACAGCATGAACCTGCTCCTCCACTACAAGATATGCCTTGCGGTAAATACCAGAGCCTGTAAACCAGCGTGAATCTGCTAAATCAGTATGGCATACACGCACAGTAATCTCATTATCAATCGCACCAAACTGAACAAAGTCAGTAATATCATAGCTGATCTGTGTATAACCATAAGGACGCTTTCCGATGTGATAGCTGTTGCACCATATTCTACTATTTTTATAGATTCCATCAAATACAACTCTCACGCGCTTTCCCTTATATGCTTCTGGAAGTGAAAAACGCACGCGATACCAACCAATACCGCCGCTTAAATATCCAGTTCCGCTGGAATTAGTCTGCTCAAACGGCATGTGAACAGACCAGTCATGCGGCAGCGTAACGCTAGTCCACGCGCTGTCATCATAGCCCTTGTACCAGCCTTCCGGCACCTCGCCGTAGTGGAACTTCCAGTTCTCATTTAAAGCAATATATGTTCTATCCATACTATTTTTCCTCCTAATTTTCAATAAACAGTTCACGTTCGTAACCTAGACTGGCGGTGAGACGAGTTGCTTTTACGAGGCCGAACGTTGTAGCAGGCCTTGTCAAAATAAACTTCCGTTGAAAATGCGTAGTGGGGTCCTGCGGAAAAGAGAGGCCGACAAAACAATCGTCGATCCGCCCTCGTAACCTTCCCCGTGAACGTCCGGGTATCTACAACAAAAAAAGGGCAGACACCTTACAATGTCCGCCCCAGCTTCATCAGCCGATATCCGGCTCATCTTTTAAGGTTATTGTTCCTGGCTGTTTGCCGTCTGTCTCGAATACAACGATTTCATTTCGTCCTTCTCTTAACAGCGGTGCCGGAATATAAAGTCTCTTCTGTGGTCCGATCTCCCAGAATCGTCCCAGATTAAATCCGTTTAAGAAAATGCATCCCTTACCCCATCCTTCGAAATCGAGGAAGGTATCTCCCTTTTGGTCCACGTCAAGCGTAAAGTGATAAAATGCCGGAAGTCCCTCTGTATAGCCCTTTGTATAATCAAGCTTTTCGATGTTGTCAAGCGGCAGGCAATACTCTTCCCAGTTTAAGTGAGTGTGACCGTTGATCTGTACGTGTCCGTCGATACCTTTTCTCTGATGCTCCATTCTTGGTCCAAAGTTTACGCGTCCCATGTTCTCAACAAGAATATCAAGCGGTGCACCCTTCTTAAAGGTAACTGGCTTTCCATCTTCCTTTGCAAAATCCTCTCCTGCCTTTGCCTCAGAAAGAAGCTGTCTGTCATAAAGCGTTACAAGTGGTTTCTGATCAACAAAGAGATTTGCACGGTCATTTGCCTCATACAAACGGATCTTTTCAAGATTCTGCTCTTTCTCAAGCTTTGTATGGTACAAAATATATCCATAATTTTGTCCTAAACGCTCCATAGAAGTCGGGAACTTGCATTTTACAGGTGCTGAAAGATCATCAAGAGATTCAAAGAGTCCAACTCTTGCATCATACTGTAAGGTTCCGTATGCTTTCTTCTCGATCTTTGTGCTGTATGTTACTTCCGGAATCGGTGCATACTTGCGGATAACTTCCTGATAGCGGCGATATTTCTCTGTTATATCACCAGACTCTGTAAGTACGCCATCATAATCATAGGAAGTAACATCTGGTGTCAGCTCATCGTAATAATTAGATCCATTCATAAAGCCAAAGTTTGTGCCGCCCTCAAACATGTAAATATTGACATGGCCAAGCTCAAGCATCTTGTCAAGATCCTTTGTGCTCTCCTCCAAATTTCCTCTCATATGGCCGCCATTGCCCCAATGGTCAAACCAGCCAACCCAGAACTCGGTACACATTAAAGGACCGCCATTTGTATACTGCTTCAATATTTCAAAACGCTCCTCGGTGCGTGAACCAAAGTTTCCAGTCGGAAGAGCACCTTCTAAGTGACCACAGGAAAGAGACTCATGCATAGGTCCATCTGATGTAACAAGAGGTACAACAGTACCAAAATCGATCATGATCTGCTTCATTGTCTCAAGATACTCTGTGTCATCACCATAGTAGCCATACTCATTTTCTACCTGCATCATGATGACTGGTCCGCCGTAGTTTACCTGAAGCGGTGCCAAAACCTTGAACAATTCTTTATAATAAGAACGAATATGATCTAAGAACGGCTTATAGCAGCCGCGAAGCTTCATGCCATCCTCTGCCAAAAGCCAAGCCGGCAGTCCGCCAAACTCCCATTCTGCACAGATATATGGTGATGGACGAATAATCACCCACAGACCTAACTCCTGTGCTGTTTTTACAAATTTTGCAATGTCGAGCATTCCGTCAAAATGGAACTCGCCCTTATTTGGTTCATGCATGTTCCAAGGAATGTAAGTCTCAACTGTATTGCATCCCATCGCCTTTAATTTTTCCAGACGATCCTTCCAATACTCCGGAACTACACGGAAATAGTGGATTCCACCAGAGATGATCTGAAATGGCTTGCCGTCCAGATAAAAATTGTCTTTGATCTCAAATGTATGTGTCATCATTGCTCCTCTTTCTAAATTATGTTACAAAAAAGAGCAGGATGACCAAAGGTCACCCCGCCCTTTACGCGTTTACTGACCCATTACTGTGGGTAGTTACTATTTTTATTATTCTGCGTCACCGTAAACTTCATTTAACTGCTTCTGAAGCTCTTCGATAACGATATCCATACCTGCATCCTTCAGAGCCTGCTGATACTCAGCAACGATCTCTTCTGCGGTGCCAGTGTACTTACCATATGCGATCTGCTTCATGTAGTTGGTGTTAACTTCGTTGATGTTGTTGATATAGGACTGAATATCATCAACGTTTGCAACAAACTTACCATAAGGATAATCAATTGCTGCATCTTCTAATTCTTTATACATAACATCAATCTTGTCCCAATCCTTTGTAGCGTCACGGATCTCTAACAGATCGTTACGTCCCCACCAGAAGTTAGTTGTAATACCATCAGTATCAGAATTATAGGATTCTGGAGTAATACGAAGACCTTCATCGTTTACATCCCACTGAACACCCTTCTGACCATAGTTGATCAGATCGTAGCACTCAGCATCATTTCTCAGTAAATCATAAACCATCAGAGCTCTCTCTGGGTTCTCAGAACCGTAGGAAACTGCCATTGCACCGTGAGTAATATTCAAAGCAGTAACATTCTTTTCTTCCTCGCCAAACCAGAAGAATCCAACCTCAGCACCCGGTACGTTCTCTGGAGTCTTACTTACAAGATCAGTCCAAGTCTCGGTATGATGCTGTTCAGCAGCAGTCTTGCCAAGCTTGAAGTCCTCTCTATTATCAGAAGAGGTATTGTTCAGAACGTCTGTCTTCCAAACACCCATCTCATCCCATTCCTTCATCATCTTTGCAAATTCTACAAGAGAATCGGTATCAGTATACAGTGGGCTTACAATTGTATACAGATCATCTTTTGTTCCGCCCCAGTAAGCTGCTGCTGCAAGACCATCAATTGATACGAAATCGCTATGGGAAGAAATCCAGCCGCCTGCCATTTGTGAGAACTGTGTGCCATCAGAATCCCAAGGAGTTACAACGCCAAGCTCATCCTTGTTATCGCATACATACTTAAAGTATGTTGTCATATCTTCCCAGCTGTGAACGCCATCCTCAAGACCAGCTTCCTTTGCCCAGTCAAGACGATATGCAAAACCATGATTTGTCCACTGCGCGTAATTATCCTCTGGCATCAGATAAATGTTGTCATTGTACTTACACAGATCCCAGTCTTCCTGCGGAACAGTCTCATAAGTAACTGGTGCGTACTTAGCAAGCATTTCCTCGTCTAACTCAAGGAAAGCACCATTCTTTGCGTTTGGCCATGCATCCAGCCAGTCGGTACCAGTACCAACTAAATCTACAGAACCATCCATACGAGCCAGAGTCAGGTTGTAGTTTGACAGATAATCGGTCCAACCAATGTAGTAAATCTGCAGCTCTGCGTTAACCTTCTCTGTCAGGATTGCATTCAGCTCATCTAACATTTTCTGTGTTGCATCGTTTGTCGGTGCATCACCAGTAGTCATGTAATTGATAACTACATGCTCAGATGTATCAACATCTGCCCACTTCTCTGCCCAGACATCATCATAATTTGGAACCTCGCCCGTAGTTGCCTCTGCTGCTGCGCTGCTGGACTCTTCCTCTGCTTCTGCGCTTGTAACCTCTTCTGCTGCTGCGCTGCTGGACTCTTCCTCTGCGAATGCCGGCATTGATGCGAACATTGTTCCTACCATAGATGCTGCCAATGCGGATGCAAGAAACTTCTTCTTCATATTAAAATCCTCCTTCTTTGTGCGAGTCTTCTCCTCGCTTGCTTTCTTTGTTAAGTATCTATTAATGCAGACTATCCTGCTATTAATCAAAAATCATTAGCCCTTTACGGCTCCGACGGTGATACCGCCGATAAAGTAACGCTGTACAAATGGATAAAGCAGAATAACTGGTCCAGTTGCCAAGACTGCATTTGCCATCTTAAGTCCATTTGACGGAAGATCGGACAAGTCAACATACTGACCTGCTACTGTACTCTTTAAGCTGTTTACCTTATTTACGACCTTGTACAGAGTATACTGCAATGGATAAACACTCATCTTCTCACTTAAAAACAGTGATGACTGATACCACTCATTCCAATAACCAATTGCAAGGAACAAACCGATTGTTGCAAGTGCCGGCTTTAACATTGGAAGAATCAATGCTGTGAAAATCTTCATATCACCAGCTCCATCAATCTTACCAGACTCGGTGATCTCATGAGGAATAGACTTTACAAAGTTCTTCATCAAAATGATCAGCCAAGATGACATCAGAAGCGGAAGCCATACTGCTAAGTAGTTATCCTGCAGCTTGTAGGTCTGTGTCATTAACAGGTAGTACGGAGCCAGACCTGCTGAGAACAGTGTTGTAAAATAGATGTAGAATGAGATTGCATTGCGGAATGGGAAATCCTTTCTCTGCAAAGCATATCCAGTCATGGAAATGATGCCCAGACCAACGAGTGTACCAGTTAAGGTCATCGTAATAGTCAGTCCATAAGACTTCCAGATTGCACCACCCTGAAGTACCATCTCATAAGCCTTTGTTGTAAACTGCTTCGGGAACAGCTGTGCTCCTTCTATACGGATCACTTCCTCAGCTGTAAATGAGGTTCCAATAATAATCAGGAATGGTAACACGCAAGCCAACGCATAAAGTGTAACTACTACATATCCTATTGTACGGATTATGATATCGGAGCGATCCAGCTTGATTTTCGTACCTTTTACTGTCGATTTTGCCATTTCTTTCTCCCTCCTTAGAATAATGCGTACTCAGGATCGATCTTCTTAACAGCAAAGTTGCTTGCCATAACGATACAGAATCCGATGATTGACTGATACAGACCGACTGCAGATGCTGTTGAGAAGTTAAAGTCTGTGATTGTACTTCGATATACGTATGTCTCGATAATATCCGTTGTATCATACAACAGTGAATTTGTACCAACAATGTTGTAGAACAGACCGAAGTTTCCTTTTACGATACCACCAAGTGCGAACAAAAGTAAGATAACGATTGTGCTTCGAAGACTTGGCAGAATAATGTAGCGAATCTTCTGGAAACAGTTTGCGCCGTCCACTTTTGCTGCCTCGATGATAGAAGTATCAATACCACAGATAGATGCGAAATAAACAACTGAGTTATAACCAGTTACCTGCCACAGATATACGGCAATTAAGATTGGTGGCCATACACTCTTATCGGAATACGGCTGCCATTTTTCCATACCCAGCTTTACTAAAATACCATTGATAAATCCGGTATCGTAGTTTAACAGGTTGAATACAAGGAAACCAACAAGAACCTGTGAGATGAAGTATGGAAGGAACATCAATGTCTGTGAAACCTTCTTAAAATACTTATTGTGGATCTCGTTTAACAAAACTGCCATTAACATCGCAATGATGTTTCCTAAGAAGATGAAAGCCAAGTTGTAAAGAATCGTGTTCTTTGTCAGGCCGAGGAGCTTTCCAGACTGCATTAGAAACTCAAAGTTTTTCATACCTACAAACTTGCTTCCGAAAATACCGTCTCTGTAATTGTACTTAACGAATGCCACATAGATACCTGGGAGCGGCATGTAGTTAAATGCAAAGAAGAATACGATTGCCGGTACACACATCAGTGTCAGTACACGATACTTTTTAAGGTTATAGAAAAAGCCATGCTTTCTCTTGTACTGATACTGAGGTAAAGTTGATGTTTGCTTTGCCATGTTACCCTCCTTAATAATAATAAAGAATAAAATTTGAATTTCAGCCACTGCTGCGCTCGCGGTTATAAAGTTATTTTGACGCATTTATGAAACCGCTTTCATCTTTCTCATAAAAAAATAAATTCATGTCACATTATGTATATTTTCTATCAGAAAGGTGAGGTTTCATTCGTGCATTTCAACTATCCTTGCTGAAACCCTTTTCATAGCTTTATTATATATTTTTTATCTGATATGTCAACATATTTTTGCGCATTCTAACATCTTTGTAATAACTCACCAATATACAAGCCTTTTTATTATGCATATTTTACAATTAAAATAGGAGTGAACATATGTCACTCCTTGATTTCTTGTTATACTAGCCTATTTTGCCTATTTTCTGTCTTCCTTTGACCTTATGAAACCACTTTCATATTCCTCAAATATTTTCTTCAGGCACATGTGTGCAGGAATCTCTTACGCTAATACCAACCGGAACCATATAGTCCTCAGGGCATGTCTCGTTCTCTGATGCACGGATTGCTGCCTCTACAAGATGCTTTGCAAACTCTGTATAGTTGGCTCCTACTGATGTCAATGCCGGTGTCAATGCACCTGACAGGTACGTATTATCAAATGCTACTACTGAGATATCCTGCGGAACACGAAGTCCTTCATCGTGAATTGCCCTAAGTACACCTGCTGCCGTAAAATCGTTGATTGCCACTATTGCTGTTGGTCGATCTGGATTTTTTAAAAGCTCTTTCGTACAGTTGTAACCGCTGTCATTAGAATAATCAATGGAATCAAATACGTAATCTTCACGATATACAATTCCTCTTTGCCTAATCATTGTGCGATATCGCATACGCTTTTCCAGTGTAGACTTCGCATCCTTTCGTCCGCCAATTATTGCAATCTTTTCATGACCAAGACTAAATAAATAGTCCATCGCCAGATCCATGCTGCCGCCCTCATCAAGATGTATCTTACAATTTCTCACACCTACAGGACGATTTGTTGCTATAATTGGTGTGCTTTCCAAGATATGATTAAGCTGTTCTACATATTCTTCATCTACCGAAATTCTGTCTATTACACCGCCAACTACAATAATTGCATCCACCTGCTGCTCATACAACTTCATTAACTGCTTTTTTTCAAGCTCTGGATCACCCAACGACGTAAGCATCAAAAGCAGATAGCCTGCTTTATCTGCTGCTTTTTCACATTCTGTCGCTACCGCTGAATAGAATGGGCTGTAAATATCAGCAATCATTAGACCAATCGACCTTGTTTTTGAGTTACTAAGACCTTGTGCCAGCGCATTTGGTGTGTATCCATATTTTTGTATCACGCTTTGTACTTTTTCACGCTTTTCTTTACTGACTCTGGCGTTATTGGTCAGCACGCGCGAAACTGTTGCCGGAGATACACCAGCCTCTTTTGCGATTGTATAAATATTCGCACGCTCTTTTGCCATAAATGTACCATGCCTTTCTGTCACCCGCTGTGCAATTTTTATTCAAACTGTCCTTTGCAAGCGGTTTCAAACCTCTTTTCTTTAACTATACATGATATTTTTTTCTTTGGCAATGGGAAATTTTCCTATTTTCAAGGAAATTTGTGTTTCAACAGTTCACTCGTCCTGCAAGATCTGGACAAATTTCATGCTTGCATAGAAATTTGACAGATCAGCAGGACCAAATAATAGCAAAAACCACTGGAGATCATTCCCCAATGGTTTTTTATACAAATTTATAGCTTTTATGCGTTCTTGTAGCGATTGTACTCGTCTACGCAAAGAATCTTTCTTGCCAGTTCGACTTCTTCCTTGGTTGGAGTCGGTACACCTTCAAGACCATACTTGATTCCAAGCTCTTTCCATTTGAATACTCCGAGTGTATGGTATGGAAGTACATCGATACGATATACATTATTTAAGGTGCTGATGAACTCATGAAGTTTTGTCAGTGACTCTTCGTCGCTGTTGATGCCTGGTACAAGCACGTGACGGATCCAGATTGGCTTATTGATATCGGAAAGATATCTTGCCATATCAAGGATATTCTCGTTTGTCTTGCCAGTCAACGCCTTGTGCTTTTCTGGATCAATATGCTTTAAATCAAAGAGAAGCACATCGGTATTTGTCATCAGTTGCTCTAACTGTCCGAAGAATGGCTCTTCTCTCGTAAATGGCTCTCCTGCGGTGTCGATACATGTATTGATCTTTAACTTCTTTGCCTTTGCAAACAGATCGTTCATGAACTCCATCTGTAAAAGTGGCTCTCCTCCACTTACAGTGATGCCGCCCTTGTCGCCCCAATAATTTCTATAACGAACTGCCTTTTCTAAAATTTCGTCAGCTGTTAAAAGCTGTACGTCTTTCTTTGCCCATGTATCTGGATTGTGGCAATATTTACAGCGCAAATTGCAGCCATTTAAAAATACGAGATAACGAACTCCTGGTCCGTCTGCAGAACCAAAAGATTCCAAAGAATGAACAATGCCTTGAATCATAATTTTTTTCCTTTCTTGTTTTGTGAACTTCATGTCTTCACGTTTACTATTATTTTGTAGTAAAACAGGCGGGAGTGCCAAAGCACCCTCCGCCTGTATTAGTTTTATAAATTTACAGCAAATCTATTCTGATTTGTTCAGATCGAAATCAATCGAGTCTGTCACTACTCCTAATTACAGGAAGGAATGGCAAGTTCTCTTGATAACGTCGTCCTGCTGCTCCTTGGTCAGATCGATGAACTTAACTGCATAACCAGATACACGGATTGTGAAGTTAGCATACTCTGGCTTCTCCGGATGTGCCTGGCAATCCAGAAGCTTCTCAACACCAAATACGTTTACGTTCAGGTGATGAGCACCATTTGCAAAGTAGCCATCCATAGCCTGTACAAGGTTGTTTACGCGCTCTTCGTCAGTGTTTCCAAGTGCACTCGGGTTGATGGTCTGGGTATTGGAAATACCATCCAGAGCCCACTCGTATGGCAGCTTAGCAACAGAGTTCAGAGATGCAAGCAGACCGTTCTTCTCAGCGCCGTAAGACGGGTTAGCACCTGGAGACAGTGGCTCACCAGCTGGACGACCATCCGGAAGAGCACCAGTAGCCTTACCATAAACTACGTTAGAAGTAATGGTCAGGATAGAGGTTGTCGGCTCAGAGTTACGATAGGTGTGACGCTTCTTGATCTTGGTCAGGAACTGTCTTAACAGCTCTACAGCGATGTCATCTGCACGATCATCATCGTTACCGTAGCGTGGGAAGTCTCCCTCGATCTCATAATCAACAACCAGACCGTCCTCATCACGTACAGTCTTAACCTTTGCGTACTTAATAGCACTTAAGGAGTCAACTGTGTGAGAGAATCCTGCGATACCAGTAGCGAATGTACGACGTACATCAGTATCAATCAGAGCCATCTCAGCTGCCTCATAGTAGTACTTGTCATGCATATACTGGATCAGGTTCAGAGTATTTACATACATTCCTGCCAGCCAATCCATCATAACGTCATACTTCTTAACAACTTCATCATAATCCAGATACTCGGAAGTGATCGGCTTGTATGCCGGACCTACCTGAACCTTTGTCTTCTCATCAACACCACCGTTGATAGCGTAAAGCAGACACTTAGCCAGGTTTGCACGAGCGCCGAAGAACTGCATTTCCTTACCGGTCTGTGTAGCGGATACACAGCAGCAGATGGAGTAGTCATCGCCCCATACAACACGCATAACATCATCATTCTCATACTGGATAGAAGATGTCTTAATGGAAACCTCTGCAGCATACTTACGGAAGTACTCTGGCAGGTTCTTGGAATACAGAACAGTCATGTTCGGTTCCGGAGCCGGTCCCATAGTCTCCAGTGTGTGCAGGATACGATAGTCGTTCTTAGTAACCATGGAACGTCCGTCTACGCCAAGACCAGCGATAGCCAGAGTAGCCCATACCGGGTCACCAGAGAACAGCTCGTTGTAAGACTGAATACGAGCGAACTTAACCATACGCAGCTTCATTACGAAGTGGTCAATGATCTCCTGAGCCTGAGTCTCGTTGATAACGCCATTATCAAGGTCTCTCTGCATATAAATATCAATGAAAGTGGATACACGTCCGATGGACATTGCAGCACCGTTCTGAGTCTTGATAGCTGCTAAGTATCCGAAGTACAGCCACTGAACTGCTTCCTGAGCGGTCTTAGCCGGCTCGGAAATATCGAAGCCATAGCTTGCAGCCATAACCTTCATATCCTTCAGTGCTCTGATCTGATCAGCCAGCTCTTCTCTCTGACGGATTACATCATCAGTCATAGTACCATCGCCGCAGTTAGCCAGATCCTTCTGCTTCTCAGCAACAAGGAAGTCAATTCCGTACAGAGCGATACGACGATAGTCGCCTACGATACGGCCACGGCCGTAGGTATCCGGCAGACCAGTAATGATCTTGTTCTTACGTGCAGCACGAATCTCTGGTGTATATGCATCAAATACGCCCTGATTGTGGGTCTTGTGATATACAGTGAAGATCTTGTGCAGCTCTGGGCTTGGAGTATATCCGTACATCTCGCAGGACTCCTCTGCCATTCTGATACCGCCGTAAGGCATGAATGCTCTCTTTAAAGGCTTATCAGTCTGAAGACCTACAACCTTCTCAAGATCCTTATCCAGGTATCCCGGGCCATGGGATGTGATGCTGGAAACGATATCGGTATCCATATCCAGTACGCCGCCCTTTGCTCTAGCCTGCTTATTTAACTCCTGCAGCTCTCCCCAAAGCTTATCTGTAGCCTCAGTAGCATCTGCAAGGAAGGATGCATCTCCATCATATGGAGTATAGTTGTTCTGAATGAAATCGCGGGTGTTAACTTCCTCTTTCCAGAGTCTGCCCTTAAAACCAGCCCATGCTTCAAACTGTTTCATGATTCAAAAACCTCCTTTAATATTGTTGCTGTTCACGGGGACACCCATTCACAAAACCGCACGTTCCGTGCGTCGCTGCTACGCAGCTTTGTTTTGTTCATTAACGGGCGTCCACTTCGTCCTGCTGATCTGTCAAATCTTCATGCAAGCATGAGATTTATCCAGATCTAGCATGACACGTGAACTGTAACTTAAAATTGCTGACACCCCCGGTCAGGGGCCCTATCATGTGCCGCATCACCCGAAACCGAATTAATGTTTTTTTCTTCGATTCCCGGCGATGCTGCACATCCACCTGTCGCCGTTTGTGTCTTAACCTTTGGTCTGACATTATAATATCATATCCCCTAAAATCTTACAAGCGGACAAATGCGTTTCTTTGCACTTTTTTCAATACATCGGGGGGGGCAGCCCGGTAGCATTTTTTATTCTGTCAGGCTGCATAGATTGAAAATACTATTAAGTAAATCTTCGTATTGCTCGGTGCAGCACTTTTCGAAGCGTTCCATATTTTCTGGGCAGTATTCGATTTCTTTTGAGAAGCGCCGTACTAGTTCAATGCGGTCTTGCTGTGTGTAAGCGGTGTTTTTCTGGAAACTATGTAAGTCCATAAGAAATAGCAGACATATTGATGCTGCTGCAAATAAAATTTTTGCCTCGGCCTGACCGTCTAACAGAATCTCTGGGTAATAACGATATATCATGTACACCGCAATATGCTCGTACTCGTATAAGCGATTTTCGCTCTTCATAAATTTGAGGAATGCGTTTGTGTTATCTGTATCCACTAATTTGTCAATATTCTGCTCTAGCTCTTTCATCATAGACGGCCACGTTTCGTCAAGTGACTCCATTCCGCCAAAAAAGCGAATCAAAAATAATGCACTGCTTTTTAGTGTATTCGTGCTTGGCTTTGCTTTATAGTCTAATTTCGGAATTGATTCTGGATCGTCCCACTCCAAGATTGGAACTGTCAGAAGCAACATTTCATCTGCATATGGCAGCTGCAAAAGCAGTCTCTTTAGGCGTGCGCCGATATTTTTTTTACGTTTTTGTAAAATTGAGAAGATTGCTTTTCGTTCTTCAAGCATCTGCTCACATTCTTCGGATTCGTCGTCTAATAGGTCAGAAGAATCTGTATGTTCATCCTCATCACTGTAATCTTGTTCTTCATCTGCAGTTGGACAGACATCCTCTGCCTCGTGCCACATTTCTTCCGATAGTTCATCATCTTCATCCTGCGTAACTTCTTCCACAAAAGTAAGCGGCTTACTGTCAGAAAATAAAAGTCTCTCGGCTTCTTCACAGCATAGTCCAAGACCTACTTCCGTGTAATCACCAAACCAATTATAAAATCTCGGATGCTCACGGCAGATATCACAAAGCCTGTCCTCTCCCAAATTGATAAAAATATCGCATAGGTTTTCTTTATTTAAAAATGGACAGCGATTGTTCTGTAATTTAAAGAAATATTCGCCTGGTTCGCTTCCAATCTCGCGGCGCAGACGATCTCCAAATGCACCCTTTTCGGTAAGATACCCTTCCGCTGTTGTCTCATCAACTTCGATTTCCCATCCGGCACAGCAGGTATCTGTACAGGCCGAACCAATACACTTAAATTGATCAAAAAATGATGGTTTATGGTATTTCATAATTTTCCCTTTCTTAAAAATGGTCCATACCTGTCAATCAGATACAGACCATTTCACTATATTATGCAACAGCACTCTTGGTTTGCCATCGTAACGTAGTGGCACCCCGAGGCGAATGTGCTTTACTGAGACACTCGTCTGCTGCGCAGCCGGGGACGTTGTAGCGGGCCCGTTGTCAAAATACACCTACGTTGAAAACGTGTAGTGGGGACCTGCGGAGTTGGGCCAGTCGACAAAGTCACTTCGCCGAGTGGGGCCCTCGTTAAACTTGCGGGTTGCCACTTTGTAACACTTCCGGCATCCATCACATTTTCGGGTAACCACCAACTCACAGTGGTAAGCTCTCTACTGCCGCACGCTCTACTGGCAGACACTCCTTATATCTCTGAATGAACGCATCAAATCCAGCTACATCTTCTGCATTTGGCTCCATGCGAACACCAGTCTCACCGTGGAATACTTCTTCTGAAAGGAACGCATCTAATGGCTGGTTTTCTTTCTTATTAAGCATGTAGGAAGCAAGCAGTGCAATTCCCCATGCTCCGCCTTCTCCTGCTGTCTCCATCAAGGATACAGGTGCATTGATTGCTGCTGCCATGATACGCTGTCCAACACCCTTTGTCTTGAACAGACCGCCATGACCATAGATATTGTCAAGCTTTACGCCCTCTTCCTTAAACAGAATATCAAGACCTACCTTTAATGCGCCTAGAGAGGTGTACAGATGAGTTCTCATGAAGTTTGCAAGTGTAAACTTGCTGTCTGGTGTACGCACAAACAGCGGACGACCCTCTTCAAAGCCTGTGATGCTTTCGCCTGAGAAATAGTTGTATGCCATCAGACCACCGCAGTCAACATCGCCCTCAAGTGCCTTATTATACAGTACTGAGAAGAGCTGATTCATGTCAACTGGAACACCAAGCGCCTGCTGAAACTCCTTAAAGATACCTACCCATGCATTCAGGTCAGAGGTACAGTTATTGCAGTGAGCCATAGCTACAGGAAGACCATCTGGTGTTGTTACCATATCGATCTCCTCGTGAACCTTCTTTAATGTCTCGTTCTCGTCCATGACAACCATTGCAAATACAGATGTTCCTGCTGATACATTTCCTGTATGTACAGTTACACTGTTTGTTGCTACCATACCAGTTCCGGCATCACCTTCCGGCGGACACATTGGAATGCCAGCTTCAAGCTCTCCGCTTGGATCTAAGAGCTTTGCGCCCTCCTCGGTCAGATTTCCGGCTGGCTCACCTGCTACAAGTACCTGCGGTAAAATGTCACGCAGCTTCCAGGAATATCCCTTCGGTGCAACGAGCTTATCAAAGGTTTCAACCATGTTCTGATCGTAATCCTTTGTCTTACTGTCAATCGGGAACATACCTGATGCCTCACCGACACCAAGCACTCTCTTTCCTGTTAACTTCCAGTGAACATAACCTGCCAGTGTAGACAGATAGTCAATGCGCGGCAGATGCTCCTCACCATTTAAAATTGCCTGATACAGATGAGCGATGCTCCAACGCTGCGGAATATTAAATGAAAATGCAGCTGTCAGCTCCTTTGCTGCCTGCTCGGTGATTGTATTTCTCCAGGTACGGAACGGAACCATCAGTGTTCCTTCCTTATCAAATACCATGTAGCCGTGCATCATTGCTGAAAATCCGATTGCACCAATTTTTTTCAGACTAGCACCGCACTGTGCCTTAACATCTGCTGCCAGCTTTGCGTATGCATCCTGCAATCCGCCCCAGATATCCTCAAGAGTATACGTCCAGATTCCGTTCTCCAGACGATTTTCCCAGTCATGTGCTCCCTGTGCAATTGGGGCATTCTCCTCATTTGTCAGCACTGCCTTAATTCTTGTTGAGCCAAACTCAATACCAAGAATGGTCTTTCCAGCCTCTACGGCCTCTCTCATTTTTACTGAATCCATAATAGACCTCATTTCTGCGTTTAGTACGCTTTTCAGAAAGTACAGCTTTCTGTTTTTTCAAGATTTTTACTGCTTGTCCAGTATACCATACCGCTGACAGAAATACAACTTTGACTTTTACTTGCGAAGGCTTTTCGCAGACTCCGTGATACTGTTCATGCGTCATGTAACGAAAGCCCTTCGGGCTCTGCTGTAATATTGGCTTATCCATGAACAGTAACAAATCGTGGGTTTTCCTGCCCGATTTTTGTAAAACACTTGCATGTTTCCATACTTATAAGATAAAATATCAACAGAAGGGAGATTTATTTTTATGACTGGCACATTTACAGTGGAACAGCTGCGTCCGATCAAGGATGGAATGACTATCTCTCGCGATGCGAAGATGGGACAGACAACTGCGGTTACATTCTTTTCTCTTGGCAAGGATACGTCCATCAGTCAGGAGCGCTATGATGTAACTTCCATCTATATTGGTGCAAAAGGAACTGCTGATTTTCTTATTGGAGATCTGGCAAAAAAGGAGCCGGTATCAGACGGTGACTGTCTTATCGTTCCTGGCGACACCCTCTGCGGAGTGGAAACGACTACCGGAACTGTTTACACAGAAATTATTATTAAAAAGGAGACAACTATGAACAGTATTGTAAAATCTGGAGAAGTAATGAAGCTGAAGGACTTAATCTCTTATGAAGAGGGAAGTATTGCAAATCTTGACGTTGTTAGCAACGGCACCATGAAGTTTGTGCTGATGGCATTCGACGAGGGAACTGGCCTAACACCACATCGTGCACCCGGCAACGCAATTATCTTCGCACTCGAAGGAAAGGCTACCATCGGTTATGAGGGCAAGGATTACACGCTGTCCGCAGGTGAGAATTTCCGTTTTGATAAGAATGGTCTGCACAGCGTTACCGCTCAGGGCAAGTTTAAGATGGCTCTGCTGCTCGTACTGGAATAATTGTTTTTATCGTCTACGGTATTAAAAAACCTCCCGGAAGAAATTTTCTTCCGAGAGGTTTTTGCTGTCCAATCTACTTATATCTCTATCCTTTTATGTAACGCTTCAACTGATCATAAAAATTTTCTCTTGTTCCTGCCATAACTACAACTACCAGTTCTTCCCCAACTCGTTCAATCGTATATGCCAATTCATAATTTGTCTTATTATAATAAATGTCATATCCATAAAATCCACTCAGATCGCCGGTTTTCGCCTCTCCTATTGTATAGTCATTGCAGATTTTATCAATTGCTTCCCGATACAGCGTTTTTAATTTTTTATCCTTCAGCTTTTTGATATATTTTGCTGCTGGAGGTTCAAATCGTACTGACAGCATTACTCATCCTCCGATCCGAAAACATCTTCATACGTTTCAAATGGCGCATTTCCATTTGCGATTTCTTCCGCATTATGAAGCATAGCTTCCGCAGCTGGCCTAATTTGAGCTTGACGTTCTTTAAATTTAGAGAGTAACGCTTCCCCCGATAGTCCCTCATCAATTAACTCTGCAAGAATCTGTTCTGCAAATTCACCACCAGAAACAGTTTTCACCGGACGAATTATAAGTTCATTCCCATGAACAATACATTCTGCTTCGTTTCCAAATCCTAATGTCTGATAAAATTTTTGTGGAATTGTAATCTGTCTCTTTGAAGATATACTAAGAACTTTTCTATCCACTTTTCTACTTCCTCTTTCCAATACAGCTGTAGGCATATGTTACCTCCTTACTATTCTATACAAAAATATGGCTATCTATTCCTTTTTGCTTGGTTTCTTTGTTTCTTGATTATTATTATACCCATTTTTTTTGCAAAGTCAAGAAGAACGCCTCTTAAAAGATATACTCTTCCGAGAGACGTTCTTTCTTAGTGAAACCCTAGGTGAATGTGCTTTATGAGACGGACGTTTTTGCGAAAGGCGTCCCGTGAACCCAAAAAGTCACTTCACCGAATGACCCTTCGGAAAACTTCCGGGTAGATACAATAGCTGCTAGCGTGTATAGCCCTTATATATCCATGTTAGTATCAAGTATTCCAAAAACATTATCGCATATATCCCTGATAATTTCCATAATGTACCGCATATAAGCACTCCAACACTTGTTGCAATCGTTCCGGCTGCAACACAATAAAAAACTAATTTCTCATATCCAATTCCTTGAAGGTAACTCATGTAAATTTGATACGGAACTTTAATCAACTGTATTGCAAATAAAAATATTAATAATTTTTTCGCTTGCTGTATTATATTCGTATCTGAAATAATACATCTTAGCATTTGCTCCTTCCCTATCCAACAACAAATACATACTATCCCTATTACGAGGAACGCCATGCCTGCGCCAGTTTTTAAATATTCTTTTGCCTCATCTTTATTTCCTGATGCTCTTTTTTGCAGCGCATAGGTTTGAGCTGCTATTGCATACGCATAAACAGGAAGTCCAACAATACCGCCCACAGTTCCTAAAAGACTGTATACAGCCATTTTATCTGTTCCCATTCGCGATACTATCCCAGATACTACAAAAACCAAAATCGTATTTTCTAAAAATTCTTGCCCCCAAAAAGATGGATACAACCGAAACATTTGCTTTATTGTATTTTTTTCAATCATTCTTTTCGCTATCACCGGCGAATGTTTCCGCCAATATGGAATTTGATATATGAAAAGGCCAACAAATAAGCCAATTACACTTCCCCACGCTGCGCCAGCTGTTCCAAGTTGTGGCAATCCAAAGCAACCAAATACCAGAGAATAATCAAAAAATAAATTAACTATCGTAGAAACAATTGTACTATACAGTGTGATTTTTGTATTGAAACAATTTCGATAATATGCAGAATATTGAAAAATAAGCATATTTTGAACTACTGTAAATGCCGCTGGATAAAAATAAGAAAGCATTTCTATCAAATCATTCCCTGTAATTCCATACACTTGTCGAAAAAATAATTTTCCGCCAAGACAACCTATAATAAAGAACAGAAAACCAATTAGCAATGTCAGCATTTTATTAATAGCAAATACGCTTTCAAAGCCAGCTTCATCCTTTTTTCCTTTTCTTTCAGCCGCGATAATATTGAATACAGTTGACATTATACCAAACGCTCCTGTAACTGCATAAATCATAGACGACGCAATCCCTACCAATGCAAAACTCTGACTAGAATAATGTCCTACAATCGCTTGATCAAGGATCTCAAATATGCTGTTCAATAAATAATTTAATAGAATCGGATAAACCAGTCTATTGATATCTTTTACTTTATATTTCAAATTTCTTTTCTCCTTCTATATAGTTACGAATCAATGTATATTAAAGGAGAATATGTGATTCAGCCTATTCTCCCAATAGGCTGAAAGCATACGCATAGCTCATAAAAATCCCTCTTTCCAAATTATACTAATATCGCCGACAAACGCTTCACCGAGTGGCCCCTTCAAAAAACTTCCGGGGAACCACTCTCGCCTTTCAAAAAACCTCCGAGTAGCCACTTCCTTCGTAAAACTACCGGGTAGTCACCGTCGATGCCAGCGCTGGCAGCACATACTTCCACTCCATATCGCTTGCCAGATAAAACTTTGTATAGCACGGCTGGTTGTAGCAGTTATTCTGCCATGCCACGCCGACGCGGTACTGAATGTCATGAAGAAGCGTAAACAATTTATGTGCTGACAGATCTGTGTTTGTGTAGATACGCACTGCACTGCTGTCTTCGAGGCGAAGAATAATCTCGTCACGATAATCGCCGAAAATATCAGCGACAAGGCAAGGATTTCCTTTTGTGCCATTGTTTGTGAGCGTTCCATGCGGGTCAAGCATAATGCCATGTGTGTTATCGTTAATGATACCGGTCTGCTTTTTGCGCTCCATATAGTCAACACCGTCAATGATCTGCGTTGTCATATCAGAAGCCCAGTGGATATTCGCGTTTGTTCCAAGACGCTTTACGTCAAGCTTGTTTCCGTTGCAGTCAAAGGTGTCCTTTACCCACACCTGAAGACCACGCACACCCGGTACGACATCTCCTATCATGCAGCGTCCAAGATCTTCTTCTGCATATTCACCAAAGAATACTTTTCCAGTAAGTGCATCGCGAAGCGCAAATCCATACGGTGCTGCCTTTGCACCCTCGAACACATTAAAGATCTGGTATCCCGGCAAATCCGGATTGATTCTTGCGACATGCATTGCATCACCGTGACCAAGCTTTGCAAGACGTCCATCTGGCAGATGATCGTAGCTTGAATATAAAAGACTGCCATCATGGTCAATCACAGCTGCACCATAGATAATCTCCTGGCAGCCGTCACCATCCACATCTGCTACTGAAAGGCTGTGATCTCCCTGTCCTGCAAACTTTCCATAAACAGGATCTAAGCCCTCTTTTTCATGTGCATTGTCATTAAATGGATTATTCATTGGCACATGACCAGAATCTGCCATGAATCGTTTTGCAAAGTGACCATCCTTAAAATCATAAGCTGTCACAGTACTTCTTGTGTAGTAGCCTCTGCAAATGATTACGGACGGATGCTTGCCATCTAAGTATGCAACGCCAGATAAGAAACGATCTACACGGTTACACGGTTCAATTCTTCTCATTGCATAGTCGCCCCACATCAGGCCATCATCGCCTCTTGGCACTGGAAAATCAATTGTCTCAAGCTCTTTTCCATCACCGCCAAACATAGTAAGATATTCCGGACCATCATAGATAAAGCCCTCAAATGCTTCAAGATGATTCTTATCGCTTCTTGACGGTGCAAATTCATATATAAAGTAAGAAACAAGCTCTTTTGCATCCTCGCGGCTAAGCGGATAATGATACTTAACAGGAATACCAAAACACTCCTCAAGTGTCGCAGGCCAACGTCCAGATACAACCTCCGGGTGACTGCTCCAGCCCATAAACATCTCTACAAGATGCTCTTTATAATCTGCTGCGGTGCATACATAATTGTCCTGATTTGTCACACCATTTTTTACATCGCGCTCAGGAAGAGTAATATATTCCTCTGTCGCCGTGCCGTCTGCTGCAAAACGAGTCACTTTTGTACCTGGTGCAGTCTTTACGCACATTTCTGCCTTGCCGTCACCGTCAAAATCGTACACCATAAATTGCGTATAGTGCGCTCCTGAGCGGATATTGGGTCCCATATCAACACGCCATAAAAGTGTGCCGTCCAGTCGATAGCAGTCAATGTAGCAATTTCCGGTATAACCGCGATGAGAAACATCATGTGCATTTGACGGATCCCACTTTACGATGTACTCTAACTCGCCGTCTCCGTCTACATCACCTATGCTCATATCATTTGCGCTGTATGTGTAAGGCTGACCCTCTGGATACATCTCGCCCTTCGGGGAACGGCCATCAGCCGGCTTATTCATTGGAATATCAATATAATTGTTTTCCCATACGGAGACTGCCTCGCAGCGAGCCCCCTCTTTGCCGTCAATAATTGGTGCAACACTATATGTATCCTGCAAGGTTCCATCTGTATCAAGATAGTTAGTGCTGTCTGTAACGACTGTAATTTTCTTTTCACCTCGGTATACAGCATAATCAGCACCTGTAAGTCCTGTATCGCTGTAGCCGCGCACCTCGTCAATAAACATACGCCAGCCAACATACACACCTTTGTCTGTCTTAACAGCAATAAGACCTCTGTTTAATTTTTCAAGCTGCTCATGAAAAACTGCCTTAAGAGGTGTCTCAACGAGATTACTCATCTCATACTCAGTTTCATTCTTTACAGCTGCTACCTTTAAATAATGCGGCACATGCGTTGCCTTCTTTAAGACAAAGCTGCACTCTTTTGTATCGCCCACAAGCTGATACTTCATGGTCGAAATATCTTTATCGGCCCAGTAAACATGATACTTTTCGGCTTCCTCTGCCGGTTCCCAGGCAATTTCTACACAGTCATTACGGACCTCTTTTACTGTCGCATTCATAACGCTCTCCCTTTCTTTATCAAAGTGCGACGAACATATTTTTTGCCAGCTCTGCTTTCACCTTATCCAGCTTGTCATCACGCTCATATGAACGAATCAATCCTGCAAGAAGTCCGGCAAATGCCTTTGCACCTGCCTGCTGTAAATGTGCATTGTCCTTTTTTCCGTCTGGATAGCCTTCATATGCTCCCTGATCTAACCACATAAACAGCTTCTTAGAACCATCACTTCCAACAGTATTTAAATAATCTGCAGTTGCTTTTCCCAGATCAAGCACAGGAAGATCATACTTATCCCCCATCTCAAGCATCTTATCACGATACTCTGGAAAGCTTACACTAAACTTGCCATCCGGCGTATCATCACAATCTCTCATTGCGATTGCTGTCACAAGAACTGGCTGTGCGCCACACTCCTTTGCTGCATTTATATAGCGAAGCAGATATTCCTCATACTGCTTGGGCGTAACATAACGCTCCTCTTTTTCCTTGTTTGCATCGTTATGCGCAAACTGCATGAACAGATAGTCACCTGACTTGATCGCCTTTTTTAAATCATCAAGGCGGCCCTCATCAAAGTAGCTTCTGCTGCTTCTTCCTGCCATTGCACGGTTATCAATAAACAAGCCATCTGTCTCATAAATAATTGACTGGTCAAAATCAGAAGCACTCTTTTTGCCATAGCCCATCCAGTCACAGCCATCCTGATTCATCTTTTGTTCTGTCTCTTTAAAATAAGTGTGCAGCATCTGACCCCAGCCGGTAATCGGCTTTACAGGTGTCTTATAGCTTTGTACGGTAGAATCTCCTGCTAAGTAAATTGTAAATTTTTTCATTTTTGCGCTCCATTTTTCAAAAATTTCTAAACTCCAGTTCACAGATAGGTTACGAAAAGCCCTTCGGTGCAATGGTTTCGTCGCCGGACCAAACTCAGCAGGTTTCTTTTATGTTTCTTTTTATTATACACTAATTTGAAAGACCTGCTTCAAGTGTCCGGCTCGTGAAATCCATTCGCCTTCGGGCTTTGCCTTAAACATTGGCTTACCCATGAACCATAAACATTACAGTTCCTTTACAATCACATCCTTCAGGCTTCTCTTCGGAACATAATGAACCTGATTTTCGTCACGATAATATTTGATATCGTCGTCTTTTACCTCAACCATCTTTACTTCTTCAACTGGAACGCCTAGTGCGATTACCATTGAAATTGCATACTTCTCTGGATCTAATCCAAAGATTTCCATAAGCTCGGTGCGCTTGATATTCATTAACATGCAGCCGCCGTAGCCCATATCTCTTGCGCCAAGGAAAATGGTCTGTGCCACGATTCCTTCGTCAACGGTCTGATTCTTCTGAAGACTCAAATCACGCAAAATCAAAATATAGCCTGTCGGACGCTCTCCCTCTACCGGGCCGTCCCAGTCACTTAAATAGCCTGCCCATGCCAGATTTTTGTAAATCTCTGCATTCATCTTCTCATCTGCGCAAAGTGCAAAGCGGATATACTGACGATTTCCACCGCATGGTGTGATGCGGCCTAACTCAGCCAGCTCCTCAAGTTCCTGCATAGTCATTTTTTTACTCTGGTCAAAGCGACGGTATGAACGTGCGCCAGCTACTAAATCGTGAAATTTCTGTGTCATAATTATTTTTCTCCTTTACGCTTTATGGAATCCACTTTCATCAAGCCCTGCCAAAAGCTTTTCTAACTCTTCCATTGTCTTTGGCAAATCCTCGCGAATATAGCGAAGTGCCGTGATTATATTTAAGCACCACTGTGAAGTGAAGTTTGTAGTAATCCATGGAATCTCATGAAGTACTTCTTTATTTCCTGCATCAAAGATGTCATGCGCCAAGAATCCCTCTGTATTATTATGAGTGCAAAGTGCATGAAGAAGAATCTTCCATGTAGTCTGTGCCAGCCACTTATCATGCAGACGAGCTGCTCCATATGCTGCAAGTCCAGATGCCATAAATGGAAGACTAAACTCTCTGTTTCCGATAAGACCATTTGATTCTTCTAACTGCTTTTCCTTTGGCAGATAGTAGAAGCGGCCATGCTCTGCTAACATATCCTTCCATTCTTCATCGCCAAGCAAATCGGCAATCTCAATCCATACCTGAATAGCACCCATGCACACCTGCAGATGACTTCCTCCGTTTGTGCGCTCTCCGATGTAACGAAGATGGCTGTCCTTCGGATCATACTCAAAATCAGGTCCTGAGGTCAGACGAAGCGGCAGCGCCTTTAAATCATCAATACCAATCTGAATCTTATTTCTGTATGTGTCATCGTTAAATCGCTCCCACTGTGTCATCCAGTCAGAGCAAAAGCTTGACCAATCTGGTCCTGAACGCGCATGTGCCGGTGCATTCATCTTATCTTTGTCAAAGAAGAAACGAAGCGGATCTGTTGTAACAATTGCCTCATCAGCATCCTTTACATCATCAAAGACATCACCAAGACGCATATCACCTGTCAGGTAGTAATAGAAACGATGATGACCTGCCATTGCAATACGAGCTTCTTTGCATGAGCAGCCCCAGTGGCGCACATTATGACGAGAGCCAAGACCTTTAAGCGGACCAAAATGATAGATATCAACCTCAGAACAATGACGGCTCATTGCCTCTGCCATCGTAAAAATATCTTCTCTTCCGCTTCTCATAAAGGCTAACCACAGCCACAGCGTTGGAACTAGCTCTGTGTTCTGCCATGCGTAGCCGCCCATATCGTAGCGCCAGCTATGGCGGAATGGATCATAAGTATGCATGATATCTCCATAATTAAACATGCCATACCAGCTGCGCACCTCTACCTCATTTTTATAAAAATCAAACGCCTTATCAAGCTGTTCCTCTAAGAAGCGCTCTACCTGTGTTTTTTTGGATGGAAGACTCCACTCACCAAATGCCTGCAGCTTTTCATATACAGATGGATCTGCTACATATACAGGCGGCTTTTGAACGCTGTCTGAAAAACGCTTTAATGCATCGCCATCAGATGCTGCGTTATTAGAAAGCTCAATAGAGAAATTGTTAGTATTTCCAATACCATAAGCAGATGCACCAACTACATCGAAGCCCTCATAATAAGTCTGGGAATAGCCCTGATCGGCATAATGGCGAAAATCCATTGCCTCAACCTGTGGACACCACAGCCAGAAAATCACCTCGGCATTGTCCTGATCAAGATCACCAGCCTCAACTGCTGACGGATATTTCTGCCAGAAATCTTTTGAGGAAAGGGAGAAGCTTCCGCTCTCATCGGCAATATTTACGCTGCCCGGTGCTCTCATGCCATGAAGTCCCTCTATATAGCAGCAGTCTGGATTTACGATCTTCTTTTTAATAGAAAAATGTGTTGCGCTATCCTGACAAAGCACGTAGCGGCTCCAGATCGGCATATGCTTAGATGCTTCTATTGCAGTTGCGGCAGCCTGATCATTATCTGCATCAAGATAAAGCATCTGTCCCTTTGTCTGCGCATCATAAATCTCTGGTGCTACTCTTGGACGCCAGCTAAGAAGCTCAGTCATCTCCTCATGAAAACTTCCATGATCAGTACCAAAACGAATGTGACGGTTATACATTTCACCCTTCATTGGACGATGGAAACGCACACCAAGACCTTTAAGAAAATCCTTCTTCTCATCACCATCAAACAAAAACGTATGCTCAAAATCAATCTTTGGGCTATTAAAATAGATAGTCTCGCGGATAACAAATGGCAGCACACGGCGATCATTTGCATGACTTACATGAGTTCCTCTTAAACAAAAAGTCACACGAACTGGTCCCTGCTCCTCAATAGAAACAGACTCAATCTCTCCTGTGTACGGCACTGTTTTTTGAATCAATACACCGTCTTTCACACTTCTTTCTTCTAGCTGCAGCACCAGATCCGCATCCGTCACCTGAACACGTCCATCTACTGTTACATCACGAAGAATCACATTTTTATTCTTTGGCACAGCTGCGTGAACACATCCTGCGTCAACTATATATGCATCTTCCTCTTCTTTTACAAAAAGTGATGGCTCCATATCCTTTTTGCTGCTTACGTCTTCATTTACAGGAATAACCTCAAATGTTTCACCATTTTTGCTGTCTGCGGTATGAGCTGTCCACTTTACTGAACCATCCGGCCAGTATGCTGTTATTCTTGACTGAGACGGCACTATTTTATTTTTTGTACTGTCTTTTGCGTACACATTAAAGGAAGCATCCTTAGATACAGCGCCTTTCTCCCACATGCAGCCCCATGTTGTATAGCCATACGCTTTTCTGTTTTCCATCAGATGAAGTGTCATTGACTGAACTGTCTGATCCTTCATTTCCATGTTTTTCATGTCCTCCACGTTATTTTGACCCATTTTTCTTTCTTTTTCACACACACCTCACATATGCTCTTTTTTGACAATTTGCATTTTGTAAGGCGTTTATTCACCAAAAAACAAAATAAGGGACACCCGGCCAAAACCAGGTGTCCCCAATACCGCTTTGGTATCACACCATTGACGGTTTTCTTATTTTATTTTTAATTACTCAGCCTGGCTGGAAGCTTCCTCAGTAGCTGCTTCCTCAGTAGCTGCTTCCTCAGTAGCTGCCTCCTCAGTAGCTGCCTCTGTATTCTCATCAGCCTCAGCGGTTTCCTGATCTGCTGCATATGCCTCGTTAACCTCAGCAATCAGATCATTTCCACCCTTATTTGCCCAATCATCCCAAGCATCCTGCAGACCCTGCTCGTCGATAACGCCACAGATATACTGTGTTCTTGCCTCAGACAGGATGTTGTCAAGGTCAGCGCCATACTTGGAGTAAGTCTCGGAACCAGACAGGTAAGCAAGTGCCGGATTGGTAACTGCTACCGGACGTGTTCTCTGCTCGTAGCACTCGGTCAGAGCATCATCTCTCTCAGTTGGCTTCAGAGGCTTCTTATCTTCCGGATATCCTGGGATGTAAGCAACCATCTGGTTCAAACCAAGGTTTGGTCTATCACTTGTCTCTCCTTCGATAGTCTCAATCTGTCCATCCTCAGTCCAGTTATAGGTAACGCCCTCAAGACCGTAATCAGCTAAGATAAGCATATCATAATCATTTAACTTATCAAGGAATGTCAGAGCATTGATAACATCTTCCTCAGTCTTAGCACCATCGGTGGTGATCAGATAGTATCCGTTGTAACCGGAAGTAGCAAGAGTCTTGCCATTGATCGGTCCTAACAGGTTCATAGATGCGAACTCATCTGGATTAGTAACAGACGGAACTTCGTTGTTTACGAAGTAGTCCCAAATACGGCGAGCGCCATCCATAACGTCGATGTAAACACCGTTCTGACCCTTCTTGCAGCCGTTTGACCACTCAGAAGTATCAATAGTTACCCAATCCGGGCTCATTAAACCATCATCATAAACCTTCTTTAACCAGTCGATTGCTTCCTTGTACTCAGCAGTCTGATGTACCGGAACAAGCTGACCGTCCTGTTCTACCCAACCGTTTCCACAGCCAAACCAAGTCTGAACGATATCAAACGGTCCTGTGTACTTAGTCATTTCCATACCGTATGTATCATCTACATTATTTCCATCCGGATCGTTATAGGTGAAAGCATACAGCATATCATAAACATCCTGAATAGTCTCTGGAGTACCAAGACCTAACTTATCAGCCCAGTCCTGACGATAGGAGAAGCCGTAACGTCCAAGCTCACGTACACGTGGAATACCGATAACCTCTCCGCCTACAGTCAGACCCTTTAAGGTTTCCTTGTTAACCTGAGACAGATTCGGGAACTTCTCGCTGTCATCAAGATACTCGGACAGATCCCAGAATGCACCTTCCTCAGCTGCAGATACGATCGTACCGTTCATGGATCCACCACAGGTGATGATCATTGGCATGTTATCGAAGTCCATAAGAGTGGTTCCAATAACCTGATCATATGCACCATTATCTCCCCACTTGATATCAAAGTTAAATCCAGTGTAATCCTCAACCATCTGGATAACCTGATCAGAACCCTCGTTCTTTAAGCTCTTACCAGCGTTGTACTCTGGTACAAGTAAAGTAACGGTTGGCTTCTCATCTGCAAATGCCATAGACGGAAGCATTGTTGCTGCCATTGCTGCTGCCATACCAGCTGCTACAAATTTCTTATTCATTTTTTAAACCCTCCTGGAATAAATATTCTGACAGTGTCCGAAGCTGCACTTTTTACAGGCAGCTTTCGGTCGCCATCTATGAAAGATGATCTGCGAAATTTTCGCGCTCATTATCACTTCTTTTTATTAGCCCTTAACTGCACCTACCATAACACCCTGTGTAAAGAACTTCTGGATGAATGGGTAAACACAAAGAATCGGGACAGTTGCAACTACAGTAGATGCCATACGAACTGCCTTAGACGGCGGTGCTCCATTGGAACCCCAGTCCATCAGCTCATCTGTCTCTGCCTGCTGTGCCTGCTGCATAACCTCACGCAGTACCTGCTGTACAACCTTCATGTTAACATTATCAATATACAGCAGTGAGTTGAAGTACGCATTCCAGTGTCCTACTGCGTAGAACAGACCTACGGAAGCCAAAACCGGCTTGGAAAGAGGAAGAACAACCTTAAGGAAAATGGTAAGGTCAGATGCACCATCGATGTGTGATGCCTCCTCAAGCTCCTTTGGAAGACCCTGGAAATAGTTCTTGATAATAATCATGTTGAATGCACTGATTGCACCTGGCAGCCACAGTGCCCAATATGTATTACGAAGATGAAGAATATTTACAACTAAGATGTAGCTTGGTACCATACCACCGCCAAACAGCATCGTAACGATAACCATGTTTGTGATACCGTTTCTCCAACGGAAGTCGGAACGTGCCAGAGGATATGCAAGTGTGGTACTCATAAACATATTGATAAAAGTACCAACTGCTGTTACAAGCAGAGAGTTTGCAAGACCTCTAAAAATAGAACCATCTTTTACAATGTAAGAATATGCATTGGTAGAAAATACTGTCGGGAACAGGAAGAAGGACTTTTCAGTCAGCTCCTGCTCTGTCGCGAAGGAACCAGCCAGTACATATAAAAACGGGATAACGGTTGCTATGGCAAAAAGTGCTACAAACACATACAGAAGAACCTGTACAAATGCATCACCAGGCGACCGCTTAATTCTGTTTGCTCTTGAAATATTGTTAGCCATCGCTTTTGCCTCCTTAATAGAATCCGCTCTCACCACAGAGCTTTGCAATCTTATTTGCACTTAAAACAAGAATCAAACTGACAATAGACTTAAAGAGTCCTGCTGCAGCTGATACAGAATACTGGCCACTTACAATACCTCTCTCATAAATGTAGGTATCAAATACCTGTGCCCTAGAAGCATTCAAATCGTTCTTCATCAGGTAAATCTGCTCGAAACCTGTGTTTAAGATACTTCCGCACTTCATAATCAGCATGATAACAACTGTACCACGGATTGCCGGAAGTGTGATATGCCACATCAGTCTCCATCTGCCTGCACCATCTACACGTGCTGCCTCATACAGCTGCATGTCAACACCGGAAAGTGCTGCTAAGAAAATGATAGTACCGTAACCAGTCTCCTTCCAGATACTCTGTCCTACAATCAATTGATTGAAGTACTTCGGATCGGTCAGAATCTTCGGTGCCCCATCACCCATAAACATCTCCATTAACTGGTAAACAGCACCGTCATTAGAGTTAAACAGCTGCTGTGTTAAAGATGCAACGATAACTAAGGATACAAAGTGAGGAATGTAAACCAGTGTCTGTGAAATACGCTTAAATGGCATACATCTTAACTCATTAAGCATCAATGAAAGAATAATCGGTGCCGGGAAAAACAATGCCAGACTCAATAATGAGATGGACAATGTATTTCTAAACAGCGACCAGAAGCTAACTGTTTTACTTGTAAAAAACTCTTTAAAATTATCCAGTCCTACAAATTCACTGTAGATGAAACTGGAAAAGATGCCTGAATGACCACGAATACGCAGCTTGTAATTCTGGAATGCCATTACCAGGCCGCCCATAGGCAGATAACAGAAAATGATCATCCAGATAACGCCTGGAAGAACCATCAGATACAGCCACTTATGACGCTTCATGTCAGTGATCAGCGGAGTCTTCTTATGCTGATAGGCTGATGTGTTATTTTTCTTACCCATGATTTTTCTCCTTCCTTTTTTCTACTCCGATCCTTTTAGAGTGCATTCTATGCATTTACGACCAAGTTTTTTTATAAACTTTGGTTTTCAAAGATGATATCTGCTGCACACGGATGGTGTATTTTTCATTGTCGATATTATATAATACTTTGCTTATTTTTTCAATACTTTTTTTACTTTTTGTTCTAAAAAAATTAATTTTTTCTATTTTTTGTTAAAAATTTATCATTTGTCATTAGGTAGAACGGACAAATTTTGGATGTCTATTCAATTTATTTTTAGTTCATAGCAAAAACGACCTTTTATGTAAATAGACACTTTCTCAACTATATTTTTTTAATTTTCAAAGCTATAAACTTTAAGTTTTGAGTACTCTCCTATCATCGGTGCAAGCTGTCTAAATCCGATTTTTCCACCTTCCAAGCATGGACCATATGTTGTTCCATCATCGTTGAAATTGAATACTTCTAAGTCATTGACAAAGAAGCGTACCTGATTCTCATATTTTAAAAGACCAAGCTTGTACGGTGCGGATACATCTGCAACGTCCGGAATAGGATCAGCACCCTGCGCAACAAGATAAAATCCATAGCTCTTTCTTAAGTTGCATGTGTGGAAGCTTCTCTCATCTGGCTCTTTTCTTCTGAAATAAGATACATGGAAGGCATTTATATCTCCGTGATGATAAAGCGGATACTCTCCTGTTCTTGGCTGAAGTGATTCATCAAAGAGATCTTCTCCATTTCTTCCCTTTGCAGCAAAGAAAAGGATTGCAAGTCCTGGCTCCTTTAATGGCTGAAACTCCCATTCAATGTAAACATTGGATGGAAAATTCTTCGGACACCATAAAACGTAGTTTGCCTTCTGACCCTGCGCAGCACTTAAGCCGTTTTCCATGCGAAGCTTGCCCTCAGGAAATGAAATGTTAGCTGTACCCTCAAGCACAAAGCCGTCGATATCGGACTTGGATGCAAGTGGGTTGTTGTAAATTAGTTTTGGAGTTTCTGTGATTCCATACTTTGTAAATTCCATGGTAGATATTCCTTTCTTTTTTATTGTATTGTAACCCAGGAGGTTATCGAAGGGGACCTCGGCGAAGTGTTTGTCGGCCACCCATTTACGTAACTAGTTATCAATTTCGGCGGTTGCGCTCTTCTCGGAAGCAATACTAGTTACTGCTTCTTTCAAATGAACACTCCGTTGTTCAGCGTGTTGTTTCCAAACGGCCATCTCCTCTTCCTCTGCCAAAAGAAGATTGATTACCGATGCGCTAAAGATATCCTGCGGCAGCTGTCCCTTAAACTCTGGATTAGCAGTCGTGTCTGCCTCTTTTTGATACCAACCGTCTGGCTCCATTGCCCAGAAGCAGCTCTTTCCAGGTGCGCTAAATGTATCGAGTGCAGTGAAACGAATACGATCTGTATATACCTCATGCAAAAAGGTTATACGCTTTGGTTCGTAGGATGACGAAAGCTTACCTTTTTGAACTTGTTTCCATGTATCATTTACCCATGCCTCAATGCAGTAGCTTCGAAGCTCGCCCTCATGTTCACGATGATTTTGACGCGGCATGTAGAGGATACCAGAAATGTTATGCTTTTGCGTTGTCTGAATAATGAAGGAATACGGATAGCCACCCGTAAGCCGCACAAAGGTCTGCGGATTTCCATCAAGACAGGCAGATAATGAATCATCATCTATCTTTGCATCTAGTTCTTTCATTACATCATTTATCTCAAACAGCGATGATAATTGTTTCCATGATACTTGTCCCTGCGGTTCAAAAGCATCGCTCTTCATATAAGAAAGAATGCTTTTCTTTAGGGCTGCGGCCTGTGGGGTATCCTGTTCAAGATTTATGGAAGTCATCATAAGACGGGCTGTTCCAACCTGACACTCAAAAAGAAGGCTCATCTTGTCGTTTCTATTCCATTCGTCAATTGGCTGAACAAGGTTTGTAATGCAATCGCAGCCAAGTTTTTCTACTCGAAGACCTCTTGCATTTTCAATTAAGCTCTGCCACTGCCATCCGCCGTCAGCAGTTGTTGGAAATGATGCAAATGCCGAATGTGCATTTTGAATTATCATGCCCATACCTCGCGCCCAAGTCGGTCCCATCTGTGAGTTCCAGAAGGACGGATTAAAGCGAACAGGCGGACAATCATATGAAGTATCCTCATATGGCAGTTCAAACAATACACGCTTTCCTTCATTAAGAAGTGTTTCGGCGTGGAAGCGGTCTGAAGTGATGAAAACTGCTTCGTGCGTATCAGTCTCTGCTTTTGACTCGTCTGGTGTAGAAACTTGGTTTGATTTACTGCTGTCAAATATCCAAAACGGCCAAGTATTCTCCACTATCTTTCCATTTGCCTCTATGCTTACGCGCAGTACGTAAGCACAGTCTGGCTGTATATCTTCCATATTCAAGTAAATGCAGCCGGCAGACTGATTTTTCTCTAGCGCATAATCTCTTTGCTTTAGTGTTCCGCAAAGAACAGGCGGCTGAAATACGGTCTGCGTAAGTGTCTTGCCATGTTCACCGTATGTATACTCGGTAACTGGCTGCTGCTCAAGCTGCCAATGAATGCGAACAGACTGTAACGGTGCGCGACCAAAATGGCTGACCTCGATTGGGATGCTGATCGTAGCATTTTTTGCACGGTCGATACAGTAGGACTTGATGCGCGCAAGAAGTACGGTTTCATCACAAAACTGACGCCACTCGTTTGGAGTAACATAGCCTTTTGAATCCCAGAATGGATCGAGAATACCGACAAGTGCCGTTCCCTGTCCCAAATAATCATGAAGATCAAGAAGTTCAAAACCGTATATATAAGGTGTTCGCAGATTTGCTTCAAGATCTTCCTTTAACATACGCACCTGCTGCCGTCCTGAATTATAGACAAATTCCTTATTTTGCCCCAACACATCATGCGCACGCGCACTCTCACGAAAGATCTCGAAATTCCCCGGCTGCAAATAGCCTGTAAATTTATCAATCACATCAAAATCCGGATACGCACACCACTGGCCAAGCTCATGGCATATTACAGGGTAAGAGATATCTTTTAATGATTCACGGTAATCACCACCATTCCAACCACGCGGTCCACGAATGGTTCCGCCTGGCTGTATGCCAAAGCCTGATCTATGAAAATAGACATAATCTGTTCCCGTGATTTTATCCGGCTCCATAGGATATGGCCATCCGGACTGAATGGTATAAAGATGTCTGCTGTCATATGCGCGGCACTTTGATACCCAATCAGTAAGTGGCATAAGCCAGTCTCCACCCGGCTCATTGCTCGGAGACAGCATTAAAAAGGACGGATGATTGCCAAATGCATCAAGTATACGCTTTGTCTCTTCCCACAGTACGTTGTTCATTTGCGCATCTGGCGCAAACACATTCCACATATCGCACTCTATCTGCAAATAGACACCAGCGCGGTTAGCTGCTTCAAATGCAGCCTCTGGCGGACAATATGAATGGCACCTGATAAAGTTCATGCCCCACGTCTTCACAGTCTCCATGATTTTATCCCAGTATGCGCTGCCACAATCCGGAATGCCGCTTAAAGGATAATCGCCTCCAAAATGTGTTCCTCGAAGATATGTGTTTCGCCCATTGATAACAAAATGACCGTCCTTTACCTCTGCCCTGCGAAAACCAAAGGTAACTTCTTTGGTCTGTAGTACTACTTTTGAAAACTGCGATACCATTTCTTTGCTCTGTAATGGTAATTGTGTGATGGATGATTGCATTTCTCCTTGCAGTGCATTGCTTATAGAAGACAATGTTACTATAAGGTTATGTAAGCCTTGATCAAACTCATCCCACAGTGGTGTATCAGATGGATAGTTCAGCGTAAGCTCACAAATCTGGCTCCCCTGAGTGAGCACGCAGACTGCATCTGCACTAATATCGGTATGCACAGTATCTTGTACGTGAACTATACAGTTTTGAATATGGCTTGTCTCATTTTTCAGGTGCACCTGTATAGCAGCCTGCGGCAGCTGCGCATTCACCTTGACACGCTCAATCCAAACACGATTGAATAGCTCTAAGGTAATCGCTCCTGCTACACCGTTCCATGTTGCGCCTAGCGCATCTGACACGCCATGACCATCTGGCCGATACGACAGCTGCCAGCCATTGTCAATGCAAAGCGTAACTGTATGCTCTCCTGCTGACAATGCCCCTGTCTCATATACATGCGGCGCACAAAGACTTACTATGCTGCCTTTGCATTCTCCATCAATCCAGAGCGTTGTCTTCCATTTTGTGTTATCAAGCGTCAGCCGTCCAACAAACCCATCTGATTTTTCAGGCACAAAAATTGTCTTCTGATACCACGCCTTTCCTGTATAGTGGCGCGGCGGCTGACTCAAAAATGGCACCTTTGTTCCATTCTCCTGCGCATACACATATTCGCCGCGCTGATACCACAGCGCATCATACAAACTTTGAACCCACGGTGTATCTTCACTGATCGCATCGCCATAGCCCTGCGCCTGCAGACATCCAGGCAGCGTGATCGTCTGTGTCAGTCTTCGTTTTTCCCAGTGCTCGGCAAAGCCCCTGTCCTCTTTATCAATCTCAAAGCGCCAGATTCCTGCCAGATCACATGTCTGTCTTTCTTCCATCTGTTTCCTCCGCAAATATACCTAAATGATAAAGCTATGATACCACACAAAAAGGTACGATACAATGCAGGTTAGATGCTTCTTATATGCAAAAAAGACCACATTGTTTGCGGTCTCTTTAAACTGTGGCAGAGCTGCGTCAAAAAAAAACGCCATAGCCGCTTTTGCAGCTTCTGGCGCCTTTTGCATAACTTAATTTTAAGCCACAGGGACAGTAATTAAGCCAACGTACCCAATTAAAAGGCCGCCGGACCTGTCCCCATGGTCACTTTCTCATGACAACTCCTGCATCTATGCGGTACACCTGATCACATAAGATACGGATATCTTCTATATTGTGACTGGAAAGGATGATCGTTGTACCCGCCGCTTTTCTCGCTAAAATCAGCTGCCGCATCTCCTCCACGCCTTTCTCATCCATGCCATTCATCGGCTCGTCTAATATCAGAAGCTTCGGAGACTCCATTACTGCCTGTGCGATCGCCAGACGCTGTCGCATTCCCATGGAAAACTTTGATACATGCTTTCCTCCGACATTTCCTAAGCCGACCATCTCTAGCACTTCCTTTATTTGAGTCTTTGACAGATTGCCGCGCATCGCTGCGATGTCTGCCAGATTTTGATATGCACTCATATATGGAATAAACTCAATCGTCTCAATGATCGCACCCGCACTCTCTGGGAAATCCACATCCTTTCCGATTCGCTTATCTCCCACTATGACCGTTCCCGTTGTCGGCTGCAAAATACCCAGAATCATTTTCATCAAAACGGTTTTACCAGAACCATTTCGCCCGATAATGCCGTGAATCATTCCTTCCTCAAACCCCATTGTAAGCGGCTGCAACACAGTCTGCTTTCCAAACGTTTTACTGATATTTGTTAATTGAATATAATCACTCATACACGTCACGTTCCTTCCTATATAATTATAATGTTAGACCGAAAAACATTGACTATTGATCTTGCATCCTTTCTCTCAAAAATAGTTCTTGTACACCCTTATTGGCTTATGGGCCATACTCATTATCGCCCATACTCATAGCGCCTTAATTTCCAGATGCTAATGCTCAGTGAAACCACAAACAAACCGCCAAGAAATAGGCACGCATACGAAAATGATGGATTGAACCGATCATTTACGCTGGTACTGAGTGCTGAAATTCGACTCAATGTAAGAGGTGAAAAATAGCGAAGTCCTACAATCGCATCCAATACCGCCGTTACCAGATAATCACATGCCAGAGCCACTGCGCCAACCAATATACCGGGGCCATTTTTCCACAGCATATGAATCGCCATTGTCAACATGCCAAGAGTCATCGAAACAAGCAGACATAAAAAGAGTTGTCGTACTACCACAACATACTGTGGATTATGCTTTATTAGCGAAAACGTAAAAGAAAAATAATTCTTTATTCCACATCTCCATGGTGCATTCAGCATTTTGACAAAAGCATTTGTCCACGAGATACGAAATGAAATATGAGGAACAATTGCTGCTGCAAGCACTAGTCCCACATAAAAAAAATAGAAAATTGTTACCAAGAACAGATATAAAATCTGACCAAGTAACCAACTTTTTCGAGATGTGCGAATAAGATATGGGTAAATCCCCTTCTCACTATATGGAATATCACAGATCACAAGCAGATAGCCAACCCAGACTGTCATTGCCGTATAATGTGTATTCATCATAGCCAGGAATAACTCCTGCACACTGACCGTTTCTTCTGCCGATGCCAGATACCCACGAATGCCACCGAGATAATAAAGCAAAAAGCAGCCCATGCACAATAAAACAGCCAGATTTTTTCCCTGACGCATTCCCATATGAAAATTCAGACGTGCGTAGCCAAAAATTTGTTTTGCCGTTTTCTTTGTTCTTCTATCAGCCATGTGATGCCCTCCATTTCATTTCCTCTATAAAAATACAGGTAAATAAAAACATTACTGCCAAATTTTTAAAAGCCAGCCAGAAAAGATCCACCTGCGTACCGGTATACCAAAACTGTATTGGCTGATAGCTATATGGACTAACGATCGAAAGCCAATCAATCATGTCTCCAAGATAAAGAAATATCCTATTGATAAAAAAAGGAACAGCTGCAACCACATATCGATTTTCACTAAAAGCAGCAACACATAACCCTAACATCGAGGACCACGCAGCAACTTGAAGCGAATTCAAAACTACATACAAAAAGAATACACCCCAATACGTTCCATCCTGGATCCACTTCTGCCACATTTCACCGACCAGAAAATACGAATTATTGGCAGTCTTTAAAATCTCAGGATGCATCATGCTTCCAACTGCAATAAATAGGAACACGCTCATCATATATAGAAAAATGCTGCCAACAAATACCGCGATTGCTTTTGTCACACAATAGCGAAGCCGACTTGTCCGCATCATTTTTACCCAATCACATTTTCCCTTTTTTTCATCAAAATATACCGATGCAACACTCATAGGAAATACCAGATTTTTCACCAAAGTTGTAATGCCATATTCTTCTGACACACACAACAAATCTAACCAGCCATGATCCGATATTGCCTCTTTTACTTTTAACGTCTCTGCAATTCCCATCAACAAAACTGCCGCGTAGATCACGACACAAAACCATGCTAGCGGAGACGTCACAATCCGCCTTGCTTCCCGTCTGATCATATGCATCCCTCCGTTCCTATTCGCTCTGATCTGTTTGATTAACATTTGCCGTCATTGCAGTCGCATAGCAATACGGGTATTCTCCATCGACAAAACCTTCAATCACATACTTATTTCCACCGTCTGTATCGGACATTGGAATTTGCACATAATAGCCAATATCACACACACTCTCGTCATTCTCGGATCCTTTATCAATCATCAGGTATTCCATGTCACAGGAAGCCTCTTCTACTAATACGCCCGCTTCATCCTCCGCATTTTGATCCCAAAAATAATTGTCAAGACATGCCCGTATGGCTTTCTCTTTAGAAATCAGCTTTCGTCCTTTCTTTTCTTCCCGTGCAATTACTTCTGATACATTATTAAAGGATACAAAATAACCATCTTTCTCAATTGTAATATCAATTGACTGTCCCCAACATTGTCCCAAATCACCCAGTGAATAGCCATTTGGACACAGATGAATTCCATTTTCTTCTATATAATAAATATCATGTTCTTCATCATTATTTTCACCCTGCCACTTTTTTTCATAAGAATCATCGACTGAAATTCCAAGATTCTCAAAAGTTTTTAACCAACGGGCTGTCCATTCTTCTCTGGTTTTTTCTTCTCGTCCATTTATCCGAACAATGGCACCGTTAAATGCTCCCTGATTCCAGTTCACTGTTATTTTTTGCTTTCCAGTATCATAGGTCGTCGTGACTGCTGCCGTCCCACGCTGCGCTAATACCGTTAAGCAATTCCCATCAAGTGTATCCGTGTCTAACCATGCTTTAATGATCTCCTCCCCTGTGAATACTCTTGATTTAATCGTCAGAATATCTACATCGGCAGCATTTTTTGCCATCACGTTTTCAATCACGCCTGTTCTACTGTTGCCTATCACCGCTGTACAAGAAAATAATACTATTATAAAAATAGTCAAAACAATTTTCACTTTTCCTCGTTTTCTCATTCGATCACCTCATCTCATACTGAATCAATTTCTCCTTCTGTGTCTGCCCTTTCTCATACGTACTGTTTGCATCACTAGCTGCTGCCGCTATTGCAATCGTCTGAGTTTTACTTGTGCCATCCTCAAACGCTACACAAACTGTAACCTGTATTTTATCGAAAAGAATCGAATTTAACTCCTCTGTCCATTTTCCTGCCTCAATTGATTCACTCTTAAAAAATAAGTTTTCCGTTTGCTCATCATCCGCCGTGAATCCACAAATATTAACAAAACACCCCGCATCCTGATTTTCATAATCAATGGTATAGGAAGTGCAATATAGAACACTTTCCTGCTGATCCTTGTTTTGGGAAATTCTTGGCAAATTCATTGTCTGCTCTGTATATAGAGTCATCTGTGTGCAAAACTTCTCAGGATTCTCCCCGATGATCTGAAACGCCCCCTTGTTAATCGTATATGTGATCTGCTTTATCTGTTCACCTTTGCACGAAACAGGAAAAGCGATGCAATAGCTGAGCATATCACTGTCTGATCTCATACCGAATACCCACGAATTTCCGTTCTCATTGTTTAACGCCACCGAATTTTCCGAACTGAGCTCCGATGCATAAACGCAAAGTGAAAATGCAGATGATGTTTTGTTTGTAACAAAATCCTGCTTTGTTTCTGTATACGGTACTTGTCCATTTCCAAAACGATTGAGCTGCACACCTGCAACCACACAGGCAGCCGCAGCAATTCCTGCTGTTATACAGACATGCAACCTTCTTTTTCGTTTCATTCTATTTTTATAATTATTTGTATTTTTTTGGATCACAACATCTCGCCCATCAATTTCAGGCTTCAATGCCTGCTTCATCAACTGTTCAAATCGCTCATCTGTCAATTCCTCTCGCCTCCAATTCCTGTTTTAAAATTGATTTTGCCTTTCGGATTCTTGTTTTCACCGTATTGACCGGCACTTTCATACATGTTGCAATTTCTTCCATTGTCAGCCCAGCACTGTAACTTAAGCAGATTGGAATTCGATATTTTTCTGGTAGCATCTGCACTGCATTTCTCACCTCTGCAATCTCCTGTTTGTTGATCATCATCTGTTCCGGTGTCGTGTCCCAATCCGCCGCAAATGAAGAAACCGTTTCCTGATGCTCTTCCAAGCTGCTGACTGGCGCGATTCGCATACGGTTTGCATATTTTTTCTTTTTGTTTTTCCACAGCAAAACAGCAACAGACAACGCATAGCTTTTGCTATTTTGCTCTGCTTTCAATGACGCCCGCTTTTCCAATAACAAAACCATCGCGTCCTGATATAGCTCATCTCCCTGCTCTTTGTTATTCGTAATGATACGGCAGAACCTCAGAATATCCGGCCCTGCGTTCATGACAAATGATTCAAATTCTGTGTCAGACATCCCTTATCCTTTCTGTATCGTGTATTTTTACAGTGCACTTGTACTTTGCAGCTGTAGCTTGCATTTGAAGTTTTCATTTGAAACTTGCATTTGAAGCTTACGTTTAAAACTTGCTTTTAAAGCTTGCCATCTCAGCTTTATGCTTTTTCTCTTTACTGGTATATTGTATCATCGAAAAAAAAAGTTTTCAAAAAACTCTTTTAAATAAAAAAAGAAAAGGAATCTTTCACCCTTTCCTACTTACACCGCCAGGGGGACAGGAACCTGTCCCCCTGGTCACTTTTTAATTCTTTGCAGTCTTATCTCCAATTCATGTTTAGGCAGACGTACTTTTCCACCATTCTTGTCAATCAATCTTTGAATGCATTCTGAATATTCTTCATCTTCTATGTAGTTTCCAACATACAGCTGATCAAGAATCCCTATCGTTCCTACAACTTTTACTCCCTCTGCCACTGCTGCTTTTCTAAGCGGACCATCCCCCGTTAATAATGTCAATCCTCTAATCTTAGCTATTGCCAATGCGATACAATCGTAAATAGATGGTTTCGCATATCTTGATGCTAATGTTCCAGCCAGATAAAATTCTTCTTCTGTCAGTTCTGTTTTTTGTAATCCTAATTGTAATAGCTTATCACTAATCCCTGGTGGGTTGAGTAATTCATCTTCAATCGTTTCATCATTCATAATATAAATATATGGTAATTGAAACGGAAGATTTAATTTTTCAATTTCTACAAAATCAAGCCATACATTTGTATCACTGCTAATATACTCCATAGGCTATTCCTCAGCAGCAAAGCAATGTTCATCCACAAAATCATAGGACTGCTTTAATAACTCTGCACCTTTCTGAACAGTTATTTCATTCTCGCTCACTGCTCTAAATACAAGCAGCTCAAATAAAGCCGGTATTTCAGCTTGACTCCAAACAGGTTCATTCTTTTTCCAACCAGCTTTTCCTGCTTTTATATAAAAATCTTTTTCAACACTACTTGTAATAATGCCGCAAAGTGCTGCTCTTTTTACTAACAAATACATAGAAATCCCATATTCTCTACATATCAGCGTCATATCTTTACTAACCTTAGTTCTTCTGAGACCAAGCTCTCTTTTTGCATCTGTTTCTGGAAAAAGAAATGCACCACTAATAGCAGTTGCCATTTTTTCAATTTCTTTATCTTCCATTTCATCTGGCCATTGAAAAATAAAGTGTGCCATTTCATGTGCAATTGTAGATCTAATTCTTTCCGGACTCATATTTTTATTAAATACAATATATGGTCTTTCATTTACCAAACCATTCATACCGGAAAAAGCATCATTTTCAATATCACAAGCATACACCAAAATCCCTCGATTTTCCAAAAGTTGAATAAGATTTCCGATTGGTCCAGCTACAGAAATTCCAAGATATTCTCGCATTTTTTTTGCATCTTCTTCTAAATTTCCCGTAAGCGTAATTTCATTAACTGTTGGTGCATCTGGTAATACTTCACCACCTAAAATATTGACTACCGAATAAAATCTTCCCATATACTCTTCTACATCTTCACGGATATATTCCTGTTGACTAACTGCTAGTTTGCTTCCTTTTCGAAATTCACCATGTACAAAAGTAAGATTTTCATTTCGATTATTTAAAAAATCAGAGATTTTTATTCCAAGTGCTTTTGCCATTGCCTTGATCGTATCCATATTGGGTTTTCTTTCACCACTCTCATAATAAGTGATTGCCATTGGAGTTACCCCAATCAGTGAGGCCAGCTCCTTCTTTGACATGTTTTTCTTTAAACGGTAATATTTTAAATTTTTATTAAACATATCATCGCCTCCTTCTGTTTATATTATATCATTTTTCCTAAAAAAGTAAACAGCATAAGACTTTTAAAACAATATTTTTTTCAAAACTTAGAACTAATATATGCTACTAAGCGGAGAACAACAATGTGTTTGTCAATTTCTACATTTTAACTTTTTGAGCTTTTCCAACTTAAAAATTTTCCCCACACAAAAGACGCCATAGCCGCTTTTGCAGCTTCTGGCGCCTTTTGCATAACTTAATTGCAAGCCACAGGGACAGTAATCAAACCAACGTACCCAATTAAAAGGCCGCCGAACCTGTCCCCATGGTCACATTCATTTGACATTCCACGATTGCAACAGCTCAATCGGCATGACACCTTTTCCACTATGAGTCACAATGGAATGGCCACTTGTCCTTGTATCACCAACACTAACTCCACAATACGAAGAAAATACTCGTCTCCACTGCTTCCAAAACTCTGTCTCAAGCAATGGATCATCACTAAGATATTCTTCTGAAGACTGATAATACTGCCAGTTTCCTTTTTCAAATCCGTTCGTCCAATTTCCATCCCACTTCTCAGCCAGTGTCTTTGCCACCTCTGTCTTCTGAGCCTCAGCATCCTCTGCATCTTCCATATAATAAATAGCATTATATAAATAGTTAGAAGTAGGGATGATCACATCATTTTCTGCCTGAATCTTCATATTCTGCATTATAAGGTACGAGGTTGCATTCAGCTGAATATATTCTACCTGATCTGCACCTGGTGTCAAAACAAGATACATGATATCCGTATACGTTCCCAGATCCTTCTCGTCGCAATAATATGGTGCATTTTGTATTGCTGCTTCAATCTGCTTACGGTCATCTCCAAAGGAAAGTCCAAATGGAATATCTGACCAGTCAATTGAAAGGGATTCATAGTTATGTAAAAATATATCTACTGTCAACCCATTATCTGTCGGATCAAGCACACATCCAATGCAGCTGCCAAGACTCTCATCGTACCAGTAATTCAGCCAAAATCCGCTCTCCGTATACGGATACTGACTTGACTGATAGGACTCCTTTCCTTCCTTTAAAAGCACCTGTAAGATCCGATCAGCCAGTTTCTCACCTATCGCTGTTAACTCTTCGGTACTTTCTGCCGTACCGTCCATTTGAAAACTAACTTTTACATTATCACTTGCATCCTGTGATAATAAATATTCCATGGCTAACTGTACACCAGAAGTATCTGGAACTTCCTCTGCCAATACAGGTGCACCTGCTGATAAAATTGCTGCCACACACATTGAGTCAATCGCTATTTGAAATTGTTTCATCATACGCTACACCTCTCTTTCACTGGTCAACTATCCCATTATTTTCTTAAATAATTTTCAGAAACATCCGGTACCGTTTCTACTTCGATGTCTATTTCTTTTCCATTAATCTCCAAAGTGATCGTGTCATCAATCTGCATTGGCGATGGCAACACAACATACAAATATGCTCCAAAAAATTTTTCAATTGGATAAGTGGAACTTTTCATTTCAACGTTCACGTTATCATCGCTGCCTTTTAGCTTCATTGTATCAAGCAAAAAATCTCTTTTTGCGTTTGAAATTGGATACCGATTAAATAATACCAGCCATGTTTGCCATTCCGATATGCCATCACACTGTAATAGATACAATCCATTCTCTAACTTCTGAATTTTCTTATTAAGAAAAACGGTCTCTGTTTTTAATTCATCCAGATGCCCATCAACATCTAACGCTCGCCCTCGTGCTGAATTCCAATAGCTTCCACTTTGCACACTTTGACATAATCTTTCATATGTCCACCGAGGAGGCCCCGTATAATATACAATCCACGGTTGTACAAAATAGAAAATGCTTCCGATCAATAGCAGTACTATTATCACTTTTATGACATTTTTCTTTTTTCCTTTCATTCCACGTCACCCCTCTTCCTTGACTTATTTAGTCCTCTCTAAAGCCACCGGGACAGTAATCAAGCCAATGTACCCAATTAAAAGGCCGCCGAACCTGTCCCCATGGTCACTTGGTTTTGTCATACATATCTGCTATTATTTCTGCCGGGGTATTTCCCGATACCACAATACACGTTCCTGTAACTTCTTCCTCATCAGAAAGCAATTCATCATATCTCGTCATATCCTCTGCCGTTTTCCAATCTTCCTCTGGAAAACGTGCTTCAATTGACTTGATCTCATCTGAATCCAATGGTTCCCAATAATCCACGAATTTGAATGTATTCTCACTGTCTTTTTCAAAGGTTGCTGAAACTGCATATTTTCCTGTATAGTCTGCATTGCTTTCATATGAGGTAATTCCAAACAATGTAATTGTATCGTCCTGTGTTTCTTCTGACATCACAAAAACCTTTGCCGAAACATCAATATCATTTTCTGAGTTCTGATACCAAGTTTCGTGCATCCATTTAACTGCCCATCCTAAAAGATTAGCATCATCACTGCATCCATCTGGAAAATAAAAATAGGTGTCTTTTGTTGTTACATAAACAACCCCGGTATCAAGCTGATCCTGATCAATCTCTAACAACTTCTGATTATTAATTACGTCTGTGTTTTCCTCTGATATGCTCTGAGGCTCTGTCTCCACAATACTTTCTGACGCAAAAGGTACTTGCATCATATTCATACCAAATAATAATGCTCCTGTCGAAATACCAAATACTGTTCTCAAAATCTTATTATGACTCATCTGTTTTCCCTCCTTAAAATTTTCTACAGCTCTTGTTGCTCTATAGTTGTAGAGTAGCATACTATACATAGATTGTCAATCACAAAGATTGACTTATTGGCTATTTTATTTTAAAATGAAAGAAAAAAGAGGAGGATTATCATTCACATGAAAAAAATGACAGATGTTGAACTTCAGATTTTAGAATTAATATATACTACTAAGCGGAGAATAGCAATGTGTTTGTCAATTTCTACATTTTAACTTTTTGAGCCTTTCCCACTTAAAAATTTTTCCCATACAAAAAACGCCATAGCCGCTTTTGCAGCTTCTGGCGCCTTTTGCATCACCTAATTGTAAGCCAACGGAACAATAATCAAGCCAACGTACCCAATTAAAAGACCGCCGAACCTGTCACCATGGTCACCCCATCCTATTCTGTCTATGACCAACTATTCCTGCAATCCCCCATGTTAATGCCGCAATAATATCTACAAAAATAACTGTCCAATGATACATTTGATGTACATGAATAAAACAAGTAAGAATAGTAAGTCCAAACGCAATAGCATAACACCAATAATATTTTCCAAATTTATTCTGCTTCACACCCCATACTAAAAATAATACGGCTGCTATTACAACACATACTATTAATAATATCATTCCATATTCACCCCTTTTTATATTATTTTATAAAATATCACTTCTTATACTATTTACTTGCATAATATGCATCAATTCCCATACGGCACATTTCTGCATTGTTTGAGGAAAAACCTGCATTAAAACTCTTCTGTTCATACCTACTATTTCCTGTCGTACTATTATTTATTTTCCAATATGTAATATTTCTATATGTTGTAAAATATATTGTTCCATTCACACGAACTCTATAACTATAATTAAAAGTTAATGTTTCTAATCTCACTGCCTGTGCATATGCTAATACACTTGATGCTGTAAAAACTAATACAGAAATTACGGCTGCAGCTGGTCCTCCAAGAGCTGAAACGTATGCCGAAATGGCTGAAACGGTCTCGCCCGCACCCCATTGCCAATATCTAGTTTCACCATTTGCAGTAGTTGTATATGACCTATACAAATTTGCATATGCCGAAGTATAATTGTTATTGCCCCATCCTCCTAAACTATAATATCCATCAGCATACACAGAAAGTCCTGTATTATCTACCGGCTCTGAATAAATTGATGCTGCTCGTAGTATTTTTCCATCGTTTTGCACAGTTTCGTTTGAAATCACTTTATGTGTAGTAATATTTCTTACTCCATTAAAGCTTGATTCTACACCCTCTTGATTTACTTCACTACTCGGTAAATCAAAGATCTCTGTCTGCATACTCATTGTATTCATATCCATAGTTGTCTTTTGTTTCAAAACTGTATTAATATAAACCTTAGATATCACTTTACCACTACTTTTATAATTCACTACAGTAGCAATGTCTCCATTATTTAAAATATAAGAGTATATCTCTTCTCCTGATACTTCATTTGCATTAACAGGATTAACGCACACGTAACTTATCATAATTATAGATAACATAATACTTACAATTTTTCTCATTGTTTTTTTCATCATTGTTTTCTCCTCACATAATCAAGTGTTCTTTTTAGCTTCGTATACCTTGGTGAATACGCCAACGCTATGAGCCTTTCAATATATCAAGTACTAAAATATAAAAATATACGAAATAAAACATAATTGATTTTTGCTTTATTTTCCTGTGTATCCCCATCCCTCTATAGCAACTAGCCTCTCACCAACAGCATCTCTATCCCCAAAGATCCGAACTTTCTTCAGCTTTTCTGCCCATAACCATAAATCAGCTTTGTTCCTATACGAGATCTTACTCAACAGAAAATATTCTGTCAACTATTGACTCATTCTTTGTATCGCAGATTACCGATTCACTTCCTGTGTCAACACAATAATCACTGGATTTATCTGTTATATTCTGCTTGATTCAGTAATTGCTCAAATAGCAATATTCATGTCCATACATTTTTTCTATAAGGTCTCTGATTTCGCAAACTGTAATGCCTTTGCGATACAACTGAATAGTCGTTGTTTCAAGATCATCTGAATGGTGACTATGCGCTAGAAGTGTTTGCTGATGAAAGACTCCAATACGATCACGTAGAATTTGAATCTGCAGTTTTTTCCATACTTCGTATCTAAAACGTGATTGTAGCAGCCATTGCGGCTATTTCCAGAATTCCAACCAACGGAATCGTATTTTTCATAGCCTAGGAAAGCCGTCAATTCAGTTTGACAAGGATCATTGATTGTTACTTTCAGATGTCTTCGAGAAAATTCAGGAATGGACTTATTTTTTTGTAGCGCAATAGTTAATTCTGTATTAAGATAAGACATAAGGGAACCTCTTTCTTTTGTGTTTTTGTGGTACTTAACACTTTACAAGAAATCGGTTCCTTTTTCAATGGAAACCTTAACTTTTGAGTTTACACAAACTATTATACACTATCATTACTTGCGTAGTTTTATATATTTTTTCCTATAAATTTATTGTTAATTTCATTAAACATCATACATCTCCCCATTGCCAATATCCGTGATAAATCATATTGTTATTCCATACAGCTATTCCCTGCTGAATAATATAAGATGCCGAATAAGTGTCCAAAAATGAGCTCGTAGCTGCCCAACCATATGGTGCATAGTCAGCATACTTCCCCACAGCATAATAATCTTTTCCATATTCCGAATGAACGCTAACCTCTCTATGATAATTAGTTTCATCATATGTATACGCTTGTCCTAATGCAGACGCATATGCAGTTGTAGCACGATTTATCGCTACATTTTTAATAAAAGTTCCAATTGAAATATATAGCTTACATAAACTCGCCAATTTGTCAGGATGTATCATAACCATTACAGCTGCAGCTGCTAATCCAGTTCCCGATGAAATATTAAAAATTTGCCTTTTTGATACAACATAACTATTTCTCGTAAACTTACATGACATTGTTTTTACAGTTCCGTTTAATGCAGAATTAAAATTAGTTTGGCCTATAACAGTTTTGTTATAAGGTGGAAAAGCTGCCATCAGTTCTTGAAGATCAAGTGTAACTGATTCAGTTGCTGCATTTGTTGATATCATATTATTAATAATTGGATCAATAATAAAACCGTCTGGTACAGCGGTTACCGTACATTGTATCCCCGATTCCATCAACTTGTTATAAACCATTTCTGAAGTCAAATCTTTATCAGCTATTTCTGCAAGTGCTTTATCAATGGAATTCATTAACGAATCATCTAGAGCAGTTTCTTCTGAAATGAACGATGATTTATCAAATACTTTTTCTGAAATTAATACTTCATTCTCATACCAACGATCTACTACATGATTTTCTTCCCAATACGCAACTTCTCTTGTTCCTGTACTTAAATTTTCACATTCAACTACAGACATGTTACTATTCGCTCTTAAGATAATTGCGGAATCTTGATACAAAATATTTCCAGCTTCGGTACTTCCAACAATATTATCATTTGCCAAGCACGAAAACGACTGTCCAAGAAGTGTAAAAATGCAACAAAAATACGCTAAAAATCTCTTCATATGTTACTCCTCCATACTTTTTAATGCCAATCTTTCAATGCACCTACATCAGAATGTTACTTTTCAGTATCATTCCCTACTCTAAGTATCGTACAATTCTACCACCTCCCAATTGATAATTTACGTTCTTTGCTCTACACTTGTATACTATCATACTTTTTATACTATGTCAACTTCTTTTTATTGACTTTTTGTTTTTTTTATTTTACAATTTACTTGAAATACATAATAATACAAGAGGAGGTCTCCATGGAAAAAATGACAGATGTTGAACTGCAAATCATGGATTGCATCTGGTCTATTGGTACAGATGTTTCGCCATCGCAAGTTCTAACACTTCTTAATGAACGTTTTCAACGCGGATGGACGCTTCAAACGTTATCTACCTACATGCTTCGCATGGCTGGAAAGGGATATCTGACATATCAGCGGAAAGGTCGGGTATCTGTCTATCATCCACTAATCACAAAGGATGCTTATTTTGAACAAACCGCAGTTGACTATTCAAAAATTTGGGGAAAGGGAGTTTTGAAACGTATGGTTGCCGCTCTAATTAAAGAAAATGAGCTGTCAAAAAACGATATTCAAGACTTAAAGGATTATTTAGATGAATTGGATTCAATGGGGCACTGATATTTTCTACGCAATTCTCTTTTGCATTATCACTAGCTTTTGCTTCTGGTCACTATGGAAAGCTTTGATTCTCACTGCAAAGCGTTTTCCTTCTTTGGTTTCGATTTGCTATCGGCTAATTCCTATTGGCATATTTTGTTTTATGCCATTCTTTTTTATTGAGAAATCAATAACTGCATTTTTTTCTCCAATTAATCAATGCGAACGACCATTTCCGGGTATGGTATTTTTGTGTTCACTAAAGCAAAATCAGATCATCTGGCTTCCTCATTCCATATGGTTGATTGGTATTCTTATCAAGTGTATTTTCTATATAAAGGATTGTATTCTTCTACGCAAAATTCTTAATCAATCAACTTATTCACCGAGTGATGCTGTACTAGATAAAATCGTCCGTGATTTAACCAAAAGATTACACCTTACGCATGTTCCAAGCGTCCGCTACTGCTCATTGACTTCTACGCCAGTCACTGTTAAAAAAAATAAGTTTATCATTCTGCTTCCGCAGCGCAATTATTCATCCAATGAACTCTTTGCAATTCTGCTACATGAAATGATTCACATTAAGCACAATGATCTTCGTAGACTTCAATTTGGGCGTATTCTTACTATTATCTTTTGGTTCTATCCAGTTGCATACCTATTTCGTCGCGATATTGAGGTACTTTGTGAAACAGTATGTGATCAAACAGTTTTAAGATTTCTCTCTGATGATCTGTCTCATCGTGACTATTTTACACTCATTCTATCGCACCTTCAGTCCAAACAAACGATTCCTTCTTGCATTGGTTTGAATAATAAAGCTCAGTTGAAGTATCGAATGTCTGCAAGTCGCTCTGGCTCTTTTATGCATCCGAAACGATCTGTTCTTTGCTCTATTCTATCTGGTGTGTTACTTCTTGCCAGTTCTTCACTGATCGCTCAAGCTAGTGTTGAGCCAGTTGAACAGATAAATTATGACTGGTTCGATGCAACTACTGAAAGTATCATTACTTCTTATGAAACACCAGTTTATACCTTTTATACAACTGAAGAAGAACCTAACTATATGGAAACCGTTTTCCTTCCAAACCTTACTAAGGCTACTCTCATTGATACTCGTACTGCTCATGGTGTAAATTCTTATTCCTACACCATAGCCCCTGGTGAACGTACCAATATCACATTTATTTATTTGACACCAGAAAACACTGTAAACATTGTTGGTGCTTATAGACCAGCGGATGCAAATCTTTGCATTGGTATTTCAAATGGTAATAGTTATAAAAATTATATCTATCCTACTGGTGGTGGTTTTTCACCTATTTTCTCCGCCCCCATCAGTGGAACTTATCAAATTTTCTTGCAAAATCTTGGAAATAAAAGCGTCGCAATCTCTGGAAGCTATGCATTCTAACCTTTAAAGATATTAATTCAAACCATCAATTTTCGAACCTCCGCCATAAATTTTCTGGCTTGCGCACCCTTTTCAGGTCTGCTATAATGGCAACGACACCATTGTAATACATCATCCCAAAGAAAAGAGGGGCAATTCATGAAAACAAAAGTATTTATTGACGGAAGCGAAGGCACCACAGGACTTCGCATTCACGAGCGTCTTGACAATCGCGACGACATTGAACTGTTAACTATAGCACCAGAGCTTCGAAAGGATCCTGCTGAGCGCAGCCGCCTGATAAACTCTTCTGATATCACATTTCTTTGTCTTCCTGACAGCGCAGCCAGAGAGGCTGTTGCTCTCGTAACGAACCCAAATACACGCATTATTGATGCTTCAACTGCACACCGTACTGAGGCTGGCTGGGCTTATGGTTTCCCGGAGCTTTCCGCTAAGCACCGCGAGGCTATTAGAACTGGCAAGCGCATCGCTAATCCTGGCTGCCATGCATCTGGCTTTATCTCACTCGTTTACCCGTTGATCGCAGGCGGCATTCTCCCGGCAGATTACCCTGTTGCCTCTTTTTCTCTGACTGGTTACAGCGGCGGCGGCAAAAAAATGATTGCGCAGTATGAGGCATCTGACCGTGATGCAGAGCTTGATGCACCTCGCGAGTATGGTCTTTCTCAGCAGCACAAGCACTTAAAGGAAATGCGCCTTATCACAGGATTATCCCGTGCTCCGCTGTTTACCCCTATTGTTTCCGATTATTACAGCGGAATGGTTGTCAATGTTCCTCTGTACACTGATCTGTTAAACACCACTCAGACTCCAGAATCCTTACAGGCATTTTTTGCTGACTACTATGCAAATGAACCTTTCGTAAAGGTTATGCCGCTCGGCGCTGAAAGCGAAATGTCTGGATTTTTAAGCGGCAATCATTTAAGCGGCTATGACGGCATGCAGATCTATATCACTGGAAATGAAAATCGTATTCAGCTGTCTAGTGTCTTCGATAATCTTGGTAAGGGTGCTTCAGGTGCAGCTATTCAGTGCTTTAACATTATGACTGGATGTGATGAAACGAAGGGACTAAATCTTTAAAACAGCGAATACAAAAATGAGAAAGGATTTATTTATGTCACTTCGCCATCAGCCAAAGGCTGCTTTGATTAACGATTTTTCTGGCTTTGGCCGCTGTTCTGTAACAGTGGCTCTGCCCATTATATCTCAAATGAAGGTTCAGTGCTGTCCGGTGCTGACCTCCGTTTTTTCTAATCATACGGGATATCCGTCCTTTTACTTTGACGATTACACAGAGAAAATGCCATCCTACATCGCTGAGTGGAAGAAGTTAAATCTCCACTTTGAATGTATCGCAGCTGGATTTTTAGGCTCTGAGCGTCAGATTGAAATCGTAAAGAATTTCATCCGCGATTTCAAGGATGAAACTACTAAGGTTTTAATTGATCCTGTTATGGGTGATCACGGACGCACCTATCAGACCTTCACGCCAGAGATGTGCAGTCAGATGAAGCAGTTAGCACATTTTGCTGACATTCTTACACCTAATTTGACGGAAGCCTGCATTTTAACTGACACGCCATATCACGATGGTCACTGGCAGATGAGTGAGCTGTCTGAACTAGCTCTTTCACTGATTGCCATGGGGCCGTCTAAGGTAGTAATTACTGGTGTCTCTATGGGAACTTTTATAGGAAATGTTATATGTGAATCAGGCGGCACACCTTCTGTAGTGAAAAGAAAACGCGTTGGACAGGAGCGTTCTGGAACAGGCGATATCTTTGCTGCGATTTTGACGGCAGACTGTGCCAACAATGTAGACTTTGAGACTTCTGTGCGAAAGGCAAGCGCATTTGTGCAGCGCTGCATTGAAATAACAGAGGAATTTGAATGTCCGCGAACAGACGGTGTCTGCTTTGAGGAGGTTTTAAACGAATTAAAGGCGTAGCTAAAGCTACGCCCTTTCTTTTTATCAAAAATGCATCATCTCAAGCAAAAACAGCCAGCTCAGTCCATAGTAAACGATAACAGCTATAAGGTCGTTGATCGTTGTAATAAGAGGTCCTGATGCCACTGCCGGATCTATTCCAATCTTGTTGAAAAACATAGGAACTAAAGTTCCTGTCAAGCTTGAAATCACCATGGAGCACATGAGCGCCAGTCCAATGCAGCCTGACACGGCAAATGCAAAGCCTGCCGGACGCCCCTTTACAATCATGATGAAAATGCCAAGCACTATAAATGACAATATTCCCAACAAAAGTCCATCACCAAAGCCAACGCGCACTTCCTTTGCAACTAGGCCAATCTTTTGCTTTACTTCAAGATTCTCATCCATTAAAACACGAACTGTAACTGCCAGTGACTGCGTTCCTGCATTTCCTGACATACCAAGAATGACTGACTGAAACATCATTAAAATTGTCAGCTGTGAGACTACTGACTCGAATATGCCTACAACAGATGAGACTACCATTCCAAGAAACATTAAAACAACCAGCCACGGAAGACGTTTTTTCATACTATCTAATAGTGGTTCTTTTAAGTCCTCCTCTGCCATCAAACCAGCAAGTCTTGCGTAGTCTTCTCCCATCTCTTCATCAACAACTTCAATAATATTTTGTGCCGTGATGACACCAAGAATCTTATTGTTATTGTCGAGTACAGGAATGGAATCCTCTGAATAGTCTTTTAAGATTTCAATACATTCGCTTATAGACTCGTGGCCATATACATACGGGTATGAAGTGACGATCATATCATCAAGCCTTGTGCCTTCTCTTGCAATGATCAGATCCTTTAGATCAATCGCACCACAGAAGGTATTAGACTCATCAGCCACATAAATCTTTGAAATATTGTCATTCTCAGCGGCCTGCTTTACAAGTGAACGCATAGCCTCCTTGACTGTAAGATTTTCGCGGATCACTATGCAGTTTGTTGTCATTCTGCTTCCTATCTCATCATCATCAAAGGATGCAATCAGCATAATGTCTTTTTTGGACTCCTGATCCATCAAATCAATGATGACAGAGCGTCTGACTTTATCAAGTCCTCGAAGCGCTGCCACTGCTGTATCGGCTTCCAGGCTGCTTATGATCTCAACTGCCTTTCTAATGTCCATTTCCTCTAGGTACGGACTGACATCATCTATACACTCAAATACATCTGAAAGCATATCCATGTTCAGGATATTATAAAGCTTCTTTCGCTCTACTACTGTCAGCTTTTCGAGAACATCAGCTATATCATTTGCATGATAATCCTCAAGCTTTTCACGTGTAACCTTTGGCGAGGTGGTGCTTCTTATGATCTTTATGATCTCTGACTCGTAATCGGGCTTTACAAACGTCTCATCTTCTGACGGCGTCTCGTTTTCTGTTTCCTGCTCTAATGCCTTTTCGAGTGCCTCATCCTTGGCCTTGTCCTGTTCTAGCTCTTCGTTGTCCATTTCGTCCACCCCCTTTACTAATTTAAAAGTATATCATTTTGCCATTTGCTCGTCAACAAAAGATTGTCTGTCCGATTGAGACAGCATAAATACATGCTTCCTTCACAGGCCGCTTTGTCATCTGCATAAGAGCACGCTTATAGTATGACAGCTGTACCTGGTAGCGTTTTTTAAGCAGCTCTTTAAACTCTTCATCTGTCATATCTTCTGGCTTTTTGTCTGTCTTAAAGTCTATCAGCGTGATATAGTCCTCACCATCTATCCAGGCATCTATGACACCCTGTACACTGACATACTCGTTCTCATCTTTTTCTGACAGCTTTTTGTCATTTTCTATCATCTCTTTAGCTGGCACTCCAAGTATAAACGGCATCTCGCGGTGATACGTTCCTTCTTCCTGCGCTTGCTTGACTTTTTTACCAAGAGGTGTCTGCACAAAATATTCAAAATCTGCTATACGAATCCTCTTTCGCTCCTCAGTACTTATAAGCTCTTGCTGCATAAATGAGGAAAGCTGCGCCCTTAAATCACCTGTAAAATCAAAGTGTTCAAAAAGCCAGTGATAAAGTGTACCGCGCGCGGCTCCGCTCATCTTATCTTTTTGCTGCAAAAACTCTGGAAGAAGTTCTTCATCTGGCAGAAATTTCTGATCTTGCATCTCGGATTCTTGTTTTATAAGCTGTGCAGCAGGCTCTCTTATGTCTAATCCACTTGCTGCAAAGGCTTCCTCCTCGTGGCGTGTCTTTAATTCTGATACTGTAAATGCCGCCTGCAGCTTTGACAGAGGGCTTTTATCGTAGCGCACCAAAAAGCGTGACTCGATCAGATTTTTTGCCGTTTCGTCTTCGGTTTTGGTTTTCCAGTTTTCAAGTGCCGTGCGTTTCATTGCTTCCTCTGCTCGCCAAAGTGACGTCTGCATAGACAGACTGCTTTTTGTCACAAGCAAAACTGACAGTGGGCTTTCGTCTTTATAACACACACCGTCAAATGGTACATTTATTCCAAGCTGCTCATAAATTGCCTTAAAGCTTTTGTGCTTGCAGGCTGCTGCTGTAATCCAGTCTAAGAAGCTTCCTGCCATCGTAAGCTGGCTGTATGAAAGTTCACGCGCTGTCTTGTCTGTCTCATGAATTTTCTTTTCCAGGTAGTCAAAAAGATGATCCTTTGCACCTGTCAGATACAGCTTTTCCCTTGCACGCGTCATGGCAACATATAAAACACGAAGCTCTTCGCCAAGATTTTCAATCATAAGCTGGCTTCTCATGGCCTGCTTCATGACTGTGCTCTCCTTTGTGCGAAGTGTCGGATCTATTGCATCAGTTGCAATGCCGTAATCAACAGAAAACAGCATTGACGCATTCACATCCTGCTTGTTAAAGCTTTTTCCAAGACCTGCCACAAAGCATACAGGAAATTCAAGACCTTTACTCTTATGAATACTCATGACGCGCACCTGATTCTGGGCAAGCTCCTGCGCTGACGCATAGTCAACGGAATATTTCTTTAGTCTGTTGATGTAGCGGACAAATTGGAATACGCCCTGATAGCTTGTCTTTTCAAATGCACCAGCACGCTCAAGAAGCATATCAAGATTTGCTTTTCTTGTCGCAGCGCCAGGCATTGCACTTATAAACTCGTAGTATCCACTGTCTTCTAACACATAGACAAGAAGCTCACGAAGCAAAAGATATCGGCTCTTTCTTCTGTATGTCTCAAGCTGATTAAAAAATGTGCGAAGTCTGCCTGCCAGCTCGTGATAGCCTTCCTTGTTTTTTGCATCGGCTGGATCACTATATTTTTGTGCAAATGATGTGGCAGCATCATAAAGGTGCTTACACTGTGACGGCGGTTCTTCTGCGCGGATAATGGCTAGCTCCTCACTGGAAAAATGGCCAATCGGCGAGTGCATTACCGCTGCAAGCGGAATATCCTGCAGTGGATTGTCTATAATTTCAAGCAGATTTAAGATAGTCTGAACCTCAAGTGCACTAAAATATCCGCTTCCAGTATCAGCCGATGCTGATATTCCTTTTGAAAGAAGCACTGAAATCAATTCCTCTGCCCAGCCAGACACAGTACGAAGCAAAATCGCAATATCACGATACTCTGTCAGACGATATGTTCTTTGCTCCTTATCCCAGATATAAAGACCAGACTCTGGATCGGTAATCTCGCGGATTTTTTCTGCAATCATTGCCGCTTCCCACTCTCTGCTGCTGTAGACAGCCTGTGTATCATCATTTTCTGGCTTAACATCATCATCACTATCCTCTGTCACATCCTCCAGATCAAGAAGCATAAGCTCAGTGGCTCCTCCTGTCGGGTACGTATCACATGGCTCATATACAAGACCTGGATAAAGCGCTGCGTCCTTGTCGTACTCCACATTTCCGACTGCCTTATGCATAAGCTGATAGAAGAAAAAGTTTACTGAATCAAGCACGCTTTTTCGGCTTCTAAAATTCTGGTGAAGCTCTATTTTCTGATGTGTGCTCTCCTCTTTTGTATATGTCTCATATTTTTCCATAAAAAGCTCTGGGCGCGCCAGACGAAAGCGATAGATACTCTGCTTAACATCTCCTACCATGAAAAGATTTGGCGGATCTGTCCTTGAAATGCTTGTCAAAATCAGCTCCTGTACGTAGTTGCTGTCCTGATACTCATCTATCATAATCTCCTCGAAGCTTTCACGATACTGTGCTGCTACTAAAGTTGGCTTCTCGCCGTCTGGTGTCTTCTCGCTAAGCACGTTTAGTGCCAAATGCTCCAGATCCCCAAAATCGACAAGATTTTTCTTTCGTTTTGCTGCGCTGTAGCGCAAAAGAAAGGCATGTGTCAGGCGCACAAGTTCCTTTACCTGTACCCCCGCAAGATGCTGCTTTTGAAGAAGACGCTCGTCATCATCGGCAAAGTAATCCTCTGACAGCGATTTTATCTGCTTTTTTGCCTGTTCTCTCATATCCCAGACACGTTTTGCCTTATCCTCGCTGAAGGAATCAGTCTTTTTCTTTCGCGGCTTACTGCCAAAGCGGATCAAATTGACACGTTCTCTAAGTTCATCATACTTTGATGCCTCTGATGCATATTCAATCATCTGCTGCTCTGATAAAAGGACAGACTCGTAGCTTTCCATGCCGCCCTCATCCTTACAGACAGCGATCATTCTTTTATAGAGCGCTGCCGTCTCAGAAAGGATTGTCCTTAGCTGCTCTGTCATTGTACACATCCACGGCTGCTTTTCAAGCGTCTCCATGCTTTCTGCCCCGTAGCTTTCAATACAATGATTAAGCCAGTCCTCTGGACGCGGATTTGCCACTGCAAAGCCATAGAGCTGCAAAATTAACTGCACGGCACGCTCGTCATCTTTTCCTGGTGCATATGCCTCCATAAAATGAATAAATGATTCACTTGCCTGTTCGTACTCCTCCTCTAAAAGTGCCTCTAGTACATCGGCCTGCAGAAGCTTTAATTCGCCCTCATCTGCAATTCTAAAGCCCGGATCAAGCTCTATCTCCTGAAAATGCTCGCGAAGCACTGACAAGCAGAAACTGTCAATTGTAGTAATATGTGCATGACCAGCTAATACCTCCTGACGGCGCAGATGAGTATTGTCAGGATTCTCCTCTACACGCTTTGCAATTGCTGCCTGCACACGCTCTCTCATCTCACCTGCCGCAGCGTTAGTAAATGTCACCACGAGAAGACGGTCAATATCAACTGGGTGTGATTCGTCACAAATGCGCTCTATAATTCGCTGTACGAGTACTGCCGTCTTTCCGCTTCCTGCTGCCGCTGAAACAAGAAGACTTCTGTCACGCAGGTCAATGACCTGCTTTTGTTCACTTGTCCATGTCATATTGTCAGCCATCTTCCCTCTCCTCTTTGTCTGTCTGCTTATTTTCCTCTCGCGCAATTTCCTGCCATACCTCATCCTTGTCTAGCGCAGAAAGCCTGCGGTAATGACATCCCTCAAGCTGCAGATCAAAGCCGCAGACAGAACCATACTCGCAGTATTCACACGGATTCATCTTCTTATATTCATACGGATAAGCGTCAATCTTTCCTCCGTAAATGTCTCGTGCCAGACCGAGTGCTTTTTTTCTGGCAAAGTGACCAAGCTCATGCATCTGATCTGCATTTGCTACAAGTGCGCGTGAGGACAGACTGCCATCTTTTTTGTACTCCAATCCAGACACGACATTTCCGCCTTCTGCGTCAATCAAAAGAAGCGATGCCTTTTCTGTACTTGTAAGGCCATTCATTCTAAGCTCCTTTTGCTGCTTTGCCTCTATCTCTTCCTTTGTCATATCAAAGCCTGACACAATAGGATCCTTCATGTTGTAATAATAAATTCCTGCCGGAATAAGCTTTCGGTTAGGATTTCTTTTTGCCGCCATAGCCATTGCTGCCTCTAAATAAAGCACTAGCTGCAGCTGCAGTCCATAATACACTTTTCCAAGATCAAGCTTTGTACTTCCTGATTTGTAGTCGATGACTTTTACATAAAGTGAACCGTCTTCCTCGGCAAAGTCCACACGGTCAATCCTTCCTCGAAGCGACAGCTCTAAGCCTTCCTCGACTGGAAGCGTCACGCCATTGCCGCCGGCTCTTCCAAAATCAAGCTCGTGCCATGTCTTCTCATAAGCACCATGCTCCCACTGACAGCCAAGCGCCCAGAGTGTTCTGTCTGTCATTCGTCGTATGCGTCCTGCCATGGATTTATTTCGCGCACTGCTGTCGAAAACAGTTGTCTGGTATTCCTCCATAGCCTTTGCTACACTCTCCTCGACGAGCTGATTTCTCTGTGTGTCTGTAATCTCTCTCCAATTTAAATGGCGTTTTTCAAGAAGCTCAAAGAAATGACTGATTGAAGCATGAAAAAGGCTTCCGTAGTCAGCTGCTCCAAGCTCAAACTGGCGGCGTTCCTTTAGCTGAAGGCCATATGTTAAAAAGTGAGCATATGCACAGGCTGCATATTTTTCAAGACGTGAAATAGAAATCTCATGATCACCACCAAACAGCTTCTTTGCGATTTGCTTGTCTAATTTTTCTGTCTTGTAGCCATAGAAAAGTCCTTCGCGCATAATATCTAAGCGCTCTTTAAAAGCTTCATCCTCCATGTAGTAACGATAAAGTTCCTGCCACCACATCTCTTTCTCGCCATCTAGGTAGCTGCGAAGACCATTTATAAGAAGCAGGAAGCCGTCTTCCTTTTGCATCAGTCCCTCTAGTTTTTGATACGCGTCTTCTGCCGCATATGTCTGACATTTTGGAAACAGCTTTGTGATCACATTTTTTAAATGAGCAGGGCGAAGTGCCTTTCCGTCTGCTGATGTCTCACTAAAGCTGACATAAAGCTTTTGAGACGGCTTTGTTAAAAGCAGATACAAATAGTATTGCTGGCAAAATACTTCCTCGCGTGCTGCGAGCGCCAGCTCCATACCAGCGCCCTTTAAAATCTCTCTGTCATAATCTGAAAGAATGCCACCTCTGTCTGCGCGCTTAGGAAGCAGTCCATCGTTGCAGCCAATGACAAAGAGTACACGAATATGCTCTAGTCTCGTTCTCATCAAATCTCCCACAACGAGACGATCTACAGCAGCCGGAATGAAGCCGACCGAAAGCTCCTCAAAGCCGGAATCTAAAATATCTGACAGCACACGCACCTCTAATGTTTCATCGCCCATCAGCTCTACGATCTGATCAAACAGACCAAGTACCTTTGCATAGACCTGCTCATACTCGCTTGCTAAGTATTTCTCTCCTGATTCACGAAAAGCCTTTTGCTGTGCCTTTAGCTTATATGCGATATCAAATTGCTGCATGAAGGAAAAAAGAGCTGTCATAGCCTCGCGCACAGTTGTATCAGGCTTTTCCCAGACTGTGCGAAGCGGCACAAACCAGTTAAAAATCTGCTCACGAAGCTGATTAAGACGTGATAAATCTTCTTCATCTGCATTGTCATATGGCATAACCCAAGGATGCTTCCATCTATTTATTCGCTCAATACCGCCTGCAAGCAGATAATTGTCAAGGCGGTCTAAGTCCTCACAGAGAATGTCTCCGTCAAACGTATTCTCATCGCTTACTACATATGGATTTCGAAGAAATGCCATCACGCTGTCGTAACTCATCTGCTCCTCTAAAACAGCAAGAGCTTTTTTTACAAATTGAATCAAAGGATGTGTATTTAATCCTTTTTTCTGATCGATAAAATAAGGAATGCCTGCCTGATCAAATACATGTGAAATTTCATCACGATAAACAGACAAATCACCGGCGACTACTGCAATCTCGCGGTACGCATATCCTTCGCGCACAAGAGACAAAACTTTTCTAAGTACAAAGCCAAGCTCTTCTGATGGATTTTTCGCAGCAATAATATTAACTGCATCTGTCTGCTTATTCCATGATTTCGGCGGTACCTGATAAAGCTGCTTTTCAAGATGTGCAAGCTCTTCAGCCACTTTTCGTTTTTTTGTCACGTAACGATGATTTTTTTCCTCACATGAAACATGATGTTCCTTTGCAAGCGCCAAAAGCTTATTTTTCATCTCGCGGCTCATAGAGAACAACTCTTCACGTCCGCCCTTTTCATCCTCTGTAACAGCGCATACAACATGCTCTGCGCATTGGAGCATTTCCTCTAATACCTGATACTGCAGCGGTGTAAAACCTGTAAAGCCATCTAATATGATTATGCTTCCGCGAATTTTTTCTGACTGCGGCACAAGACGTGACAAAACGCCAAGAAGCTCCTCTGCTGTTAAGTATTCCTCTCCAAGCTCCTTATAAAATGAAGTATAGACCTTTTCAATATCATGCAGCTTTTTTTGAAGAGCAGGACGCTTTTCAAGCGTTGGAAGAACTCCCTCTAAAACTTCTGAGGTGACTTTGTAGGCACTAAATTCACTGATCACTGATTTTAGCTCTTGAATAAAACCGCTCTGATTTAAATTGCGTCCAAATACCTCAAGGCTTTGCTTTTCCTTTCCTGCAATGCGCCTAAGAATCATCGACTTTCCTGTATCATCAAGCAGTACTGCCTGCTTTCCTGCCTGTTCATTCAAGAGACGATGTGCCAGTCTGCCAAAACTCACAACATCAATATTTCCAAGCACATGATCTGGATGCACGGCTGAAAGCTCTCTTTGCACCTGCAAGGTTGCCTGCTCCGGCACAAGAAATATATAATTTTTATCTGGATGTCTGCATGCTTGTGCGCAGATTGTCTCGTACATTACCGCCGTGCGGTCCGATATACTATTTCCTGAAATAAACTGAAGTGCCATGCTCTTTTTTCCTTCCTGATTTGTAACGCCATTCTTTCTGATTCCTGTCACCCGAGCGCAACATCTAGAATCATCATAACCGAAAAACCCACTGCAAACAAGACAGTTCCGATGTTGGAATGGCTGCCTTCTGACATTTCCGGAATCAGTTCCTCCACTACTACGTACAGCATTGCCCCCGCTGCAAAGCTTAAAAGATACGGAAGCACCGGCACTATAATTCCTGCCGCAAGTATCGTAAGTACACCTGCCACTGGCTCTACTGCACCTGACAGCACACCCATTAAAAATGACTTTGGGCGGCTCATACCCTCACCTCTAAGCGGCATTGAAATAATTGCTCCTTCTGGGAAATTTTGAATCGCAATGCCTAGTGATAAAATAAGTGCACTCATAAGAGTGATATTTGAATCGCCGCTTATCCATCCGGCATACACAACTCCGACTGCCATTCCCTCTGGTATATTATGAATTGTCACGGCAAGAAGCATCTTTGTCGTGCGCGATAAGTTTTTCTTTGGTCCTTCTGATTCTTTGCTGTTTAGATGAAGATGCGGTGTGACGTGATCAAGAAACAGCAAAAAGAAAATGCCAATCCAAAAACCTACAACTGCCGGAATAAAGGAAAGCTTTCCCATGCTTTCTGACTGCTCAATTGCCGGAAGCAGCAGACTCCATATAGAAGCAGCTACCATGACACCTGCCGCAAATCCAGTCAGCGCTCGCTGTATCTGTTTATTTAATGTCTTACGCAGGAAAAACACGCAGGCAGAGCCAAGCGATGTTCCTGCAAACGGGATCAAAAGTCCCTGTGCGATAGAAGCTATCATTATTTATCATCCCTTTCTTTTTTATAATTACACTTACTTATAGTATACACAAAAGAAAGGGAAAGTGAAATCAAAACATGCCAAAAGAAGGGTTAGTGATAAAAGATATCTATATAAATTTTTTAATAAAATAACAGCACTGGCTTTATGTCAGTGCTGTTACTAAATTACATTGAAATCCATCCGAATGCATTTGCAACGGAGCTAATAAGAATAATTGCTGCAAAGATTGGGCAGATGTACTTGATCATCACGCAGAAAATCTTCTTTCTGCGAAATGTTCCCTCTCCGTGCAAAACTTCTGCCTCGACTGCCTTGATTCCTGCTGCCCTTGACACAAGAAGACAGATCATGATCGCTGCAATCGGCATCATAACAGAGTTTGTCAGAAAATCAAAGAAATCAAGAAACTGCATTCCAATAATAGTTACATTTGCAAGCGGACCATATCCAAGACAGGAAAGGCTTCCAAGTGATACCATAATCACTGCAAGTACAAGTGTAGCTTTCTTACGATTCCAGCCAAGCTCGTCCTCAAATGTGGAAACTGCACTCTCAGTCAGCGCAATAGAGCTTGTGACGGCTGCAAATAATACAAGCAAGAAGAACAAAATACCTGCTGCTGTTCCAAAGCCCATATTAGCGAATACCTTTGGAAGAGTGATAAACATAAGTGCCGGACCTGCCTGAAGTGCATCTGGATCTCCGCCGGAGAATGCAAATACTGCCGGAATAATCATAAGTCCTGCCATAATCGCAATCGCTGTATCAAAGATTTCTACATTTTTTGTTGAACCTTCAATAGACACATTCTTTTTCATGTAAGAACCAAATGTGATCAAAATACCCATCGCAATTGACAGTGAATAAAACATCTGTCCCATCGCTGATACGACTGTCATCCATGAGAAGTTTTCTACATTGGGAATAAGAAAATACTTCACACCTGCCATAGCGCCCGGTCTGCTAACAGAATATACTGCGATAATGACAGACAACACAACGAGTACTGGCATCATAAACTTTGATACGCGCTCAATTCCATTTCGAACACCTGCAAAGATAATCGCCAATGTAATAAATACGAAAATTAAAAAGCAGATCTCTGTGGCCGCACCACTAGAAATGAATGAAGAAAAATATCCATCTGCTGCGACTGTCCCTGCATGTCCAGTCATATACTCAAATAAATATTTGATAACCCATCCTCCGATTACTGAATAATACGGCACAATCAGAATCGGGATAATTGCATTGATCCAACCGCCAAATGACAGCCATTTTGCTTTTCCAAAGCTGTGGAATGCACCGACAGGACTTTTTCCTGTCATTCGTCCTATTGAAGTCTCTGCAACAATCATACTGTATCCAAAGGTCAGTGCCAATATAATATAAATCAGCAAAAAGATTCCTCCGCCGTATTTTGCTGCCAAATACGGAAATCGCCAGATGTTGCCAAGGCCTACTGAAGCACCTGCTGCTGACAAGACAAATCCTAACTTGCCTGAGAAGCTGCTTCTTTTTTTGTTTTCATGTTTACTCAAAACTTCGCCCTTCCTTTTCTATTTATAACGTTATTGCGCAGAATTTTACGCCATACCGTACCAGTATACACAAAAATACTTTACAGTGCAATGCTTACTTACGGATTCGTTACTTGTTCCACCATAAACTCATAAATCGCTTTACTTGTATAATAATCATAATGAAGTCCGTCCATTGTGGCAAATAAACCGCTGTCTAATCCGTTTTTTATATAGCCATACGCATCTATCACAGTCACCTTAGGATCTAGCATTTGTGTCAACGCCGAATTAAATGCCAACACCTCACTGTTTTTTTGCTCCCAATGTCCGTTGCACGGTCCAATTGTCATATAGTAAATGGGAATATCGTATTGCTGTACAAGACCATTTACATAATTAATGTAGTCGGAGGCGACATGAAGATCATTTACGCCAAACCAGATGACAAGCGCATCGGCTTCTTCAAGATGAGATACTGCATTAGGAATGCCAACTGCACGCATCCAGCTGCAGCCCTCGCCTCCCTTTGCCACTACAATGCTTTCGTTTGTATATCCTGTAAAGGTTGCTTCATCAATGTTATAAAAAACATGCTTTGGATACTCTGCTTCGTCATATATCTGTGAGCAGTAAAGACAAACAGTTCTGGAATCTCCTGTCAGCAAAATTTTTTTATCTCCCGCCAGGCGAATCGGCATAGCGCTGCCGTTTGCCTCTTCAACTGTTACCGTTCCTGCCGGGACAGCTGTAAAGCCAACCGTTTCCTTTTCCTTATCCTCAACAGATGCTGACTCTTTTTCATACAAATCTTCTTTCGTTGACATTTCCTGATTTTCGCTTGCCTGCACACTTTTTTCTTCTTGTACAGAATCCTCCTGCAAAAGAGCTTCATAAACAGGCTCAAGCTTTGACTCTACTGCCTTGCAGCCGCCAATTGCTGTACAAAATGTAAAGATTGCTGCTGTCAAAATAACTTTTACTTTTCTTTTCATCCTAGTTGTCTCTCCTGATCTTTTGACCGTTTTGCCTGTTTTACTCATATTTTTGTACATCAGAGCGAACTGCCCAGCGAAACTTAGTTGAGCGTGCTCTTGGATTAGATGCACATTCCTTTGCAGACGGACGAATAACATCCTTTGCTATGTCACTGTAAATACCTTCTCTTGCATAGTACTGGAATGATTTTTTTACCATGCGGTCTTCACCCGAATGAAATGTTAATATAGCAGCCTTTCCGCCCGGCTTTAATATATGAGGCAGCGCCTCTAAGAAAGAATCTAACACTTCAAATTCACTATTAACATCAATTCGCAGCGCCTGAAATACTCGCTGACATGTCTTTTTTACAGCTTCCTTCGGGTTTTCCGGCTTTGTGCGAAGAACGACCTGCTCTACAATCTCCCTAAGCTGACTAGTTGTCTCAATTGGCTGCTTCTTTCTTTTTGCTGACATTATTGCTCTTGCAAGCTCTTTTGCAAGCGGTTCATCTGAGTTTTCAAAAAGCATACCCTCAATCTCTTCTGCATCCATTTCTTTTAGACGCTCTGATGCCGGAACTCCTGCCTGCGGATTTAATCTAAGATCAAGCGGTCCTTCCTCGCGAAAAGAGAAGCCGCGCTTCGGATCATCGATCTGCATAGAAGAAACGCCAAGATCAGCAAGCACAAAATCAAGCTTTCCAGCCTTTTTTTCAATCTCAGCAATATTTGCAAAATTCATCAGACAAACATCCCATACATTCTCACCATAACCCTGATCTCTCAGACGCTTCTTTGTTTTTTCTGACTCAATCGGATCGACATCAAGTGAGTACAAATGGCCTTCACCCTTAAGACAGTCAAGAATCTTCTGTGTATGACCTCCATAGCCAAGTGTCGCGTCAACGCCTATCTGTCCGGGCTTCACATCTAAGAAAGATAAAATTTCTTCCACACAGATTGGTCTATGTGTTCCTGCCGGGGTGTTTCCCTTTTGAATGATATGCTCAGCCGTCTCTTTATATTTTTCCGGCTGCAGCTCCTTATATTTTTCCTCAAATTTTTTCGGATATTTTCCTTTATAACGCACACGTCTTTTGTGCGGTGTCTGCTCGCCCCCTGCTTGCACGTTTGGTGTGTTCTTAATATTTTCCTCTCTATTCTCTTCCATATATAATCAATTCCTTCCACTTTTATATTTCATTTTGTGATGCAATCTTTTTAATCGTACCACACAAAAAAACTTCTGTAAAGGAAGAAATCTGCGTAAAAAAAGACTGACCGGTTTTCCGGCCAATCTTTTTGATTTATTATTTTCTAAGCAAATAAAATACACTTCTGAAGAATCCCATGATCATGGCGCTGTATCCAGTGATTAAGAATGTCATAAATCTCCATTTTTCATTGAAGGAACCACCAATTACACTGCCTGCCACACATACGATAAATGCAATTGCTGCCCACAACAAAATATTGATTCCTACAAATATTACCTGCTTCATTGATTTTTCTATATCTGAATGATTAATTGCGTACCACATTGATGCCATTTTCATAATATCTTACCTCTCTTTCTGACACCAATATACTCCATTCAAACATAGCCTTCTATCTTTGTGCTGTAAATCAAATGTAAATTTTATGAAAAATCTGTTGCCTTGTTAATCGCAGTATTGGAGCTGCCATCTGCATCATCTGTATCTGAAGCATTTGCATTTTCTTCTTGCTCACTATTCTCATGCTCCTCAAGAGTTTCCTCTGCGTTAATCTCTGCAATAATATCAGCTGGTCTTTCTTCATCTGCCTCATCTTCTGAGAAATTAACAAATGAAAGATGATCAAGTGTCTCCTCTGCAATGCTTACACAATTATCAACAATTCTGTCTAAGCTATAAATGATTGCAGAATAATCTTCTGTCATAGAAGCATCGCAAAGTCCCTCGTTGACACGCGCAATATGAGCACGCTTTAACTGCTTCTGTGCCTTTCTCATCTTATTCTTTTTCTTTACAACAGTGCGGGCGCGATCTAAATCACCATCCTTAACTGAACGAATGGCACGATCAAACAGCTTTCTTGAGATCTCTATACAATCCTGCAGCTCTCCTGTTGCCACCTCTGAGAACGATTTTCCGCCCTGCGTAATTTTTTCATGAACACCTGCAATTTCCTCACAGCGGTCTGCAATACGTCCAATATTATTTGATACATACAAAAGACCTGCCGCCTGACCTGACTGCTGCTGTGTTAAATTTCCGCTTGAGAGCATCTTCGTTACATATGCAGCAAGATCATCTTCCATTCGTGCTGCCTGTCTGCGATATGTCTTGTACTGCTCTGTGGCTGCCTCGCTCTGTGTTTTGTCGGAAGAAAAGCTTTCCTTAAGTGCAGTCAAAAGCTTGCTGCCAACCTCTGCCATATGCTCTAACTCTTCTGATACAAGATAAAGTGCTGCTGCTGGCTGTGCAATCACGCCACTCTCCAGAACACTTACCGGACCATCGTCTCTTTGCTTTTCTGTTCCTCTTATAATTGTAGTAACAATCTTTACCATAAATGGAATAAGTGGGAGCCATATAAGCGTACAAACTATATTAAAGGTGGTGTGTGCATTAGCAATCTGTCTTGAGATAACATCAATCTCATTTCCCTTTGGTGAAATAAATTGAACGAAGCGTGCAAAAAATGGAAGCACGCACAAGAATACAACACTTCCTGTGATATTAAAAATACTATGTGCAATAGCAGTACGCTTTGCATTTTTAGACTGTCCAATTGATGCTAAAAGTGCAGTGATTGTTGTTCCGATATTGTCACCAAGAAGGATCGGAATTGCACCTGCTAATCCCATTACGCTCGTCACACCATCCGGTCCAGGCTGAGCTGCAAAATTCTGCAGTACGGCAATTGTTGCAGAACTGCTCTGTACAACAAGTGTCATAATCGTTCCCAGTGCCACGCCAAGAATCGGAATCTCCTTTACCTTTGCCATCAAATCCACAAAAATTGCACTTGTAGCAAGCGGCTTCATTACACTTCCCATTATCTCGATACCTTCAAACAAGATACCAAATGAGAAGATGACAAGTCCAATATTTTTTAACTGCTCCTTCTTGCAGACAAAGTTCATCATAAATCCGATGAAGATAAGTGGGTAAATATAATCGCTGATCTTAAATGCCATTAACTGTGCTGTCATTGTCGTACCAATATTAGCACCAAAGATAACAGAGATTGCCTGCGGCAGACTCATAAGTCCAGCACTTACAAATCCTATTACCATAACAGTTGTTGCGGAGCTGCTCTGCAAAACAGCTGTAACAAGTGCGCCTGCTAATGCACCCATGATCGGATTCTTCGTCAGGAAGCTTAAGATTTTTTTCATCTTATCCCCTGCTGTCTTTTGAAGTGCATCGCTCATACCGTTCATTCCATACAAAAACAGTGCGAGACCGCCTAGCAGACCAAACACGATTTTTACATTCTCATTCATGATTTCCTCCCCCGGTTTTCCCGGATGTACATTTTTGTGCAAAACCTATTTATAAGATTTTGTCAGGAAACTGCTGTATTTGATATCACCATTGATATCAAAAATAGGAAGACCTGCAGATTCGCCTGCTACAGCCTTCCTATTCAATGTACCCTGATATCAGAAATCATGCTATCAGCTCTATGTGAGTTCTATGTAAATTTTATGTAAAATCAAGCTTATTTTCTCTTCACGCGAAGGAAAACTGTTTTATCCACTGGTGTAAGGGCATTGCAGAAAATGGTATAGCCGCCTGCATTTGTCTCTTCACCTGAATAATGACCCTGAAACTCGTGCTCTCCAAAGCATGGACCAAATGACAAAATCTTCTCTCCTAATGCCAGTTCTACATCACCGCTTCGAACAATCATACCCTGTCCTGCTTCTGTCTTTAACCAGAATGCATCGTTTCGTAAAACAGTTCCTGCCGGGATGCAAAGCTGCAGACGAAGCGGAAGCTTCTCTAACCCTTCTGTGTGAAGTGTAATCTCTAGACCGTCCTCATGCTCATGAACTGTTACCTTTGTTGTCAGTGTGCGTGGAATCTTTAAGGATCTCTTTTTCTGATCCATCTGCCACCAGTCACTTGTATTAGGCTTTTCTTCCCACGGCTCATAATACCAGACATTAGCACTTGCTGTCAGTTCACATCCATCCTCAGTCTGTATTAACTGCTGCGCAACAAAGTTTCGCACCTCGCAGAAGCTCTCACCTATCTTAAAGCAAACATCCATTCCATTGACATTCACATACAAAAAGGCTGTTTTTCCTTTCAATGCTGTATATGCATAGTTTTCCCTTGCCACACGAAGCACACCTGAATCTGAGAAAAGCTTTCTATATTTCTTTATAAAACCGCTTCCCTCTAATGTACACTCTGCCATCTGCTCATACAGCATCAAAAGATACAGGCAATCCGGTGCATCATCTCCTCTTGCGATACAGCTTCTGATAATCTGATGAGCTGCCCTTAAAAATTCATCGCGATGCTCACCTGTGACATTTCCTCTTGTTGCCATATACAAATACTGATGAAAATACAGATCAGGCCATACCTTTTTACCGCGATCCTGTCTTGTGGAATTTTGTGTAAAGATAGTGCCGTCAGGTTCAAAATACAGCTCCATCATATGAAGATTTCTCTCTGGATATGACAAATATTCCTTGTTCTTTGTCATCTCATAAAGATTGATCATTGCATCGTTGACAACGCAGTTATAGCCTCCTGTAGAGCGCTCTGCATACTCTCCGTCTGCATTTCCATCAATTCCTTCATTAAAATACTTTTCCGTGCGTGCTTTGCAGCTCTTAGCAAATGATTCATCTGCGGCAAAAACATCTGCGGCCTGCATAAGTGCTGCGCAAATTGCCCAGCGATGATTTGGTGTGTGAAAACCACCGTCACGAATAGCTGCTGCGGCCTTTTTCATAATAGCAAGATATTTTTCCTGAAGTGAGGATGTATCCACATCATTTTCAAATTTTTTCATAAGACGATATGTCTTATCCATCGGATGATAGCAAAATGCTGTGTCTGGTGCGGAATGGAAGTTGCACACTGTATAGTCAAAGCTTCCATCCTCATTTTGGTTTCGCGCAACAAAATCTATTGCCTGCTCCATTGCTGTTCTAAGTGTCTCATCCTTATAAAAGCGACTCTGCGGATACAAATACACAGACATTGCTGCACGCAGAGCAAACACGGTAGGCTTTACATCTACTACTAAGCCTTCCATACCGCCGTCTGCAAGAGTACCCTCATCATGTACCTGTACCTTTAGAAAATGCTCGGTGATCTTTTCCGCCGAAACAAGAATATGTGCCATATAGCGCTTCATTTTATTACTGTTCTCCTTCGCTGTTTATTTACTGCTTTTCTGGACTTAGTATATCACAAAAAAACCAGTGGGGACAGGTAAAATGGATTTTTATCTGTCCCTACTGGTTTTAGATTACACACAAATATACAAAATACGCTGCATAGCCAAGCAGCATCAAAATTCCGCAAGGCTTTCTAAGCTCTTTCTTTTTAATTGTTCCACCCCAAAGCAATACTCCACTGAGAACTGCAATGATTGTATCAATGATAAATTTACGTTCAAATGGAACAGAGCAAATGAGTGCTGCTGTACCTATTACAAATAAAATATTGAAAATATTGCTTCCTACTATATTTCCTATGGCGATTCCGGCGTTTCCTTTTCTTGCTGCCGTAACTGACGTTACAAGCTCTGGAAGTGATGTTCCAAATGCTACAATAGTGAGACCAATAAATCGTTCACTCATTCCAAAAAATCTTGCTATTTCTGTTGCACCGCTAACGGCAAAATCACTTCCCATTACTACCATAACTCCGCCAAGCACCATGAAAAGAAGACACTTCCATACTGGTATATCTTTTACATTCTCTTCTTCCTGCTCTGTACCCTTTTTCGACATAACGTAAAGATATCCGAGATAGAGCAAAAATAAAATCCAGAAAATAACGCCCTCCATAAATGTTATTTTGGAACCTGTAATTCCAAATATCATGAGTATCACGGTAATTATAAGCATGAACGGTATTTCATAATAGAACGTTGATTTTTGAATTGAAACATTCGTAATGACTGCTGTAATTCCAAGAATTATCAATATATTTAAGATATTACTTCCAACAATATTTCCGATTGTGATTCCTGCATTATTGTCTAATGCTGCCGTAATGCTTACAGCTGCTTCTGGCAAACTCGTTCCCATGGCAACTATTGTAAGTCCTATTACAAGCTGCGGTATTCCAAGCTTTTTTGCAATGCTTGCTGCTCCCTCCACAAACCAGTCCGCTCCCTTTACCAGCAGAAAAAATCCCACCAGCAAAATCAACACTTGTACCATCATACTACCTACCTCTTTCTTATTTTATTTGCAGCAGGTATAAAAAAAGAGACTCCTACTGCATTGCAGTAAAAGTCTCGCTGTTTCATCACTTTCCGAGTTATTTTTTAATAACTGTACTGACGAAGAAGTGCACCTATTTTGGTCAGCTACTCCCTTTTATTGGGTTCATTTTACCAAAGTCATTTTCAAAAGTCAACTACATATTTTTTATGAATGTTAAATTACTTTTTTGACATACTCACGCGGATTTGATGGAATAGTTGTATTGGTAAAGCTTACATGAATGCCATCTTCCTCTTCTGTCAGTGTAAGTGTATCCTCCTCAAGAAATTCAATCTCGTATACACGAATAGTCAATACACCGTTCTTTACGCCCCACGCACCAATGACAGGCGTATCCATACTGTCTTTCTCTGTGTAAAATGGAGAACAGTGTACCTTACGACGTATTTTGCTCCAGCAACCTCTCTCTGCACGGTACCAAATCTCACCGTCTTTTCCTGTCAATGTAAGCATATTGCCTTCGATGTTCAATGACAAATCAAAAAAGCTTGTTAGTGAAAGATTGATCTTTTTGAATGCATCTGGTACTGCTGATCCATCATCTTCTGGCAGTGGGCGCACATAATGTAGCTCATTCAGACGTTTTTTCAACACTTCCATTGTCTTTTCATCCTCTGGCAATGGCTCATCCTGATATTTCAGCAATACCTCATCGTAATAGACGTTCATCTCACCCTGCATATCACTAGTTACAGCCGTCATGGCAAGCACCGTATCTGTTTCCTTATGGATGATGCAAAACTGTCCATACATACCGTCTCCGCGTACTGCATTGTGGCGACATCTCCACATCTGATATCCGTATCCCTGCGCCCAGTCACTGTCTGGATCATCTCCATTTTCAATCTGCTTTGAAGTGGCCATATCAATGTAGTCCTTTGGAACTAACTGAATACCATTCCATACGCCGCCCTGCAGAATCATCTGACCAAGTTTTGCGATCACCTCAGGATACAGTGAGAATCCAAATCCGCCCACGCAGATTCCTTTTGGATCACGTAGCCAGCGCGTACCTGAAATTCCCATTGGTGTTAACAGTTTCTCCTCCAGATAATGTTCCAGATCGATTCCTTTTTTCTTTAACGATGCTGACAACATATAGGTAGCAATTGAATTATAGCGGAATACCTCTCCCGGCATCTCATGAAACGGCTCACGCAAAAATGCAGACACCATGTCATCCCAACAGTCGCTGCCTCCTGGTTCTTTCTCCTGTCCTGTTGACATGCGAAGCAGATGGCGCAAGCTAAGCGAAGCAAGCTCTTTTCCTACCTGAATCTTTCCGTTTTCAATTTCCGCTGCAAATAAATCTGTGATCTTTTCATCAAGGTCAATCTTTCCTTCTCCAGCTGCAATTCCAACTGCCATTGAAGTGAAGGTTTTGCTAAGAGAATATACGGTCCGCAGCTGTGTTGCATCATACGGCTCATACGAAGCCTCACACAACACTTTTCCATGACGCAGCAGCATAAAACTAGTTATGTTGATATGTTCCTTCTCCATCCGATCCATCATATTAATAATACACTGTGGATCAAGCCCCGCCTGTGCCGGCGTGATACGTTCTAATTTTTGTTCCTGCATAAGATAATCCTGCTACTCAAAATATGTGTAAATATACTCATATTGAGAATTGTAGGTTCTCACGAACACTACTTACTGCTTCATCGTGTATGCTTTTGACGAACCGAAGTTCTGTCTACTCACAAGTTCTTGTACACTCCACAGTCGTCAATTCCCCAGATAGCCCTGGGTACATACTTACGGTTGCGTTCAATTATGCAATTTCGTAAGTTTCTGCATCTTTCAAATTAAGTGCCGCATTTCGATCACGATCTTCTACATAGCCACAACTGCATCTGTAAATTCGATCTGAAAGCTTTAAATCTTTCCTGATGCATCCACAACTGTGACATTTTCTTGAAGACGGATACCATCTGCTTACTACTCTTAACTCAATTCCTTCTTCGTGGCATTTTTTCATGAGCTTTTCTCGAAACTCATAAAATTTCTCTGATGCCACTGCCTTTGAAAGATGTCGATTTTTCATCATTCCTTTTACATTCAGATCTTCAATCGTTATATGTAATGGTTTGGTTTTCACCATCTCTGCGATTGTCTTATTGATGTAATCGGTTCGAATCTGATTGATTCTTTGATGAAGTTTTTGTACCCTAAGCTTTTGTTTTTGTATATTTGCTCTTTGAGCAGACTCTCCTTTCTTCATTTTCTTTAAATTCTCATATTTACGTGACAGACAGCGTTGCGCCCGTCTCAACTGTTTTTCAAGCTTTTTGATTCGGCTTGTTTTGTTGATATTTTTATAAATTTTACCATTTGAAAGAACCGCAAATTCTTTTAGTCCAAGATCAATTCCGATTCCTTCTGTTTGATCTTCCTTCGATTTGACCTGCAAATCCAAAACATCCACTAAAACGGATACATAGTATCGACCCGCTTTTTTCGAAACGGCTCCGCTTCGAATCCGCCAGCCATCTTTCGTTGTTGGCAGATATCCCTTTTCCTTTAGTCTCACCCAGCCAAGGGTGGGAATGTTAATTCGGTGACGCTCACAATAGCAGTCTTTAGGATTATTCTTTACAAAATACATCTTTACATCTGAGATATCTTTCTTTTTGAATTTAGGGAATCCACTCTGATGTTTAAAAAATCTTGTAAATGCTGTGCATCCGCATTCAACTGCATGTTTTGTTGCCTTTGAACTGACTTCCTTTATCCATGAATATTCAGGATGTGTCGGCAGATATTCATTATTCAGCCATACGCTAAAGGACTTTCCACTCATGAATTTTTCTCCCTGCTCATAACGTTTTAAGTTATAAGAAAGATAAAAATTGTATAGATACCGACAGGTTCCAATCGTCTTATTGATCTTCGTTATCTGCTCCGGTGTAGGATTGATTTCCGTCTTGAAGCTCTTTAGCAAGTCCATCATCTCCTTCTATTTGTTTTTTATACTTACGAAGTCCATACAATCTACAAGAAAACACATGAAGAATGGAAACGATATCCTGTACAAGCTCCTCTTGCGGTGATAATGATTCATTATTTACTACCACAATTGTTGCATTAAATTTCGCACAGAATTTTTCAAACCAATCATATCCAAAGCGAACAAAACGGTCTCTATGCGTTATCACAATTGTTTTGATTTTTTGTTCCATCACCTCATCCAATAATTCATTCCATTTCTTGCGGTTGTAATTAAGACTACTTCCATATTCTTCTATGCATTGATCTACAATCATGCCTCTTGCATTGCAAAACTGACGTAAAAATGCGGTTTGTTTTTGTAAATCATCTTTTTGATTTTTTGTAGACACTCTGGCATAGAGAATAACTTTGCGTGTATCATCTTCTGTTATCCCTTTAAATTCAAGATACTGTTTGTAAGTATAATAACGCCTATTGGTTGGTGTACGATTTGCTGTAAGTGTTCCTTCTCGATCCCACCGCTGTAAGGTCTTAACGGAAACACCCAACAGCTCTGCAAATTCCTTTGGTTTGTAATTTGTAATGTTTGATGTGTTCATAATACCTCCTTTGAGGATATTTAAACACATTAAGGCATTATTGTCAATAGATTTAATTACATATTGTATTCTCCTCTTACTTATTCCAGCATACCTGCTCCGCAATTTTACGAATTTTTCCAAGAAGAGCAAAATCCTGCATGCCTGCTGACTCTGCAAGAAATTCATTACTGATCTTTCCTGCTTCCTCTCCAAAAATTTTCGCAAGCCATGTGCAGGCAAGCGCGTAACGTCCATATAAATAATTCATATGAAATCCATCTCTGCAAAGCGATATTCCGCCTTCACGCACATTAAATTCCTTTTCCTTTCGCAGCGTCTGGATCACATCACCGCACGGAATTAAATCCAGTCCATACTTCTGCGCTTCTTTATAATAATTTGCTCTCAGTTTCTGATACATCTCATCCTGATCTCTATGATATCGTGCGAAACAGTCATGCTTGCTGTCAACCTCATATGCCCAAGTTTCCTGCAGCATGAACTTAGCCCACGGTGCTTCCTTTTTGATGTATTCTGCTATCCATCCCATAAATGGTTCATACGTGTCAAGCCAGCCACTGTCATGACTAGACTGCTGTATGACAATATAATCCCATTTTTCTTCTGCGAGTGCATCCTGAATAGACACCTTGTTTCCCGTAGCTCTTCCGTTTAACTGATATTCATAATCCTTCGCCTCATTTTCAATATTTCTCCAATGACGTTCCAGACTGCAACCTCCGATATACAAATTAACTACCTTTGTATTGATCCCTCTTGTCAATGCCAAATCATGTAAAAAATGAGTTGCATCCTCTCCAAAACTATTTCCAATTACAAGAATTTTATAAATCTCCATAAATCTCCTTTCCACCGGGACAGGTACCGTGGCTTTTTATCTGTCCCCACTGGTTCACAAAACGCCATATTTCTAATTTTGATTATACACAGCAAGACATGCGTTTGCAAGAGCAATAACACCTATAAAAAAATTTGCTACTAACAAAACAAAAAAAGAGGGCACGCGCCTTTTGGCGCATGCCCTCTAACTATCTACATTATCTATTATTTTTTTATCCTTCAATTGCGATATGCTTCTTCTCTTCTACTGCTGGCTTTGCTTCCTTCTTTGCAACAGTTACCGTCAGCATACCATGCTCAAAGTGAGCCTTGATATCATCTTCGGTTGTATCATTGCCAACATAATAGCTTCTCTGGCAGGAGCCTGCATAACGCTCTCTTCTTAAGTACTTGCCACTCTTCTTATCTTTCTCGTCCTCGTCAAGACCCTTCTCGGCGCTGACTACCAGATAACCATCCCTAAGCTCAACCTGCACTTCATCTTTCTTGAAGCCCGGAAGATCAATCTCAACCTCATACTTATCGTCGAACTCCTTGATATCGGTCTTCATCAGGTTTGCTGCATGATGTCCGTACAGCTTACGCTCTGCGTTTTTCTCTGCTCTGTCATCTATAAATGGAAATTCAAAGAAATCATCAAAGAAATTATCACTAAAAATGCTCGGTACTAACATAATCAAAATCTCCTTTCAAATCACTCATCATTATTTTTCCAGTTTATTTTTCATCCGCAGCTTTGCTGTTTCCAAACTCCAGATTGGAAATTCCTTGGAGAACCTAGAACATTCAACTTTTTGTTCCTTTTGTTCTCTCTGTACCCCTTTCTTTTGTTCTAGCTGTACTATAGCACGTATTATTAGCAATGTCAAGAGTTGAGTGCTAATTTTTTGTGAAAATTTTGTGAACTAAGCCACAGGGACAGTAAAAAAGCCATTTTACCTGTCCCCAATGGTTCTTCCCACTAATTTGCTTTATTCAATTCCTTTTACAGTATAATCCTGATCCTCAACGGCCTTTTTGAGTACATCGTCTGCTACATCACTGCTTAATGTCACAACTGCTGTGCCTGCCTCGTAGCTGACTTCTGCGCTTTCTACGCCATCAATTGCCTCAAGTACTTTCTTTACACGCTTCTCGCAGTGTCCACACATCATTCCTTCGATTTTCATTGTCTTTGTCATAGTTTTTTCTTCCTTTCCCTGCCCATCTATTGCACCTGAAAATTCATCTGGTGTTTCTTTCTTTTCGATCAGGCAGCCTTCAATTATATGTTTTTTTCTTTTTCTGTCATGACTTGCGTCATGCAGACGGCAGAAATTAAGCCGCAGTGCATTTGATACAACGCAAAAGCTTGAAAGACTCATTGCTGCTGCACCAAACATCGGATTTAATAGCAGTCCCCAGTGCGCATACACACCTGCTGCAAGCGGGATTCCGATGATATTGTATATAAATGCCCAGAAGAGGTTCTCGTGAATATTGCGAAGTGATGCACGGCTTAAGCGAACTGCTGCTGCCACATCAGTTAAGTTACTCTTCATCAGCACAACATCGGCTGCATCAATTGCTACATCCGCACCTGCTCCTATTGCAATTCCTATATCGGCGCGTGTCAGTGCCGGTGCATCGTTGATGCCATCACCTACCATTGCTGTCTTTCCCTTTTCTTTAAGAGCACGAATCACCTGCTCTTTTCCTTCTGGGAGAACTCCTGCGATTACCTCGTCTACACCAGCCTGTGCACCAATCGCACGGGCTGTGCGCTCATTATCGCCAGTCAGCATAACAACACGGATACCCATATTTTGAAGCTCACGGATGGCTTTCGGGCTATCCTCCTTGATCGTATCAGCTACAGCAATGATTCCTAAAAACTTCTTATCTTTGGCAAATAAAAGAGGTGTCTTTCCACTCTCAGCAAGCAAAGCAGCCCTTTGTCTGTCAGCCTTTGATATGGTTACTCTACCAGAGATAAACGATACACTTCCGCCAAGCAGATGAGAACCTTCTATCGTTCCCTCGAGTCCATTTCCCACAAGAGCAGTAAAATTATCTGCCTGCAATGAAGCAATATCAAGACCCTTACTTTTTCCTTCCTCAACAATTGCCTTTGCAAGCGGATGCTCACTCTTTGCCTCTAATGCAAACGCAAGGCGAAGCAGCTCATCTTGTGAAATGCCATCTGCCGGAACAATATCAGTTACCTTCGGTGTTCCATTTGTAATGGTTCCTGTCTTATCAAGCGCAACAATCTGGACCTTTCCAGTCTCTTCAAGTGATACTGCTGTCTTGAACAAAATACCATTTTTTGCACCGAGTCCGTTTCCAACCATAATCGCAACAGGAGTCGCAAGTCCAAGCGCACATGGACAGCTAATTACTAATACAGAAATGCCTCTTGCCAGCGCATATGCAAAGTCCTTTCCAAGAAGCAGCCAGACAAGAAGAGTCACAAGTGAAATGCTGATAACAACTGGTACAAATACACCTGAAACCTTGTCTGCCACTTTTGCGATTGGTGCCTTTGTTGCTGCCGCATCGCTGACCATCTTGATGATCTGAGAGAGCGTCGTATCATCACCTACACGTGATGCCTCACAGCGAAGATAACCTGACTGGTTAATTGTCGCTGCTGATACAAGATCGCCAGGTGCTTTATCTACAGGAATACTTTCTCCTGTCAATGCAGCCTCATTGACAGCACTATTTCCCTCAGTGACAATGCCATCCACTGGAATGCTTTCTCCAGGACGAACTGCAAAAATATCACCTTTTTTTACCTGTTCAATCGGCACAACGTTTTCTTTTCCATCTATGATCAGTGTGGCCTGCTTTGGTGCAAGCTTCATCAGACTCTTTAGGGCATCTGTTGTCTTTCCCTTTGAGCGCGCTTCAAGCATCTTTCCGACTGTGATCAGTGTAAGAATCATGGCAGCTGATTCAAAATAGAACTCATCCATGTAGCGCATTACACCTTCCATATCTCCATGAAGCTGCGCATCTGTCATCAAAAACAGTGCAATGACACTCCATACAAATGATGCCATTGAACCAAGTGCAACAAGTGTATCCATGTTTGGTGCACGATGCCATAAGCTCTTAAATCCGCTGATAAAAAACTTCTGATTAATGACCATAACGATTGCTGCTAAAATCATCTGCAAAAGTCCCATCGCAACATGATTTCCTTCAAACCATGATGGAAGCGGCCATCCCCACATCATATGCCCCATTGAAAAATACATCAAAACTGCCAGAAAACCAATTGATGCGATCAGACGTTTCTTTAACACTGGTGTTTCCTTATCCTTTAATGCATCCTCCTCTGCCGCATGACTTGCCGATGCATTTCTTGTGTCAGAAGCACCCTTTAACGATGCTCCATATCCAGCCGCCTCAACCGCCGCAATAATGCTGTCCGGACTGGCGCTGCCCTCAACTCCCATTGAGTTTGTCAATAGGCTGACGGAACAAGTGCTTACGCCTGGTACCTTTGAGACGGCTTTTTCAACTCTGCTGCTGCAGGCAGCACAGCTCATGCCTGTCACATTGTATTGTTCCATAAACATGCCCCTTTCTTTTGTAGTACTAGTTCTTAAATTCCCAACTAACACTACTTCATTAATTTTTTGAGTGTCCCCATCAGCTCATCGATGACCTCATCCTTACCCTCACGGATGTCTCTTGCCACACAATGGCGGATGTGATTTTCCAAAAGCTCACGGTTAAAAGCGCTAAGCGCAGCGCTGACTGCAGCTGACTGAATCAAAATGTCGTTGCAATAAGCGTCCTGCTCTAGCATCGACTGCAAACCGCGTACCTGACCTTCAATTCTGCGCAAGCGATTTTGGAGAAGCTTTTTTTGATCCTCATCTCGCTGTGTGTGCTTACAGTGGGGACAGACAGACTGTTCATTATATTCCATACACATAAAACCCTCCCTATATTTTTATATACCCCCATGGGGTACTTTGTTGGAGTAACTTTACTATATACCCCTATAGGGTATTTGTCAAGTGGTTTTTCTTTTTTCGCGACCCGGAAGTTCTACTAAGACGGTTCGCCGATTGTTTTGTCGGTCTCTCTATCTTAGTAACAAAAAAGTCATCCCCACTTATATGGGGACAACTTCAAAAATGATAGTAAAATAAATTTTAATTAGGATTACCCCCGCTTGCGCGGGGAATACGATGGTGATACACAAGATGCACTTGTAAACAAAGGATCACCCCCGCTTGCGCAGGGAGTACCTAAAAAAAGCTTGAATTTAAGGGATCCTTTTTTCTATCTTAGCATATTTCCTTTAACTTGGACAGTGACTTTTTATTTTATAGTAGTCTGAAATGAACTGTTCTTTTTCTTTCTTGCTTTTGGCACAGCACCTCCTTTCCACAGCTGTTGGCGTAAGATGTTTTAGGTTGTATTTTCATATATATTATATCATATAGTATACATATAGTCAATAAATAGTTAGAATATATATTATACATACAGTACTGTTTTCTCTGTAGACTGCCACCCGAATCTTTCCTATATTTCTATGCCGAAGACAGTTTCGCTTTTTGGAACAAAAAAGCTTCACGCCTTCGGCAGATTTATGGTATGATAAAAGCAAGCGGCGCTTTCATCTCAGTCATTGAATGGCCGAGAATTCCCTCGCCAGATTCCTAAAAGAAAAAGCCTGACTCTACAACTAGAATCAGACTGCCAAATTTATATGAAAGGACTTCTACAATATTTATGGAAAAATTAATTTGCTTTCAAATTACAAATACAAGAGAAATTGAACGTCTCGCTTCTAATATGAAGATACGAGTGATTAAGGCAGATGCTTCTATCTACAATGAAACGTTAGATAATATCGTTAATGGAAAGATTAGCTCTGTTAATAGCACTTTTTCTGCATCTATTTCTCCTTTAGTTACAGAAAACAAACTGCCTGCAGACAGCATACTTATTTTCTGTGACCTAAGTGAAAAACACTTGAATCGTATGCTCTTCGAATTAAAGAGCCGCAAAGTCCAAATCGACTTAAAGGCAATTCTTACACCTACTAATCGAAAATGGACTTTGCGGCAGCTGCATGATGAATTAGAGCGGGAACGTGCTTCTATTTTTATCAACAATAAAATTCAATAATACCACAGCCAAGTTCTATTTCCTTTTTACAGAAATAAAACTTTTAATGCATGAGCAACTCTCCAAGTTCTTCCGGCGTATCTACTACACATTTTGCGCCATGCTCAAGCAAAAATTCTCTGCCTCTAAATCCCCAGTTTACAAAAATTCCATCCATACCTGCTTCTTTTGCTGTATCTACATCTACATCGGAATCTCCAATATAAACTGCCTCTGCCGCTGTCTTTTTCAATGTCTTTAGAACTTCAAAAACGCTGTCCGGACAAGGTTTTCTTCTGATGCCTTCTCGCTCTCCAACGACAAAATCAAATGCTTTCGGAAAGTACTGACTGCAAAGCTCCTGCACGGCAAAGTCTGCCTTATTTGAAACAACTGCCGTCTGGATGCCGCATTTACGCAAATCTTCTAACAGCTTTATAATTCCATCATAAGGCTTTGTGTGGTCTGCGCAGTGTATGCCATAGTGAACCTTAAAGCTCTCAAGCGTCTTTTTGGTTGCTTCCTTTGATGTTCCCTTAGGCACAGCTCGCTCAATGAGTTTTCCAATGCCGTTTCCAACAAAACAGCGCACCTCTTCAAGTGTCCGCGCCGGATACCCATTTGCAGCAAGCGCTGCATTTGTGCTCTCCTTTAAATCCTCCAATGTATCAAGAATTGTTCCATCTAAATCAAATATGGCAAGTCTGTAGCTCATCCTATGATTCTTCCTTTCCGTAAGATTACTGTAATTACACGCGCTTTTTCTTCCAAAGCCCCGTGCGGTATACCACATACAAAATCACAGATGACAGTGCATTGCTGACAACGACGCTATACCAGATGCTTCGAACTCCCATATGAAGCCAATGCTCGCATACATAAAGCGTTGCAAATCGAAATACCCACAGCCTCGTTGCATCAACTGCCATCGTAACTTCAGTATGACCGCTTCCCTGAAAGAGACCGCTTGTGGAATTATAAACACCATTTGTAAAGCACCATAACGCCATGATGCTAAGAAAATCTGTAGCCATAGCTATTACTTCTTCATCTGTTGAAAACAACCCTACTATCGCCTCTGATAAAAATGGACGCGATAGAATCAGTCCTCCAACAAACAAAAAAATAACACTCACACGTCTTGCGATCTTATAGCCTTTTTCAGCGCGGTCAATCTGATTAGCTCCAATGTTTTGACCAACAATTGTCGCAACTGCTGAGCCAATACCATTTGACGGCAGCGTGATAAGACCATTTACCTTGTTGCCAATTCCGTATGCTGCCATTGCTCCAGTACCATACACATAGACATTTCTGCTCATTAAAAGAAAGCCAAGCTGCATTGTACTTCCACCGATTGCAGTCGGAAGACCAACTGTGAGAATACTCTTCATTTTGCTTTTTTCAAAGCGAAAGCCCTTTAAGCGAATCCTTACACCTGTTGTATCTCTCTTTAAGATGACAAGTGAAATCATTGCTGGAACTGCCTTAGCAATAACTGTCGCAAGCGCTGCTCCTGCTGCTCCCCAGTGTATCACAATCATTAAAAGTGGGTCAAGTATAACATTAAGTAAAATTCCTGTCAGATTTAAAAACATAGGTGATACTGTATCACCCTGCGCCTGCCTAATCGCTGCAAAAATATTGACCATGTATAAAAACGGCATATCTAAAATAACAATCCTAAGATACACATTTGCAACTTTTGCTGTCGGCTCATCTGCTCCAAGCCAGTTTACCACAGTAGGAGTAAAAATTGCAATAACTCCGGCGCAAATGATGGAAAATATCATTGCACAGACAAAGATCTGACTTGCCATGGAGGCCGCCTCTTCTTTTTTTGATGCTCCTATAAGCTGTGCAATCAAAACAGCACCTGCCACCGTAAGTCCTGATCCAAAGTTTACCACAATTTGCTGCAGCGGCGAAACAAGATTAATTGCTGCTAATTCATTTGTTCCAAGCTGTCCGAGCCAATAAGTATCGGTCAGATTATACATAGTCTGTAAAAAACTGTTGATCACAACAGGTACTGCCAGTGCGAGAATTGCCTTTCCCATACTGCCCTGCAGGATCAGCTTAATATTTTTTTCGGTTACTTTTGCCTTTGCCATAACAGCCAGCCCTTCCTAAGTTCTATTATTTAAACCCTCTTTTAATCAAAAACGGCGCTGTTATCCGAAGACAACAGCGCACCTTTTATTTGTTTTTAACCCTTTACAGCACCTACGTTAACACCCTTTACGAAGTATTTCTGCAGGAACGGATACAGAATCATGAATGGTAAAATTGCAATGATAATTGCCGCACTCTTTACGGTATTCTCAGTTGCACCGCCGTTTGCCTGCGGAAGATCACTACCCATCATGATACTTCTTAACTTCATCTGGAAGTTATAGAGGCTAGAATCAGTAATGTACAACTTGTAATTGGTGTAATCATTCCAGTAAGCAACTGCAAACATCAGACCGATGGAAGCAAGTGCTGCCTTGGAAAGCGGAAGTACAACCTTAATAAATGTTGCCATTGGCGTACATCCATCAAGCGTTGCTGCCTCAAACAAGCTCTGCGGAATACCCTCGAAGAAGTTTCTCATCAAAACGAGGTTATAAATATTGATTGCCGGAAGAAGTACAACACCGAGCAGGTTGTTGGTTAAACCTAAATTTTTCATAACCAAGTAAGTCGGGATCATACCACCGTTGAAGATCATGGTAAACAACAGGAAGTTTGCAAAGAATGTTCTTCCCGGCATATCCCACTGAATAAGAACGTATGCACCAAGTGTGGAAAGTGCAAGACCAAGGAATGTACCTACCAGTGTTGTTCCAACAGAAATCAACAAAGGACGATACAGGGTCGGGTTTGACAGTACACTCGCATATCCAGCCAAACCAAACTGCTTTGGCCACAATCTCATACCATAAGCAGAGCTTAAGTCGAAGGAATCGACTAATACCTTATAAATCGGAATCAGCATGATAATGGAGATCAGAATAAAAAGGATTCCATTAATCACATTAAAAAGTCTAATCTTTGGACGATCTTTCATTTGTTCTCCACCTCCTTAAACAATACCGCGTCCGTTGCGAACCTTCTTACTGATGTAGTTACAGATCAATACGAGTACGCATCCGACAAGTGACTTGAACAAACCTACCGCTGTGGTATAACCATAGTTTGGAATACCGCCGCTGTTGAAGGTCTGGTTGTAAACATATGTCTGAATAACCTCGGCCTTTTCCATAACAGCATCATTCTGTAATACGAATACAGACTCGAACAAGTTAAGAACCTTTGCCAAGTTCAGGATGATAACAGTGATGATAGTGTTTGCCAGTGCCGGCATGGTGATGTACCACATCTTCTTCCAGCGTCCTGCTCCATCAATACCAGCAGCTTCATAAATTTCCTGACTGATACCAACAAGTGTTGCCATGATGATAATGGTCTGCCATCCTGTATCCTTCCATACGTTAATAACGAAGAATGCTGGTGTCCACCACTTTAAGCTTCCAAGGAAATAAATCTCGCTTCCTTTTTCAACCACACCGATTGAAACAAGGAAAGAGTTTACAAGACCCTGGCTTGATGGTGAAAGAATCAAACCAAAAACAGATGCTGTAACAACCCAAGATAAGAAATGCGGCAGATAAATAATTGTCTGTGCAACCTTCTTAAAATGAACGTTTATAATCTCGTTTAATAACAGGGAAACAACTACTGCTGCAAATGTATTCAAAAGCAGCTTAGAGATACTTAAAAACAGCGTATTTTTAAATGCACGCCAGAACATTGGCTTTGAAAACAGTGTCTCAAAGTTTTTGAATCCTGTCCATACAGGATCTTTAATCAGCTTGTACTCGGTAAATGAATAAACAATACCGAACATTGGCAGATAGTAGAATACTACTACAAAGATGAATACAGGAAGGAACATCAAATAGAACCATCTGTACTTATACATCTGCTCTTTGAGTGGCTTCTTGTGTGATACAACAGTCCCGTCTGGGAGCGTTATAGTGTTCTTTTTTGCCATCGTCTTCTCCTTTTTTATTATATTTGTAAACTTAGATGCTTCGGATTTTTCCTGCATCAAAAAATGATGTCAGAAATCTCACTGTATGTGCGCTTCTTCCATCTATCTGAGAGACAAAAAAACTGCTGAGAGTCAAATTTATTGATATGCCTCCCAGCAGCTATCCGTCTGTCATACAAATCAATTATCCTGCATACGCTTTTAACTTAGTGCATGCAAGTCAGGTTTGGGACTGATTAGTTGTTCAGAGAATCAACAATCTTCTGAGACCAGTTATTTCCACCCTGCTGATCGAAGTATGCCATACCATCCTCAACGCTCATGCCCTGAGTAACAACCTTAGCGATTACTTCATTCTTAAGTGTGGTAAGATCACCGTTATACTCTGCCATCTCATCAGTAGAAACAACCAGCTGAGCCATCTTGCTGTGTTCCTGGAAAGTCTCTGCAGAAACCTTTGCTTCTTCTGCTACTGCCTCTGCCTTTGGATCGTTCTCAAGCGGAGCAACTGCAAGCATTGGATCGATGTGGTTCTTTGTGTAAACAGTTCCCTCTTTCTCTCTGTTCTCTAACATATGGAACTGGCCTTCCTCGTATTTAACACCGCAAACTTCCTCAGCTGCTGTTGACCAGTGAACACCCTCTACACCATATGTCCATAAGAACTGCATATCGCCGCCATCTAACATGCTCTCGATAAAGTATTTATATACACCCTCTGGATTTGAGCAAGCCTCAGTAATACACCAAGCCGGTGCAACACGCTCTGTATAAGCGCCAAGCTCCTCGATCGGCGGGATTGCTACAAGCTCACTGTCAAGACCATTTGCCTCAAGATTTGTCTTTAAGTTGGTTGCCCATGTTCCTGCCCAGTATGTGAATACACCAAACTTATCCTCATAGAACTTGGTACGGCAGTCAGATGTTGCATTAGTCAGAGACTCCTTATCAATGTAGCCAGCCTCGTATGCACTCTTTAATCTCTCTAAAGCAGCCTTCATGGAATCCTCTGTGAATCCATCTACCCATACGCCTTCATCATTCTTGTAGAAGCTCGGGTAAGCATCCTGATAGAACTCCGGCAGATAGTTTGTATATGGAGCCTCAGTTCCGATCAGACCTGCAGAAGATACACCATATGTATCGCCGTCAACACCATTTCCATCTGGATCGCCAGTGGTAAATGCCTCAAGCATTGCCAGATACTCATCATAAGTAGTCGGAACCTCTAATCCACAGTTATCTAACCATGCCTTCTTTACATAAGTGATGCAGCCATTTCCTCTTGCAGGAGAAATTCCGTACAGAGAACCATCAATCTTTAAACCATCGATAACGCTCTGGTCGGTAATACGCTCCTTGAGCTCGGAGTTGTCATATGCTTCTGTCATATCCCAAAGAACGCCCTCTGCTGCGTAGCTAGCGTAGTATGTAGAACCTAACAGAACAACATCCGGCCAATCGCCGCCTGCGATAGTCTGACCTAATACATCATAGTACTGGGAATGGTCTGGCTGAATGATCTGCAGGTCAATACCGGTAAGCTCTTCCCATCTTGCCTCGAACTCTGCCTGTCCGTTCTCCTGTGTGAAAACGGTACCGTCAAACATTACTGTGATCTTCTCCGGCTTTTCTACCTCATCTGCCATAACAGCTGGTGCAATGCCCATAGAAGCCATTACCATTGCAGCACTTGATGCTAGTGCCATCAGTTTTCTTTTCTCCATTTAGAAATCCTCCTTCAGATATACATCTGTTGTTTATCACAACATCTTTGTTTATCATTCTACTACGTAAACGATAAAATTACAAGTAGTTTTTTAATTTTTACTAATAAGCGTTTTCTTTCCTAATAAGTTTCCGTCACTTTTAATTCTTTTCTTTGTTTTTTCTGTGTTCTTAAATTGACACTTCATAATTAATTCGTTATACTGAACAAAAAGAAGGAGGATTTTTGTTATTTATGAATACAATTACAAGCACCACATTTCCTGAAGTAACAGGCATATCTGCGTCCTGCATCATGGACGCTTTACGCGAAATCGATACACGAGGAATTTCCATGCACAGCTTTCTATTCTGCAAAGATAACTGTCTTGTTGCAGAAGGCTACTATGCACCAGTAAAGAAAAATGACCTTCATCGGATGTTTTCTGTCACAAAAAGCTTCGTAAGCATCGCAATTGGATTTTTACAGGAGGAAGGCCGCCTGTCTCTTGATGATTCTATTGTAAAATTTTTCCCAGAATACGTTCCGAACACTTCCGAGGCACATCCATGGCTTCTTGCCACCACAATCCGCGACATGCTCTCCATGCGTTCCTGCCACGCTTCAACTACTTACGATAAATTCAGTTCAAAAACAGACTGGGTTAAAAGCTTTTTTACCGTAGCTCCTACACATAATCCTGGAACTGTGTTTCACTATGATACATCTTCCTCACATACACTGTGCGCTCTTGTAGAAAAGCTGACCGGCATGAAAATGCTTGACTACCTTCGAAACAAAGTTTTAAACGAAATCGGTTTCTCAAAAGAGGCCTATTGTCTTACAGATGGTTTTGGCGTTAGTATGGGCGGTTCTGGTCTTATGGCAACCTCACGCGATTTGATGCTCTTTGGACTTTTGATCTTAAATAACGGAAAGTTAAATGGAAAACAGTATATTTCGGCTGATTATATTAAAGAATCGACCTCATTTCAGACAGCAACATGTGTCACAGGTCCCGTTCCATCTGAAAGCCAGGGTTATGGATTACAGTTTTGGATTGGTGAACATAACTCAATCGTTTGCTACGGAATGGGCGGTCAGCTTGCTATTCTTTTGCCAGAATATAACACGGCAATCGTGACAACTGCTGACACTCAAGGCTATCAGGGCGGCAATCAGGTCATCTACGATGCTATTTTTTGTCACATTCTCCCTGAGTTAGAAAAAAGGCAATCTCCATGGACACCATCTGACGAAGAAAAACTTGCTTTTGAGCAATTTATGAGTAAGCTTGCAATGCGGCCGCTTAACCATAATAAAGCTGCTTCTGAGGCGTGGAACAACAAATTTGAAAATGTCAATGACATAAACACAAGTTTTTTGACAAATTTCAGGCCAATTATGTCAAGTTTTGAAGGGACATATGTAATCAAAAAGGCTTCTGACGCTGCAGAGGCACTTGATAAAAACATCATAAATGAAACAATTTGGGATGAGATTTCATTTGAGATGAGTGAGCCACTGACGCCATCATGTACTGGAAAAGTGTCACTAAAGTGCCATGTTTTTCCATCCATAGTGGATTCCACTGTAGATTCCCCAGTGACTTTTGAATTTGGATTTGGTGCTTTAAAAGAAGGTACACTTAATATGACTACACATATGGGAAACCGTGCCGATGAGCCTGTGCCTGTTTCTATGCATTATGCAGCAAGCGCAGAATGGCTTAGCGAAAACATGCTTTATATCCGTGTTCACCTGCTTGATACCTCTGTTGGCTCTATCCATATTCAGGCTGTATTTGGAGAATCAGATGTTACTGTTTTCCTTCGCAAGCAGGAAGAAACGCTATTTGGAGAGTTTTCAGGTCATCTGTACGGCACTAGACAATAATATCTATCTTTTAAGCTGAATTTAAGCAAAAATAGTCCATTTACAACGGGCTTTTGCCATGTTAAAAAAAAGGCAGACTATATATTAGGGAGGGAATATATATGAAGCCTTCATCAAATACTGCCGACATGACAAAGGGCAGCCCGGTCAGACTAATTCTGACCTTCTCAATTCCTTTAATTATTGGCAACATTTTTCAGCAGTTATATAACATGGTTGATACAGTTGTAGTGGGAAATTTCGTTGGTTCTAATGCGCTTGGTGCTGTCGGTGCCTGTGGCTCAATAAGCTGGCTGTTTTTCTCACTTTCATCTGGTCTTGCCCTTGGAATCGGTATAATTGTCTCACAAAATTACGGTGCCAAACAATTCGATCAGGTTCGCGCAACTATTGCAAACTCATTCTATGTATTAATTTTTACTGCTATTGTGGTAAGCGCTGTGTGTTATCTGATTGCTCCCGCCGCACTTCGCCTCTTAAAGACTCCAGAGGATATCATAGATAACTCTATTATCTACATGCGAACAACTTGCCTAGGAATTGTCGCAATCACACTCTATAATGGTGTCTCTTCAATTTTGCAGGCACTTGGCAATTCAAAAACACCACTTTACTTTCTAATCATGGCAAGCATTTGCAACGTACTTTTAGATCTTCTCTTTGTCGTTGTATTTCACCTTGGAGTATTTGGTGTGGCATTTGCGACCATTCTTTCACAGACACTGTCTGCTGTCGTAAGCCTAATCTATGCATTTAAAAAGGTTCCATATTTTCACATGACAAAGGAGCAGCTAAAGCCTAATTTTTCAATTATCGGCACATCATATCGACTTGGTGTTCCGATTGCACTGCAAGGCAGCATGATAGCACTCTCATGTATTGCGCTGCAATATGTTGTCAACAGCTTTGGTTCCACTGTTGTGTCTGCTTTTACGATCACAAACCGTATTGAGCAGCTGATCAACCAGCCGTACAACTCTCTTTGCGCGGCACTCACGACATACGCTGGTCAAAATATGGGTGCCGGCAAAACAGACCGTGTGAAGCTTGGCTTTAAAAAGTCCATCTATATTGCTGGAATTTTTAGTGCCATTATGATTCCTATCATGTTTATTTTCGGAAAAAATATCGCCGGTCTCTTTGTCAAAGAAACCGACGTTATTGCACTTAGCGCATCCGCACTTCGCATTACAAGTGTATGTTATTTCTTCCTTGGAATGATCTATATTCCAAGAGGTATTTTAAACGGATGCGGCGATGCTGGATTTTCCGTAATTAATGGACTGACCGAGGTGATCTGCCGTCTGCTTTTCTCCTGTGTTTTAACAAAGATACCAAAGATTGGCTTCTGGGGCATATGGATTACAACTGGACTTACCTGGCTTGTAGTATCTATCGTATGCCTGCTTCGCTATGCATCAGGAAAGTGGAAGCAAAAGGCAATTCGCTCTGAAAATTAAATTTGATACCAACGGATTGCTATGCAGTTACACTAGTATACCATGACATGCCGCAATGTGAACATCGTATTCATCACCCGAAAGTGTTCGCATCTGCGGCATTTCTGTTTTGCATCGCTCGGTGCAGTACTCACATCTGGTGTGAAATGGACATCCCGATGGCGGATCTGATGGGCTCGGAATCTCGCCCACTACCACCTTCTCATTTGCATGAAATAATGCTTTTGTGTATGGGTGTGCTGGATGTTCTAAAATCTCCTTTGTCGTACCAAGCTCAACAAGATGACCCAAATACATAACACCTATACGGTCGGACAAATATGAAACGACACCAAGATCATGTGAAATGAAAAGGGATGTCAGCTTATATTTTTCCTGCAGCTCACGCATTAAATTTAAGATCTGTGCCTGCACCGAAACATCAAGTGCAGAGACAGGCTCATCGGCCACGATAAAGGAAGGCTTCATTAAAAAGGCTAGCGCAATGCTGACACGCTGGCGCTGTCCGCCGGAAAGTTCTTTGGGATATCGGTTTGCATACTCTGCATCAAGCCCAACTTCTTTTAATATTTCCTCTACCTTTGCCTTTCGCTCTTCTTTTTTCATATCCTTTCTATGAATCTTAAGCGGTTCTTCTAACAGCCAGCCAATTTTCTTTCTCGGATTAAGCGAAGAATATGGATCCTGAAAGACCATCTGAATCTCTTTTCGAAGCGGATGAAACTCCCTCTCATTCATTGAAGCAATGTCTTGTCCGTGAAATAAAATTGAACCTTCGTCTGGTGTAAAAAGATGAACAAGCATATTTCCGATAGTTGATTTTCCACAGCCAGACTCTCCGACAAGGCCAAGTGTCTCCCCCTCGTAAAGCGTCAGATTAAAATTTGATACGGCAAAAACATCTTTTCTCTTGCCGTCATGATATGTTTTCGTCACATCTTTTAGCTCAATCAATGGCTGTCTTTGTTTTATTTGTTCAGTCATGAGTATTGCCCCTTCCTGAGTCAAAGTTTTTATTCCAGCATGCTACAGCGCGTCCATCTTCCTGCACTAGCGGCGGCACTTCTTTTTGGCACTTATTTGTACAGTACTCGCATCTTTCTGCAAAGCCGCAGCCTGTATTATTTCTTGCATATAGTCCAGGCACACTGCCTGGTATAGCCTTTAATGGCTTTCCGCGCTTTGTAATATCAGGAATCGCCTCTACAAGGCCTTTTGTGTATGGATGAAGCGGATTAGTTAAAATTTCATCTACCGGACCACTCTCCACAATACGTCCCGCATACATAATGTAAACACGGCTGCACAGACGGCTTACAACGCCAAGATCATGAGAAATTAAAAGAATAGCTGTATTAGTTTTTTTATTCATCTGGCGCATCAAATCCATAATCTGCGTCTGAATTGTGACATCAAGCGCAGTTGTTGGCTCATCGGCAATCAAAAGAGCTGGATTATTTATAAATGCCATTGCAATCATAACTCGCTGGCGCTGTCCACCTGATAACTGGTGAGGATAACATTCATACAGATCTTCCACATCTGGAAGACCAACGCTTTTTAGCTGTTCTAAAACAAGGCTCTTTGCCTCTTTTTTACTTATGCCCTTTTGGTGAGTTAAAAGACATTCACGCACCTGTTTTCCTACCTTAATAAGTGGGTTAAGAGCTGTCATAGGCTCCTGAAAAATCATGGAAATACGCTTTCCTCTAATTAACGTCCACTCTTTTTTTGTCAGTTCATTTAAATCCTCTTGCCCATTTTCGCCATTTAAATACATGTGCCCCATAATGCGTGTATTTGGCGGCTGAAGGCCCATCATAGAAAGCGCCGTGATGGATTTTCCGCAGCCTGACTCTCCTATCAGTGCAACCATCTCTCCTGCATCAATGTGCATATTAAAATCTGTCACCGCCGGATACCACTTTTTTTCATTTTCAAAATCCAATGAAAAATGTTCTGCCCTAAATTCAATCATTGCTCAGTCACCTCCTGGATTCCGTCTCCAATCAAATTAAAGCTCATGACAAGCAATGTAATCACAATCGCTGGCATGGCAATGTTCCATGGTGCCATAAGAAGCGTCTGCTGGGCATCTGAAAGCATCAGTCCAAGACTTGGCTTTGGCGGTGCTACACCAAGTCCTAAGTAGCTTAAACCTGCCTCTGACATGACAGCTGACGCAAATGTTAGTGATGCAGTTGCCGTCAGCTCTGAGAATAGATTTGGCAAAATATGCAAAAACATGATTCGCGGTGCAGATGCTCCCCTGACACGCTCTGCTTTTACAAAATCTGCTTCACGAAGCTTTAAAAATCCGCTTCGCGCCATACGTACAAAACGTGGAATGGACATGATTGACAATGCCAGAATCGTATTGCTTAAACCGCGTCCAAATATACACATCAGCATTAACGCGAGCAAAATCCCAGGAAATGCCATCTGTGCATCCACAATTTTCATAATCACTTCATCGACATAACCGCCAAAATATCCAGAGCAGGCACCAAGAAGCGTTCCCACAAGTCCGCCTGCTGCTACAACGACAACACCAATACCAAATGATACCTGTATACCCTTCATTATGCGGCTCATCACGTCTCGACCAAACTGATCTGTTCCCATAAGATGTGATATGCTAGGAAGCGACAGCTTTGGTGCAAGATACATTTCTTCTGGATCATATGGCAGCCAAAATAAGCTGACAACAAGCATCCCAAGCATAATAAACGCCAGAATTGCTCCTGTAAGAAAGCTTTTATTTTTTAAATATCGTTTCATGGATTGTTTTCCTTTTTATAATCTAAATAAATGAGTTCACGGGCTGCCTAAGTTACTAGCCCGTGAACAATCTACTTTACTTCAGACGAATTCTCGGATCTACCAGTGAATAGATCAGATCGACGGCGAAATTGCACACCACAACAATGAGCGCTAAGTAGAAGGTCAGTCCCTGCAACAGCGGCAAATCTCTGCTTGAAATTGAGACAGATATCAGCCTTCCGATTCCCGGCATGGAAAAAACATTTTCGACGATGATGCTTCCGCCTAAGATATCTGCTGCTGTCATACCAAAAATTGTAATTACCGGAATCAGGGAATTTCTAAGCACATGACGGTACATCACCTTATTTTTTCCTAAACCTTTACTGTATGCAGTACGCACATAATCTTGCTTTCTTTGTCCGTTAACTGACACCTTAACATAACGAATCACTATTGCACTTGTACCAAGCGCTAATGAGCATGACGGCAATATAAGGCTTTTAAGCCATCCTGACGGACTTTCTGAAAATGATACAAAACCAATAGATGGAAGCCATTTTAAACCAACTGTAAAAATGCTGATTAAAAAGATTGCCATACAGAAAGACGGGATGGAAATGCTGACCTGTGAGAGCATGGAAAGCGGAAGACTATACCACTTATCTGAGTGGTCTGCCAGCCACACACCAGCCAAAACACCAATTATCAATGTCAGAATAAGTGTTATTATCGCAAGACTTCCAGTTACTTCAAGCGCATCTGATATAAGCTGTGCAACCGGCTGCTGGTAACGATATGAAACTCCAAGATCGCCTCGAAACAGTCCTGCAATCCAATCTACATAACGCACAAGTGCAGGCTTATCTAATCCCATGCTCTTATTCAGTGCCTCAATCTGCATTGGATCTGCATCTACTCCAAGAATGATATAGGCAGGATTTCCCGGCAAAATCTGAAAAACACTGAATGTAATAAAAGACACTAGCAGCAGCGTTACCAAAAGGCCCGCTACTTTTTGTATATAATAATTCATATGTCTTACTCCAAAACAGCCCGCCGAAAAAACTTTCGCCGGGCTGCCTTTCTTATATAAATTTATTCCTCGTAGTAAAGCTTGCTTAAATCAATGAAGCTTACCGGGTAGAAAGTGTAGCCCTTTAAATCGCTTCTTGTAACAGCAATGGCATTCGGATCACAGATCCATACAGCAGCAGCGTCATCTGTCAGCATCTTCTGACACTCCTTAAATAACTCAACGCGCTCCTCATCAGAAGCTGTCTTTGCTTCTTCGATCAGTTTATCGTAATCCGGATTATTATATTTCATGAAATTCTTTGCATAATCGCTTACATAACGACCTAAAATATCGTTTGGATCAAGCTTTCCTGTCAAACCAACAACTGTTGTCTGATAATCTGCATTTGTGTATACCTGCTCTAACCACTGACCCCACTCAACTGGTTCAATAGTTGCGTTGACATTGATCTGCTTTAACTGCTGTGCGATTACCTGAGCAGTATCAATATGCTTCTGATAATTAGACGGAACTGTGATTGTAATATCAAAGCCATCCTCATATCCTGCCTCTGCCATCAATTCCTTTGCCTTATCTACATCATATGTGTAGACATCTTCAAGCTCATCATTATAAAAATAAGACATTACCGGGCTGAAGTTACTATAAAGCTCTGTAGCATATCCGGCAAATACACCGTCAATAATCTGATCCTTATTAACTGCATACTCAAATGCCTGACGTACACGTAAATCATCAAATGGCGTGGCTGAGTTATTTAACGCAAATAGCTGAACCATGTTCTGCGGAGAGCTGTTTACAGTAAAGTCACCTGTTAAATAATCAGCGCTGTCTGCATAAACAATTCCTGCGTCAAGCTGTCCTGACTGCAGTGCTGTTAAAACGGCACTGTCATCACCCATGATATAAATCTGTGCCTCATCGATCTTTGGCATTCTGGATTCATCATAATAATCTTCATTTTTCTCCAGAACAACCATCTGTCCAGGAACATATTTTTCAAACACAAATGGGCCGGTTCCTACCGGAGCACTTGACTGATCCTCATATCCTTTTGGAAGTACTGCTACTCTTGTATACTGTAAAAATGCAGCATCAGCCTCAGCGAGTGTCATTTTAACTGTGTAATCATCAACGGCTTCTACTGAAGTCAGATTTTTAAATTTAGAAGAAAGAGCCTCCTCTCCGCCTAAACCGGAAAGAGATTCATAGGTATATACGACGTCCTCAGCCGAAAATGCCTTTCCATTGTGGAAGGTTACGTCGTCTCTTAAATGAAAGGTATAGGTCAATCCGTCATCGGAAATATCCCAGCTCTCGGCTAATCCCGGAATCAATGCTCCTGTCTCATCAAACAGTACAAGTCCCTCAAATACATTATGAAATACGGCCTCTGTGTCGCTTGCTGCTGAAAGCCATGGATCCAAGTTATCTGGCTCAGACTCCATATTAATGCGCACAACTGTCTTATCTGTCTCCTCTGCCGATACGCCAAACGGCATTGCTGTCACTGCCATACTCATGGTCAATGCTAATGCTGCTGTCTTACCTGTCTTTTTCATTTTTCAATTTCCTCTCTGCGCCGCTTATACAAAAGTCTGCCACGGCGGCGCTGCAGACTCTGGTCAGCGGCTCTATGCTCGCTGCCACAATTTCATTGTAGAAGATTTTTTCTTATTTGTACAGAGGTTTTTCTCACTTTTCTGTTCTAAAAGAGATACATTTTATTTGATTTCCTTTTTACCTTGTAGTATAATAGGTTTATCTGCTGTGACACAGCGAATCCAATTTTTGAGGTGACTTATGATTGTATCTACCAGAGGACGTTATGCCCTGCGTGTTATGATTGATATCGCAGAGCATCCAAATGAACCATATATTCCATTAAAATCAATTGCTGCCAGACAGGGAATTTCTGAAAAATATCTGGAAAGCATTTTAAAAATTCTTGTCCAAGAACACCTTCTTGAGGGCATGCGCGGCAAGGGCGGCGGCTATCGTCTGACTATGTCTCCCAGTGAATACACAATCGGAAGAATCCTGCGCCTTACAGAAACAAGTCTTGAACCTGTCGGCTGTATTGAATCTGGCTCAACCTCCTGCCCTAAGGCATCTGAATGCCGCACAATTGGTATGTGGATGAAACTAGGTGAAATCGTAAATGACTATCTTGACAGTATTACATTAGCAGACCTGCTTGCTCAGTGATGGGCAGGCAGGTCTTTTATTTCTTCCTTACGGTGCTTTTGCGAAGCTTTGCATATGTACCTTAAAATATTACACTTTCTCTAACCGTATCTGATCAATGCGAAGGCGTGAATTTAGGCTGTGCACACTTATTTCGTGCTGACCTTTCTCTAGTTCGCACTCCCAGACTGGTGCCCACTTCCATACATGCTCTGATGCATATTTCCATAGTGTGCGTCCGCCATACAGTTCTTTTTCTGGTACAATGACGCCATCTACTCCTACAGTATAGTGTGAACAGTCATCTCCCCACTGCCATGTATGTACCCATATACGATAATGTCCGCCCTGTGCCTTAACTATATAGTGAAGGCTTGGCGCTTCTTGTTCACTCCATGATAAGCCTTCCTTTTCGATATACATAGCAAGACCACTTTCGTTATATGCCGGACTGTCACAATAATTCCAAGAAGTACCGTCTGCGCTGTCATTTGTAGATGCAAATGCAGTTTGTGCCATTGCAGATGCTGCGTCAATTTCGATAATGCCATTTGCCTCTGTGACTGTGCTTGCCGCTTTTGCCAAGATCTGCGGCGGCGTAATCGTATCGCTGTTTTCTTCTGGACGAATTATTATATCATCTTCTTCTAGCGAATCTTTTCCTGCTGCAAGCGGAAGATATAAAACAGGGCGCGGCTCTGGTGTTACATTACCGTACCAGTGCTCACAATATGCATCAAGATCAATATTTTTAGGAAGCATTTCCCATTCTGGATTTGACAGGACAATTCCAAGATTGCTTCTTTTATAAGCTCCATCCACAAGTTTTGCCGGACTTGTAAGCTGACAAGACAGCTGTTTTCCTGCCTCGCTCTTTTCATCGTATAAAACGGCGCGTGTGAATGAAACATATGGATCAATTGCTGTGAAGGTGAGACTGTGAAGTCCTGCTGCCAGTCCAGTAAAACAGCCTGTCAGCTTATCCACATTGTTTAGTATGTTATGTTTCCAATTCGCACGGTGCTCATCTGTTGACTGCGACTCAAACACATTCATTTCACCATTGTCTACAGATATGCCAATACGAATACGTCCCACAGAGCAAAGCGTTGGGAAACGATGAAGCTCTAATACAAAATCACCACCTTGTGTCAGATAGAACGGGCAGGACCACTGTGCACCAGGTATCTCTGCCTCCAAAAGACTTCCCTGTGAACGGCCTAGATTAGAAATTAGCTTCCAGCCAGCTGCATCCAAGCTTGATACTTCTGTACCATTTTCTGCCTCAATAACACATCTGCCGCTGTCTTCAATAGCAACATGCAAAGCTACTGCCTTAGTCAGCTTTGCATCTTCTGCATCCTTTTGTACACGAGCCTTTACATCATCGGTCTTATCGGTTACTGGAATTGTACAAACCTTTTGTGTACCGCTAAATACTACGATTTCACCGTGGCGAACAAGTGATGACTTTGCATCATTAGATGCATTTTCAGAGTGAAGTGCTTCTGAGGATTTAGTCTGTGGTATTACGCTAAAAACGAAGCGAGTTTCTTTTGTAAGTGTTCCTTCTGTTGGAAGTGCACCGACAATCTCAAGCCACTCTGGCTTTTCAATCTTATATGACAGTGCGCCGTCTCCTGCATTTGCAAGTTCAATCCATTTCGCGTTACCGTGTGTGCTGTCTGTGAAGGTGAGCTCACTTTGGTTATTCCAGCAGGTGACAATCAACTTATCTGCTGCTGCATGTAATGGCACACGGCATGATGGATACATAGCTGTGCGCGGCGGTGGGAAATCCTCTGGTGTTAATATGCCATTCCACTTTCCATTACTCATAACGTGATTGTAGTAGTAGAGAAGCTTTCTGCGCGCCAGATCAAATGCATGGCTCTTATCGGTATAACGCTTTGCATCACTGTTTTTGCCCTGTCTTATGCAAAGATGGCTGCGATCTGCATAATAATACATGCCATTTGTAAAATAAGCTGCCTGCACCTTCATCAATATCATCTGGAAAAAGGCATCCTTCTCCTGCTCTGGCAAGTTCTCATAAATCTTCTCCAGCTCACTGCAAATATATTCATAACGATGCATGCGTGCTGCTGCCTCATCTCCAAATGCTGTCTGTGAAAAGCAATCATCATCCATATGCTCAAGCTTTCTTGCATTTGTAAGCTGATCAAATTCTAATAGGAGCGCTGCTGCTGCTTTTCCTGGCTGTCCTGTAAACATGCTGTCTAACCATCTTGTCAAAAAAATAGTTTCGTCAAAGGTTTCAAGATCGCGATTATCATCTCCATCTGCCTCCCATGCAAGCTTTGCGTAGAAGGAAAGCTGCTGCTCTAGTGGCTTAATTGCGCCGAAATTTGTAACCCACACCTTCTGAATGCCTTCTTTGTATGCCTTTAACAGCTCATTTCTAGTGTGAGACATTGGAATTGAGCAGATAAACAGATAGGAAGCTCCCGGCGGTGCCCAGTAAGAATTATGATAATAAATACCATTTCCGCTCTTTCTTGCCTTTTCCTTCTCACCCGGATAGCGACGCACATAACCATAGTTGTCATTTGTCCAGATCAGTGTCAGATCTTCCGGCACCTTTAAGCCATTATCATAAAGCTCAAGCACTTCTTTGTACGGCACAAAGGTCTTCATAGGCTCGGTGTCTAATGTTTCAGAAAGAATCTCCTGTTGTGCTGCCATAACAGATTCAAGCAGCTCAATTTTAGCTTTTAGTAGTTTCTCTCCTGTCAGACCTTCAAGTGATTTTGTCTCAAAACCTGAGTCGTGGATTCCTCTCATACCAACTGTGTAGCTTACTTCAAAATCACGGTTTTGCTCTACGCTCTCGCGCCAGTACTCCTTTAAGATTTCACGGTTTCTGCCTGGAATAGAAAAATCATATTCCACATCGGTATAGCCCTTCTTTGCAAGCCACGGCTTCCACTCGCGATTATTGCTTCTCATCAGCATATCACAGTGAGACGTTCCGACAACTATGCCCATGCGGTTTGCAAGCGCACCGTTTTCCTGTTTTAGATTAAAGGAATTGACATGCATTGCCGGCCAGATATAATTGAGCTTTAAGCGAAGCAGCAGTTCAAAAATCTTTTCATATGTCTTTACACCGATGGTCGTTTCACCCATATAGCGCCATACCCAGTGCTCTAACTCTTCCTCGTCGTTGATAAAAATTCCTCTGTACTCAACAGACGGATAATCCACCTTGCAATAACCATTTTCAATTACAGCTTCACTTCTACGGCGCACCGGCACATCGGCAAAGAAATACCATGGTGATACACCAAGCCATTCACAGAAATCATATATGCCATAAATTGTACCGCGGCGGTCTGTTCCTGCAATTAAAAGCTCTCCGTCCTTTTCCTGAATCAAAAAAGCTTCCTTACGGTACGTGCCATCCTCTGCCTGAAGCTTTGAAATATCTGCCTTTTTGTCTAACTCTGGCAGACTGCCCACTGTTCCGACAAGGATACGTGTGATGTCTCCTGCTGCTACACCTGCAAATTCATATGTATCCGCATTTTTGCTCTCATCAGGCACCGGGACATATGTTTTACACAACTTTTCTGTTACGCTGCAGTCAAGTGTGCGAATTAAATCGCGCCGCAGATTCACAAGTGCAATCTTGACTGCTTCGCTCTCACTAGAGCTAAATACCAGTTCAACCTTGCTGTATTCTCTGATTACCATTGTTTTTCCTCCGTTTTTATTACAATTCAACCACGTTCACAAAGACCTAAATATTTCTGTGAGACTTTGAATCGTTACTCATTTTTCTATCGTCATCTTACAATAGCGTTCGCAAAAACGCAAGCTCATATTGACAGCAAAAAGGTGATATTTTAAAATATCAGTATGGTACAAATTTAAGTCACAAAATCAGAAAGGATCACATTATGATTACTATTAACGCTGGACAATCTACTTCTTTTCCACGCATTGCTGATGCTATTGAGGCTGCTAAAGCCTATGCTCCTATGCCTGTCACAATACACATTGCACCGGGACGCTATCATGAAAAGCTGACAGTCTCACAGCCTCACGTTACACTTATGGGCGACGATGCTTCAAATACGATTCTTACATATGATGACTATGCAAGAGAAATCATGCCAGACGGAATAAAGCGAGGTACCTTTCGCACCTACACTTTATTTTTAGATGCGCCGGATATTACTCTTTGCAATCTCACTGTAGAAAATGCTGCTGGCGCTGGAAAGGAAGTTGGTCAGGCGATTGCGCTATATGCTGAGGGAGAAGGAATACGTGTGGAAAACTGCCGTCTTATTGGAAGTCAGGACACTCTCTTTACGGGACCTCTTCCTGAAAAAGAGAAGGAACCTGGCGGCTTTCGCGGTCCGAAGGAATTTGCCCCGCGCATCAACGGAAGACAATATTATAAAAATACTTATATATGCGGTGGTGTCGATTTTATTTTTGGAAGCGCCACTGCTTACTTTGAAAATTGTACACTTGAATCACTTCCTGAAGGCGGTGGCTATGTGACGGCCGGTTCATCGCCAAAAGGTCAAACTTATGGCTACATATTCAATCATTGCCGCTTTATTGGAAGTGAGCCTAATACATGTTACCTTGGCCGCCCATGGCGTGAGTATGCAAAAGTAGTCATTTTAAATTCTGAGATAGGTGATCATATCAAACCTGAAGGCTGGCACGACTGGGGAAAGATTGACGCTCACGATACTGTATACTTTGCAGAATACAAAAATTATGGCCCCGGTGCCGCAGGTTTGCGCCCATCATGGACACATACACTGACTGACACAGAGGCCGAAAACTATACATATACTTCTGTTTTTAGCTGATCCCATATTCATATTTTTGTTCGTCATTTTGTGATGACTCATCATTTTTTTGACGCATATCATAATGAATATCCTGATCCATCATTTTAAGCATTGCTCTTGCGGCAGGCGGCCAAAACTGCCTGCCTATTCCATTTACAATTTCATCATGCACGCAGTCTTGCGTTAATGCCTTTCGATACGATCTATTTGAGGTCATCGCATCATATGCATCAGCAACTGCAATTATACGCGCTGCTTCTGGTATCTCTTCCCCTTTTAAGCCTTTCGGATATCCACGTCCATCCCAGCGCTCATGGTGATATAGCGCACCATACTGAAGTTCTGGCATTGAACTGATGCGCGATAAAATCTGTGAACCAATTACTGTATGATTTTTGATATCAGAAAACTCTTTATCTGTAAGACGCCCTGGCTTTCGAAGAATAGCATCATCCACACCTATCTTACCTACATCATGAAGCAATGCCATGTAATACATGCCATCAGCTTTCTCATCATCATATCCAAGCAGTTTTGAGATCTGTCTTGTATACTTTGCCACACGAGCAGAATGACCATTTGTATAGCTATCCTTTGCATCAACAGCACGTACAAGTGATTCTATTGTTTCAATTGACTGCTCATGGTTCTTTTTTGCTGCCTGTTCATTTTCCCGCGCTGACTTGATATTCTGCACAATAATAATAATCGCTGAAAACACGAACATCAGAACAAATACTGCATAGATAAAACTGTAAACAGAAAAATATACATCAAACTTTTTCAGTTCTACATGTCTTTCAATAAACAAAAAACCTGCTATTCTAAGCAAAAACAGGCATTCTGCAATAATCAAAATCGTAAGCAATACACCATTGATACGATTGCAGTCTTCTCGAAGCTCCACGATTGGGTGGCAGACCCATTTGCAATAAATAAAATTAACAATGATCGGCATCAAAAGATCAATCAGCACTGTCATGGTAAGTGAATCATATATAGCTGTAAATGGCATGGACAGCAGATACAAGCATAGATACAAAAAGCGTGCTGCACTGCCCACCGGCTCCATCATGCGTCCATAAAAATACATCAGTAAAAAGGAGATGCCAAATACAAAAAAGTCTACGCCATAAATGATGTCACATGATATTTTTCCGGGCAGAAGCCAATAAATCAGCCCCATACACAAAATCGTATAAATGTATGCCATAGGCGGGCATACCAAAAGAAAGCGCAGGAAGCTGGCCGCACGAAGCTTTTCTTTCTTTAATGTCTTTGTCATATAAAAGTATGATGGAATAAACAGCAGCTGTCCAAACAAAAAACAAAGGGATCGAATTGGCATATATATCCTTTCTGAATACAGAAAAAACTTGTTTTTCTTAGTTATGTGTGATATTGTAAACTCAGCAATGAAGCATTGACTAACAAAAAAGGAGGAACTATTATGGATTTCTATTTTGCATCCCCGTGCCGCGTTTGGTGGGGCGAGATCTGGGACTGGATCTGTGGGCGCCTGTAATCTGACATCTCTTGATCCATGTAACTCAAACGTATGGGTTACCATGTATCCTAACCAAAACAAAAAGGCCCGTTCCATTTGGAACAGGCTTTTTTCTATGCATGACCGTTCCGCTGATTATTATGCCAAATTTCAGCCTAAAAATCAAGCAGAACGTCACTCATTGTCTTTTTTCTTTTTACTTGAACATTTTTCTGCGTCGATTGATATAATCCTCAAGCTCATTTACTGTCTCATCAAATCCCAATCGGCTGCTGTTAATGCATAAGTCATAGGCTCTTGAATCGCCCCACTTATCCTTGCAGTAGTAGTTGTGATACTGTTTTCTGTACTTGTCATGACGCTCCATTTTAAACTGTGCATCACGCTCAGACAAATCATAGACCTCCATAACACGCTTGCACTTTACTTCGCGATCACCAAGAACAAACAAAGAAATCACATTAGGGCGATCACCCAAAACAGTCTCTGCGCATCTTCCAACTACGATGAAAGACTCTCCCTCATCTGCTTTTTTCTTCAGATACTCAAACTGTAAAAATGCTACATTTTCTTCTGCAGAACTTGAAAAACCATTCTGACTTCTTGAAAACAGCAGTTTTTTTGGCTTCTCATCGTAGCGTCTTAATGTCTCGACATCTACGTTTTTCTCTGCTGCTACAGCGTCTAACAAATTATGGTCATAAAGCTTAATGCCATATCTGTTTGCCAGCTCTACTGCAATTGCATGTCCGCCGCTTCCAAATTCACGTCCTAATGTTATTATCAATTGATCACTCATTGCCATTCCTCCTGACGACAAAATTAATTTATCTTAATTATATAACTTTGAAGTCAATTTGTAAATATTTTTATAAAACCTTGAATATATGATGTTGAAGCGAGCTCGCATCGGATTTCTGACCTTTTGACCCTGGTATCATATTACATATATCTGGCAAATATGAACAGCATAGAAATCAAAACAACAATAATGGTTGCCGGTGCTGCATACTTACAGTACTTGCCCCATCCAATCGGATGACCATTCTTTGAAGATACGGAAATACCTACTACATTTGCGGAAGCACCGATTGGTGTCGCACTTCCTCCGATATCAGTACCCATTGCCAGTGCCCAGGAAAGTGTCTCCAAATCAACACCCTGCAGTGCTGACAAGCTTCTGACAACTGGAATCATGGTTGCTGCAAACGGGATATTATCAACGAATGCACTTGCAAATGCTGAGATCCAGATGATAATTGCTACCATTAACTTTGTGTTGGAACCACTTACCTTACTGATAAATTCAGCAATTACTGTAAGAACACCAGTCTGCTCCAAACCACCAACAACAACGAAAAGTCCAACAAAGAACAGCAGTGTCTTGTAATCAACCTTCTTTAACAGCTCTGCTGCATACTTATGCTCTACAATCAAAGTAATAATTGCAATAAATGTACCGATGAAAGCAACTGTCAGTCCTGTATTTGCATGTGAAACAAGAAGAACAACTGCGATCAAAAAGATCACTACGCTGCTAATAAACTCCTTCTTGTCTGTAATAGCAGAATTTGGATCTGGACAAGATGCCGGATCAACAGGCGCTGTTCCCGGCGCAACAAGCTTCTTTCTGAAACAGAAATAAAAGTAAATTACAACTACAACAAGTGAAATAGCTGCAATGGCACCAGTATTTGTCAAGAAATCAAAGAAGCTGTAACCCATGGAGGTTCCGATAATGATGTTCGGCGGATCTCCGCACATTGTTGCTGAGCCACCAAGATTTGCACAGAAAATCTCTGCGATAATCATCGGTACCGGATTGCTCTTTAACAAAAGACAAAGTTCAATAGTAACTGCTGCCAAAAACAAAATAACTGTAATACTGTCAATGAACATAGCCAGTACAAATGACATGATCATAAAGGTAACAAATACAGCCGTCGGCTTGTAGTGAACAAGTCTTGCAATCTGCAGACAAAGCCAGCGGAAAAATCCTGCCTTTCCCATTCCTTCAACCATGATCATCATACCTGCGATAAAAATGATCGTTGACCAGTTAATTCCAGATGAAGACTCTCCAGCCTCACTAGAAGCATGCCAGAAGTCCGCTGTGAAAATACTTCCAATATTCAGCGTCTCCATGATTGCGCTGCCGCTATGCATTGTGATACCGAATACTAAAATGATCATAAGCAGACCGCAGCCTAGTGTTACAATGTGTCTCTCTATCTTCTCAGTAATGATCAGGGCGAACATCACGAGAAAAATAAGGACAGCTAAAATCTGTGATACCATAATGTATCTCCCCACTTTCATATAATAGCAAATGGCAGCCGCAAGCGTCTGACCTTTGCGGCTACCATTATAATGCGATCTTCAAGAAATTGGAAGATCAAATTTCGTTTTTTTGAAAATTTCTTTCAATTAGCCCTTTGCATCAAGGATTTCCATCAATGTCCATGCTGTACGAATGTTATAGTTTGCGAATGCAAAAAGTCCCTTGCCTTCTGTATTCACTGCAACAGCATATGGAAGACGCTCATCTCCGACGTGAAGTGCCTCATGCAGCTGATACAAATATGCATCATTCTTTACTGTCACGCATACAAGATTTAATCCTGCATGAAGTACACGCTGTAATGTCTCGTTCTTTAAAACATCCGTATTCTCAAGTGCAATTATAACTCTGTATCCCTGCCTCTTGTAAGCTTCCTTACACTCAAGGATCTCTTGGAACAGATGCTCTGTCGGCTCTTTTCCTGGATCTGCAAAAACAAGAATTGATTTTTGTCCCTGATAAAGTGAAGTCATCAAAACATGATCGCCAACCATCTTTCCCTCTGCTGTCACCTGCTGTACTGTCGCATCACTAAGCTCTGCCTCATGACACTTTTCGGCAATCTTTGCTGGTGCCTGACGAAGCTCAAATACACGATCTTCGCTCATAACAAAGCTGCTTGCGATACAGCTAACGCCACCATCAATCTGACGCTGTGTGGTGATGATGCGGTAAGCACCTTTCGCCAAGGAAAGTTCCTTTTCTTCTCCCGGCTCAATTGCAAGATCATCATAGTTTTGCGTCTGATAAACATCATTTTCAAAACGGGCAATCGTCATATGAAGCCAGTACTCAAGCTTACGATCAGATTTATTTACTAAAGTCAGTGTTACCTGCTTCTCTGGCTCATCTATCTTTTGAACTTCCTTTTCCATAGACTCAAAGCAAATCTCACCGTTCTTTTCGCAAACGCCCTCTGCCTTTCCTGTTACTGGATTTAAGCGTGCCAAAATACCAATAGCACGGCAAATCTCAACAAAGACAACTCTCTTTGAAACCTCGGTAATGATCTCACACTTTATACAGCCATCTGCCTCTGCCGGCCAGTTTCCTGTTCCATAATCCGGCACTGTATTTAAGCCATGATTTACATACTCCCATACCATCTTTGCAGTCAATGTGCCATCCTGTGGGAATACCTTTTTTTCAGATAACAGAGAAACAATACGGCTTCTGCTTCCCATAAGCTTTTCATGACCAGCACGCGGTGCAAGCAAATATTTCTGGTAAAGCTCTGTACAGAAATTGTTCTTATATGGCAATGCAACACGCAAATATGATGCAAGTACCTCTGCTGTAGTATCAAGAAAATCCTTATCACGAAGCGTATCAAGCATCAGACGCTTATCCTCATCTGTAAACTCAGTCATCTGTCTGAATTTTTCAAGCTCCTGTCTGTTTCCTCTTGCATTGACAAAATAGCGATTCCACGGATCACTGCTGTCTTTATCTTCCTTTACAAAGCCGTCCTCATAATCAGCGCGAATCTTCTCACACTCAGCAAGGCGAGCCTCATGCACACTCTTCATCTGTGCACCAGTACTCTTTGGCATAGCCTCAATCGGCGGGTTCAAATCAAAGCGCTCCTCGATTATGCCTTCCATCTTCTCTGGATCTGCTGCCTGCTCCATCTTTAATACAACAGACTGCTGCTCTCTCATATCAATTTTCTGACCAAGATATTTTCCATTGTAAACGGTGCATACATACAGATCACCCTTACCTGTCATAAAGGACACACTGCCATCAGATGCTGTTTTTTCTTTATGAAGTGGGAAAAGCTCACTATAATTGACAAGACAGAATAAAACAGAAACATTCTGCACTGGTACGCCATGATCAGTTACTGTTACAGTCAGCTTCGCACAATCTGCATAGCGCTCTGTTACATTCATCAGCGCATAAAGCGGTGTCTTGTAGGCTATTTCTGCAGAGCTTTCCAGGTCTGAAAATGCCTTTGCATGAACAAGCATTGCCTTTGATGCAGCTGCAGTAAACCAACCCTTATCAAGTACTGGTTCTGGCTCACATGCTCCAAGATAATGCCAATCGCCGTCTGCCCACACCTCAACCCATGCATGGTTGTCATCACAGTGTGCCCAACGCGGAACATAACACTGTCTTGCTGGAATACCAACACTTCTCATAGCAGATACAGCAAGTGTTGATTCCTCACCACATCGTCCGCGTGCGGAATTGCACATACCAAATGGCGCCAGAGTACGATCATCAGACGGAATATAGGTTGCCTTTTCATAGCACCAGTAGTTAACCTCAAGTGCGGCCTCTACCATTGTCTTTTTATCCTTAACGCGATCAACAAGCTGTCTGTAAATCCACTCACGGCTCTTATCAAGATCCTCGTTGTTAACACGCACGCACAGTACATATGTAAAGAACAGCTCTGCCGGCACCTGTTTTGCATATGGAACATTCGCATACATATCGAGTGTTGCCTTTACATAGGATGCAATCACTTCTACATCATAAGATACAATATCACACGGATGCATATATGCGTAAAGGTACTTCATGCAGACTGCCTCGTCCTCATCTGCGCTTTTAATCCACGCATCTATCTCACTCTTTTTGTTCGGACAGCAAGCCATCCACTCTTCATACTGCTTTTCAATTTTTTCCTTCAAAGACAGCTCTAATGCTAACAGCATTTCTTATCTACCATTCCTTTCTCATTAAATCTTTATTCTGTCAGCTCAACCTCCAGCACGGTATCTACTGCATCTGGCAGAACTGGATCTGGTCCAAGATTTGCAAACACGATATCTGGGTAATCGGTATGAACCCAGCTGTCAGAAATCGGTACCTCACTTCCATCACATAAAAGACGTATCTTCTTTATAGTACCTGGCTTAATTCCCGTAAGCGGCACTGGTCCCATCGTATTTTCAAACATGTGGTAATACAAAAGATTTCCATTTCTTGTCACACGGCCATAATCTGGTTTTTCGATTCCTGCCAGTCCACAGCCATAAACACTCTTACTGTTTTTCTTCATCCATGCACCGATCTCGCTCAAAATCTGCAGCGATTCAGGCGGAATGTTTCCATATGCATCGGGGCCAACATTTAAAAGCATGTTGCCTCCCTTTGATACACACTCTACCAGCTTTTTTATGATCATTGAGGATGGCTTAAAGAACTTGTCTCTAGCACAATATCCCCAGTTGTTGTTCATCGTAATACATGCTTCCCAGTTCAGCGGATCACCGTTTACATCGCGAATACCATGTGGCGGAATAATCTGCTCTGGGCTTACAAAATCACCGTGATATGGAGTTGGGTTTCCTGTTGCCAGTGAGCCATAGCCCTGTCCACTTGCTTCTAATCGGTTATCAATAATAACCTGCGGCTGAAGCTCTCTTACCATATTTACAAGCTTTGTAGCACCCCACTTTTCGCCCATCATATCGTCATAAGAGAAATCAAACCACAGCACATCAATCTGGCCATAGTTAGTACAAATCTCTCGCACCTGATTATGCATAAACGTTACATAATTATCCCAATTACGATTTTCATTCGTGTAGGCCGGGTTATTTCTCATTGGATGCTGACGATCACCATAGTGTGGGAAATCATCATGATACCAATCGATCAAAGAAAAATACAGACCAACTTTCAAGCCTTCTGCTCGAACTGCTTCTACGTACTCTGCAACAAGATCGCGGCCGCATTTTGTATTAGTAGACTTGAACTCTGTATACTTACTGTCAAACAGACAAAAACCATCATGATGCTTAGCTGTTAATACTACGTATTTCATACCGGCTTCTTTTGCCGCTCTCGCCCATTTCTTCGGATCATAATCCTTAGGATCAAACTCATAAAAATATTTCATGTAGTCTTCCTTCGGAATTTCCTCAACACTGCGCACCCACTCGCCTCTTGCTGGAATTGAATACAGTCCCCAATGGATAAACATTCCGAATCTGGCATCTACATACCATTCCATTCTCTTGTTGTACTCTTCACGATTAAACTGGTACATATATCCTCCAATCTTTGGCTGTGAAAAAATAAGAAATTATTTTTTCACAGCCTCTTTTTGTGCATAACTAAACGGTTTTTACTTGTAAAAGGACATAACTCCCCTTACCCCATTTCTCATTGATTAGCCCTTTACTGCTCCGATCATAACACCCTTTACGAAGTATTTCTGAACGAATGGATAAATTATCATAACTGGAACTGACGCAATAACGATAACAGAGTACTGAAGAAGATCCTTCAAACCTCTCTGTCTTGCCAGTGCATCGGCATTGCCCATCATCGTCTCATCAATATCATTCATAATAAGGATCTCACGAAGGATGATCTGTAATGGCTGTAAATAATTTGCCTTCTGTAAGTACAAAATTGCATCCTGATAGGAGTTCCATCTTGCAACACCATAGTACAGAACAAGTACTGCGATAATAGGTTTTGACAGCGGAACAACAATACGAATCAAATACTTAAATGGTGTACATCCATCAATCTCGGCTGCCTCATACAGCTCATCTGGAATGGAGTTGATCATATATGTTCTTGCAATGATCATGTTGTATGTAGACATTGCGCCTGGAATAAGCATTGCCCAAATGGTATCTACAAGGCCAAGTGCATTTACGAGCATGAAGCTTGGAACCATACCACCAGAGAAATACATTGTGAATACGAAGAACATTGCAACCTTATTGCGCGCAGTAAACTCTTTTCTTGAAAGAGGATATGCACAAAGAAGTGTCATTACAATGTTGATAAATGTTCCGAATACCATGTAGAACAGGGAATTACGAAAACCTGTCCAAAACTTTTTATATGTAAATACTGCCTCATATCCTCGCAGTGTAAAGTCCTTCGGCCAGAAGGATACCTTGCCGCTGATCATCGCCTGCGGATCAGAGAAGGATGCCGCAATGATATGAAGTACTGGAAGAAGCACGATCAATACAATGATCGTCATAACCACATACAGCAAAATTGTAAAAAACTTGCCTAGTGGGCTTTCCATTCTAAACTTGCTAAAACGGTCGTTTGATTTTACCTGTGTCTTACTCATTCGTTTCTCCCTCCTTTACCACAGACTCGTCTCTGTTACCGTCTTACAAATCTTGTTTACTATAACAAGAAGAATAAAGCTTACAAGAGACTGGAACAGACCGGCCGCAGTTGAGAATGAGAAATCACCTCTCGTAAGACCAACCTTGTAAACGAATGTCGAGATTACCTCTGCACGGTCTATATTCATATCATTCTGCATCAGGTAAACCTTATCGAATCCGATGTTCATAATGCTTGCACAGTTAAAGATAAGCATTGTGATAATTGTTGGAACGATTGCCGGCAGATCCACGTGAATAATTCTCTGGAAACGGTTTGCACCATCTACGATAGCTGCCTCTTGAAGCTCAGGGCTTACACCGGCAAGTGCTGCTATATAAATAATAGAAGAATAACCAGCACCCTGCCAGATACCACTCCATACATAAAGTGACGGGAACAGATTAACTTCACCAAAGAAGTTAATAGGACCAATACCGATTGACTGCAGTGCGCGGTTGATGATACCAGTACGCATATCCATCATACGCATCATCATACCAACCATAACAACGGTAGAAATAAAGTATGGTGCATAAGTAACCATTTGGATAAATTTCTTATACTTCTTGCTTCTCATCTCGTTTAACAGAATTGCCAGAAGAATCGGAATCGGAAATCCTGCAATTAAACTATAAATACCAAGATATAATGTATTGAAAATAATTTTTCTGCTGGATGGTGTTGTAAAGAACTGCTTAAAATACTTCAGTCCAACCCACTCACTTCCTAAGATTCCCTTTCTTGGGGAATATTTCTGGAATGCAACGATAATTCCACCCATCGGAATATAGGCAAAAACAAATGCATAGATCATCGGCAATGCAATAATTGCCCAGAACTGCCAATTATAGCTCTTTCCGAGCTTCTTTTTCTTTTTTGGTTTACTTATTTCTTTCAAGATCAGGTGACCTCCTTTTTTTGTTTTTTTCATGACAGCACTTTTATTCTGACTTTTCATTTATACGTCACGGCCAAAAGTCATTAGAAAAAGGCAGGTGGAAGTTCCACCTGCCTCCTCCACAGTCAGATCATCTGCCACAGTATATACACACCAGCTTATTCAGCCTTAAACTGTCTGTCATATGCTGCCTGATAGATATCGATCATAGTCTGAAGACCACATGCATCCAGTTCCTTCAGATAGGTATCCCAATCATCATCAAGGCTCTTTGTTCCCGTAATAAATGCAACCTTTGCACTATTGATATAATTCTTAACCTCAACCTGAATAGTCTGCAGCTCGGTAGACTCATCAGCTGTCATCTTAAGATCTGGCAATACATCAAGATCACCATTCTCTGGATTCTGTCCGTATGGCTCCTGCTTTTCCTTTGTTGCATCATACAGAAGTTTCTCAAGACCTGCACTTGTACCAGTATCTACATCCGGATCGGTTGCAGCGCCCAGACGATACTCAGCCGGTGCATAACGGATTACAAGATCCTGCCAGTCATGATTCTGTACCTCAGAAGAATACTGAGCCTCATCAGAGATCTTATACATAGCCGGCTCACCATTTAAGCCTACAGAACCATCGTTTGGTTCCCAAACCCAGTCTTTTCCTTCATCAGCACCAAACTGTGCGGAGATATCACCTTTCTCAGAGAAGAAGTAATCTACCCAGCGAAGAACTGCTGCCGGATTTGAACACTTGTCTGTAATAGAAAAGCTTCCTGTCTCAAGACCACTATATTTGAAGTATGGTGTAATGCGTGTTCCATCTGGTCCTTCCAGAGGAGAAATACACTGATACTGTCTGTAAACTTCATTGTTGGAATCAGAATCAATTCCATCGGAAATGGTTCCAAATGGAACGAACAGAACCGGAACATCTTCCTGATTCATGATTGTACGAAGCTGCTCTGCATCCTGTGTAAAGTTTCCATCATAAATTGCACCGATATCATACAGGCTCTTGATGTAGCGAAGACCCTCTCTCCACTCCTCGGTGGTAGCCGCACTAACTATCTCTCCGTCTGGAGTTAAAGCAAGCTTTCCATATTCACCGGAATCAAGTGTGAAGGAACCCATAAGCCATGCTACAAAATCAACATACCAGCCTGAGCTTGCACCGCCGATTGCGATCTTGTCAGGATATGTCTCTACGAACTTCTTACATACCTCATAGAACTCCTCAGTTGTCTGCGGAACTTCTACACCCATCTCCTCAAGATAATGTGTATTTACCCACATCTTACGAGCATACTGGCAATGATAACACTCATTCAGACCAGCAAGCTGATAGATATGTCCATCAGTTTCTCTCATCTGATCAAGATACTGGCCCATCTTCTCCATGTAGTTTGGCATATTTGCCTCAATCAGATCATCCAGCGGAATCAGGATGCCTTCCTCAACGCCCCACTTTGCTGCGTCTGGTGCATAGTGCATGATAACGTCTGGATAGGTATTTGTGTTGAACTCCATGTTCAGCTTCTCAGCACGGTCATCACGTGCAGCTGCCTCGAAGGTGAACTTGATGTTGGTCAGATCTTCCATATACTTTGTAAAGTCGTTTGTCTGGAAGTCTTCTACGTTTGGCATGTTGGTACGGAACATTGTGAACTCAAGCGGCTCCTCACTGATTGGATATGTACCTACTTTTCCACGTACACCATCAGTACCAAAATATTTACGATTTGCCATGTTTATTCCTTATTAAATTTGAATAATGATGTTGCAGAAATCATTTATTCTACAACATATAAAATCTGTTAGTTTTTTACGCTTGTTGCGTTGCCTGCCATACTTTTAAAGCATCTGCGGTTGCCGCTACATCATGTACACGCAAAATTGTCGCACCATTTTGAGCAGCAATTAATGCCCCAGCTACACTTCCCATAACACGTTCAGTCACGGGCTTATCTAATACAGCACCAATCATCGATTTTCGAGAAAGTCCAGCTAAAACAGGATATCCACTTGCACAGAAGTGAGCCAACTGTTGTAAAAGCTTGTAGTTATGCTGTACCGTTTTACCAAAACCAAAGCCCATATCCCAAATAATATTTTCTTCGGCTATGCCTGCTGCTAAACAAGCTTGAGTTCTATCACTTAAAAATTGATAAACATCTTGAACCACATCATCGTAATGTGGATTAGTTTGCATTGTTCGAGGTTGTCCTTGCATGTGCATAATACAAGTGGGTAAATTCAACTGTCCTGCTATTTCCAGTGCACCAGGTTCACGTAGCGCACGAATATCATTGATTAAATCCATGCCGACCTTAGCCGCTTCTTGCATCACAATTGCTTTAGAGGTATCCACTGAAATCCAACACTCAAAACGTTTTTGTACGGCTTCAACAAGAGGTATCACTCGTTGCAATTCTTCAGTTTCAGACACTTCCTCTGCCATTGGACGAGTTGATTCACCGCCAATATCAATAATTGTTGCACCTTCTTTCAGCATTTTTTCAACTTGAAATAATGCTTTGTCTAGACTAAAAAACTGTCCGCTATCTGAAAATGAATCGGGCGTGAAATTCAAAATTCCCATAATTTGCGGGAATGATAAATCTAGACATTTGTTATTAGCATAAAGTTTCATAAAGTGCGGTCAATTTTTGATACAAATTAGTAGGGTGATTATAACGAAATATCGACAAAAAAAGAATCAAAAATCCAGAGAATCATTTGCTCATTGCTTTAAGTTTTATTCTTTGATAAATTTAAAAAGCATTGATAAATATATACTTATAATGAGGAAGAATGAAAAATTTAACATTACTATTCATTGCAGGATTTGCTTTAACCGCAACAGCTCATGCTAATAATGAAAAAACTTATACAGTAAAAGAATTTGAAGCAGACCTTAAGTTGCAAAAGGTTTATATAGAGAAATGTAAAAATGGTGAGCTTCATCCTGAAGACTTAAATTGTCTTAATGCTAGAACAGCAAGACGCCATAATAAAAATCTAAATTTAGACTAAAATTAAAGCCTTCCATTTCAGGAAGGCTTTATTTTTATGCTTCAGGATCTTCTGAATGATTAACCGCACTTTCAGTTTTCTCTTCCTGCGGTTTTGCTGCTGGTTTCGTGTCTTTGTTATCTTCCCAACCAGATGGCGGTGTAACAGGTTCACGATTCATTAGCTGTTTGATTTGTTCTTCTTCAATGGTTTCATATTTCACTAACGCATCTTTCATGGCGTGAAGAATATCCATATTGTCGATCAAAATCTGTCTTGCTCTCGCATAGTTACGATTTACGATCGCACGAACTTCTTCATCAATTGCATGTGCTGTTTCGTCAGACATATGTTTTGCTTTCGCCATTGAGCGCCCTAAGAATACTTCGCCTTCATCTTCAGTATAAAGAATCGGACCGAGTTTATCTGAGAAGCCCCATTGGGTCACCATATTACGTGCAATATTGGTTGCCACTTTAATATCGTTAGATGCACCGGTAGAAATATTTTCTTCACCGTAAATCAAATCTTCTGCTAAGCGTCCCGCATAAAGTGTTGAAAGTTTACTTTCTAATTGTTTTTGGCTGATACTAATTTGATCGCCTTCAGGTAAGAAGAAAGTTACACCTAATGCTCGGCCACGAGGAATAATCGTCACTTTATGTACCGGATCATGTTCAGGCACTAAGTAACCCACAATGGCGTGACCAGCTTCATGGTACGCTGTCGATTCTTTTTGTTTATCCGTCATGATCATGGTACGGCGTTCAGGTCCCATATTGATCTTATCTTTGGCTTTTTCAAACTCAAGCATCGATACAGTACGTTTATTGCTACGTGCAGCAAATAATGCCGCTTCATTCACTAAGTTCGCTAAATCCGCACCTGAATAACCTGGTGTACCACGAGCAAGTGTCATGGCATCGACATCATCAGCCACAGGGACTTTTCGCATGTGAACTTTTAGAATTTGCTCACGGCCTTTGACATCCGGTAAACCGACAACAACTTGACGGTCAAAACGGCCTGGACGCGTTAATGCTGGGTCAAGTACATCTGGACGGTTAGTTGCTGCAATAACGATTACGCCTTCGTTACCACCGAAACCATCCATTTCAACTAACATTTGGTTAAGGGTTTGTTCACGCTCATCGTGTCCACCACCTAAACCGGCACCACGTTGGCGACCTACTGCATCAATTTCATCAATAAAGATTAAGCATGGTGCATTTTTCTTCGCTTGCTCGAACATATCACGTACACGAGAAGCACCCACCCCCACAAACATCTCTACAAAGTCAGAACCTGAAATGGTAAAGAAAGGCACTTTTGCTTCACCCGCAATAGCTTTTGCTAATAAGGTTTTACCTGTACCTGGAGGACCTACCATCAAAATCCCTTTTGGAATTTTACCACCAAGGTTTTGGAATTTTTTCGGTTCACGCAAGAAGTCAACTATTTCAGCCACTTCTTCTTTTGCTTCATCACAACCTGCAACATCTGCAAAAGTCACCTTAATTTGATCTTGGGTCAGCATTTTAGCGCGGCTTTTACCGAAGCTCATAGCTTTCCCGCCACCGCCTTGCATTTGACGCATGAAGAAAATCCATACCCCTACAAGGAATAACATTGGAAACCACGAAATTAAAATTTGTGATAATAAACTGCGTTTTTCAAAAGGCGTACCTTCGATTTTAACTTTTTTATTTAATAAGTCATCTAAGAGCTTTTTGTCTTCCAACGGTGGCATCACGGTCATATATTTAGAACCGTCATTTTTAGTCACAGTGATTTCATTCGCATCAAAGCGCGCTTCCTTCACTTGACTGTTACTCACATCATACACAAAGGTTGTGTAATCTGTTGAATCACTCACGCCATTGGAATTAAAACTTTGGTAAGCTGTCATCATGACAATTGCTACCACAACCCATAGAACTAGATTTTTGACCATATCGTTCAAGGTTTAACCTGCCTTTCTTAAGTTAATTAAAATTAAACGAGATACTATCTCATCCCCGACACAATGAAAAGCTATCAAAGCAATTATCTATTCGCCTTTATAACCGCTTGCTACAATATAAACTTCGCGAGAACGCCCACGAGAGGCTTCAGGCTTACGTACTTTTACGACACTAAAGAGTGACCGAATTTCGCGCAGATACTCGTCAAAACCTTCTCCTTGGAATACTTTGACCACAAAACTGCCTTTTTTCGCCAAAACTTGCTTACACATATCTAAAGCCAGTTCAACTAAATACATTGCACGAGGAATATCAACAGATGGCATGCCGCTAAAATTTGGCGCCATATCAGACATCACTACATCAACTTTTGCTTCACCAACTCGTTCTAATAATGCATTCAGCACATTTTCGTCACGAAAATCGCCTTGCAAGAAATCCACGCCGACAATTGGGTTCATATCCAAAATATCACAAGCAATCACTCGACCTTTGCCACCAATTTGGCTCACAACATACTGTGACCAACCACCTGGTGCGGCACCGAGATCCACCACTGTCATTCCCGGTTTAAACAATTTATCCGTTTGTTGAATTTCATCTAACTTAAAGTAAGCACGTGAGCGTAATTTTTGTTTATGTGCTTTCTGAACAAACGGATCTTTAAAATGTTCGTTTAGCCAACGAGAAGAACTCGCCGAACGTTTTTTCTTTCCCATAATCTCTTTCTTTTGTACTATTTTTTGTAGTAGTTTCGTCTATATTTGGGTACAATCTGCCAAATTCAAGGCTAGACTTACCAAAAAGTGCTGAAAAACCACGTTTTTTCTGACCGCTCTTTTCGGTCTTTTTATGATTCATATTCATCTATTTAAAGGATTCCTTATGACAATATTATCAACAAAACAAAAACAATTTTTAAAAGGACTCGCTCATCACCTTAGCCCTGTCGTTATGCTTGGCGGTAACGGCTTAACCGAAGGTGTATTAGCCGAAATCGATAATGCGTTAAATCATCACGAATTAATCAAAGTAAAAATTGCTGGCGCAGATCGCGAAACCAAACAATTAATTATTGATGCGATTGTTCGTGAAACCAAATCATCTAACGTTCAAACCATCGGACATATTTTGGTGCTTTATCGACCAAGCGAGGAAAGTAAAATCCAGCTGCCTCGTAAATAATTGTTATCCCCTCAATTTGAGGGGATGTTTTTTTAGATGTAATTTACTTCAATAATCTCGAACTCAACCGTTCCACCTGGTGTGGTAATATTTACGGTATCATCCAACTCTTTCCCTACCAAGCCACGAGCAATCGGTGAATTCACAGAAATCAAACCTGATTTAATATCTGCCTCATCATCGCCCACAATTTGGTAAGTGACTTCTTCATCAGTATCGGTATTCACTAATACAACTGTCGCACCAAAAATAACTTTTCCGTTATTCGGTAATTTAGTGACATCGATAACCTGACAATTTGCAAGTTTGCTTTCAATTTCTTGAATGCGTCCTTCGCAAAAACCTTGTTGTTCACGCGCAGCGTGATATTCTGCATTTTCTTTTAAGTCACCATGCTCACGTGCTTCAGCAATCGCCTTGATAATTTCAGGGCGACGCTCATTCTTTAAGAAATCTAATTCTTGACGTAATAGCTCCGCACCACGCACGGTCATTGGAATTTGTTTCATTCTTTTTCCTTGAAATTTGGTAAAAACAAAACCACGACAACGTCTTGCAACATTGCCGCAGTCAATGAAAAATAAAAAATGATTTACTCTATTGAGTTCGGAGCTTATTATTATTCGTCTTGAGAAAAATAGCAACCATAACAGAACTAAAAATGACTAAAAAATCTTCTATTTCGACCGCACTTAAAGCGGCATTTATCACACTCGGCTTTTCTTTTTCCTCTATGGCTGAAGTTAATGTGGCTTCCATCACCCAATACTTACCGGAAGGTGCTTCTGCCAGTATCATTGCCAAAAACCTCAATAAAGATCAAATTATCGCGGATTACAATGGCTCAACCTTTATGTTGCCAGCCAGTACGCAAAAAGTTTTCACCGCTGTCGCCGCTAAATTGGTATTAGGTGATGCCTTTCAATTTGAAACATCACTTTTAAGTAACGGGAAAATTCAAAATAATGTTTTAGAAGGCGATCTTGTTGTGCAATTTACTGGCGATCCTGATCTGACCAGTGGACAACTTTATAGCCTATTAGCTAATTTAAAAAACCAAGGCATTCAGAAAATCAATGGTGATCTTATTTTAGATACCTCTGTATTTGCGAGCCATGATCGTGGGTTAGGTTGGATTTGGAACGATCTTACAATGTGCTTTAACTCCCCTCCTGCGGCAGCAAATATCGATAATAACTGTTTTTATGCAGAGCTAGATGCAAATCAACCTGTGGGTGAAACCGTCAAAATTAACGTTCCCGCTCAATTTCCTATTCAAGTTTTCGGACAAGTTTATATTGTGGATCAGCAAGAAGCCGGTTATTGCCAGCTAGATGTCGTTGTTCACGACAATAATCGCTATCAAGTAAAAGGCTGTATTGCACGCCAAAGTAAACCATTTGGGCTCAGCTTCGCTGTGCAAGATCCTGATGCCTACGCTGCTGCCATTATTCAACGTCAATTAAAACGTCTTGGTATTGAATTTACCGGTCAGGTAAAACAACCTCAAAAACCACAGCAAGGCCAAAAACTCGCCCAGCATTTATCTAAACCGTTGCCTGAGCTATTGAAAAAAATGATGAAAAAATCGGATAACCAAATTGCCGATGCCTTATTTAGAGCGGTAGCCTACAACTACTATAAACGCCCTGCTTCATTCCAATTAGGCACATTAGCAGTGAAATCCGTATTGCAAAAACAAGGCATTAAATTTGGTAACAGCATTTTAGCCGATGGTTCTGGTCTTTCTCGTCATAATTTGGTTGCACCGAAAACCATGCTTTCTGTTTTGGAATACATTGCCAAAAATGAAGATAAATTACACTTAATGGAAACCTTTCCAATTGCAGGTGTGGACGGCACAATCAGTGGTCGTGGTAGCTTAATTAATCCACCACTGGTGAAAAACGTTATCGCTAAAACGGGCTCATTAAAAGGTGTTTATAACCTTGCCGGTTTTATGACCAATGCTAGAGGTGAAAAAGTGGCTTTCGTTCAATTTATCAATGGTTACTCGACCGGTGATTTAGAAAGTAAAACGAAACGCGCGCCACTTGTGCAATTTGAAAGTACGCTTTATAACGATCTTTATAAAGACTAAAACACATATAAAAATGAGCGCACTTTGAATACATCAAGTGCGGTCATTTTTCTTTTTATTTAATCAAAAAGAAAAAGCACTAAATTCTCATTGAATTAGTGCTTTTTACGATCTTAAATGTGCTTAACCTTCATTATGGATTTCAAGGTTGCTTGCATCTTTTTCCCGTTTTTTCTTTGCCGAATCACTACGTTGAGAAGCGATGCTATCAAGGTATTCTGGTGTGATATCACCCGTAATATATTCACCAGTAAAGACTGAACAATCAAAGCCTTGAATGGCTGGGTTTTCTTGGCATACTGATTCTGTCAGCGCTTCAAGATCTTGGAAGACCAATTTATCTACGCCAATCAATTTCGCAATTTCATCAACATTACGCCCATAGGCAATGAGTTCTTGTTTTGTTGGCATATCAATACCGTACACATTCGGATAACGAATTTCTGGTGCTGCTGATGCAAAGTAAATTTTCTTCGCCCCCGCTGCTCGAGCCATAGTCACGATTTGTTCAGATGTGGTACCACGAACAATAGAATCATCGACTAATAACACATTTTTGTCTTTAAATTCTGCTTTAATCGTATTGAGCTTGCGACGGACCGAACTGATACGTTGTGCTTGACCTGGCATGATAAATGTACGACCAACATAGCGGTTTTTCACAAAACCTTGACGATAAGGTTTGCCTAAAATTTTCGCAATCTGTAGAGCAATATCTGTCGAGGTTTCTGGTACTGGAATCACAACATCAATGTTGTCTGCTTCCTCAACCCATTCTTTAGCAATTTTTTTACCTAAATGTTCGCCCATGTGAACGCGTGCGGCATAAACAGACACGCCATCTATCGTCGAATCTGGACGAGCAAAATACACGTATTCAAAAATACACGGATTTAAGACCGCACTTTCTG
>ERZ824488.74-NODE-74-length-128927-cov-11.563854_pt1 | contig 128927 bp, 130 predicted proteins | sample MGYA00519936_ERZ824488 | MGnify/ENA primary metagenome ERZ824488 (study PRJEB31778, sample SAMEA3449153) | human gut metagenome | biome: human gut; feature: human-associated habitat; material: faeces | place: United Kingdom | collected 2010/2012 ...
CATAATGAAGGCGGGGGGATGAGACTTCCATGGACCCGTTCGCCACGGGCGGAGGTGTGCCGCAAAAAGAATGCTGTAATTAACTCTGGTTGCAAGTGTAATATAGTGAGCTTGTGAGTTGATGGAATGTTAACTTGGCTGGGAGTCATGTATTTGAAACCAGCAGAACGGCGCATTTATTACCAGAGAATCGGAGGGTTGAATATATCATGAAAGGATAAATGCGCATATGGAAAAACTGATTACACGAAAAGAAGCTGCCAAGATTTTGGGGATTAGTATTGCCACGCTGGATGCAGCCAGACAAAACGGCTTGATTTCCTACGTCCAGTATGTTCCAAATGGGTGCGTGTATTTTACAGATGCAGCGCTTCAGGAATATGTTGCCAAATGCACAAAGAGGGCAAAACCTGCCGATAACAACTTGACATACCGCAAGCAGCACCGTCCCAAAAAGAAATAACTTGCTCATCCTCACAAATTCGGCAGCTGATACCAACGTTTAGGGAGGTGAAAGAATGGCAAGAAAGAAAAAAGAGGTACCCAAGTATGGCACTGTGGTGCTAAAGGGGGTCGAATACTACAGAACACGAATTGAAGATGCCGATGGCAGGCGAGTCGCCCTTTACGCAAGGACTCCGGAAGAACTTCTTGAAAAAGTGGAAGAAGCACAGCGCCAAATTGAGAATGCGGTTTTCCGTAGAACAACACCGACTGTGGCCGAGTATTGTGAGCGTTGGCTCACCATGCAATCTGCAAGAATACGGCCAACAACCCTCATAGACTATACTTCAAAGGTCAAAAACTATATCATTGAACCGCTGGGCCATAAATATATGGCAGTAGTCTCTTCAGATGATATCAAGCTTGCGATGGTGAATGTCTCCTCAAAATCATGCTCAGTATATCGCTCGGTTCAGATGCTGTACAAGTGCATTTTCTATTCTGCAGTCGAAAGCAAAATCATCGATTCCTGCCCCTGTGAAACTCTTTCTTCCAAAGGAGGAAAGCCGCAGAATGAACGAGAGGCACTTACAGACGAACAGGTTGATAAACTTCTCGTTGCCATCAAGGGGCTTCCTCCGTATGTGTTTGTAATGATTGGTCTGTATGCTGGCTTGCGGCGGGAAGAAATCTTGGCGTTAAAATGGGACTGTGTGTTTCTTGATGCCGAAGCACCATACCTTTCCGTACAAAGAGCATGGCATTCGGAACATAATCGGCCCGTTATCTCGTCCGATCTGAAAACAAAATCTGCAAGGCGGGACATTCCGCTACCTTCAGTTCTAACGGAGTGCCTACAGGAAGCAAAAGAGGTTGCAACTTCAGAATATGTTGTTGCCAATCGTGATGGAGATCCGCTGTCATATACGCAGTTCAAGCGAGTATGGCAGTATATCGTCACAAGATCAACAAAGGAGCGTACCTATGTCCGGTATATCAATGGGCAGAAAATTCAGCGCACGGTAACGCCGAAGTTGGGAGAAAAAGCAGCGCATAATGGAAATGTGGTGTACACCCTTGATTTTCAGGTAACTCCGCATCAGTTGCGCCACACATATATCACGAATTTGATTTACTCCGGCGCAGATCCGAAAACGGTTCAGTACCTGGCGGGGCATAAGCACAGCAAAATTACGATGGACATTTATGCTAAGGTGAAGTATAATAAGCCTAAAGAATTGTCCTCGGTTGTGAACAAAGCATTTGCGCCCAAAAAAGGTGCTACACCGAATAAGACGCAGAATGGGTGAACTCATGGGTTAACCGAGGCGTGAAAACCTAAAAAAACCAGTAAAATCAACGGTTTTCACCCGTAAGACAGAAAACAATACGGCCTCAAAGCCGCTCGTCGCGCTCCGCAGTTCTCCAAGCGTTAATCGTAACTTACTGCAATTCAAACCCCGGATGCTTTACGGCACCCGGGTTATTTATTATATTCGCTTTTCTTGTGCGATTCCTAATTATTCCGTTGCTCTTTAAGTCGTTCCTGCGCGCCGCGCATGTGGTCCTGCAAAATTTGATCAGCAAAGCTTATCAGCTCCTCCGGCGTGCGGTCAATGGTGCCGAGCAGCCAGCTTTCAAGCATTCCGGCAAGCGCTACAACATAAAAGTGAGTTATAAGGTCAATGTCAGCCTGTTTTGTATCAAGCACGCCTATTTCCGCGCCAACTTGTTCAACGGCGCGGTGGATTATGGCGTATACATCATCCTCAAAGAAACGCCTTAAATGATCGCGTCCAACAGAGTTCAGCGTGCAAAGGCACACGGCCTTGTTCTCTTCTATATAATGAAAAAGCTGTAAAAGCCCTTCCTGCCAAAGCAGAGCGCCTTCGTGCCGCTTGAGCAGGTCCACGGCTTCTTCCTGAAACATCCACCGCAGCAGATCGTATACATCCTGAAAATGATAATAGAAGTTTTGCCGCCTTATGCCGCAGCGCTCCGTAAGGTCGTGTATGGTGACCTTATCAATGGGCTTTTGCGCCATCAGCTCTTTTAACGCCGCCGCAAGAGTGCGCTTGGTCTGTTCCGATGCGGGGGTTTTCCGCTTTTCCATGGGCAATTACCTCCTTATCCAAAAATGCAGATAGTATAACACATTGAATATAGTTTTTTCCAGTAGGTCAACAATAGGGCATTTGTCATATCCTATACAAGGGTTGAAAATGTGCCGCTGTATTACGCAAACGGCGCTGTGATATTGGAAAACGGTAAAACGCATAGAATACACGAAAGCTTCCCTGATTATCCTGCGATGGTAGCACAGCTTGCGCCGCTGTACCTCGATTTGAAAGCTGAGCGCGACGGCAGCTGCTGGACGATAACAGCAGAAGGTGATACGGCAAAGAAGATATTGACGGCCGTTTTACCTGAAATATCGAACGAAGTGGCGCAGACACAGGCAGTGCAGGCGTGGGTACAGCTTGAGGGGCTGAGCGTGAAGCAGATAAATGCTTCGGCAGATGGAACGCTGAATAATGACCTAACACTGCATGTGGATATATCAATGGACAACATTACAACGTATGCGGACTTTGATGTGCCGGATGCCGTGGTGGAGGCGGCCGCGTCGATTTCAGAGGACTTGCCTGTTATAACCGAGGACGCGCTTATGCTATTTGCTGCGTGGCAGCAATGGAAACAGCAGGAGAATAAGGCTGCTGATATATCGCTTAATGCTGACTGCGGGCCGGTGGTGGTTGAGCAGAAGCTGAAATTCTATGCTTGTCAATCCATACACTGCATAAGCAAAGATGCACTGGCGCTTTATTGGAACGGCGAAAGGACGATAAGACAGGATGGCAGTGCGGCATCGGACGACGAACAGAAGCTTGCCGATATGGCAAAACTGATGGATATTGCTTACTTGGCATGCCAGGACGCAGATTTTACTAAAGATGAGCAGCAGGGCGTAGTGAGTTATACTGTACAGCTTGACAGCAGCACGATGCATTCCATTGCGACGGAGATAGCCCCGGAAAGCGGCAAGCTGGACATGACGCTTTCAAGCGGCAGCATAACCGTTCGTATAGCAGAAGGGCACATAAGCGGATTTTCGTTCACGTGCGAAGGGCACGTTAAAGTGGTTGTGCTTGATGCAAAGGCAGCTATATTCGGAAATATAGAGATGAGTGATGATACAATCGAGATTCCGGAAACCGTGAGGGCGGCGCTGCAATAAGGCAACATGAATCAGCAACGGCATTTAATAGGGTGCCGTTGCTTTTTTGCCCGATATTGACTAAAAAACGACATAGTAGTATAATGCGAAGACTTTGGAAGGGATATATACAGATGGTTGGGCGGTAGGTTATGCGGCTTATTATATGCTGAAGTCGCTGATAAAAGCAACAGGAAAGGAAGGAAACAAGCATGGCGGACGAATTTATTAACCTGACGCCTGAAAACGTGGCGGACGAGCATATATTCTGCATAATACGGGCCAAGAAAAGCCATCCGGGTATAGAGGCAAAGCGTGCATGGCTGGCTGAGCGGCTGAAGGAGGGCCATGTTTTTCGCAAGCTGGACGCCAAGGAGTGCGTGTTTATTGAATATGCGCCGCTTGAAAAGGCTTGGGTACCGATAGAGGGAGATAATTATTACTATATCTATTGCCTGTGGGTACAGGGTGCGCCTAAGGGACACGGCTACGGCAAACAACTTATGGAGTACTGCATTACGGATGCAAAGGCGAACGGTAAGTCCGGCATATGTATGCTCGGAGCGAATAAGCAGAAAGCATGGCTGTCGGATCAGGAATTCGCCAAGAGGTATGGCTTTGAAACCGTTGACACAGCGGGCGAATATGAACTGCTTGCGCTCAGCTTTGACGGTACGGCGCCGCATTTTACGGCCGGCACCAAAACGCAGAAGGTGGATTACAATGGCCTTTTAGTGTATTATGATGATCAATGCCCGTATATTGCCGCGCGGGTGGAAAAACTGAAGGAATACTGCCAAGCAAAGGCGATAGACGCGCGGTTCATACATGTTCAAACGCTTGACCAGGCGAAGGCACTGTCGTGTGTGTTCAATAACTGGGCCGTGTATTACGGCGGGAGGTTCGTAACCGTGAATCAGATAGACGGCGCAGCACTTGAAAAAATAACAAAGCAGAAGGAGAAAAGATGAAAACACCGATTGAAGAAATGCTGAACTATAAAATACTTGCGCTTATAGTGCTGGCAATATTTTACGGCATATATTTTGCCAAAATGATCGTGCAGAAACGGCACGGGATAACAACGCACCAGATAGGCCGCAGGAAGGAAAAGGAACTGCATACGGTTGAGCGGCTGATGTCCATAGCAACGCTCGGCATAGTTATCGCTCAGCTTGCATCCATTGTGCTTGAATGGAACCATATGCCATCATCGGCCCGATTCACTGGCTTTTTGATAGGGATTATAGGCGATGCGATATTTCTTATATCCGTTTTGTGCATGAAGGACAGCTGGCGCGCGGGCATACCGGACAAGGATAAGACTAAGCTTGTTACCGGCGGTATATATAAGTTCAGCCGCAACCCTGCGTTTGTTGGGTTTGACTTCATGTATATAGGTGTATTGCTGATGTACTTCAATGCGCTTATGGCTGCATTTACGGTGTTTGCAGTAGTAATGCTGCATTTGCAGATACTGCAGGAGGAAAAATACATGACAGCTACGTTCGGACAGGAGTATCTTGAATATAAAAATAAGGTGTTCAGGTATTTGGGACGGCGCATGTAATAATACAGACATATACCTTTTCTATATTCTATACTGTATACCATAGTTGCGGGCGTGCCGGCAGGACCGATACGTAAACATTTTGATGATGCTGCAATAACTGAACTTATGCGGCTTGAATGGTGGAACTGGGACGAGGAGAAAATCAGGCGTAACATAGAACGTATTCAGCATGGCAAAATAGAGATGCTTAAATAAAATGAAAAAACCCCTGCCTTAAGTAAAATGCTCCGAGGCAGGGCGTATTTTTTATTCAATGGCCGGCTTTGCTCAGAATATCCTGTAATTCAAAACGGTATTTCTGCGCACAGTCGGGGTATTTTTCATGATCGACCTCGCCCAAAAACATGGCTGTCGGCCTTATCCAAAGCGAACCGTCCCCGTACAGCTTTCTGTATATAACGTATTCTTCGCCTGTTTCGCTGTGCCGTGCGGTATCCTCTACCAAATAGTAATCGCCCTTAAAGTGGCGGTATACGCGCTTGAGTTTAAGCTCCTGCATTCAAAATGCTCCTTTCCGTAATAATGCCGGGAACGCATGCTCCCGGCAAAAGCTTACGCGCCTATTATTATGCGGTAAGTGCATCCACGCGGCTGATAAGATCATTCAGCGTATGAATGCTTTCTTCGTCCTCCACTATAAGGTCAAATTCATCTTCAACCTCAAGTATTATCTCGGTTAGATCAAGTGAATCGATGCGCCTGTCACAGGAACCTTCCCCGGTTATAGCGCGCGCGATATCCATGATCCGCTCACCATTTGACATAAAACGACCTCCGAATAATTGCTGATAAATAAATATGACGTATTATGCGCAAAAATCACGCAAACGCAATTCTACTGCAAATATCAGCCATTGTCAAGCAAGGGCATAACATATGACTTCCATATGGGGTGAAAGTGAAGTATAATACAACAATGTTAATTTTGAAAGGAGCGGGCGATGCAGAAAAAGAAAACAGCTCATAATAAGGCAAACGAAACAAAAAACGCCAATGTGACGGCAAGGGCTACCGAAAAGGTGATAGTGGATAAGAAAACGCCTGAGGAAAAGAAAGAAGAAACTGAAAGAGAAGAAGTGCCAAAGAGCGGGAAGGCAAAGCTTATATCCATTTTGTCCGCGGTTGTGCTGGCGCTTATACTAATATTCAAGCCTGAACTGCTGCAAGGAGTGATAGATTCCGTCACTGCTGCAAATGCCGACGGCGTGTATGCCGCATTTATAGACGTTGGCCAGGGCGACAGCATATTCCTTCGTTCACCGAATGGGAAAACCATGCTTGTTGATGCCGGCACGCCGGATTCATTTGAAAGCATACAGAATGTGCTTAGCGAAGAGGGTGTGACTAAACTGGACGTGGTAGTAATGACCCACCCGCACAGCGATCATATGGGCAGCATGAAAAGAGTGATAGATAATTACGACATAGGCACGTTTTACATGCCGGACGCCGTGAACACCACAAGCTCATTCGACCGCATGCTCAGCGCACTTGAAAAGAAGAAGGTAAAGACCAAAGTGATATGGGGCAGCGCAAAAACCACGATAAATTGGGATGGCGACGTTGAGGTGCGTGTGCTTTCGCCCATAAAAGGCGCTGATTATCAGAACAACCTTAACGACATGAGCGTTGTTATAAAGGTGACCTACGGCGAGACATCGCTGCTGCTCACGGGTGATGCCGAAAGCTATGCGGAGGAATTGATGATAGCATCAGAAAAGGAGCTGCTGCAGGCGGACGTGCTGAAAATAGGCCATCATGGATCGTCAACGTCCAGTTCACAAGCATTTCTTGACGCCGTGCAGCCAAAGGCGGTAGTCATATCGTTAGGTAAAAACAATGATTATGGTCATCCGCATAGGGAAACTATGCAGCGGCTTAAAAAGCTGGGAACAGAAATATACCGCACCGATGAACTCGGTACGGTACGGATGCTTTTTACCGAAAGCGAGGTACGTTTACTCAAGGGGAGCAAATAATTTTTCGAACAGTTCGCGCATTTTATCGGGCGGGAGTTTTTCTTTAGCCCTGTCGTATGTCAACAGCCCGTTAAGCTCGTCCTCAACGTCGCTCAGCTGCGTGTAAATGGCAGCGGATAGCCCTTTTGCGTAAGCGGGGGCTATTTCTTTTTCGTAAAGAGCGCTGAACGCTTCAAACAATGCTTCATCGGTTTTCATGCGCTTGTAGCCAAAATCCCTGCGGTTAAAGCAGTGGCCGTTTATGCGGCGGTTGAAGCCGCCGAATTCACTCAGAACAACGGGGCGGGCAAGCTTATCCGGCGCGAAATCGAAACGCTTGAAATACACATGCAGGCTTTTTACATCACCTGCGCCTTGGTCATGCCAGCCGCTTGCGTGGTCGATCGTGCGCGTATCATCGAGTGATAGTATAACGTCGCAGGCTTTCGCCGCGTCAAACTGGCCCCAACCTTCATTGAAAGGCACCCACATGGCTATGCATGGACAATTATAAAGCTGAAGCACCATCTCTTTAAGTTCTGCATAATATTGCGCGCGGCCTTCTGCATTTGCCCTGCCGAAGCGCGCATAGTTGGCCTCACCGTCGCTTATTTCACCTATACCGAGCAGAGGGAGGGATACTACGGCAGTTTTGTACAGCTCGCCGCCGTTTGGCATATCCTGCCAAACCAGCATACCAAGCCTGTCGCAATGGTAGTAGAAACGCATAGGCTCGATCTTTATATGCTTCCTGAGAGTATTGTAGCCGTAGGCCTTCATGGTTAAAATGTCGTGTATAAAGGCTTCGTCGCTCGGCGCGGTATATAAACCATCAGGCCAATAGCCTTGATCCAATACGCCGTTGTGAAAATACGGCTTGTTGTTCAACATCAGCCGCGGCGCGCCGTTTGAGTCTATGTCTACGGAGAATTTTCGCATGGCGAAATAGCTTTTTACGCTGTCCTCGCCCATGCGCACGTCCATATCGTAAAGATAAGGCGATTCGGGGCTCCATGCGCGGAATCCAGACATGCTCATGCGTATAGGCTGATTGGCGGTACCATAGGCCACAACATCGCCCACACGGATAACGGTTTCCTTTTGCGAATCGGCATAATTGCTGAAAGCGGTTATTTCCACGGCACTTTGGTCAAAAAGCGGCGTAATGCTCAGTTCTTCGATATATTCTTCGCTTACGCTTTCAACCCATACTGTTTGCCATATTCCGCTCTGCGGTGTATACCATATCCCACCGCGCTTTGTCTTCTGCTTGCCGCGGGAATGATATGACGCGTCCGAAAAATCGCGCACCTTAACGGTTATAACGTTTTCCTGACGAATATACGGCGTTATATCAATGGTGAAGGCGGTGTATCCGCCAACGTGGCTGCCTGCATCGCAACCGTTTATGTATACCGTGGCTATTTGATCTACCGCGCCGAAATGCAGCAGTATGCGCCCATGGTTAAAGCCGGATGGAATATCGAAATGCCGCGTATACCAAAGCGACTCGTTCGGATGTACTGTGCGGTTTACGCCGGAAAGCTCACATTCCGGTGAAAAAGGAACGATTATTTCGCCGTCCATGGCTTCCGGTACTGCGTCGGCAGAAGTTATCGCATACTGCCATACGCCGTTCAGATTGATATAGCTTTCGCGCCTTAGCTGCGGGCGCGGATATTCGCTGAGCACATTTGCCTTGTCAAGCTTTTCGCCCCATCTTGTTTTCATCTATCGTTCCTCCGTTAAAGTTTATATCAATATGGAAAACCGCCGCCGACTTCAAGCACCTGCCCGGTTATGAACGATGCGCTGTCCGATGCCAGAAAGAGCATTGCGCCTGCAACATCGTCCGCTGTGCCGAGCCTTCCCAATGGTGTGCTGTCTATAAGCTGCTGCCGATCGGTTTCATCAAATTTAACCATCATGTCCGTATCTATAACGCCGGGGGCAATGCAGTTCACGCGAATGCCGGATGGGCCGAGCTCGCGGCTAAGCGCCTTCGTAAGGCCTATTACGCCAGCCTTTGCCGCGGAATACGCCGCTTCGCAGGAGCCGCCGTATATACCCCAAACGGAGGATACGTTTATTATGCTTCCGCCGCTGCGGCTGCGCATTGACGGGAGGGAGGCATGTATCATGTTATATACGCCGGTAAGGTCTGTATCTATAACGCGGCGCCATTCATTATAGGACATATCCTCAAGCATTGAATAGTGCGCAACGCCGGCGTTGGCAATCAATACGTCTATGCCGCCGAGCGTTGAACATATATATTTGGCCATGCTTTCCGCAGCGGCAGTGTCGGCAATATCACCCTTGACGGGAACGGCCATTACGCCAATTTCGGCCATCTGCTGCATAAGGCTTTGCATTGCATCATCGTTTTCATGATAACCCGCAGCTATCTTGTAGCCTGCGCGGGCGAAATGCAGCGCCGCGCTTTTGCCTATCCCGCGCGAAGCGCCGCTTATCCATACGGTTTTTGCCATTGCATGTCCTCCGTTAAAAGCATTAAAATGCTAAGATAAACAATATCATAAAATCACACATTTTTCCATAGGTCTGCGGATGATTGGTCAAAATTAAGTAACTAATTAAATTGTTTAATTATTCGCTAAAATGCGATATAATATACGATGTTACTCACGGGAGAAGGAGAGAATAATGGAGCAAAAGAAAGCGCGTAAGGCAGGCATAATGGACATTTTGCGCAGCCCGTACGCACACCGGTTTTTCAAAAAGTACAAATGGAGCTATCTGCTCGGCATGGCTATACTTATAGTGATAGACAGCGCGCAGACGGAGGTTCCCCGCATAGTCGGCCAGGTCATAGACGGAATAAAGTACACGACCATTGATGAATCCGGCTTTGCGTCTGCAATCATAAGGATGGCCGTTATAGCCGTATTGGTTCTGGCGGGCAGGATAGGGTGGAGATACTGCATATTCGGTGCGGCAAGAAAAATAGAGCGCGATATGCGAAACGATCTTTTCAGCCATCTTAACACGCTGCCTGTATCGTATTTCCATGAGCATAACGCGGGCGAGATAATGGCATACATGACCAACGATATCGAGGCCGTGCGCATGACGTTTGCGGCAACGATAATGATGGGTCTTGATATGATAACCATCGGCGTCACCACGCTGCTGAAGATGATATTCCAGATAGACTTCAGGCTGAGCCTTGTCACGGTTATACCCCTCAGCATGGTCGCTTTCGTGAGCATGTTTGTCGGGCGAGAGATGCATAAGCGCTTTACCAAACGGCAGGAAGTGTTCGCCAAGGTTTCCGATTTTGTGCAGGAAAAGCTCAGCGGAATAAAGGTGATAAAGGCCTTTGTTCAGGAAGAGAAGGAAATAGCGGCGTTTGAAGCTGTCAACAGTGAATCGCGCACGGCTAACATAAGGGACGCGAAGGTGCAGGCGTTTATGTTCCCGTTTATGCACATGATTGCTGGCTGCTCCATGGCAATAGCTATAGCCTACGGCGGATATATAGCGATACTCGGCCGCATAACCGTGGGTGACTTTTCTGCGTTCGTGCAGTATCTCAATATGCTCGTATGGCCGATAGCTTCAATAGGCAGGATAATAAACGTTGTAACGCGCGGCTCAGCCTCGCTGAAGCGCGTGGAGAGCGTTTTGCATACCGAATCAGATATAAAGGATGCTTTGCCTGAAATAACCGATACGGAACCGGTTAAGGGCGAAATTGAGGCCAGAGAGCTTACGTTCCGCTATCCCGGCACAGATAGGGATGTATTGAAAGATATATCGTTTCATATTGAGCCGGGGCAGACGCTTGGCATAGTGGGTCGCACGGGCGCGGGCAAGACCACGCTTGTGAACCTTATGCTAAGGATAATAGATCCGGACGACGATATGCTTTATATCGGCGGCAGGGAGATACATACTATACCGCTGCAAACGCTAAGGGCGTCAACCGGCTATGTTATGCAGGACAACTTCCTGTTTTCCGATACCATACGCAACAACATTGCGTTTGGCGACCATACCAAGTCATTTGAAGAAATTCAGCAGGCGGCGAAGATGGCATGTGTGCACGACAATATAGTTGATTTCCCTGACGGATATGAAACTATGGTTGGTGAACGCGGCGTTTCGCTTTCCGGCGGACAGAAACAAAGGATATCCATTGCGCGTGCGCTGATACTTGATCCTGAAATATTGATACTGGACGATGCGCTTTCTGCCGTTGATACCGATACGGAAGAAAAGATACTTGAAAATCTGAAAACGCTGCGCCACGGTAAGACGAATGTAATTATTGCGCACCGTATTTCTACGCTGCAGAATGCAGACAAGATAATTGTTGTCGATGGATCAAGAATAATAGAAGAGGGCAACCACGAAGAGCTGGTAGCCCAAGGTGGAATGTATGCGGATCTATACCGCAGGCAGCTGCTTGAAAAGATGAAGAAGGAGGAATACAAGCTGTGAGCATGAGCAAGGCAAAAGAAAAAACGCTCTCGCCAAACCGCCGCCTTCTCAGATACGCGCGGCCGTACATAGGCTATTTTATGCTGGCGTTTGCGATAATACTGGTGCTGGTATGGCTTGAACTGTATCAGCCGCAGATATTGGGCGAAGCGGTGGATGAATGCGTTGCAAAATATGAAAAGATATCCAGCAATGGTTTCAGCATAGAGGAATTGAAAAAACTGCGGGCAGATGACCTGAGCAAGGTCATAAAGCTTGGCCTATTGTACTTTGGCACGGTTATTGCCGTGATGGTACTTACATATACGCAGGCAAGCATACTGGCCACAACGGGGCAAAAGATAATATATAACCTGCGCAACGATGTATTCAGCCACATGATGAAGCTACACATAGGCTTCTATAACGATAACCCTATAGGCAGGCTGGTCACAAGGGTAACTAACGACTGCGAAACGGTGAATGAAATGTTCACGAGCGTTATAGTGAATATACTGAAAAGCTTTTTTGTGCTCGGCGGCGTTATAGTGATGATGCTCAGCTACAATGTTAAACTGTCGCTGTATATATTTATCGTTATCCCGTTCATAACTGTTGCAACGTTTGTTTTCCGAAAGGCCACACGGAAGATTTATCGCGTAATGCGCGCCAAAATATCCGAACTGAACGGCTTTGTGGCGGAGCATGTATCCGGCATGAAGGTAGTGCAGGCATTTACGGCGGAAAAAGATGTTAAGGATGACTTTGAAGCAAGGACAGAGGAACTACGCGGAATAAACATGAAGCAGCTTATGGCGTTTGCTCTGTATAGCCCCGTGCCGTACGTTATGAACATAACGGCGCTTGCGATACTGATATTCGTTGGCGGACATATGGCGATAGATGGAGTTATAACCATAGGTACCATGATAATATTCCAGCGGTACATAAATAATTTCTTCCAGCCTATACAGGAACTGGCGGAGCAGTTCAACACCATACAATCCGCAAACGCTTGCGCGGAGCGTATATTCTGGCTGCTGGATACGGAACCGCAGATAGAGAATGCACCGGATGCGGTGAGCATGGATAACTTTAAGGGCAAAATAGAGTTCAAGAATGTTTGGTTTGCCTATAAGGACGAGGACTGGGTGCTCAAGGATGTATCCTTCACGGTTGAACCCGGGCAGCGTGTGGCGTTCGTTGGAGCAACGGGCGCGGGCAAAACCACAATACAGAACCTTATCTGCCGCTATTATGACATTCAAAAGGGTAGCATAACAATAGACGGCATAGACGTTAAAAAGATAAAGCTGGAAGATCTGAGACGTAACATAGGCCAGATGCTGCAGGACGTGTTCCTGTTCACCGGAGACGTGAAGGACAACATTCGCCTGAATGAAAAGAGCATCACGGATGAGGATATAATTGCGGCGGCAAAGACCGTTAATGCGGCAAGCTTTATTGAAAAGCTGGATGGCGGCTATTCGCACCATGTTATAGAGCGCGGAGCGGCTTTCTCGGCAGGGCAAAGGCAGTTGATATCGTTTGCACGCGCGCTTGCATTCAAGCCGTCTGTGCTTATATTGGACGAAGCTACGGCCAATATAGACACCGAAACAGAATCGCTTATACAGGATGCGCTCGGCAAAATGATGGAAGGCCGCACAACCATAATGGTTGCGCACAGGCTTTCCACAATACAGAATGCGGACAACATAATTGTTATGCACAAGGGCCGCATAGTTGAGGAAGGCACGCACCAGGAGCTGCTTGAGAAGGGCGGCATATATTATAAATTGTATAAGCTGCAATATGAGCATGATGCCGCATAATGCATAAAGTTACAGACAGGCCGCGAAAGCGGCCTGTTTTATGCGAATTAACTCATACTTATACAACATAAGGCAGGCATAAGCATATATTCTTAACGAAATCTTTATACAGAAAAAATGTGAAGGAAATTTTAACTATAAATCAAACACTTTGTGAATTGTTTTTTAACATTAAAATGAAATGTGAAGAAACAGGAATTTACGCAGTAACATGCGAGATTATAGATATATAAGCAATAATTACAAAGTGAATATATAAGTATTGTGTAAATAATAACATGTATAAAGAAGATGTTAATTCAAATTTTCCATTGAAAAAAGCATTGTGATTCGTAATAATATTTAGTAAACTGATACTAAATCAGAGCAAAAAAGAATAGGGGTGTTCTTATTTGACTCGGACAAATCATAGGAGGAATATCACAACATGAACGACATTCTACTCCCCATTGTGCAGACGATCAATGCGTATCTGTCTGACTACATACTTGTAGTGCTGCTTTTAGGCTGCGGTCTGTACTTCTCTATCCGCACCAAGTTCGTGCAGGTTCGCTGCTTCGGCGAAGGCATGAGGAACGTGTTCGGCAAACTGTCCCTCAAGGGCGGCAAGCAGGGCGGCGGCATGAGCTCTTTCCAGGCTCTGGCAACCGCAATCGCGGCTCAGGTTGGTACCGGTAACATAGTCGGTGCCAGCGGCGCCATCCTCGTAGGCGGCCCCGGCGCAATATTCTGGATGTGGATAATTGCCTTCCTTGGCATGGCCACCATCTATGCTGAAGCTGTTCTGGCCCAGAAGACCCGTATTGTTAAGGAAAACGGTGAAGTACACGGCGGTCCCGTTTACTACATCCGCACTGCCTTCAAGGGCACCTTTGGCAAAATACTGGCCGGCTTCTTCGCCATCGCCATCATACTTGCCCTTGGCTTCTTCGGCTGCATGGTTCAGTCCAACTCCATCGGTTCCACTGCTCAGACTGCCTTTGGCATTCCTTCCTGGATAATAGGTATTGCGCTGGTTGTTATAGCGGGCTTCATATTCCTTGGCGGTATGGATCGTCTTGCTTCCGTTACCGAAAAGCTCGTCCCCGTTATGGCTACGTTCTATCTCCTTGGCGGTCTTATTATATTCTTCGCCAATATCACCAAGGTTCCCGAAGCTTTCGGCATGATCTTCAGGTATGCGTTTGAGCCCCAGGCCATCATCGGCGGTGCGTTCGGCGTAGCCATAAAGAAGGCCATATCCCAGGGCGCAAAGCGCGGCCTGTTCTCCAACGAAGCTGGTATGGGTTCCACCCCTCATGCGCATGCGCAGGCTAATGTTAAGGATCCTCATGAGCAGGGTACCGTTGCCATGATCGGCGTGTTCATCGATACTTTCGTTGTTCTGACAATCACTGCTCTGACCGCTGTTATCACCCTTTACACCAAGGGCGGCATACTGGCGGACGGCACCATACCCGAAGCTATCAACAAAACCAACCTTGCACAGACTGCTTTCGGCACTCTGCTTGGTGAAGCTGGCGGTAACATCTTCATAGCCATAGCGCTGTTCTTCTTCGCGTTCTCCACCGTTCTCGGCTGGAACATGTTCGGCAAGATCAATGTGGCTTACCTCTTCGGTAAGAATGCTAAGAGTGAGAAGATCGCCACAACTGTTTACACCGTAATCTCTCTGATATTCATATTCCTCGGCACTCTGGCCTCCAACGATCTGGTTTGGGAACTGAGCGATATGTTCAACCAGCTTATGGTTCTGCCCAACGTTATTGCGCTGATAGCCTGTGGCGGCATAGTTGTTTCTTTGACCCACTTTGGCAAGAAGAACAAGGAGATAAAGGTAGTAGAGTAATCCTAAATCTTACTCATATAGTTCCTTTTGCACTTAACAGTACAAACAAAGACCCGAGCGATCGGGTCTTTGTTTGTAGATGATTATTATTTTTCAGGCGCATCAAGACCGACTATGCGGCCTTGTGCCAGCTTTGCCGATGGTTTTTCACGCAGCGCATATTCTTCCATCAAATCCCGCATTGCAGCTACGGCTGCATCTACCTGCTTTCTGAACTCATTAGCACTGAGCCGCGCCGCGCCGTTGCCGGCAATGATTATTTGCTCCATTCGGTCCGAGGTTGCAACTTCCACTCGGTAGTTCCTGCTCAATTCGTGCGTGGCTTTTTCAATATATGTATCGGCCGTTTCGGCCTCTTTAGTATATACCACGGTTATGTTATTCACCTTTTCTATGCTGCCGACATGCCCTTTTATGCGGTATGCATCGAATACAAGTATCAATTCGCATTGCCTTACGCCTTTATAGTTGCACATCAGGTTTATCAGCTTACTTCGTGCCAAGTCCATGTTATCCTTTGCAATGGCGGAAAGGTCATCCCATGCGAATATTATGTTGTATCCGTCTACCAATAGATAGTCCGGCCCGGTGGGGAAGGGACAAAGTTCGGCTGTGCTTTGGGATTGCTTAGGCGAAGTCCTACGGAATGCGGCAAGCGGGTCGTTCTTTATCGGGCCGTATGTACGCTCGTATATTCTGATAAGCTCCGCTTCGTCCGCACGGGATAGCGGGCGATATGTCGGTATATCAGATATGGTGTAAGGCTTGGCTTGCGGCCGTAGTGCACGCTCCAGGTGCATATTGTCAAATACTTTGTCCCATTTTACGGTATGGCCAGCGCCGTGGCTGCAAAACACGGAATCGGCCGTGTTGAATGTATCTGCTTCGACATCATAGCCAATTTGGCTTATTACTTCCGCGCTGTTATGGCATTCCCGATATTCGCTGCCGATAAGACTGAGCTTGCCCATGCCGCGGGTATACAGCGCAAGCTGGGAAGAATAGCCCTGCATGGCAGAAACGGGCGCAAAACCACGTATGGTGGCGGATGACTCGCCTTGCTCGGGTGCGCTGAAATCGGCGCACATAAGCTGTATATCGTTCAGTGCGCGGCCTATATATTCGGCGGGTATAGTAAGGCTGAATTCGTACCACGGCTCAAGCAGTACATTTTCCGCCTGCATAAGTCCCTGCCTTACGGCGCGATATGTGGCCTGCCTAAAGTCCCCGCCTTCGGTATGTTTAATATGCGAGCGTCCGGAGACAAGGGTTATTTTCATATCAGTTATAGGTGAACCGGTGAGTACGCCAATATGTGTTTTTTCCATAAGGTGCGTAAATATAAGCCGCTGCCAATTCTTATCCAGCTTATCTTCAGGACATTTTGACACAAAAACAAGCCCGCTGCCGCGCTTGAGCGGTTCTAATATCAAATGCACTTCTGCATAATGCCGCAGCGGTTCATAATGGCCAACGCCTTCAACCTTGTTTGCAATGGTTTCCTTATAGAGTATGCCGCCCTGGCTGAAGGATATATCCATATTGAAACGGCTCTTCATAAGGCTTTGCAGCACTTCAAGCTGTATTTCGCCCATAAGGCGAACATGTATCTCCTTTAGCCGTTCGTCCCATATTATGTGCAGTTCGGGGTCCTCATCCTCAAGCCTTTTTAATGCGGCAAGTGCTTTTGCGGCGTCAAGTCCATTGCCAAGCTGGACGCTGTATGTGAGCACAGGTTCAAGCATAGGCTTTGGTGCGGGCGGCTCTATGCCAAGCCCGTCGCCCGGTTTTGCACGTGTAAGCCCACATACGGCGCATACGCTGCCGGCAAATGCTTCATCAACGGTTCTGAACTTTGCGCCGGAATATATCCTGAGTTGGTCGGCTTTTTCATTCCATGTTTTGCTGCCGTCTGTGCCCGAAAGAATTGATTTTACCTTCAGGCTTCCGGATGTAACTTTAATAAATGTAAGCCGCGCGCCCTGAGCATCGGTTGCTATTTTGAATACTTTCGCGCCGAATTTGGCGTTTCCGGTTATAGGTAAAGTATAGCGTGCTATACAATCAAGGAATCCGTCTACACCGCTCAGCTTTAGCGCGGAACCGAAGCAGCAGGGGAACACAAGGCGGCTTTTTACGGCGGATGCGATCTTCTCATCGCTTATAATGCCTTCGGCCAGATACTCGTTCAGCATGTCCTCGGAACAGGTGGCTAACTCCTCGTAAAAATCATTTATTGGCCTATCGGCTGAAAAATCAATGAAGCCTGCCGAAAGCTTAGTTAATTCAGCTAAAATTTCAGAGCGGGACTTTGATGAGATATCGGTTTTGTTCACGAATACAAATGTAGGCACGCCTGCGCGTTTCAGCAGGCGAAAAAGCGTTTCCGTATGGCTCTGAACCCCGTCGGGTGCGCTTATAACCAGTATGGCATAATCCATTGCGCCGAGCGCACGTTCGGTTTCGGCAGAAAAGTCAACGTGACCGGGAGTATCAAGCAACGTAAAAGTGCAACCGGAATAGTTAAGTTCCGCTTGCTTGGAAAAAATGGTTATACAGCGCTGCTTTTCAAGCGCGTGTGTATCTAAAAAGGCATTGCCGTGGTCCACGCGGCCAAGCTTTCTAAGCGTGCCGCTTGCATAAAGCATGGCTTCGCTGAGGGTCGTTTTGCCGGAGTCCACATGGGCCAAAATGCCTATGGTCAGTCGTTTCATTGCGCATCCCAATCAACATATAATATCCATATTATACATAGCCGCAACTATTTATTGCAAGATACCTTGATAAAAATAAGGTGAGGGAATATAATATGAGCTCGTGAGTTATGCAGGAATTGCTGCATATGAATAATACTGTGGGGTGGGATAAAATTATGAATAACGATCTTACCGTCGGAAAGAGCGAAAAGGTACTGTGGAGGTTTTGCCTGCCGCTGTTTGGCAGCATAATATTCCAGCAGCTTTATAATATTGCAGACAGCCTTGTTGCGGGCAAGTTCATAGGCGAAAATGCGCTTGCAGCCGTTGGCAACAGCTATGAAATAACACTTATATTCATCGCGTTTGCGTTCGGCTGTAATATTGGCGGATCGGTGGTCGTAGCGCAGTTCTTCGGCGCAAAGCGCATGAAGGACATGAAAACGGCTGTTTCTACCACGTTTATTGCCAGCGGAGTGCTGTGCGCTGTGCTTATGGTGGCAGGGCTGCTGCTTGATGAAAAGATGCTGCTGCTCATCAATACCCCCGCCGAGGTAATGGCGGATTCAGCGCTGTATCTCCGCATATACATTTTCGGACTTCCGTTTGTGTTCTTCTATAATGTTGCAACGGGCATATTCTCCGCGCTTGGCGATTCCAAAACGCCGTTCTACTTCCTTGCGGCATCGTCGCTCAGCAACATTGGTGCGGACATATTGTTCGTTACGGCGTTTAAGATGGGCGTAGCCGGCGTTGCATGGGCAACTTTCATATGCCAGGGCGTTAGTTGCATATTGGCGCTGGTATTTGTTTTTGCAAGGCTGAAAACAGTTGAAACGGAGGAACGCGCGCCGCTGTTCTCCGGTGAAATACTGGGCAAAATAGCCAGAATAGCAATACCGAGCGTTCTGCAGCAAAGCTTTATTTCGGTGGGCAACATAATAATTCAGGGCGTTATAAACACATTCGGTACTGCCGTTATGGCGGGATATTCATCCGGCGTTAAGCTGAACAATCTTGTTATAACATCATTCACAACGCTTGGCAACGGCGTATCCAACTTCACGGCGCAAAACATAGGCGCAGGCAAATACGATAGGGTAAAGAGCGGATACTGGGCCGGAACAAAGATGGTATGGATGCTGTCAGTTCCGCTGATTGCGCTGTATTTCTTCTTTGGGGATAAGCTTTCGATGCTGTTCCTGGAGAATCCGACAGAGCTTGCGCTGAAAACATCCGTAACATATCTCCGCATTCTTGCGCCGTTCTATATTGTGGTATCTGCAAAACTTGTTGCGGATGGTGTGCTGCGCGGCTCGGGACGGATGAAGCAGTTTATGGCGTCAACGTTTACTGACCTTTTGCTCAGGGTAGCGCTTGCAGTAGTATTGTCCGGCACGGCGCTCGGTTCTACCGGAATATGGCTTGCTTGGCCGATAGGCTGGTGCGTTGCTACGGCTATATCCATATACTTCTGCCGCCGGGGCATAAAGAGTGCCGGCGTTTGACATATGCGCCGCATAATGATACAATAAATACGAACATGAATATGTTCCGTGTCTGATCGGTAATCGATCGGTTAAAAGGGAAGCAGGTTAAAAGCCTGCGCGGACCCGCCGCTGTATGCGCGAGCGATGCTTCAATAAGCCACTGTTTATTACGGGAAGGCGAAGCAAAGCAATGATGCGCGAGCCAGAAGACCTGCACGGAGCAAGCTTCTCCACGCGGATTTGGACACGGAAGCAGCATTAGGATAGCTTTTTATCTATGCCGTTGGAGAATTTTCCGGCGGCATTTTTATTACGGAGGTTTTAATATGAACATAAACTGGTTTCAGGATCCTGACCATTTGGTATATATAAATGCGGAGAAAAGCCTTGGCGAGCTTGAAAAGCGACTTAAACTGCCGGGCCTTTGCGAGGCTGCAAATGCCCTGCATGCAGAACCGAACGACGTTGGATACACATTAAAAGGCCCCAAGCGCACCAGCGGAAGGCTGTTTATACCGGACCTTACATTCAAGCGCCATATTGAAATGGGCGAAAACATATTCCTATTCCTTGGGGAGATGACGGAGTGCTACGTTATATTCTTCCCGATGGATCCGGCGGTAAAAGTATAAGCGCCGCCAAAATATAATTTGCTCCCGATGAGTCCCCTATATGTTTCTTGATTTAATTCAAGGGCATATAGGGGAGTCTTGATTTGACAGATCACATAATTGAGTATATAATAACGATTGTTACACAATTGGCGATATTAGCTATACGAAGAGCAACATAATAGGAGATGATAGACCATGCCGCCTAAGACCAAGTTTTCAAGGGAAGATATTGTTAATGCAGCATTTGAACTGACGCGGGAAAAGGGAATAGAGAAAATCACCGCACGCGATATAGCTGAAACGGGATGCATGTCTACCCGGCCTATGTTCAATTATTTTTATTCGATAGACAAGCTTCGCGGCGCCGTGCTTGAAATCGCGAAGGAACTGTTTGATGAATACATAGAGGACGGGTTGAAGTATTCAGTGCCGTTTCTTGGGTTCATGTCAGAATATATTCAGTTTGCTAAGGACGAGCCGATGCTTTATAAGGCGCTGTTCATTTCAAAGGTAGACGAGAAAAAACCGAGCACGATAGCGGCGATGGAGCAATCGAAAGCTGCGCTGAGAAAATCGCTGATGCGCACATATAAGATGGATGCCGATACGGCGGATTGCTACTTTAGGGACATGTGGCTTGTCGTGAACAGCTTGGCTACGCTTATAGTTACGGATTCGAACCCATATGCGGATTGGCAGATAAACGCTATTCTTACAGAGTTCAGCCTAAGTTTGTGCATGGCAGCTAAGAACATAAAGGGCTTCGCAAACGGTAATTACGACCGCGATGCTATATTGAGTGAGCTTGTGGCGCGCAAGCACATGGCCAACGCCAAGGCTGAGATAAAAGCGCAGCGGACGAAAATAAACGATATACCGGCAATAATAGCAGGCGAGCCAAGCGACAAGGCGTTTTTGTATATACATGGCAAGATGGGCTATAAGGAAGAAGCGTATAATTTTGCGCAATACGCCTGCCCACAGGGCTATCAGGTTATAGCGATAGACCTGCCGGAGCATGGTGATCGGAAAAACAGCAAGGAAAAGCTGCTACCGTGGATGGCTGCGCCTGAAATAAAAAGGACATACGAGCTGCTTTCGGAAAGATATAGCTCAATCAGCGTTTGTGCTGTGAGCATAGGCGCATGGTTCAGCATGCTTGCGCTGCAGGATAAGAAGATAGATAAGGCAATGTTCATATCGCCTATTGTAGACATGGAAAAGCTGATATGTACAATGATGGAATGGGCTGGGGTCACAGAAGAGGAACTTGCCGAGCGCATAAAGATACCAACTGATTTCGGCGAAACGCTCAACTGGAACTATCTTAGCTGGGTGCGAAAAAATTCATACAAATGGGATAAACCGACGGATATTATATACGGCGGCAAAGACAACATGACACCGCGAGAGACGATAGAAAAAATTTCGAAATCCTGCGCAACAACGCTTACTATAATGGAAAAAGGTGAGCATTGGTTCCATACTCCGGAGCAGATGAAGGTGCTTAATCGTTGGATGAAGGCCAATGTGCAGGGGAGCATATATGATAATTGAGACTGAGCGCATAATACTGCGGGAAATGACGCAGGACGATTTTGACGCGCTGTATAGGGTGCTTGGCGATTCGGACATAATGCGCCATTATCCATATACGTTTGACGAAAAGCGGGTGATGAACTGGATAAACCGAAACATTGAAAGATACGGCATATTCGGTTTCGGCCTATGGGCACTTGTATTGAAGGAAACGGGGGAGATGGCTGGCGACTGCGGGCTGACGATGCAGAACATAAACGGCACAATAAAGCCGGAGATAGGTTACCATCTGCGCAGAGATGTTCAGCATAAAGGCTTGGCAATGGAAGCAGCAATGGCCTGCCGGGATTGGACGTTTGAGAACACTCCGTTTAACGCTGTGTATTCATACATGAAGCGCGACAATACGCCTTCAAGCAAAGTGGCTATGGCAAACGGCATGAAGCTGGTTGAAGAATTCAGGGATGATGAGGGAGAGATAAGCTCAGCCTACGCAATAACGCGGCAGGAATGGGAAAAGCTAAAGAAATAAGCGAACATTGCCTGGACTTTGTTGACCAAAGACCGGGTTATATGTATAATAAACGCAACTGCTGTTGCGCAACATTGCTGAAGCATTAAGGAGACGCATTATGCCGCCAAAGTTTATGTTCACGAAAGAACAGCTGATAGAGGCATCATTGAATATAATACGGCGCGGAGGGCCGCAGAGCCTTACCGCAAGGTCGCTAGCGGGAGAGCTCGGCTGCTCGGTAAAGCCTATATTTGGCCTGTTCAAGAACATGGAGGAGGTCCGGCTGGAAACCATAAAGGCGGCGGATAGGATATACCGCGGATACATAGGCGCCGCATCGCATGCCGAAGAAAAGCCGTATAAGGCCATGGGCATGGCATATATACGCTTCGCTACCGAAGAAAAGGAGCTGTTCAAGCTGCTTTTTATGCGGGACAGGTCGGCCGAAAACATAAATGATGACAGCGGTAAGGATGTTACGGAGGCAATAGTTAAGCTTATATCCAAAAATACGGGCCTTAACGAGAAAACAGCATATATGCTGCACCTTGAAACATGGCTTTATGTTCACGGCATAGCAACCATGATAGCAACGAACTATCTTGAATGGGACGGCGAGTTTGTGAGCAATGCGCTGACGGATTGCTATACCGGCCTGCTGCACAGGTTCAAAACGAAAGCTTTGGACGTCATTTCATAAGCTTTTGCGCAAGTATACCCGCGCCAATAAGTCCCGCGCTGTTGCCAAAGCGGGCACTGCGTATATTTACGTCAAAACCTGGCGCTGTCAATTCGCTTACCTTTGACGTGACCATATTGAATACATTCTCATCTTCCATTATGCCGCCGCCTATTATCATGCAGGCGGGATTAAATATATGTATAAGCGAAGCCAAGCCTTCGGCTACCTGTTTAGCCCAGCCGTCAACAAGGACGTGTACGTCACTGCGGTCGAGATTAGCGGTTATCGTGCGCCCGTCGCAAAGGGAAGCATCCATGGCTTTTGCCTGCTCAACCAGACGGGTAACGCTTGCAATGTTTTCATAGTATTCGCCGCTCATGTATATCATGCCGAACTCACCGGCAGACCAGTTTGCTCCATGATATACCGCGCCGCCGCGAACTATCGCGCCGCCTACGCATGTGCCGTAAGTAAGGCAGAGCACATCCGCTGTGACATCGGCGCTAAGTGCGTTTGATTCAGCAATGGCCATGCAATTAGCATCGTTTTCCACGGCTACGGGTACGCCAAACGCGCCGAATTCGGTTTTCAGGTTTTTGCCGGTATAGCCCGGTATAAGGTGGGGCGGGTCGTATATTATTTCGCCCGTTTCGCAGTTTATCTGCCCGCGGGTGCATATGCCTATCGCATCAATGTCGATGATGGTGCCGCAAACCTTGCGTATGCGTTCTATCAATGCGTCTGCACCGTACTGTCCGCAGGTGGGGAAGGAGGACACATCCTTCAGAACACCATCTTCATATATACCATGCTTTACGAATGTTCCGCCTATGTCAAATACCGCAGCTTTCATTTACAGCTAACCCTAACCTTTCTTTTTATGCACACAGTATACCATATGAAAGAAGAAAATCACACCCTGTTATAAAATTGGCAGCAAAAGAGTTTGCACGCTGTATTGACAATATCAAACGAGCGTGATATGCTTTGTACAACTTAATTAACATGGTGTTAATAAACGCGGAACGTGTGAAGCACCACATTATAGGCGAATTTAAAGTTTTGCGGGATTCTCGCAGAAATATTATAAAACAGAGAGGAAAACCAAGATGAAGAAGATTCTTGCTATCGTGCTTTGCCTGGTGATGGTCCTCGGCGTAGTTGGCTGCCAGTCCAATACTCCCGCCGATACCGATGAACCCAAGCAGACAAACGATAACAACACACCCGCTAACACCGATGCTCCTCAGACATCCGGTGAGCCGGCAGAGGAAAGCCCCTATGTAGAGGACGCTACCTTCCGCTATCTGTATCCTTCGGAGATATCTACGCTGAACTATCTGGCGACGAGCTCCACCGTAGACTTCAAGCCCGCGTCCAACTTTGTTGACACGCTGATAGAGTATGACCAGTACGGCGTTGTGAAGCCCTGCCTTGCGACCAGCTGGGAAACCTCTGACGATGGTCTTGTTTGGACATTCCACCTGCGCGAGGGCGTGAAGTGGTATGACTGCGAGCTGAATGAGTATGCCGACGTTACCGCCGACGACTTCGTTTTCGGAGCCGAGTGGATACTGACCCCTGCCAACGAATCCGACAACGTGGATACCCTTGCAAACGTTATAGTGAACGCCAAGGAATACTTTGACGGCACCGTAACCGACTTTGCAGAGGTTGGCGTAAAGGCCCTTGACGAGCATACCCTCCAGTACACACTGAAGGACACTTGCCCGTACTTCCTGTCCATGATGACCTATGTTGCCTTCATGCCCGCCAACAGGCAGTTCGTTGAAGAGAGCGGCGAATACTACGGCACTTCCAACGACACCCTGCTTTACAATGGCGCATACTACTGCACCAGCTGGGAACCCCAGAACGAACTGGTGATGGAGCGCAACGACAATTATTGGGATGCCGAGAACGTATCTATAAAGACCGTTTACGGCAAGTACAACGCCGAAGCCGAAGCACTTGCGCCTGAAATGTATCTGCGCGGCGAGATCGACGAAGCCACTATCCCCGTAGAAATACTGGACAGCTGGATGAACGATCCCGAAAAGCAGAACATCGTCCGCCCGAACCGTCCCACTTACGATGCAATGTGGTGGTTCTTCGATTTCGATCCCCATATGGACGAAACCTATGACAACGATGCGTTTAAGACCGCCGTTAACAACCGCGCCTTCCGTCTTTCCATTGTTTATGGTATAGACCGCGTTAAGGCCATGAGCTGCTACGATCCTTACAGCCCGGAAGAATACCTGATGAACACCATCACTCCTCCGAACTTCGTTGCAGTAGACGGTAAGGATTACACCATGACCGGCGAACTTGAGGCCGTTACCGAACAGAACTGGTTCCAGCCCGAAACCGCTCTCCAGTACAAGGAACAGGCCATGGCCGAACTGAGCGCGCAGGGCGTGACCTTCCCGCTCGTGTTCCCGTATTACTATCGCGTAGACCAGGCTAACCAGGATCTGGTTGCCCAGGTAATCGAGCAGCAGCTCGAAGAGCTCCTTGGTAAGGACTATATCGACATCGTTCCTGTTGCCGGTCCTGCCAACAACTACAACTCCGAAGTCCGTAACGCCGGCAAGTATGGCCTTATGGAAGAAGGTTGGGGTCCTGACTTTGCGGATCCTGTGACCTATGCCGATCCTTGGGGTCTCAGCTGGAGCTACAACAACCGTTCCATGTGCACTCAGGAAGATTACCTGACCGGTTATGTTTACACTCAGGAAGACTATGACAACGGCGTTATAGACGATGCCGACTATGTTGGCGCACAGCAGCAGATATACGATAAGATGGTTCAGGAAGCTACCGCCGAGAAGGTAGACCTGGCCAAGCGTTATGAACTGTTTGCCAAGGCCGAAGCGTGGCTGATAAACGAAGGTATCGTTATACCGTTCCGTGTATTCTCCAACGGCTACGTTGCCAGCAAGCTGACCGTGTTTGATGGCGAATATTCCTCCTTCGGCGTGTCAATCTGGCGCTACAAGGGCAAGCATGTCCTTAAGGAAGCCATGAGCCTGACCGATTATCAGGAACAGTTTGCACAGTGGAAGCTTGACCGCGAGGCTGCTCTTGCCGCGGCGGAATAAGACCGAATCTTAAACCATATCGCGGGGGCGTGGGGTGTTTTCGCCTCATGCCTCCCGCTGCTTTACGCCATTCTTAGAAAGGAGCCGCTGCTTGCTCACTTTAGCGGCACGCGGATGATGCCCCATGTTGGAATATATCCTCAAGCGCACGGCGGGCGCGATAATATCGCTGTTCGTTGTAATAACGCTGATATTCGTATTGCTGCGCCTTATGCCGATGGAAGGCTACTTCGGCGCGGAGTACGATAAGCTTAGCGAAGAAGTTCGCGCAAGTATGCTGGCAGAAAAAGGGCTGGATCAGCCGATATATGTCCAGCTGTTCAATTTCTATAAAAGCCTGTTTCAGGGCGACCTTGGTAAATCCTGGATATATCGCCCGAATTACCCCATAGTAAAAATACTGGAAAAGAAAATACCTTATTCGCTTAAAATAGGTGTTATATCAATGATATTCTCGCTTATAGTAGGCATACCTCTCGGCGCCGTGATGGCGCGTTTCAAAGGAAAATTTGCGGATAAGCTCGGCACGGCGTTCATTGCCATTGTTGAGGCGCTCCCTACGGCTGTGTTGATGCTGTTTTTGCAGCTGTTTTTTTCAAGCTGGTTCAATCTGTCACTGCTGTTTGACAAAAACAACTATGCCACATGGGTGCTGCCGATATTCTCCATATCGCTGCTGAGCATATGCTCATACGCGATGTGGATGCGCCGCTATATGATAGATAATATAAACATGGACTATGTAAAGCTTGCGCGCGCAAAGGGCGTGAGCGGGAGCAGAATAATGTTCCGCCATGTATTTAAAAACGCATTCGTGCCTATGGCGCAGTTCCTGCCCGGTTCGGTGCTTTCAACAATAATCGGTTCAATATATATTGAGCACCTTTATTCCATACCCGGAACCGGCAGCCTGCTGATAGACGTTATACAGCTTCAGGACAACACAATGGTTCAGGCGCTGGTGCTTATATATGCCGCGATAGGCATTGCCGGAATGTTCCTTGGTGACGTGCTGATGGCGCTCATTGATCCGCGCATAAGCTTCGCAAAGAAAGGAGACGACCGTTAAAATGGCAGATAAGAAGAAAAAACTCCTTTTCAACAGGCAGATGCGCCGCATAGACGAACTGGATCAGCACATACAGGAAGGCCTTGCGCTGGAGCAGGCGGATAAAGAGCTGCCTATGTATGATGCGGCGGATTATACCGCAGAGCAGATAGCCGCAATAGACCCAAAATGGTTTGAACCGCATGGCTTTAACGAGCAGGATGCCGAGCGCACGGCATATTCAAACTATTCATACTGGGCGAGCACGTTCAAAAACTTTTGGCGCAATAGGGCTGCACGCATACTGATAGTTGCGCTGATAGCGATAATTGCCTTCGCTTTCATTCAGCCGCTGCTGCCCAATCAGCATGACCCCGTTACAATAAACAATGACCCCGAAACCGGCATGCACCTTCGCAACCTTGCGCCGTGCAGCGAATACTGGTTCGGAACAAATGCAATAGGTCAGGACCTTTGGGCAAGGGTATGGGCCGGCACGCGCACGTCCATAATAATCGGCCTTGTGGTAGCGCTGAGCGATCTTATATTTGGCGTTATAATAGGCATGGCATGGGGTTACGTAAGGAGTCTTGATAAAGCGCTGACGGAGATATATAATGTAATAAGTAATATCCCGCAAACGCTTATATTGATCCTTGTAAGCTACATACTGCGCCCGAGCATGACCACCATAATCATATCCATGTGCATGGTTGGATGGATGGCCATGGCCCGCTTTATCCGCAATCAGGTCGTTATATTCCGCGACAGGGACTATAATCTGGCGTCCCGCTGCCTTGGCAGCAGCACGCTGAGGATAATTATAAAGAACCTGCTGCCGCAGATGGTTTCGGTAATTATGCTGCAAACGTCGCTTGCGATTCCAGGTGCCATAGGCGACGAAGTGTTCCTTACCTATATTGGCCTTGGTATACCCACATCCCAAGCTTCGCTGGGCAATCTGGTTGAAGCCGGCCGCGTACTGATGATGGACAGCACGTTGAGATATCAGCTTGTGTTCCCGGCAGCCGTTGTGGCGTTTATAACTATTGCTTTCTATATCATCGGCAATGCGTTCAGCGATGCGGCCGATCCTAAGAATCACGTTTAAGGAGGCGCAGCATGGAAAACTATTTGCAGAACAAAGAAGTTATTCTTTCCGTAAAAGACCTCAGCGTGCGCTTCAGCCTGAGAGGGAAAAGTCTGCATGCGATACGCGGCGTGAGTTTGGACGTATATAAGGGCGAAAGCCTTGCCATAGTAGGCGAGTCCGGCTCAGGCAAGTCGGTACTGACCAAGAATTTCATAGGCCTGCTTGACAAAAACGGCACCATAGATAAGGGCGAGATACTCTTTGAAGGAATGGACCTTGCCAAGTTCAAAACGGAACGGGAATGGGCGAAAATACGCGGCAAGAAAATTGCCATGGTAATGCAGGACCCAATGACCAGCCTTAACCCGCTTAAAACTATAGGTTGGCAGATAAGTGAAGCACTTATATTGAACCGCGGCATGAATCATGCTCAGGCTAAGGCGGAAACTTTGAATATACTGAAGGATGTTGGCATATCGGAGCCTGAAAGACGCTACAAGCAGTATCCGCATGAGTTTTCGGGCGGCATGAGGCAAAGGGTGGTAATAGCCATAGCCGTTGCATGCTCGCCGGAAATACTGATATGCGATGAACCTACGACCGCGCTTGACGTTACGATACAGGCACAGATACTTTCACTTATAAAGGATTTGTGCCGCAAATACGGCATGACTACGATATATATCACGCATGACCTTGGCGTTGTAGCCAACGTTGCGGACAGGATAGCCGTTATGTATGCGGGCGACATAGTAGAGGTTGGCACGAGTGAAGAAGTGTTCTTCGATCCAAAGCATCCGTATACATGGGCGCTTATGTCAAGCCTTCCGCAGCTTGGCGAAAAAGGGCATGAACTATACTCCATCAAGGGTACGCCGCCCAAACTTTTCGGCGTGATACGCGGCGATGCTTTTGCTCCGCGTAATCCGCAGGCGCTGAAGATAGACTACATGGTGCGTCCGCCGTATTTTGAGATTTCACCCACGCATAAGGCACGCACCTGGCTGCTTGATCCGCGCGCACCAAAGATCGACCCTCCCGAATGCCTGAAGCGGCTGAAGGAGCTTGAAAATATAGAAAGCGGTGATATGGATGAGTAACGAAAACGTGGTGATAAAAACGCCGCTTCTCAGCGTGAGGAATATGGATGTCACCTTCGGCAAGGGCAAGAATGCGTTCAAGGCCGTAAACAACGTAAGCTTTGATGTATATCGCGGCGAAACGTTTGGCCTGGTTGGTGAATCAGGCTCCGGCAAAACCACGATAGGCCGCGCCATAATACGCATAAACAAGCTTTCTGCAGGCGAAGTGATATACGATGGCAAGCGTATATCAGGCCAGATAGATCACGAGACTGACCGCGAGGTGATAAAGAATATCCAAATGATATTCCAAGATCCTATGGCCAGCCTTAACGAACGCGCAAAGGTTGACTATATTGTGAGCGAAGGGCTTACCAACATAAGGCATGACCTGAGCCACGAGGAGATAGAGGAACGCGTGGCGAAGGCTCTGCTGGATGTTGGCCTGCTGCCTGAGTTCGCCAGCCGTTTTCCGCATGAGTTTTCCGGCGGACAGCGCCAGCGCATAGGCATAGCGCGCTGCCTTGTTATGGACCCTGAGTTTATAATAGCGGACGAGCCCATAAGCGCGCTGGATGTATCCATACGCGCGCAGGTGCTGAACCTTATGAGCAAGCTGCAGCAGAAACGCGGGCTGACGTATCTGTTCATAGCGCACGACCTTAGCGTTATGCGCTTCATATGCAACAGAATAGCCGTTATACACAAGGGCGTTATAGTTGAACTTGCGGAGACGGAAGAACTGTTCAAGCATCCGCTGCATCCGTATACGCGTGTTCTGCTTTCCGCCGTGCCTGTACCCAATCCGCACGTTGAACAGAAGAAAAAGGTGCTTGTATACGACCCATCATGCCATAATTATTCGGCAAATGAACGGCCTATGTGGCTGGAGATCGCCCCGGGGCATTTTGTCCGCGGCAGCGAAAGGGAACTGACCGCTTACAGGGAAAAGCTTGCGAAGCGGTAATATAACGGAGGAATAAGAAATGTATCAGACGTCGCCAAAGTCGCAAGCCGACCTGAAATTTCATAATTTAAAGCTGGTGTTCGATCTGGTCAAGCGGGAAGGGCCTACTTCGCGTGCATCGCTTGCAAAGCGCACGGGACTGAGCCCGACCAGCATGACGCGCATAGTTAACGTATTAAAGCGCATAGGGCTTATATCCGAACATTCCGTTGCGCAGGCGGGCGTTGCGGGAAGGCCGAGCACACTGCTCGAAATATGCGCAGATGCGGCGTATTGCCTGTGCGTTGACGCCATGCCGAACGTAAGCAAGGTAACGCTTGTTGATATGGCGACCAAGCAGGCGATATACCGCGAGCTGGTCACCGTCAGCGGCACGTCATTTGAAACCGTTGCGGATGAGTTGAATGCAATGCTTGGCGAAATGTGCAGAGATGCGGGCATAACGCGGGACAGGATTGCGTGCTGCGGAATGAGCATATCGGGTCATGTTTTAAGGAATGGCTACATAGCAGCATCGAGCCAGATGCAGTGGGCGGACATAGACGGCGTAGGAATACTTGAAAGGGCGCTGGACATGCCGGCAATAGTTGAGAACGACTGCAAGGCGGCATTGCTTGGCGAACAATATCTGCTTTCCTGTGCAGGCAAAAGCACGGCAAATATGGCGTATGTTAAGTTTGGCTGGGCAGGCGTTGGCAGCGCGGCAATGGTGGACGGTATGCTGCTGCGCGGCAGCCGTAACGCCGCGGGCGAAATCGGCCATTTTAATTCGCAGCTTGAAGGCCTTTCGGGGGATAGGTGCGAATTCAAAGGCTGCTTTGAACACACCATAAGCGAATCCGCCGTGATAGAGCATGCGCGGTCAATAAATCAGGCGTGCGCGTCACTTGCGGGCGTAAATGAAGCCATCGCAAACGGAGATGAGCGGATAATTAAGCTGATGAACGACATATGTGAATATATAGCCATAGCCGTGAGTGACATTTCCTGCGCATATAATTCGGATAGGATAATACTTAGCGGCAACATAATAACCAACCTTGCCGATTGCTATCAGAATGTGCTGCGTTATGTTGAAAGGCGGCTTACGCGTTCCGTGCAGCCTAATTTGCAGGTATGCTTATCCAAAATGGGCACGAATGCAAGCCTGTACGGCATGAGTTGCCTGGCAGTAGAGGAAACGATAAAGCGCCTTTTGAGCAACGATACGGGATTTTAACATATGAAACTGATTGAAACAAAGAACTACGATGAATTGAGCCACGTGGCTGCCGATATGCTGATAAGCGAAATAAAGGCAAAGCCGGACTGCGTGCTGGGCCTGGCAACGGGCAGCACGCCCATAGGCACTTATGATAAGCTTATTGAAGCATATAAGTCCAACGAAGTATCCTTTGCCAAAGTAAAGAGCATAAACCTTGACGAATACGTTGGCATAAGCTGGTCTAACACGGAAAGCTACAGATATTTTATGAATGAGCATCTGTTTGACCATGTGGATATAGACAAGACGAATACGCATGTGCCGAACGGCTTGGCAGGAGATCTTGACGAAGAATGTGTGCGCTATGATGCGCTGTATGACCGGATTGGTCCAGCTGATATACAGATGCTTGGCATTGGCCTGAACGGGCACATTGGCTTCAATGAACCCGGCACTTCGCTCAGCGCGCCAACGCACATAGTTAAGCTAAGCGACAGTACACGCCAAGCAAACAGCCGAAATTTCACATCGCTTGACGCCGTACCGTATAAAGCGATAACGCTTGGCATGGCCGGAATAATGAAGGCGAAGAAGATAGTGCTGCTGGCATCGGGTCCGGCAAAGCGGGACGCGATAGAAAAAACTGTGTTTGGCGAAGTTGACCCGCATGTCCCTGCAAGTTTTTTGCAGCTGCATCCGGACGTTACGATAATTTGCGATTTTGCATTGACAAATAAAAAGGAGTAATCATATGAAAAAAGAGAAGCGCATATTGAGCATAGGCGCCCATCCGGACGATGCGGATACCTATTGCGGCGGCCTGCTTTCCAAACTGCGCGACAAGGGCTGGCAGGTGCGTTTGCTTTCCGTTACGGATGGAAGTGCGGGCACATATCACGCCGAAGTAACAAGGGAAGAACTCAAACTTCAGCGCCGCAGCGAGGCTGCCGCGAGCGGAAGGCTGCTTGGCGGCCGTTACGACGTGCTGGATTACCCGGACGGGCAGCTTCAGGTTACGCTTGAAGCGCGCGAGCACCTTATCCGCTATATTCGCACGTTTGCGCCGGACGTTATACTGACCAACCGTACCAACGACTACCATGCGGACCACAGGAACGTTTCCCTGCTTGTGCAGGATGCATCTTTCCTGCTTACGGTACCAAAAATTTGTCCGGATACGCCGTATCTTGAGGATACCCCGGCCATACTATTCTGGGGCGATGATTTCATGAAGCCCTATCCGCATCAGCCGGACATTATTGTGCCGCTGGCAGATGAAAGAATGGATTTGAAGGTGAAGCTTGCAAGCTGCCACGAATGCCAGTATTTTGACTGGATGTATTGGCCGCACCATACCGAACGCATAGATTGGCCGCGTGAAAAGCAGGTGGCAATGCTGAGCGAACGTTACCATGCAGGCAGCCAGGCCGAGGCTGACCGCCTGCGCGGCAAGCTTACCGAGCTTTACGGTGTTGAATCGGCCGCAAAGATCCGCAACGTTGAAACCTATGAGGTAAGCGAATACAGCGGACCCATAGACGAAGAATTCCTGACAATAGCAAAAAGCGTAGAATAAACCCTCTCCTTAAACAATGCGCAGAAGCCGCCGAGAAATTGGCGGCTTTTTGCGCAATAATAACGTCGATTCTTCGCAAAACACGGCTTGACTAAATTGTCTGCTTGGGCTATATTCATCGTAAATACAAAATGATGGAGGCGTAATATGAGCAAAAAGTTAGTTGCATATTTTTCAGCCAGCGGAGTTACCGCATCCCTTGCCAAGAATTTGGCTGCGGCGATAGGTGCGGATCTTTTTGAAATAGAGCCCGTGATCAGATATGGCAAGGCAGATCTTGACTGGACGAACAAAAAGTCCAGAAGTTCGGATGAAATGAACGATAAGTCGTCCCGCCCCGCTGTGGCAAAAAAGCTTGGCAACATGAGTGAATACGATGAAGTATTCGTGGGATTCCCCATATGGTGGTACATCGCACCCACTATAGTGAATACCTTCCTTGAAGGTTACGACCTTGCGGGCAAGACAATAATTCCGTTTGCTACATCAGGCGGCAGCGGCATGGGCGAAACCAATGAATACCTTGCAAACAGCTGCAAGGGTGCAAAGCTTGTTGAGGGCAAGGTTCTCCGCCGCAATGCCTGCGCAGATGAACTGAAAAAGTGGGCGGAAGAAGTTGTGAAATAATGATTGCAGCGCCGAATCGATCAAATGGCTGATGCGGCGCTGTGTTTTGTTGGGGGGATAGATGACATACGAAAAGTCGTTTGATACCATAGATGAGTTTGTAGACAATATCAGCAGAGGCGGGGAGATAGAACTTGAATACAATGGAAAACTCTACTTTGCCGGAATGATAGGCGAAAATAAATGGACTGCATGTGAGCAACACAATGATGAATCGAGCAAAGAATATGCATCGGCGGAAGAAGTATGCTCATATCCGATAGAAGATAAAACTATCGGAGAGGTGATTACCAAGGCAAAGATAACGTTTAGGTGCTTTGAGTGAACATGTAGCTAAAGTGAATTGATAAGCATTCCAAGCATATAAGGAAGGCGTGGGATAGGACATGTACCAAATACTAAAGCAGGCTTATGAACATGGAAAAGTGATTTCGGTATATATAAACGAAAGCGACCCAACAAGGTGCAATGTGGGTTATGTTGCCGCATTAAATGAAAAGGAAGTCGCAATGTATATGCTCGATGAAGATGGTGATTTTGAAATACTGTCGGTGCATGGCATTGATAAAATTTTTAGAATCGATGCCGATGGGGAGTATGAGGACAAACTCATTAAAGCCAATAAATTGATAGCTGATAAACCTCCCGAGTTTATATACGAAGGAGGGAGCATGATAAAGGCAGTCTGTGAATACGCTAAAAAGTATGATTACCCGATATGGATCGCATTCAAAGGCAATAATGAAATAGGCCCATGGGGAAAGGCAATGAATGTGACAGATGATATGATAACAATAACGCGACTTGGCGATCCAAAGCCTGGCAATGTAAGCTATATCCTAACACGACAGATTGATTACATCGCATGCGAATATAAGGAATATCATGAAGATGAAGAATAAATGAATGTGAAGGGTCAATTTTGATTATTTGACCCTTCATTATGCTGTCTACTTCAACTTCTGCACGCCGTTTACATCTATCATGGTGTCTCCGGTAAGGAGCAGTTCGCTCACCGTCACAAACTCATAGCCTTGCTCCTGTGCGGTTTTAAGGAGCGTAGGCAGGTATTCCTTTATCTTGTAGCCATTGTTGTGGCAAAGTATTATGCAGCCCGGATGCAGCTTGGGTATCACGGTATCGAGTATCGTCTTTGCGCTGCGCTCTTCTTTCCAGTCTATGGTATCACTGGTGGATACCGGATGGAACAATGCAAAAAGTGCCGAAAAATTGGCGATTTTTGATTGCTAAAAAGGCTGTAGTTATAAAAATATCAAAGTACAAATGTTCGAATAGGATTAATTTAGCCAAAATTAAGAATATCAGACTATGATAAGAATAAGTATGTTTATTTTCTTTGCTTAAAAGGTTGAGACATTTTATAAAGTATGATAAAATAAGACAACAAAAAGCATGATATATGCCTTTTACGCCGAATGGACTATTGTGCAAAATGCACAAATGAACATACTTTGCCATATGAGGGCATTCGGCGCATAAACCGACAGCTTGGCTCGACGCGCCATTGCACGCGGGCAGTAAGCCGCCGGAAAATAGAAAGCGAGCAGCTGTAGTTCAGGACTACGGTTGCCGAAGGCGTATCTAAACAAGCCTTCACAAATTAAATCCACAGAAAAATCAGAACTTTCATTGACCTGCGGAATGTGTGCCGCGGGCTTTTGCAGCGCTTATAGGAGCTTTTAATGCTGACGGACGGACAATGCAGTATAATCAACAGGCACTTGACGGAGAACGTTGAGCCGCGCAAGGTAGCGGCGTATCTCTGCCTGAATATGGGCCTGCTGCTTGGCGAGGTCACCGCGCTGCGCCGTCAAGATATAGACATTGATGCAGGCGTGCTGCATATACGCAACGTTGCAGGGCGCGGGGAAGGCGGAACGGCGTCTGACCCGGTGGAGCTTATCCCATCGGACGCGCCGCGCGATTTGCCCATGCCGCAGAGCGTAAAGCAATTCATTGCGGATAACATCGGCCTGTATCATAGCAATGATAGCTTCATTATGAGCGGTGAAGAAACATTGCCGCCGTTCAGGCTTATGCAAGTGCTGCTCAGCACTATGAACGAAAGGTATCATATTGCGGACAAGCTTTCATCTATGGAGCTTCGCTATGCGTTCATACGGCAAAAGCTTGAAGCGGGCGTGGATATGTACAGCCTTTGTACATATCTCGGGCAGAACAAACGTCCGGACGTGATAGTAAAGCGTTTTGCACAGTACTGCCGCGCTGATTTAGCATCCGTTGTGTGCTCAAAAACAGAGAGCGTGGAACGGCCGCAGAATGCGCCGAAGCATATGAACCTGCTGATACTCGGCGCAGGCGGACAGGGGCAGGTGGTACGCGAAACCGCTGAAGCAATAGGCGTGTTTGAGAAGATAGCGTTCCTTGATGATAACACGGATCTTCCGGGCGTGCTGGACACGCTTGGCAACTGCAAAAAGCATCTTAATGAATATCCGATGGCGTTCGTGGCGATAGGCAACAATGCGCTGCGCCGCAAGTTGACGGAACAGTTGCAGGCGGCAGGCTTTATTGTGCCGGTGCTCAAGCATCCAACCGCAACCATCAGCCCAGCCGTTGAGGCCGGCGCAGGAACGATTTTTGAAGCGAAAACCATAGTCAGCCCCGCAGTGAAGATAGGCAAGGGCGTTATACTCGCCAGCGCATCGATAGTTGAGCATGGCGCGGTGATTGGCGATTACAGCCACGTTGAAGCCGGAACGATAATCCGCAAAGGTGCGGTCATAAAGGCAGGGGCGAGGGTGAATAATGCCAATATCATTGAGAATAAGCATGTGGGGATTAATTGAGGCAAATAACTACAATGAATAATATGTATTGTAAAGTAATCAAGCCGATTCTAGATACAATGCTTTCTCTAATCGGTTTGATACTGTTTTCATGGCTATTCCTGCTGATAGTTATTGCTATAGAGATTGATGATCCAGGCCATGTATTCTTTGCACAGGAGCGTATAGGCATACATAAAAGGCATTTCAAACTATACAAGTTCCGCAGCATGAAGATGTCCACACCGCACGATGTGCCTACACATCTTCTTGAAAATCCTGATCAATATATTACAAGAATAGGAAGTTTCATTAGGAAAACATCACTTGATGAAATTCCTCAACTCATTAATATTCTAAAACAAGATATGAGTATTATTGGTCCGCGTCCGGCTCTGTGGAATCAGTATGATTTGATAGAGGAACGGGATAAATATGGGGCGAATGACGTGAAACCTGGTCTTTCCGGCTGGGCGCAGATTAACGGACGTGACGAGTTGGAAATAGCAGACAAGGCTCGATTGGACGGAGAATATGTTAAGCGCATGAGCTTTCCGTTTGACTGTCGCTGCTTTTTCGGAACGGCTGTGTCCGCGCTACGTCACGACGGCGTGGTCGAAGGCGGCACAGGAGGGCTGCATAAGGTGGAGAAATGAGTAAAATGGAAAGTAACCGACATCCCAAACTACTTTTAGTTGCTAATGTTGCGAAAGAACATGTTTTGAAATTTCATATTCCGACCATTTCTATGCTCAAAGATCGCGGGTGGCAAGTTGATGTCGCGTGCAAAATGGATGCGCCTATTCCTTGTTGCGACCATGCATTTAATCTACCGGTTGAGCGCAATCCGTTCCATTTCAAAACAGTAAAAGCCATTGCAGAATTACAGCGTATTATTCGAGAAAACAATTATGACATCGTTTACTGCCACACCGTGACTGGGAGCATTGTTGCACGTTTAGCGGCAAGACCATTTCGGAAGAATGGTGTTAAGGTTATCTATCTTGCGCACGGATTCCACTTTTATCACGGTGCACCTTTGAAAAAGTGGATCATTGGATATCCGATGGAGCGAATTCTTTCGGAATTTACAGATGTACTTATCACAATCAACAAGGAAGATTATGCTTTTGCAGTCAAGCATTTCAACAAGCCCAAAATTCAAAGAATTGACGGAATAGGTGTTGATCTAAGTAAATACCAAATTGACTTTGCTCCAGAGCAAAGAGAACTTTATCGAAAAAAATTTGGCTTTTTCGAAGATGATTATGTTGGAATTTACGTTGCCGAATTGACAAAATTGAAGAATCAAAGCTCTTTGATTCGAGCAACGAAGCTTATTCAAAAATCGATTCCCGAATTTAAGCTTCTTTTAGTAGGGCCAGACCATTTGAACGGAATATTAGCCGAAGAAGCGAATGGCTTACCAACCGGAAGTATTGTCTTTACCGGGTGGCGTAGTGATGTTTGCCAATTGCTGCGTTCGTCAGATATTGCACTAGCTTCAAGCACTTCAGAGGGGTTGGGGTTGAATATCATTGAGGCAATGGCTTGCGGCCTTCCGGTCGTTGCTTATGATAATCGCGGACATCGCGAGATCATCTCTGACCAGGTAAATGGTAGATTGATCCCGCTCAATGATCGCTCAGCACTTGCTAAGGCAGTGATTGAACTAAGAACATCTTCAGAAAAGGTTAAAAACTTCACGCAGAATGCGAGCGAAAGTATATTGCGGTTTAATACAGATAATGTTTTACGGGAACTATATGAGATTTTAGAATTTCCTGAGTATAGGACAATGGATTCTTAAAAGAGGAAATCGATGAGGCGATTAATTCTACTCTATTGGGGCTGTGTCTTCCTGATGTATCTATCTCAAGCCTATTATCCAACAACTGCACAGTTGAATGGGCCGCAAATCGGCAAACGCCATTTCATGCTGCGTAAGGCGGATGTTTTTATGGCCGCAGTGATCGTGTGGATGACATGCTTTTCTTTCTTAAGAACAAGTTATAACGACACCGTTCATTATATTTACTTTTGGAATAGAGCGCTAAGCGTGTCTGATTTTGTTGAAAGTGGCGCCTTACTTGATTTAACTGGAAACCCACTTTCGCTGCTTTGGGAATCATTGTCTCACGTGATTTCTGAGAATTATCATGTTTATTTCCTGCTCCCTGCTTTTTTAAGCAGTTTTGCAGTTATCAGGTTATTTAAGGAATACTCGGTTTCTCCAGCCTTTAGCCTGTTGATATTCTGCTCGATTGGTACATACATCATGTATATGGCAGCATTAAAACAGTGCTTTGCAATGTTCTTTTTGCTGCTGAGTATTCCTTACGCAGAGAAAAAACAATACATTCGATTTTATATTTTGGTTGCAATTGCAATCCTGTTTCATACCCATGCGTTTATGTTTGCCATTCTGCCCCTCCTGTTCAATAAACCGTGGGGAAAGGTTACTTGGATTGGGCTTGGTGCTGCATTGTTTGCGATGGCTACATATGATTCTACCCTCGGTGCATTTATGGAATATGCGCAGTCTCTCGGTGCGCTAGTTGACGAAAGCGAATTGTTTGATGGGTATAAAATTAACTTTTTAAGAGTTGCGGTGTATTGGGCTCCTTCTGTTTTGGCATTAGTATTTCGTAAACGACTGTTTGGGAACTCTTCCAGACTCGAAAACCTTTTTGCCAATATGGCGATTGTCAGTTCCATTATTCTAATGATTGGCTTGGTGCAAGGTGCGAATCTGTATGCCCGTATGGCTGCCTATTTTGAAATAGCTACAGCGCTTACAATCCCGTGGATGGTAAAGAAATTGTTCACGAAGAGGTCTGCACAATATGTGACAATCTGTGCGGTATTTCTCTATTTTGGCTATTTTCTGTATGAGTTTGCTGTGTCCAAAAACTTCGGCAGTGACTATTCAGCGATTACACTTTGGCAGTTTGTCAGAGAACTAATTCATACCTAATAACACCATATGGAGGCTATTATGCAAAACTGTGTGCCGCTTGTGTCTATAGTTATCCCCATTTATAAAACGCAAGCATTCCTTGGGCAATGCATCGAAAGTGTTCTATCCCAAACATACCATAATTTACAGATTATTTTAGTGGATGATGGCAGCCCTGATCAATGCCCACAACTATGTGATTGTTACGCCGCTCAAGATAATCGGATTAAGGTAATTCATAAAGAAAACGGGGGCATTACCTCGGCGAGAAAAGCAGGCATCTCTGTTGCATCTGGCGCTTATGTTATGTCTGTGGATAGCGATGACTGGATAGAACCAGAAACGATTGCAGTCTGCATATCGACAGCACTCCAAACCGGAGCTGACTGTGTTATCTTTGATTACACACGTGAGTACTCAAATAAGAGCATACAAAACCATTTGTTTCAAAACAGCTTTTCATATGATAAGGCAGAATCCGAAGACAATATCCATCGTCGTATCATTGGCCCGTTAAATGAGGAACTCTGCTTGCCGCAACAAGTAGATGCGCTTTCAACTGTGTGGGGTAAATTATATAGTCGCTCAACAATATTCTACGGAAAGCTTATCAGTGAAAAGGTTGTTGGAACAGCCGAAGATACCATTTTTAACGTATATGCTTTGGCAGACTGCAAGGTCAGTTATATAAACAGATGCTTTTACCACTACCGAAAAACAAACTCCCAAGCAGCTACAGCACAGTATAAGTCGGATATTGCTGAAAAAAGAGATGTTATGTATAGCATCATGCAGGAGTATATAGACGGCTCCGGACGGTCGAATGAGTATCATACGCCTTTTCTGAACCGAGTTGCCTGCGGCATGATCGGTCTTGGACTGAATGAAATCGGCAGCACGGAAAGCATATGGAAAAAGTCGCAGCGCATTCGTGCAATATTGGATAAGCCGTTATACAGGGAGGCATTCAGACAGTTGGATACCTCATACTGCGGTGCAAAGTGGAAGCTGTTTTTCCTGCTCTGCAAAAAGCGCTGGACATTTTTACTGGCAGTACTGCTGCAAATCATGAATTATCTGCGGTCGCGGATGGCTGCATAAGGAAGTGTACTATGGCAAAGGTTTCGATTATCATGGGCATCTATAACTGCGCGGCGACGCTGCCGGAGGCCATCGACTCTATTCTTGCGCAGACCTTTCCGGATTGGCAGCTCATCTTGTGTGATGACGGCTCAAAGGATAACACCTACGCTGTGGCAAAGGCATATCAGGAAAGAATACCCGATAAAATCATTCTCCTTCAAAACAAACAGAATATGGGGCTGAATCACACGCTGAACCGCTGTTTACAAGCCGCTACCGGTGAGTATGTGGCACGAATGGATGGAGACGATGTTTCCCTTCCGAGCAGGCTTGAAAAGGAAGTTGCATTTCTGGACGCACATCCTGAATATGCCATTGTCAGCACCCCCATGATTTTCTTCGACGAAAGCGGCGATTGGGGGCGAAGCTATGCCATTGAGAAGCCTACAAAGCGTGACTTTATCAAGCATAGTCCGGTTCATTGCCATGCGCCCTGTATGATCCGCCGAGAAGCATATCTGGCAGTAGGAGGTTATACCGAAGATAAGCGGATGCTCCGCTTTGAGGACGTTAATCTTTGGTACAAACTCTATGCCAAAGGGTATACCGGCTATAATCTGGACGAGCCGCTTTATAAAATGCGGGATGACCACGCGGCTGCAAACCGTAGAAGTTTGAAATCCCGCATGAATGGCGTGTATGTAACTTATGTAGGCTTCAAGCTTTTTCAGTTTCCTTGGTATATGTATGGATACGTTGTGGTTGATTTTTTGATGCACTTTATTAAAGGAATTATGCCAAAATGGTTGTATATGAAGTTCCACAGGAAAGCAGCAAAGACATGGTAAAGGGGAACTGTGCGATGACCAAAAGTCCCAAAATATCTGTGATTATTCCTGTGTATAACACAGAAAGGTATCTACCTCGTTGCCTTGATTCTGTACTTAGCAATACACATAAAAATTTAGAAGTAATCTGCGTTAATGACGGAAGCATAGATAATAGCATAAATATATTGGATAACTATAAAGCCTCTGATGAACGTGTTATCGTGATAAATCAGGAAAATTCGGGTGTCTCCGCAGCTCGTAATGCGGGGTTGAATGTGGCAACGGGCGAGTATATTGCATTTATCGATTCTGATGACTGGGTGCATCCGCAGTATTTTGAAATTTTGCTTTTCGCAATGAGCTGCAAGGACTCTGACGTTGCAGCGTGTCAGTATTCACAAGTGAGCGAAGAAAGTGATGACCTTATAAAGCCGCTGACGTACAAAAAGGAAGATATATTTTGTACTACAGTTGCTGAAGCGATTCGTGATAATTATATAAAGCGAGCAGTCTGGGGACGACTTTATAAGCGAGCGCTTGTAAGCGGGAAGTTTGAAACTGGACTAACTTGGGGAGAAGATGCAGTATTTAACTATTGTACCTTAGCGACAAATGCACTATCTGCACCGTTCTCACGCACTAAACTTCCACTATATTTCTATTTTTCACGAGAGACATCAATTACAAATACCGTGAGTTCAAAGCGTTATTTGGAGTTGGCCAAATGGTATCCTGAAAACTGGAGCAATGAGCGATTTTCAAAAGAAGTGCAAACTGTTTTACTGGAGCAAGCAGCAAAGGAGTTGCTGATATTCAGATACAGAGAGGCGTTTAGTACAAATCCAACTTGTGTAGACGAATTAATAAAACGGTGCAGAGCCTACATAGCTAAAGCAGGTATTCTCCCGCTCAAGAAACGTGCACTATACAGCTTGATGTTTGCATGTCCGCCCTTATATAGACTTTTCCGCATTGTTAATGACCCCACGATGCTTCAATGGGAAAAGCAGGCACGGTCAGAATGCCAATCTTGAAAGTGTAATAACATGAAAAAGATTCTGTTTCTCATCCATGATCTTGGCCAGGGCGGTGCCGAAAAGGTATTGGTCAATCTGGTCAATAACATGGATCGATCAAAATTTGATATCTCTGTGACAGCGCTCTTTGGCGGCGGCGTGAATGAGCAGTTCCTCGCGCCGGACATCCATTTCCGTGCGGTATTTTCCAAAGAAGTACTGGGTAACAGCAAGCTCATGAAGCTGCTGACACCGGCGCAGCTGCACCGCATGTGTGTGAAGGAGCATTATGATATCGAGGTTTCCTATCTGGAAGGTCCTTCTGCGCGCGTCATCAGTGGTTGTGAGGACGCGAATACCAAACTCGTATCGTGGATTCATGTGGAGCAGCATACGATGGAACGCCTGTCAGGCTCATTCCGTAGTGAGCGCGAAGCGCGCGAGTGCTACGACCGATTTGACCAGACTGTGTGCGTTTCGCAGTATGTCCATGATGACTTCTGCCGCATCCTGAATTTCCAGAAGCAATGTCGTGTGTTGTACAACACGGTGGAATCCGAGAAAATACTGGCTCATACAGATGATACCGCGCCAGAGTTGATGGATGACGGGAAAATACGGCTGATGGCGGTCGGAACACTCAAGGAATCCAAGGGCTATATGCGTCTGCTGTCCACCATCAAGCGTCTGCATGATGAGAAATATCCCGTCCATCTCTACATCCTTGGTATCGGTCCGCTTCAGCAGGAGATAGAACGATATATTCAAGCAAGTGACCTGCAAGAAGCGGTCACCTTGCTTGGCTACCAGACCAATCCCTATAAGTATGTTGCAAAATGCGACCTTTTCGTCTGCGCCAGCTTTGCAGAGGGATTTTCTACTGCGGCCACTGAGGCGCTGATTGTTGGAACCCCGGTCTGTACCGTCGAGGTCTCCGGCATGAAGGAGATGTTGGGCGAACACGATGAATGGGGCATCGTGACTGAAAGCAGCGAGGAAGCGTTGTATCAGGGGATCAAGGATTTGCTCGACCACCCGGACAAGCTTACCCATTATAAAGAAAAGGCTATCGAGCGAGGCAAGACCTTCAGCACAGAAAATACTGTCCGCGCTGTGGAGGAAATGCTATCAGGGCTGTGAGGAACTATGCAAAACGATTTAATATCAATTATTATCCCGGTTTTCAATCTGGAGAATGAACTGCCGCAATGCATTGACAGCATACTTGCACAGAGCTACCAGAGCATTGAGGTCATCGTAGTAGATGATGGCTCGTCTGACGGCAGTGCAGAGATCATGCGGCAGTATGCCGAAAAGGATTCACGAATAAAGCCTGTCTTTCAAGAGAATGGAGGCGTTACATCTGCACGCCTCCATGGGGTCAGAGAAGCCTCCGGCCAGTGGATTGGTTTTGTGGACGGCGATGACGAAATCGAATCCGATATGTATGAGCGACTGCTGAAAAACGCCGAAACCTATCATGCGGACATCTCGCATTGCGGGTATCAGATGTGCTTTGATGATGGCCGAGTTCACTATTTCCACAACACAGGCCTTCTTGCGCAGCAAGATAAGATAACGGCTCTGAAAGAGTTGTTATCCGGCTCAAGAATTGAGCCAGGCCTGTGGAACAAGCTCTTCCGCAAGACCTTGTTCCACAGCTTGTTACACGGCGAAGCCGTGCCGCTGGATATCAAAATTAACGAAGACCTGCTGATGAACTACAGGCTATTTTCTACGGCAGAGCAGACGGTTTTTGAAGATTGGTGTCCGTATCACTATATTGTCCGCAGCGCATCCGCTTCAAGGGCAAAACTGAATTCGCATAAGATTTATGATCCCATAAAAGTGAAAGAAATCATTCGGCAGAGCGCACCGGCAGAACTACACGAGGCAGCCCAGCAAGCATACATCAGCACATGTATCAACACATATCACACCTTATTGACGGCAGGCGCGGGATATCGGGACGATCTACGGAAAGTACATGAGCTGCTGACACAAGAAGCGGATGATTTTTTCCTGTTGGGAAGAAAGCGTCGGTTGATGGCAAGTATGATCGTTCATACGCCAGTGCTGTACCGCCCAATTTATGCCGTATATAGTCGATTTTTCCAGAAAAGAGTTTACGACTAAAAGGAGTTTCCAATGGAAGAACCTCTCATCAGCGTTATCGTCCCTGTTTATAAAGTCGAACCATACCTTGACAAGTGCATATCTTCTATTGCGAACCAGACGTATAAAAATTTGGGAATCATTCTGGTGGACGATGGATCGCCTGATAACTGCCCTGCCATGTGTGATGCTTGGGCGGAAAAAGATAGCCGTATTCGGGTAATACATAAGCCCAACGGTGGCCTGTCGGATGCCAGAAATGCGGGCATGGCTGTCGCAACTGGCGAACTGATGGCTTTCGTCGATAGCGATGATTGGATTGTGCCGGATATGTACGAGTACCTTTATCAGCGCTTGACAGAGGATAACAGCGACATCGCGGCCTGCGGTGTGCAGATGGTATGGGAGGATAAAAAGCTGTGTCGCATGCTGACGCGGACGGGCAGCTGTGTTCTAAATCAAGAGGAAGCCATGCAGGCCATTATCGAAGAATCGTGGCTCAAACAGCCAGTTTGGTACAAGATTTATAAAACAGCGCTGGTCAGAGATATTCTGTTCCCCAAAGGGAAATACCACGAGGACGTTTTCTGGAGTTATCAAGCTGTTGGCAGCGCTCAGAAGGTGTCAGTTTCAGATTACATTGGATATTACTACCTTCAGCACGGCGGCAGCATTATGGGCGAGGGATATTCGCTTAAACGCCTGGATGCTGTCGAGGCAAAGGCGCAGCGCTGTGCATACATACAGGAGCGCTTTTCTGCATTATCGCCGCTGGCCGTTAAGGATCTTTGGTTTACCTGTATCTATCAGGGACAGTTGGCATTGCGGACGCTGGACAAGACTGAGGCCGAGAAGATATTAGCTCACTTTGAGAATGTAATGGAAAGACATCCATTTCAGATGGAAGGATGCAGCGCAAAAGAAAGGCTTTGGCTCAACATGGCAAAGAGAAGTTTGATGGCTGCATGTCGCGTCCGCAATGCGCTGAAGACTGGACTGTAAAGAAATAAAATGGAGCAAAGCATGGAATCAGTGATTAGCATTGTACTGCCAATCTATAATGGCGAAAAATATATGCGTAAAAGCATAGATAGTGTTCTGGCACAGACTTATGCGAATTGGGAACTGTTGATTGTTGATGATGGTTCGACCGATAACACTGCGGTCATTGCGCAGGAGTATGCGGCGAAGGATCACCGCATTCGTTATTATAAAAACCCTGAGAATATGCGTCTTCCGAGGACATTGAACCGGGGATTTTCCTTGGCAAAAGGCGACTTCCTTACCTGGACGTCCGATGACAATTACTATTATCCAACAGCGCTTGAGACAATGCACAACGCTTTGGTACAGCAGGGAAAGGAATTTGCATTTGCCTCGTGCGACGTGATCAATGTCGATGGCGACATCGTGGAATGCATTATGGTTAGTGATGCTGCAAAGAAGTCCATTGTGGGAACCAATCCTGTCGGCGCATGCTTCCTGTATTCCAGAAGAGTATACGAAACTGTGGGAGAATACGATCCGGAAATGACCCTCGTAGAAGACTTTGACTATTGGCAGCGTGTCTGTGCAAAGTATGAGCCGGCTTGTATTCCGCAGAAACTCTATGCATACCGATGGCATGATGGGGCATTGACGAGTACCATGCGGAAAGATACATTTAATAGGACGTTGGAAAAGTGCCTTCTAAAGAACCGTAGTGGGTTTGGAAAAATCGATTGTATTTCGAGCTACTATTACTATTTGGGGTTACATCGCTGTAGAGTTAATTTGGCGGATAGCAGCGATCCGTATAAAGGGAAATATCTGTTCTACTGGGCGCTATATACGCTCATTGTAAGAGTGCCAAATAAGCTGCGAAGAATATGTTCACAGAACACATGATCAGGGCGGTATAGAATGAAAAGAGTAAGTTTCTATTATCATGGCGGAAGTGCTAACCATGGGTGCGAAGCAATCGTTCGAGCTTCCGCAAAATTATTAAATATGCCAGCAACCCTCTGGAGCACAATGCCTGATTCGGATCTTGCTTATGGGTTGAATGATCTCACTGACATCCGCGAGGACAAGAAGCAAGATTTGTCTGGCACGAAATTGCTCCGCTTCAAAGTATATCACAAACTCACAGGAAGCGATTATTTATATACAAAGTTTGCCCATGAAGCATTCTTTTCGGCTATACAGAGAGGTAACGCTTACCTGTCAATTGGCGGAGACAACTACTGCTATGCTGGCAAAGACATTTTGGGACATTATAATCAAATCATCCATGAGAAAGGTGGCAAAACAGTATTCTGGGGATGCTCTTTCGAGCCATCCGAGATGGATACCGCCACCGCAAAGGATATTGCGCGATACGATCTCATAACCGCGCGAGAGAGTATCAGTTATGAAACGCTGAAAGCTGTGAATCCAAACACAATTCTCGTAGCCGATCCTGCATTTGTGTTGGACAGCGTAGAATTGCCGTTGCCTGAAGGCTGGAAAGAAGGCAACACCATCGGTATTAACGCGAGCCCGCTTATCATGCAATGTGCTAAAGACGGTGGCGTTGCCTACGTGGCATACTGCCGTCTGATTGAGCGCATTCTAGATACCACAGATGCAACCATTGCTTTGATCCCTCATGTTGTCATTGAGAATAGCGATGATCGGATTCCGCTTCACAGCTTATATGAAAAGTTCGCATCTACTGGCCGCGTAGTACTCGTAGAAGATCATAATTGCTGTGAACTAAAGGGCTATATCTCCCGTTGCAGAATGTTCATCGGCGCTCGTACTCACGCAACAATCGCGGCCTATTCCACCTGTGTGCCGACATTGGTGCTTGGCTACTCTGTAAAATCGAGAGGGATCGCGCGGGATATTTTCGGCACGGAGGAGCACTACGTTTTGCCGGTGCAGGAGTTGCGGGATCCGGATGAATTGGCAAACGGATTTGACTGGCTGTCCGCAAACGAAATGACAGTACGTGATCATTTGATAAAGACTATGCCGGGATATAAAGTACGAGCATTACTGGCAAGGGATGCAGTTGAGGAGCTGATGTGCAGATGATTAAGGTGCTTCTTGGAATCGTGCTGGCGTTTTGCATTGTCAACTACGGAATTGATTTCCTGTTTTACTTGAAAAATCGTTACTGCCGATTTCATATTGGCAGATGGGATGAGCAGGAATGGCCCGCAGTAATCGAAAGAACCGCACGTCGCTGGGTAAAACACACACCGACAGTAAAAATCACAGATAACTCCCGTTATATGCTTCTTGATTTCATTCAGGGCAAGTACAGAAGTGGATCGATTCAGTCATGGCAAAAGGCTGCCCTGATCCTCGGCTTGCTGGAATGCAATGATGAAAGCTCTCATGTTGCCGCCGAGCAGGCGGTGAATGATCTGATAGACGATGCCGGAATGTGGAAAAAGAAGCCGGTTGCTGTGGACTGCGGAATGCTGTCTTTTGCTGTTTTGAAAGCGGCGAAAGATCCGCAGGCAGTCCGACCGGCAATGGATTATTCAATTGAATTGATCAGGAAGAATGTCAACGACTATGGTATGATCTCATATACAGGGGGGCGAGACAACCCCGAAATGTATGTGGATACTTTGGGATTGACATGTCCGTTTCTGGCATTATATGCACAGGTTTATCACGATAGTCAATGTGAAAAACTCGCGGTAGACCAATTGAGAATGTATCACACGTATGGTCTGTTGGCTGGCACAGCCCTTCTCAATCATGCATTCAATATCAAGAGCAAGTTGCCACTTGGTGTTTATGGTTGGGGGCGCGGTACGGCGTGGTATTTGATTGGATTAGTGGATACATATCACCAGCTACAGACACCCGAGTATCAGGCAGAAGTTTTGCAGTGGATTTCGGAATCCGCACAAGCCTATGTTGAGTATCAGCGTGCCGACGGTGGGTTTGGCTCTATCTTACAGCGTGAAGGGACTTATGATAGTTCTGCTACGGCGGCTATGGCATGGTTTTATGCCGAATGCGCGACACTATTGAAAAATAGCGTATACAGAGACATTTCACATCGCTGCCTTTCAATATTGCTGAAAAGGACACGACTCACAGGCGCAATTGATGACTGCCAAGGTGATACCAAGGGGATTGGAATATTTGCGCAGACTTACGATATCATGCCGTTTGCGCAGGGGATGGCGCTTCGGGCAATATGCGAGGCAAGTAAGAATTAGTTTGAAGAGGAAGCATGAGAAAGAAATCACGCACTGAGTATTCTGTTTTGAATATTATCACGGGACTGGGAGGCTATGCACTGAATACAGTGCTTGGCCTTGTTTGCCGTATGGTATTTACGCGTACACTTTCTGCGGAATATTTAGGCGTAAGCGGGCTGTTTACGAATATTCTCAGCATGCTGAGCCTTGCTGAGCTTGGAATTGGCAGCGCTATCGTGTATGCGCTGTACAAGCCTTTGGCGGTCGATGACAAAGAAAAAGTCGCGTCCCTAGTGAAGTTCTACGGACAGTGCTACCGTGTAATTGGCGTTGTTGTTGCTGTAATTGGCGTGGCATTAATGCCTTTCCTGCATTTGCTTATTGATGAGCCAAATATTCAGGAAAACATCTATCTCCTTTACGGCTTATATTTGTTTAATGCCGCCAGCACATATTTTTTCAGCTATCGCGCTTCCTTACTAATGGCAGCCCAGCAGAACTATATTGTTACGGGCGTTAATTACATTATTACGGTCGCTCAGAGCGTGTTGCAAATTATCTGGCTTTTTGCGACGCACCATTATATAGGGTATCTGATTATCCAGTGTGTTTGCGTTTTTATATACAACATTGTTGTTTCATATATCGCCCGGAAAGAGTATCCGTATATTGCAGAGAAAAATATCAAACCGCTTGATAAAGATGAGAAGGGGGGACTCGTCCGTAACATACGCGCCCTTGTCATTTGGAAGCTGTGCGGGCTGCTTGTAAATAGTACGGACAATATTATCATCACATTTTTCAATGGGCTTGCAACAGTCGGTCTTGCGTCTAATTATACGTTGCTGTCGGGAACCTTGAATTCGCTTCTGAACCAGCTTTTTAACGGAATTACCGCCAGTGTTGGCAATCTGAATGCAGTCGAGTCAAAAGAGAAAAAGGTTGCAATGTTCAATATCATTAACCTTGCAAATTTCTGGCTCTTTGGCTGGGCATCCATCGGAATATTTGTTGTATCAACAGATATCGTGAGGCTACTGTTTGGAAGTTCCTATGTGCTTCCAATTTCAATCCCATTTGTGATCGCGCTGAACTTTTACATGGTCGGCATGCAAAGCGCTGTGTGGACGTACAAAAACACAATGGGCCTGTTTCGTCAGGGACGCTATCTCCTGATCATAACAGCGGCGATCAACTTGGTCTGCTCAATATGGCTTGGAAAGCTGTGGGGCCTGTTCGGAATCCTATTCGCTACAGCCATATCCAGAGCGCTGACAAATGCATGGTACGATCCATATGCAGTATTTAAATATGGCCTTGAAGAGAAGGTGTCCATCTATTTCAAGAAGTATGGACAATACGCCTTGATCCTGCTCCTAGCTGGAGCTATTTGCTACGGCATTTGTGCCCTGATTCACATTTCAGCCTTGGTGGATGTAATACTGGAATTTGTAATCTGCTGTGTGGTTCCCAACTTGGTGTTCTTCCTATGCTTTCACAAGAAAGAAGAATTTCAGTATTTCAGGGATCTTACCTATCGCGTTTTTCGCAGAATTTTTAAAAAGCAAGGTGCATAGGCACGCGAAACCCATAAATAGACATTTGCAGATGACACCACATACGGAGGTGGAATACTCGTGAAAAAAATCATGCTGGTTTTCGGCACTCGACCGGAAGCAATAAAAATGTGTCCGCTGGTCAACGAGCTGAAGACACGGCGGGATGTAGAGACAATCGTTTGTGTTACAGGTCAGCATCGTCAGATGCTGGATCAGGTGCTGGAGGCCTTCCATGTCGTTCCGGACTATGACCTGTCTATTATGAAGGACAAGCAAACACTGTTTGACATTACGACCAATATTCTCAACCGTATCAAATCCGCCTTGGAGGAGGTTCAACCGGATATCGTACTGGTACACGGCGACACCTCTACCACGTTTGTAACGGCATTGGCCTGCTTTTACCTACAGATTCCCGTGGGACATGTGGAAGCTGGATTGCGGACATATAACATCTATTCTCCTTATCCGGAGGAGTTCAACCGGCGGGCGGTCGGTATCATCAGCCAGTACGACTTTGCTCCTACCGAACTCTCAAAGCAGAATCTTCTGTGCGAGGGTAAGAATGCGGACAGCATTTATGTGACCGGCAATACGGCAATCGACGCGCTGAAAACCACAGTGCGTGAAAACTATTCCCATCCCGAACTGACATGGGCATTGGGCAGCCGGTTGATTTTGATTACAGCGCATCGCCGTGAAAACCTTGGTGAGCCCATGCGGCATATGTTCCGGGCAATAAGACGAGTCATGGATGAGCACCCCGATGTGAAAGCAATTTACCCCATTCACATGAACCCCGTGGTTCGCCAAACGGCGGATGAGATTCTTGGCGGGGATGAGCGTATTCATATTATCGAGCCGCTGGACGTGTTGGATTTTCACAACTTTATGGCTCGCAGCTATATGATTCTGACAGACTCCGGAGGTATTCAGGAGGAAGCCCCGTCACTGGGTAAACCGGTTCTTGTCATGCGGGATACCACGGAGCGTCCGGAAGGAATCAAGGCTGGAACACTGAAGCTCGTCGGCACAGATGAAGAAAATATCTATCGCAACTTCAAGCTTCTCTTGGAATCCCCAGAAGAATACGCCCAAATGAGCACCGCTGCGAATCCCTATGGCGATGGCTTTGCCAGCAAAAGAATTGCAGATATTCTGACCAAATAAAACTGCGCGCTCTCAGATATATTAAAATTTGGCAAAGAGGTTAGCCAGATTTTCGGTGAATAAACATGACGAACGGAGAAGTACTCATGACTATGAATCCCGGCTTCAGCTCCCAGAGACATGCATACTTAATATTATGCCATAATAACTTCAAAATTCTGCAAATGCTCCTGTCTGCGATTGATGACGACAGGAATGATATCTACATTCATGTAGATAAAAAGACTGTGGATATCCCCTTCGAAGATATCCGGAGTGCAGTATGTCATAGTCCCTTGACTTTTATCGAACGCACGTTCGTGAACTGGGGTGGGTACTCGCAAATAAATGTAGAGCTCGCACTTCTATCGGAGGCTACAAAAACACTGCATGCCTATTATCACCTGATATCTGGTGTGGATTTCCCATTGAAATCGCAGGCTGATATTCATCAGTTCTTCGATGACAATGCCGGGAAGGAATATATTTCATTCGATCAATGCAAAGAGCGGATGGAAGAGTATAAAGATCGCATCAGGTACTATCATTGGCTTCAGGATAAAATTGGACGGAACAGCGGAAAATTGGTCGCGATTATGTATAGGCTGGAAAATGCCTCTTTGCGGATACAGCGTATGATGAAAGATGACCGATTGAAGTACTGTCCGTATGAAATAAAAAAGGGCGCAAACTGGTTCAGTATTACGCATAATTTGGCGACATACCTTTTGTCTCAAAAGAATATAAGGAAATATTTCGGTAAAAGCCTGTGCACAGATGAACTGGTAGTACAAACGTTAGCCTATGCCTCCCAATATCGTGATAACATTGCAGGGAACAATTTGCGGTTTATTGACTGGCATCGCGGAAGCCCGTACACATTTACTTCAGATGATTATTCGCAGCTCGTGGAGAGCGACCGACTATTTGCAAGAAAGTTTGACGAGAATGTCGACCTGAATATCGTTGAGATGCTATTAGAGCACGTAAAGACAAAGTAGTAAACCTTTATGTTTCAATCAATCTATTCAAAGCCGTTGTCGAGTATTGTCTTAGCTATTGTTATCGCTGTTGTCGCTTGGGGATACCTGCACACGAAAGTTCAGCGACCTTGTTGGACAATGGCAAATCTTGTGTTATCTTTTGTGTCCGTCATAGCCGTTCTCTACGCTACTATCCTAACCCGCACCCCCGGCAGCTACGAACTCGTCCTCGCACCATTTTCCACCTTTACAGATGCGCAACAGCAGCCGGAACTCTACCGCGAGCTCCTGATGAACATCTTTCTTTTCTTTCCATTTGGCTTGACGCTATCCAACGCGTTACCACAAAGCTGGGGGAGATGGCAGAGGATAGGCCTTACGGTGATAACAGGCTTATTGCTCAGCGTGGGCATTGAATATATACAGTATCGCTTTGCATTAGGCGTAGCTGAAACCGATGATGTAATCTGCAACACGCTTGGCACCTTCATAGGCTCAACCTCGCTGCTTATTGCTCACGGCATTGAAAAGTACAATGAAAAGACTATAAAGCATGACTCTAACAAAAGCTGAAACACAATTCCTAAACATATCCAAAGCAGCCATATCAGGCACAGAGATATCGACTGATGCCGTGGATTGGCCCGCAATATTCACGCTGTCCAACCAGCAGAAGCTGCTGCCTATAATATTCGAAGCGGTTAGGCAGACTGATGCTGCCAGGGAGAATCCCGCCCTGTTTGCCGCTGTTAAGCAGCAGGTCATAAGTCATGTATTGAACCAAGTCGTCCGATCGGCTGAATTTGCAGGTTTATACAAAAGACTTCGCGTGGCAGGATTACATCCGGTCTTGGTGAAGGGCGCGCTATGCAGTCGCTTGTATTCGTTGAAAGATCACCGCATCAGCGCGGATGATGATATATATGTGCAGGATAGCGAGTTTTTAGATTGCCATGAACAATTGCTTGCGGAAGGGCTGACCACCAATACCCCGGCAGACGAGTTGCCCACGGCGGATGAGGTTTCTTACCTGAAGGAAGGTAGTCCGCTTTATATTGAGCTGCATCGTCACTTGTTCGACTCATCTGAAGATGCTCATGATGAACTAAATCATTTTTTTGCGGACATTCAGCCTATAGAGATGGCTGGATTCTTGGCCATGCCGCCACACGAGCATTTGCTTTATTTGATATTGCACGCCTATAAGCATTTTGTAAGCTGTGGCATTGGCTTGCGGCAGTTCTGTGACATCGGCCTGTGGGCACAAGCGTATCACGAGCAAATAGACTGGCAGAGGCTGCACGACCAGTGTGCCAGCGTCCACGCGGCAACATTTGCGACAGCAGCATTCAAAATTGCACGCGGCTATCTCGGTATCAAATTTGATTTGCCCGCGCCGTGGGAAGCTTCCATCGATGTGGAACCTCTGCTGCATGATACACTCTGCGGCGGAGTCTACGGCTCAAATGACTATACACGCCTGCATTCATCTACTGTTACGCTGAATGCCGTCAAGGCCAGCCGAGTAGGAAAGAAGAGCAGTGTACTGAGTTCGATCTTTCCTAAAAAGGAATACTTTGAACGAAGGTACCAATACTTGAAAAAGCATCCGTATTTACTGCCGGTCGCATGGATACAGCGCATTGTAAACTACGCGATGGAGAAGCAGACAAGCGTGGATAACAGCGCTGCGGGGTCAATAAAGCTCGCGAAGGAGCGCATTGAGCTGATGAAGTTGTATGATATAATAAAATAAAATGCTTTTAGAAACACGGCGGAGTATCTTCAATGATATCTCCGCCACTTTGTTGTTTTATATATTGTCTTTAATCGCTGATAAAAATTAACTGTCAGCGGCCTCAAATTTATTTGCTTCTTGCTCTAGTGAAGTTGCAAGGTCAGCAATTAACTGTTGCATTGAGATGAAACTTGGACGTAGATCGGAATACTGCGAAATATACCTTGAAGCAGAAATACCTTCCCATTCACTTTCGAGCGTGCTGATGAGACTATCGAGTTTGGAAATAACATTTTCCACCTCGTTGCCTTGTGTTCTGTACTCTGATGCTCTTACACGGAGTTGTTCTGGGGTAACCCTAAGTTGTGCCATTTTCTTTCCTCCTATTTTAGGTGCTTTTTTATTAAATCAGCAAATGCTGACTTCTTCATACAATATAAATCAGTAGTGTTTTGTTAGGTATTCCAGCTGTTTATATCACCACGAAGAAGATCTGGATGGTTCGCCACATACTGATTAATGGTTTCCACCATTCCTTTGTTTTCATCATCATCACAGCCATAGAAAAATACACTGCTGACGTCATCATGGTTAAAATATGCCATCTGATCACCGGTGATTCCTTCTGGATATAAAACCCCACCATAATCGAAAAAGTACTGTTTATCACCATTGGTAACTTGAATAGCCCTAGCTACTACCATGACCTTTTTTATGCCGCCATTTAAATAGACAACACTGCCGAGGGGAATGTAATTGATCTTTTTCATGCTAACTTCTCCTTTATATATTTAATACTTTTTACTTATTCTTTTCCGCGTCCATAGCCGAACGAAGCACCGAGCTGATCGGCCAAACTAGATTGGCGGTAATCAAATTTATCCGTGAGTTCAAAAGCGGTATTCTCGCGGTGAGGAATCTGCCGATTATTAATTGAATCAGTTTCTCCGGTGTGGGGATCGTATCTACCGCTTGTTGGAATTAGTGTATTCCTGCCGTGAGCACCATCGATATGTTCCTCGTAAGTAAGGAATTGAATATTATCGGGCTGATTTGCCACGGATGGATTACTGCTTGCATCCAGCATGTGGTGACCTTCAAAACCGGATACTCTGCCAGTCCTAATTAGCTCCTCCTGTTGGGAAACGGTCCAATCTCGTGTTCCGCGCCCCTGCATAACTAATCTTCGCTCCTGTTCCCACGCCTTATCTACAGCATCATTCCGCTGCACGGAAAAATTTCTCGGATCGCCATATATTTCGTAATTGCGTGCATCATCTCCGCGCTCATCCATCTCAAATAGCTTTTGTGTCATCCGATCATATTCCTCGGAATTCCAATCTTTCCAGCCATTTTTTTTGCCACTTAAATCAGGCGCATCACCATACACGGAGTACTCGTGCGCTTCTCCTGCTATGCGCCGCATTTCCAGCTTCTTTTCGCTCTTGTAAAGAGGATTGTCAGTAGCTGCTGTTGTGATAGCACTGATGCTGTCACTGGCAATTAATTTGATATCCGTAGCTTTTTTCAAGCTTTCAGAAATGATGCTATGCTCATCATAAGCTTCTGAAACTGATTTACCATCAAGTAAAGAAGCAATAAAGCCGCTCGTCTCTTTTGTTGCTGTGGATGTAAAACGTTTAGTAATGCCAAAGGACAATTTAGCAGCTCCTTCAACTCTGAGCGCAGCTTCAAAATGCTGAGCGCCACCAACAACGTTCTCTGCAAAATATTTGACAGTCTTGTTTTGCTTTACAAAATCCTTTGCACTATCTGATACAGCACTACCTGCCAGGTTGCCAACAAACGTGCTGCTCCCATCCAAGAGAGCGTTTGTCACAACACCCTTAACGTCAGAAATCTTTCCAGAGGATGTAAATTGATCATATGAGGTACTTAATGCGCCTTCAAGCGCACTACTGGCGGCTTTGATGCCAGCCTTTACACAATGGCCAGCACCGGCGGGAACGAGACTTTCAACCATTCCTGTTATTCCACCAATGCAAGAACTAATAACAATATTATTATTATCCCAATCATTAGGATTCCACCCATTTTCGGCGTATTCATCTGCAACAGAACTGACCATTGAACCTACCGCCCCGCTGATAGCACCAACAACTATTATGGATGCCGGCGCAACAACAATAGTAGCGGCAGTTATTAATGAAACAACTGCTGTAGCACCAATCTTAATCCATTCGGCACGTTCTTTTCTTTTTGCAAGTTCTGCTTTCTCTTGAGCATAAAAATCTTCAAGATTCTTCACTGCAATATTAATATCCGATTCATTAGCTAGCAGGTTGTTGTGTGCTGTTCTTATGGTATTAATCAATGAAGAAACGCTTGACAGAGAGGCAAAACGTTCTATTGAAAAGTCAGTTTTAAAACTCTCACTTTGATTGCAGAACTCGGTTAGATATGATTCGATATCATTAATCATAGCATCTATATCAGTGAAATCACACGATACATGTTTGTTTTCAAGCGTGTCTATCGCATCACCCAAATCGCTCAAATTTGTCAAGATATTACTTATTTGTGCATCTGCATCATCAAAATCGGGTTTGGGTAGCAAAACAAGATCCGACACGCGTTGGATTGCATTTTCCGCTGAAGTAGCAGTATTTTGAAGCTCGGTTCTTTTTTGCATAATACTTGAATATCGATCTTGGAGCTCAGCTTCATCGATGACAGTATTTAATGCACCGTCAATTCCAGGGTAATCCTTAGATACATAAACTAAGAAATTACCCGAAAAAGTTTTCATCAATACTGAAAACGCAGCATCAACACACTGATATACCGTGCTAAGATATTCTTTCATACGATCAGCTTTGTTGCCTGAAATATTGTTGCCTACTATAATGCGGCCTGCCTTTTCCATGACAGTGAAAATATTGCTATTCCATTGACTGATCATACTATTGGAGGCAGCCATGCACGCTCTCATGGCATTGTAGTCTACCTTCTTACTCATACTGAATTCACCTCGCTAACTGCCTACTTTGTCAGCCGTCTTTAGTGCTTTTGCAAGATTATCAAAGTCGGCTGCATCCTTTTCTACCAGTAGGCCAAATGTGAAAACAATTTTTCCAATTCTGCCTAGGCGACCCCGATATTCTTGAATCGTCGGGAGGGAATTGCTACGGTCGGCCGAAGGAGCTTGGAGGTCTACATCCTTAACTAACATTCCAGAATCCCCGAATGCTTTCACTTCATCAAAGAAAGCATCATTTAACTTGATTTCTGCCATATGCGTACCCTCAATTTAGATCATTTTGAATGTTACATAACAGCTCAGTAATTTGTGCTGCGATTGAGCCAATGATAGGAATCAAACGCTGGTTTTCAGCACGTAATTCTGCTCTTTTTGTATTCACTGCATCCTGAGCTGCATCCAGTTGCTTGTAGTAAGCATTAAGCGTTTCATCCAATAGCTCTCCAGCTTTGGAAAACTCTTTATACCTGTCGCCTTGCCAACTATCGCTTTCATGAAAGACATCTTCTGTCTTTCTCTTAATAGCGTGGAAACTCGATTTAATCGCGCCGAGTTCGTTATAAACTAGTTTCAGACGGTTTATTTTTCCTTCGTTGCTGGCAACCTTCCGCTGATATCTATTTAGCATATCTGAAAGCTCTGAAATATCTGCCAAATCATCTACATCTCCTTCCGTTTATTATATGATGTCCGCTAGAATATCAGTTTTTATATTTAAACTGACATTGCGGCACACGAATACGTGCGACGTCGTTCCCGATAATAAAATACCCATCCCCCTTTTGCAATGCTATAGAATGCTTTTTTGTTTCTGAATAGGGGAGATCCACAATTTTCAGGTTATTTAAATTATCGAAGAAAACCAGTTTGCGACTATCCTTTAACGGTTTCAGAATTCCTGCACCAAATGGGATAGGGGTATTTTCAAGCGCACCAATAATAGTACATACATTCATTGAATGGAACCTTCCGGTGAGCGCTGACAACGCATTGGATGCTTCTTTGCTTGAGGAAACAGCATCTATGGCTTCACTGCTATTTAACATAAGAATCAATAATGGTGATGCATCAAGAACGGATATGTCACCGCCCATCACTTTCATATAGCGTTCCTCGGCTTTCTTATAAATATTGAGTACCGTTTCAATTGCCTCCTCAGGCATAAAATTGTACTCTGCAATGCACGACATACCTGATATTGGCTGCAGGGTACGCTCAATTCCATCAATAATATAGACTTCAGCTTGCAAATCCTTTGCTTTCTCAAAAGACAAAAGCAGATAACGCTGAAAATTATAAACGTCGCTTTTATTGCCGGATATTGCCAACATACCCAAAGCTGCAAGCTTAACGGAAAGTGGTTCGACTGTAGAATAATCGATTCCAAACATAATTCGGCCGTTTTCATATGCCCTAGGATAATTTGTATAGGCATCTGCAGCAGTGAGGTTTTTCGGAACAAACGGAATAGGCAGAGCGTGTTTACCGCTAGCTTTCGCAGTTTGTTCTTTGCAGAAGGTATGTATGGCTTCTGCACGGTCAATCTCTCGTTGTGAGTCAAAGGCCAAAAAACTCTGGCACTCATATACTGTATTTTCAAGTGATACTAAGCAACGCCCGGGTATTTCCTTTGGACGTAGTGCTGTATGCCCCAAAAGGGTATTATAAACAGTGGCATCATTATTATACAGTGCTATACGGTTTGCAAACGTAGGTAAGTATGACATACTACCAACAGGCTGAGCCGCGGTTGCAACAACACTTATGCCGAGGGTAAGACCATCCTTACATAGTGAAAGCAAAGGGTCAGCATCTAATGGAAAATAAGCCTTCGCAGTTGCTAAATCATCTACTATAAGCAGTATCTGTGGTAGATCACGAGCACCACTTTCGCGGTATGCTGAAAATGTGCTAACGCCAAGGGACATGAACTTCTGACGACGTTGTTCAACCTCACAATTTAACATGCGAAATAGATTAGTAATTTTCTCGTTATCGTGAGGGGTCACAACTCCGCCAACATGAGGAAGCATTTCGTAGTTCATCAGGAAGAGCGAAGCAAAGTCCAGAATATAAATATTGACATCCTCAGGACTATACATATTAGCTACATCGCGTAAAATCGTCTGTAGCAGATTAGTTTTGCCCATCAACTGCGATCCGACAATTAAGGTATTACGCGAGAATATGTCCAAGCTGTAATTACCCAAAAACTGTGATGATGGATCATCACGTATTCCAATTGGTAATGACCCAAACGACTGCATCGAACAGTTTATATGATCGTAATTCGGATAAACAACACGCGAGGGCAAAGGAGGACAAAAAATATCGGGGAGTTTTTGAACGCTATGTATCTTACAATAAGAAGCAATAGCATCAATTGCTTCGCCAATTTGTGTGCTTTGACTTCCATCTACTAGATTGAGCTTATCGCCTCCGTATGCTGACTGGAATAGCTGAAAACTGTCATCAGACTTCAAATATCCGCGGCCAGGATTCTTTATGCGGGCAGCTACATCAGAACCTAGCATATCTCGGCTTTCGCCAACATTAGCAACTTTTAGGCATAGTTGCTTAAGAATGTTGGCTCGTATTTTGCTGTCTACTACACCAGACGGACTTTGAGTCGCAAGAATAAGATGAATACCCAGCGATCTGCCTATTTGAGCTGCCGAAAGGAACTGATCCATGACATCGGGCAGTTGCTTTTTCATTTCTGCGAACTCATCTACAACAATAAAAAGGTGCGGCAATGGCTCTGTCACCTTGCCCTGACGGTACTTATTTGTATAATCCCTAATGTCAGAGATTTTGCTTTTATCATAGGCGTGATTTTCATTATACTGCTTAAAAATCCTAAGACGTTTTTGATTTTCAGCACTGATTGAAACTAATGAGCGCCTTAGTTCATTACCATCGAGGCTTGTTATTATACCACGTACATGCGGTAAATTGGACAACTTCCCTGCAATGCTATCTCCTTTAAAGTCGATTATAAGAAAGCCCACTTCTTCAGGAGAGTAACGCAATGCAAGTGAAGTAATTATCGTAAGCAGTACTTCACTCTTACCAGATCCGGTTGTTCCAGCTATTAATGCATGTGCTCCGCCGTTATCACCGGTAGGCGGAGAACTAAAAAAGATTCTTTCTCCGTTTTCAAGAATGCCTATAGGTGCTGATGGCGCATACTTTGATGTAAGCATATCAGAAGTCATCCAAGCCTCGCTGATATTATACTGAGCTATTGTATTTATGCCAAGCATTTGATAAAGGGTATAGCTTTGGGCAAGAGAACTAACGGCAATACCTTCGTCACAATAAAGTGGGCGCATTGCGCTGCTAAATGCTCCACGGAGAGATTTTGATACGTCATCCATACGGAAAGATTGCCGATCTGAAGCATGTGCGGTATTGTATATCTCGCCACCGTTGTCCTCAATAGTGATAATTTCAGTACATTGCTTCGGCAGTTGAGCGATTTTTTGCGCTGACATTATACAGCTGACGCCAAGCCCATGCTCCATAAAAAGGTATTGGTTAATTGGATCTGAGCGCTTAAGCATTCCAGAATCAAAGAAAATAAAAAGGACATGAGGTATAAACAAGGGATCATTGCCATAGCTGCTGCTATCCTGTGTTTCTTGTTTGCGCTGATTAAACTGCTCAGTGAATAAGCGGAAGAGTTTATTTGCTTCTTCTTGTGTGTAAGCGATGTAGCTATCGTCCTGCGATGCACCATGCGTATGCGGTAAATCTGCAAGCCAAGCAAGTTCTTTGCGGTCTTTTTCGTTGCAAAAACATACCAACTTTAATTCTGTATAACAATGATGTGTGGTAAGTTGGAGAATCATATTTTGCAATTGTAGTTTGGTCTGTTCAGGCGTTCCAAGCAAGCCAACCACTCCGCTGTTGCGGATATTGCAGAGGATGGGCATTTCTGTTATTATGCTGTTAGCACGGAAAATTTCTCCGGGCTTTTTCTTCAATTCATCTTCCTCAAGAAGCTGTTCACGCGGGTAATCGAGTGTAACAGAAAAAGGAACTGTTCCCGTGCCAATGCGAACAGATACAAAATCTGCATCATTGGGTTCTCGGCACCAGAGTGCAGCGCTGCGTGATTTAACTATCAAAAGACAGTCCTCGGGAGAGGGATCCGCCATGATCGTGGCCTTCTTCTGGGCTTCTCGCTTATCCTTGATTTCTGCTGTGATATCATCAATCTTTTTTAAATAAGCATTACGACGATCTTTCAAGCCTTGCTTATACAATTTGCTTCCACGGAAGTAGTTAGCGATAGAAACAAAGACGCCGGCAACTGTCATGGGAAGCGAATACAGCAACATCATGGTGTTTTGAAATGCTAACGCCATAGCAATAGCAATGGCGCTGGTCATGCCGGCAGGCAGCAAGGTGGCAAGCCAGTTGATCTCGGGCTTGCTTGCTTTGGGGGGAGGGGAAGGAATTTCGATTTTTCCGCCAGGGAGCCGCTCTTGAATTCGTGGAGAGCGCTTAAACAGCACCTTCGTGGAATTATCAGTTTCATTTTTTTTACAGTAAAAATGGGAACCAACATTAAAAAATAAGAGAGAATCATCGTGAAGCTGGATGCGGATTGTCATAATATATGCAATGTCGCCTTCAAACATATTTGCTTCAAGAATCTTTTTGCCGTTTAGGTATACTCCGTTAGTGCTCCCGAGGTCGTAAACTACGATACTGCCGTTGCTTTTCTTTACGCTAAAGTGGAAGCCTGATACAAACGGAAGATCTATAACGACATCATTTCTTTTGCCGTCAGATAATTCCTTGCCGCTGCGGCCAAAATAGTATTCTCCATCGGAATCTAGATGGAATACCTCGGGTTCGTCAATCTTCTCGGAAAAGAAAAGTGCAATTTTCCGGGCGGAGCTAATAACTACAGGTTCGTTAAATGCGGCAGATACTGTAGTAGTCACGCCATCATTTTCTGTGATGATACAACAATTAGGCTCTGACCAAGATACAGACAAGAACAGCCCGAGATCCGGGATGACTACATCTGCCCGGTCAGTTTCTCCTATACTAATTTGTTCACCCTTGGCGAAAGAATGATAAAACAGTTTGTTGCCAAACAATAGCGACATTGCTATCGACATACGAATTCCCTCGCTTCACTCATTGTTACATATTACCAGCCTGATAACACTGTAGTGGCTGTATTAATTCCGTCCGTTAGCAGAGATAGTGCCGCTGAACTTTGGAACAATAGTATTATAAGATCTATCCGTAATAACTGCAATATTATTTTTTTACTGCAGTATTATGCATTTGGGAGTTATTACCGGAATAAAAATCCGATACATCACATCTGCCTGAACCGTTGCAACCGGCGGTAATAACGCTCCCGTCTGCTTCCAGGCCGACAGTATGCTTTACGCCCGCAGCAATATCAACAATACCGTTCCAGTTCGATACATCACATTGACCATCGGCTGCATAGCCTACGGCAACTGCTGTTCCGTCAGACTTCAGGCCTACGGTATGGAAATTACCGGCGGCTATAGCAATAATATCTTTCCAGGTGCCTACAGCGCATTGACCACTATAATTGCGCCCCACAGCAAGCACTGTACCATCTGCTTTCAAGCCTACAGTATGATCCCCGCCGGCAGCTATAGCCACAATGCCTTTCCAGTTTTTTACATCGCATTGTCCATCCTCGTTCCAGCCTATAGCAACAACCGTCCCGTCCGATTTTAGACCTACGGTATGAAAATCTCCTGCTGAAACGGCTACAATATCCCGCCACTCCGATACTTCGCATTGGTCGTATTCATTCCATCCAACTACAACCACCGTACCATCTGATTTTAGCCCTATGGTATGACACCCTCCTGCTGAAACGGCTACGATGTCACGCCAGCTCGATACATCGCATTGGCCGAAGGTGTTACTTCCAACCGCAATCACAGTGCCGTCAGTTCTGAGGCCTACGGTGTGATCTCTGCCTGCTGATATAGTACTTTGCAGCGTGTTGTAAGCGGGCTCTTTGGTAGTATCGACAATAGGCTTTTTTGAGAATATGGCAATAACTGCAACGATTAAAACGACGGCAGCTGCAGCTACATAAATCCAAGGTCGCTTAATGATGTTAGATAATACATGTGACTGCGCACGTTCATAAGTGCGTTCTGGTATAGGCTGAGATTGCGGCTTCTGAGGTTCATTGGCTACATGATCCCATACGCCAATTGTTCTGCCTTCCGTAAGGGTATCCTCTTCGGTTTGTACGTCTTCGGTAACATTAATGCTACCATTGTCGCTAGACGCAATTCTATTTGCTGCTGACCATACACCAATAGTTCCCTCGGTCGATGATTCATCATTAATAGCCGCATTTGCCGCAACTTCATCATTGATCTCGGTAATCGGCTGAGAATGCTCTTTAACAATAGAAGAAACACTGCTATAAATTGTTTTTGCAGAGGTGCTCAGCATGTTTAAATCGTGGAGCATCTCACTTGCACTTTGATACCTGTCCTTGGGATCAAAAGCACATGCACGGAGAACGATTTGCTTTAGTTTTTCGCTGCCATGAGCCGGAGCTGGTATTGGCATTCCGCCAAATCGTTTTGCACGCGCATCTTCTTCTTGCGATGCAACGGCGGGCGTAGGAGGGAGGGGCATAAATGGCAGGCGACGTTCATTAAGTATCCAGTATAGGACAAGACCCAAAGAATAGATATCAGCAGTATGGTTGTACGGCTGGTTATTATATACTTCCGGCGCCATGTATTTATATGTGCCTATCTTCGTACCGCCGCTGGTCTTCTCTATAGTTTTGGCGATGCCGAAATCACCCAGCTTGTAATCTCCGTTCTTGGATATAAAGATATTCTGGGGCTTAATATCACGATGGACAATTCCATATTTTTTACAAAGAATCAGCGCATTGCATATATCCTTTGCTATTTGGATGGCCTGCTCGTCATCTGGCTGTTTGCCTAATGCTTTGGTGAGCGGGGTTAGCAACTCCATTTTTATAAAAATATCCCATCCGATGTTATCGTCATGCGGAACTATACGAAAATCATCGCAGCTAACCACATTTGCTGAACCGGTCATTTCTCGCATAATGGAATACTCGTTGACTATACTCTCCATATGCGATTTAAAGGTTGCTGTCACGCTTGCCTCATCGTAGCCGCTATCGTAGAGTTCCTCGATATCATTATCGTTCTGAGGAATCGTAATAGCTTTCAGCGCAGCTTTTTCCTTATGCCCAAATACATCTCTTTCTATCTCGTATACGGTAGCGAAACTTCCACGGCCGATTAATCGTACTGTTTCCCAACCGGGCCATTGAACGTTAGTATTAATACTTCCCATCTTTTTCTCCTGCTTTTACTTCAAATGATTCTGCACACAATAACTGTTATATTGTCCTTACCGCCCTTTTCAAGAGCAGTATTAACCAAACGCTGAACGCAGTCTTCGGGGGTGATTGTACTGCGCAAAATATCATCAATCTCAAAGTTGGTTAGCATATCTGTAAGACCATCACTGCAAATAAGATACTGATCGCCCTGTTGGAGATCGCCTTTAGCAATATATGGTTCAATCAATAAATCATCTGGATTAATTCCTAGATGCTGTGTAAGAGGGGACTTTTTATTAGTTGGGTTTTTATGCCTTTCAACATGATCAACAGACAACTGCAAAAGCTCTCCACTTCGCAAACGATACGCCCTGCTGTCGCCTATATTACAAACATATACGTGGTTATGAGAGAAATAAAGCGCCACCATTGTAGAACCCATGCGTTCTGTACACATTTCTTTCTGCTTGGCGACTACGGCATCATTGATTTTTGCACATGCTGCACTCAGAAAATTCCGTTCAGAAATAAAGTAGTCTTTTAGCCTTCGCGTCATATGTTGCATACATTCGGCTGCAGCGGAAGAGGCATATTCTCCGAAGTTCTCTCCGCCCATACCATCAAAAACAGCAACGCAAAGTTCGCGCCTTAATGGTTTTGCCATAGAAACAGGATGCTTCAAACCAGTGTTATTTACTTCTAAGCAACGATTATCAAAGAAAAAATTATCTTCATTGTTTTTACGAACTTTACCTGTATTGCACAAGCATGCGGCATCGAGCATGTATGACATAAGCATTTCTCCCCTTATTGCGAATAAAAAGCACATAAATAGTTGACACAGTGCTTAATGTGTACGCACATCTATTATATATTATGGAAGCTAAGATTTCAATAAAAACAGATGATTAGTGCAATGAATTGTTATTTTATCACGGCATTCAATGCGGCCGAGTACACCAAACGTGCTGCGGCCTTAGGACACATCTTAGTTGTGCTTTGGAAAACATGCAAGAAGAACACGCCGCCTTTTACTTTTGCCTTATATATTAATTTATTCCCATTCATCAATACACTCCACGTTACCAGTCACATCTTTAACCCACTTATATAGCAGCTTACGCATACGACTACTTGGCAGATACAGCCATATCTCCTGTCCGCAGCGCAGCCTGCTGCGCCATAGCCATTGAACCATAGTTGAGGTGGCAAGAGCATCATTATTAAACTGAATACCGTAAGACTTAAAGTAAGATACTATCTTGGGATTTGGGAAGATATTTATGAGGTAGGCCAGAGCGTAACAGTGACGGTAGGCATTGACGGCGCGAGCATTGTGCGGCACAAAGGATTGTGGGCTTTGGAAGCTTTTCCTCCGCAGGGCATCTTTAAAAGTTGACGGGGCCGACCAGAAACGGTAGTTGGCGGGCGCATCACATTTGTGCCTGAAGAAGTTGACGGTGTTATTTGCTAACTTCCTTATAAGCTTAGGATCGGACTTACTGAACCAGCTATGCGATAAGGCAAGTCTGTCATCGCCGATTGCATTCAACTTATATCCGCTATATAAATGAATGGTGGGCAGCGTTATCCGCGGAGCAACCATTTCATCAGTAAACTCATAATTTAACCCATCGACGTGCCGCACACCTATGTAGTCAATGTCTATATCGTTAAGCTGACAATAACAGTACAGATACTGCCCCTCGAACATATACGTTAGAATAGTCACCGACTCAAAAGCCTCGAATACATCAATAGGCATCATCCACAAGAGGAGCTTGTCTTGGCTGTATGTCACATAGCCTCGCTCTATTTGCTGTCGCAACTCTTGCCATTGGCCATTATAACGTTTGTCTTTCCAAGTAACCTGCGTAGTTTCAGGATCAATCTCAATAAAATCCGAAGCTAACAGTGACTTCACATCATTCTTATTGATATCAAGCAATTTCACCGTATCTACAACCTCGTCCAATATGAGGTGATAATGCCCTTGCCTGATTAACTCTCGAGTCTCTTTTGAATAATAATAGAACAGGGCGTGCGTACTTGCTATGTTGATGCCGGATTTCAGCAGACTGTGCAGCGACTCCAGCTTACTGCCCTCAGCTGTCTGCGGTTGCTGGAACCCGCGCTTCTCACATGCCGCGCACACACGTTCACATTCGTTCAGGTAGGGAGTGATAAACATATAGCGCCTGTCAACGCATCTGTCCATCTCGACAATGGCGGCCTGAGTCTTGCCGCTCCCCATAATTGCATCACACACTTTTACTTTCATTAAATCCTCCTTTGTACATCAATTTGGTATACAAAAATATTTTTGTCACCACTCTGGTGACAGAATTTTTAAAATAGGCTTAATTTCAGGGCTTTTTTGACTCTTCTCCTAATATATCAGGACAACTGCAGGTATGGTTGCTCCGCAAACCACGAGGGCATAACGCTATTCGGTTGCGCCTAATTGGGAATTATGTGTTGGCTATAATACCATAAGCACCACTTATCTGTCAACATGTATTTGTACGAGGAAGCTTGCTTCCGAGTTAAGCCTCGCGGCGTTTGAGCGCAACATAAGAGGTTAAAGACAGGCCAATTCGGTTTGACCGACAGACAAGTAGGATAGGATGATTATAACACAATAAATGTGAATGTGAATGTATCTGGAAAAACGTAATAGGCCTATTGCTTGCGCTACAGACCCCATAAAGTACATCGGTGCTCTCGGCAAGACCATTCGATATAACCATGGATTATAGGTAAAAATTATAGATGATTAGGGGCTTTTTGTTGTAGGGTGGGAATGGTGCTGGGATGGATATTGGGATGTGTGAATTTTATAAACAGATGGTGGGAGAATTGGCTGGTGAGGTGTGGGTGGATGTACTACACCGGAAAATGCCCGGTATATGGGATAAAACGGTTGAAAATACCCCCTATATATCTGTAAAAAAATCCGCCATTTTCTACGATGGGCGGATATTAGGGGAATTAGGGCTATTAAGACAGGATTAAACTAATAACCATTAGTTAAAATTATCGTTAAACGATAATTCTCCACACACTTCATCCACACTTTATCCACACACTTATCCACATTATCCACATAATATTATCGTTTTACAATAATTCCATTAGTCATATCTTAATAAACGACCGCGTTCTATTAGTTGTTCCTTAAAAAGCGGTCATTTTTCACATTGTTATAATCCGCGCTTATGGCTATGGCGGGAATGACTGGTTTGCCATAACTACGCGATATTGGACAAACTGGTTAACCAGCGTTATACTATGCTCACAAGGTTGAGGGACGGCAAACAGCCCGAACCTACAGCCCCAACACAGTAAAGGCAGGTGATACAAAAAGGGCGCACAGCGCGGCGGCAACCGTGCTACACGCCCAACATAAACGCCAATGTTCCCTAATGTATATAGGTAGCACAGCCTAACGGCGTGCATTGAATAGTTTAGCGACATTCCCTATATACCACACTTGAACGCGAACCTTTACAAGCGTTTACGCCTACTATTCTACCATATCAACACATGGAATACAAGCGTACACATATAGTCTATTGGTTATGGTGATATGCCGGAAAAGCCGCGTTGACATGTCCGCGGAAGTAAGCACAGCTTGCCCGGCGATACTGGGCTGAAAGCCTTGTCATGAGGTGAACGCAACGCAAGGAAGTACATAACGGAGATATAGACACGCTCACGGGCGCAGCATAGCGGCAACAATAGCGGCCATTATGCTATGCCCATAGGCAGAACAATAATACATACAAGAGAGGTATATAATAATGACTAACTTTGAGTACACCATGCACAACGGTAACACCATGCACCTAACCGCAACCGACTTTGCAAGACTGCGGGGAGCAATAGGCAACGCAAGCGCAAGCAAAAACGCATTGAAAGTTGACGCATTTTCTAACGCTGAGGCATTCGCATATTATAAGAACGTTGTCTATAAAGTGCAGTGCGCCGTGGCTCATCGTGTAAAGGCAGCACGCGAAAGCAGCGTAAACATTGAGCAGGCAGAAACGGCGTTTTATATGGCGTTTCAATCCTATCTGGATATGTTCTGTGCCGACTATAAAGCGGCTAACTTTGATATAATGGCCTTTGCAAGTGTAAGCGGCACGTATAGGAATGTAGGCACGAAAGATGAGCCGCGTTATGCGTGGTTGCCGATGAGTGAAAACACTTTCCGCAAACAGTTTGAGCGCACAATATGCGATATGTTTAACAAGTCGCAGATTAAGACAGTAGAGGAAATACGGGAAGAACGCAAGGCAAGGCAGGCAGCAAAGCGTGCGGCCAAAAAGGAAAACGCAAAGGCCGCGTAAAAACTTCGGGCTTGCCTATGCCTTTAGGGTTGCTATATAATATCCCCAACGAAAACGTAAAGGGGATATTTATATATGGAGAAAAAGTGGCCTGATGTTGGAAAATACAAATGGCAACGAATGGCTTCATTAACCGTCAAAGAAGGCGCGGCCTTGGAGGAACTTTATACTCAATTCGGCTGTGCAAACGTAAGTCAATTCTGTAAGAAAATTGTCCATGGGGAAATTGAAATTGCAGGGGCAAACGTAAACGTAGTAAAACCCGAACCCATATGCACCAAAGAGGAATTGAAAGAGTTGCAAGCTATTAAACGCAAGTACGAAAGCATTTGCCGGATCATAAACACCTAATCCAACCTAAACCCTAAAGGCCGTGCCGCGTGCGTGGCCTTTTTTGTTTACCCAAAAATCTGTCACCAATTTGGTGACAAAATTCTTGAAAAGTGCCGAATGCTGGGCATTTTTCAGCCATTTCCCTAATATAACAGGACTGCAAATGTACGGTTGCTACGCAAGCCGCGCAGGGTTCGGCAAAGGAGGAATAACAACAATGTCTAAATGGGAAATCATGCAGCGCGTGGCAGATACGCGCAAGGAAATCGAAACGTTTGCGCAAGACTGGGCGGACGTGCCGGGCGGAACACGTAACCCGCTTGCCGTGGCCGACTGGGAAAGACTGTGGCGGCAACTGGATGATCTGTTCGCGGCATTGCGGGGCTGTGCCGTGGCGTAGGAGGAAAACCATGCAGAAAATCATGACCAATAAGATTAAATGCAAGAAGTGCGGGGACATTATCGAAAGTGAATACACCCACGACTTCAAGATGTGTAAGTGCGGCGCGGTTAGCGTGGACGGAGGACATGCGTATCTGCGGCGGCAGGGAAACCCCGATGACTGGGAGGAACTGAGTGAAACCACGGAAGAACCCGACTTAACGCTGGAGGAATTTCAGGCCAAACTGAAACGCCAGCAAAGCGTTGATAAAGCCTTGGCCATTCTGCTAACGGCAACGGACGGCGTAAATAAACCATTTCAAGATGCGCTGGACGAATATGTGGCAGGGGAAATCACATTGGACGAGTTAGAGGCTCGTGTAGACAACTTAGAATTCTTGGACGCTTAATGGCGTCTTTTTTTATAAGGAGAGATATATGAAACGCTATAAACTCCGCCCGTACAGCGGGGCGTGGTACGCGGTGCAAACGGCAGGAATCGTCTTTTTAATCGTCACATGGTATATAATATTCGTGCTCATCTCAGCTATGTAACAACAGAAAGGGAAAGTGAATATGAAAGAGTATATTTGTGCGAACTGCGGTGCGGTAATCGAAGACGAAGAAGCAATGATAACGGCGCAGGATGGCGAAACGTTTTGCAATGAGGAATGCGCTAAGGCGCAGGGCTATATACAATGCGAGGATTGCGGAGACTGGACAGACGACTGGATAATGACAACCGATGTCCGCTGCTTTTGTAGTAAGGAATGCGCCGAAGAAATGGGTTATTACAAGTGTACGGACTGCGGTGACTGGGAACCTAACTGCGTAGAAGTGCCGAACAAGGGCATGGTGTGCGAATACTGCCGCGAGCATGGCCCCTATCATCAATGCGAGGATTGCGGGGACTGGTGCCGTAATTGGGATATGCGCAACGATGATAATGATGTATGGGTGTGTGACTGGTGCTATGATGAAGGCTGGAATACCTGCGACAACTGCGAATGCTTGGTACGTGCTGATGATGTTCACACAATCGACGGTTACAATTACTGCGAAGCCTGCGCGGAGGAAACGGAATCCGCAACTATTCACGACTATTCGTACAAGCCAGACCCCGACTTCCACCACACGCAAGAGGATTTCACCCACGGCACACCGCTGTATATGGGCGTGGAGTTGGAAGTGGACAAAGGCAAAGACCCGGGAAAATTAGCCGAGGAATTGCAGGACAATGTGCCGGAAATCTACTGCAAGCATGACGGCAGCCTCGAGGATGGCGTGGAAATTGTGTCCCATCCCTGCACACTTGCCTACCACATGAACGAACTTAACTGGGAATGGATACGGAAGAAATGCTGTGAGTACGGGTTCACATCACACGACGCCGGAACGTGCGGCCTGCATGTGCACGTCAACAGAGATTTCTTCGGCAATACTCAAACTGAAATCGACTTGAACATCGCCAAGGCTGTGCTGCTGGTCAATCGGTTCTGGGAATCACACATGATACCGTTCAGCCGCCGCACGGAAGAACAGCTAAACCATTGGGCAAGCAAGAACGAAATCACGCTGGAGGATGATGACAACGATGCCACACTTGCCAGCAAAGCGCGTGACCTACGCAACAAAGGCCGATATTACGCCGTTAACCTAAGGAACGCCAACACGATAGAGTTCAGACTGTTCCGAGGAACGCTAAAAGCAAGCACATTCAACGCAACACTTCAATTCGTAGATACCCTTTGCCGATTCGCTAAGGAACTAAACATCAACGACATAAATAAAACCACATGGGAAGATATATTCCGCGACGTGGATTACCCAGACCTTATTGACTATTTGACCAAGAGAACAACATTCCATAGACAACAGGAGGCAGCATAATCATGTGCATCATAGTAGTAAAGAAGGCCGGCATAGCAGCACCCAGTGATGAAATGTTCGAGAATATGTGGAACCATAATCCGGACGGCGCAGGCTTCATGTACACGGCCAACGGCGGCGTGTGCATCGAGAAAGGATTCATGGAATATAAAGACTTCTATAAGGCATATAAGCGCGTAGAGGGCAAAATAGACACTGTGCAGACGCCTATGGTATTCCACTTCCGCATAACCACACACGGCGGCACATCACCCGAGAACACGCATCCGTTCCCTGTGACGGACAATCTGAGTATGCTGCGGAAACTCATGTGCAAAACCAGTCTGGGTGTGGCGCACAACGGCATACTGGGCGTGCAGCCGAGGAGCGGCATAAGCGACACGATGGAATACATACTGACCCAGCTCAGCACCATGAAATGTATCAACAAACACTTCCCGCAGGACAAGTATTTCCGCAAGCTGATAGAAAACGAAATAGGCGGCTCACGGCTTGCATTCCTCGACATGGAAGGTAACATCAGCACCGTGGGGGACTTCGTGACGGACGAGCAAACCGGATTGATGTTCAGCAATACGTCCTACAAGACACCGAAATACTGGACTCCGACCAAGAGCGTGTGCGACATTTTTGACCTTGGCGGCACAGTAACCCTTGACGGCAACAAATACAGCGACTACGGCGAGTTTTACGTGGATAAAAAGGGAAATGTGTATGGCTACAACTGGGAGGATGACATGCTCTATCCCAGCGAACGGGCAGAGTTGGAGAGCGGAGTCAGGTACGATTCAAAGCTGGCCGAGCTGATGCCGTATTGCATGGATATCAGCTTTGAGGAACTGCTGGATTACGAGGATGAATACGATCGCTGCTATTGGTGTGGCGAGATGAAGCGCAAGGATAAGCTGGAACACACGGAAATAGGTATGCTGTGCGAGGATTGCATGGCAGAGCTGGAAAGGTAACAATGACCAAGGAATTTGAAACACGAATAAAAAAAGAGAGGATAATTGATACCAAGATTTATCGTTATGTTTATGAATGCGACTTCGATAAGGCTGTAATTAAGAGGCTGCCCATAAGGGAACTCGATACCACAGCGGCACTAACAGATTGGGAAATCGTTAAGATATACAGGTGAGGTGATATAATATGGCTAACAAACAATTCTATGCGGATGAGATATACCGCAACGAAAACGGCGAGTTTTATACCGGCTTGGTGCTGGAACACAACGAGTGGCTCAAAGATAGATATAAATTTGAAAAGGTGGCAGATCCGTACACGACTTGTAGGGGCAAGACTGTGCGTTGTGAGTACAGCCAGATATTCTATCCAGACAGCAATATGTTGCTTTGCAACGAGATTGCGAGTGTGGATGGAAACCTGTATGACAACATTGAGAACGGCGAGCTGTGCCGCTACTACGATGCCGACGGCAACGAGGTGGACGCGGATGACGATTGGGAGAATGAGGAACCAATAGAAATCTACCAGTATTATCTGATTGACCGCGCCACGGCAGAACGGCTGAAGGAACACACGGACGAAATCATCTTCTACTGCGAGATGCTTGATCTGTGCGTGCTGGGTGTGACGCATTGGGGCACCGGCTGGGATTATGTCGAGACGGACTTTGTGTATTGAAGGAGGAAACCAATGGCATACAAAAGGAAAACACGAGACGTATGGCGCTTCTACGTCAATTATGGTTACGGCTGGGAGCACGAGTTTGATGAAGACAGCCTCAGCGAAATCAAGAAGCGCAAGAAGGAATATCGAGAGAATTGCCCGCAGTATCCGATAAAGGTGGTTAAGGGCAGAGAAAGGATAGACACATGAGTTCAACCCGTAAAGTGTACGCACGCCAAGTGCCGTGGGAGTGGCAGGAAAGCCCGTGGGATGACGAACAGCTCAAGACAGACAAGGCCGCACTGTACGGCAACAGGTCATACGGAAGATACGTTTTTGATGAATTCGAGCAGGTGGTAAAAGCGCTTGAGGAAATGGATTGGGAAGATGTTGGCGCTGCCTGCCCATACAGCACCGAACAGGAAATGCTTTTGGATTATGTGCCACCTGTAGGTAGAGACTCCTACACTGATGAGGAGATCGAGACGTGGAAATTCGCATCTCAGATGTACAACCCAAACTATGGCCGCAATGCACAGTGGGGAATCTGTATGGGCCTGACACTGATGCTGGGCAAGGAATACGATTATAAAACCCTGCGCGGCTCTTGCCAAAGCGATTGGATTTACTTCATCTATCCGACCGACCTGTACGATGACGAAGCGGTTCGCCGCCTCGAAACGGAGTTCTTCAACACCGGTGAGGAATGGATAGTGCATGACGAGGATACTGTACCGGAGTGCGCTGAGGATGTGCAGGGATATAGCTTCTACGTTTATGACAATACACGCAAGGAAATAGCGGAAGCTGAGGGTGTTGACCCAGAGGACGTGGTGCTGTGGGAATACGATGGGATGCGGCAGGTGCCGAAATATAAGGAGGCTTAAATGGCATATACAATATACCCCTACGGTCTGAACAATAGGTACACAACTAAAAGCGTAAACGGCAATATATCAAGTATCATGTCACGGATGGTGCAGATTGCAGGGCGATTATGCGAGAACTATGCAAGTAATGTTTACTATGCATTGTGTAACTATGATAATGCTGTGCGTGAGAACGATGAGTATGACAAACTGATAACGTTTCACGAGAGCGGCGTAATTGAATGCGAAATAGAAAATGGTACCGTAGACAGTAGACCCCGAGGCATTCAGTATTGGAGACTGACTTGGAACCCTCAAAAGAAGGAGGGCGCGTTTATAAGAGTTAGTTTGATGAGGAACGATAAATGGGAGGATTAAGCGCCAATGGACAGATATGACAATAACACTACACGGTTTATAAAGGCGGCGGTCACTTATTGTAGAGAAAACGATTGGAGCAATACCGACATTGTAGAAGCATTGTGTGGCACGTTTGGAGTACAGTGCAATCAGATTGCGGACGCAGGTTATCAAAACATAGCGCAGCAGTATATGAATGAGATAAATCAAGGCGTAGACAGATATATTCTCGAGCACGCCAAGAAGCTCATCACTGATTTTTGTCTAAAAGAATATAACTGCGAGGGTGATTTCAGTGATTTGGCACACATCAGTATTGCTTACACCTACACTTCTGACGAAGAAATCCCTATTCAGATTGTTGTTGACCTCGTGCATTACGAAATGAAATGCTATTTAAGTGGCGAACTGTTTCGGACGCGGACATACGATTCGCTTGGCGATTTGGCGGCTGCCGAATTGGAATACTTGAATTTTGATGAATTGGTGTCGTTGACACACTGGGAGGAGGATTAAATTATGGGTTATTATAGTGAAGTTTCATTAACACTTAAAAAAGCGGACGCTTTGGAATTGATAAGGAAAGCACAAGGAGAAGAAAGCGATGCACAATCATTGATAGCGGCAGCGGATAGTATTATCGACCAAGATCAATACGTTACCTTTTATTGGAATTGGGTAAAGTGGTATGACACATTTTCTTCGGTGCAGTTCATCACTGGCTTTTATCATAGTGTAGACGAGTATAGTTTTAAGCGTGTTGGTGAAGATTACGGGGACATCGAAATTGATTGGAATGGCGACTACAGTGATATAAATGAGTTGTCAGACGTGTGTCAGTGTATTGAAATCGCCCCATGCGGCAAACCGTTATACGTGCCTGACATTAAGGAGAAGTCGTAAATAACAGCGTATGATACGCGAGCTTTGGCCGGGCGAATACTGAATCAGAAAGGAACAGAACTATGTTTGAAAATTATCTTTGCATCAATGGTAAGAAAGTGGAATTGACTAATGAGCAGATGCGGCAACTTGGCATAACGCCTGTTGAAAGTGAAATAGCAAAGATGTCCCGTATTTCTAAGGCAGGAGAAGCGGCAGATTACTATAATGTACACGACACCATTGTAGTAGATGGTATTACGTTTGAGATTGTGGGTGTTGGGCATGATATAGACGCTCTAACTGGACGTTATAACACTATCACGCTGAGGCAGGTAGACCACTTAAAAAAGAGTCGCATGAACCCCAGTTCTTGTCCTGATGGATTTGCCGCCTCTGAACTGGATAAATCTCTTATAGAATCGCCCCAAAGTTGGATTCCTGAATCAATATTACCTTATGTGCGTAAAGTGTCGAAAGAATATGTAATGCATAATGGTAGTATTAAAGTTATGTATCGCAAACTATGGGTGTTTTCTGAAAGCGAAATGTTTGGCAGTGCCATTTATTCGCCTGCTGAAGATGGTGAGCGGTATGAGGCATTCGCAACGAGCAAGGATAGAATCGTAAATGACGAGGACGGCTCCGCTTGTTCGGCTTGGCTGCGTTCCGCGTATGTCAGCTCCTCTGGCGGCTTTTGTGCAATCTACGCATCTGGGAGCGCGAGCAGTGACGCTGCCGCTGACTCGATTGGCGTGGCACTTGGCTTCTGTATTTGATATTAAATCTCGTTTTTTGAGCGATTTCGTATTTTACATGACCAAATTATCTACAAAACAATAAAAACACCGCAGAAGGGCTATTTGGGGCTCTGGTGGCATCTGAGGAGGTATAACTATGTATTTTGAATTCTATCCCAAACGACTGATAGCATGGATTATCGTTATCGTGATATTGACGTTCTTATCGAACTGAGGAGGAAGAAAGCAATGTTTCACTTAATGGCATACAACAAAGACCAAGACAGATATGATGAATGGCAATCCGGGACGCTTCAGGAGGTACAGGCAGAGGCACTGTTTTGCCGGGACTTGCTGCGAAGCGATGACTTGAGAGATGCCAGTGGTGAACCATATGATTGGATGGAAATATGGGGTGATGATGGCACAAGAGACATCATCACCACAGAGCATATATATACGACATGTTTGAAGAAATAGAGGAGGAAGAATAATGGGGTATCGTAGTGATGTGGCGCTAACATTGCGCAAGGAGGATGCTCTGGAACTAATAAAGCAGGCAAAAGAAAGTAATGCGGTGCGGCCATTTATGTGTATAGCGCACGTTGTAGACCAAGATGAATATGTCACCTTTTATTGGGAGTGGGTTAAGTGGTACGACGATTACGAAGAGATACAGTTCATTACCGCCTTTTATCGCAATCTGGCTGAATATAGCTTCAAACGAATAGGTGAGGACACCAGTGATATTGATGAGGACTGGGACGGGGATGATGACAACATAGCTTATAAAGCTCAGATATCGCGGTGCTTCAGTATAGAACCGGGCAAATTGCTGAATATAGTTGAAATAGTGGAGGATACCCAATGAATATAGAGTGTAAAGGCTGGATTGAAACTGATGATGGCCAGTGGATGCGCTGCAATGACCGGGATAAAATAGAATATGAAATGATTCAAGCTCTTTCCACCAACAATCCATCTAAATACTATATATACCACAAGGCGGTAGTGCTCCGCCGTGTCTGTTATAGTGACATAGAGTTCGCTGTTAACATATATGGCTACACAATGAGCGAGTTAAGGGCTGCGTCTAATTATCGCACCATGGCACAGTGCTATTTGATGTGTTATATACTTAATGGCAGTAACTTGATAGGCGAAGCCGATTCCTACGACGAGGCGGCTAAAATTGCCGAGAAATGGAGGGAGGAACACTAAATGACCGATAACGAATACATATCCGCCTTAAAGCTGCTCATAGATTCCGCCATAAGCGTAGGCAGGGACTGGCTCTGGAATGACAGCGACATCATGGATACGCTGACGGATGAGAACGGATTCGGGCTGACATACGACGACTTTGTTATGGCGGGGTTCAAGGAGATAGCAGATGAATATTTTCATTGATACAGAGGCAATGCGGTTTGTGACCGAAAAGGAACTGCGGCAGGAGTTTGAGCAGCTCAAGCGGGAACAGCCAGAAGAATATGCGTACACCTTTGAGCAGTACATACAGAACTGCACAAGCAAGAACGGCACATTGGAGGAGACAAGATGAAACTGTACATCAGCTCTGCCACGGGCAGTATATATGACGAAAACACCCTGCGCGAAAGTTTCTTTATGATGCGTAATGCCGCGCCGAGGGAATACGATTACGGTTCCAGTGAGTACATTCGCAGAATGGTGGAGGACAAGCAGGAGTTGTACGAATTAACGCCTGAACAGATGATGAGCATAATGGTGTCGCTGCTGGCGGCAAACAAGCGAGAACAAGCAAAAGAATTAGCGGTAGCATGGAGGGCATAAATGAAATATCATATGGACACTTATTCGCTCATAAGCGTGGCAAATTATCTTGGTTTCCTTGAAGGTACTGGCCGCATGGAGATAGATGAGGAAGACCAACTGTACGGCATAATGGAGCAAATAGACGAGGATGTCATTAAAGCATGTGAATCTACTTTGGATTCGGGATTCGACTTTTGGACTGAGGTAGACCACTCATTAAGACGGCAAGGGGTGTTAAAGAATGCCGAGTAACTTACTACAATTCAAGCCGCGAGTGATGGAAACGCCGTACATACTCATCTGCACTAAGTGCGGAGAGGAAAACGAAGGCACGGCGAATTTCTGCTCACATTGCGGCAAAGCGTTAAGGCCGCAGTTGCGCAGCACCAAGCAACAGTACGCGCCGCTGATTAAGCACACAAAGGTTCCGCTCAAAACAATGGCTGAAATAACTGCTATGGAACACGCTTTGCAGGACACCAAGCGCAGGCGTCTCGCGTACAGGAATCTGGTTCTGTTCCGGCTTGGGTGTAACGTTGGCTTGCGCGGCGGGGATTTGGTGCAGCTCAAGGCCGGGCAGTTCATTGGCAAGGACAGCAGCCCCAAGGATACGGTGTACGTCATCGAGCAGAAAACAGACAAGGGCAGGGAACTGAAGATAAGCGACGAGGTGGCGGCGATGGTCGCCCAGTACACGGATGATATGCATCTGGCAAGCGAGGATTTCCTGTTTGGTTCGCAGAAGGGCGGATGCCTGACCCGCAAAACGCTCAACGACGACATTATTGTTCCGGCAGCGGTGCGGCTGGGGTGGAATCCGCTGCTGTATGGCAGTCACACTATGCGCAAGACATACGCCTACCGCTTCTACACGCAGGCACAGCATCTAAGTCAAGAACGTGGGTATAGGGCGCTGTCGATGCTCTGTAAGGAATTGGGGCATAGCAACGAGGCCATAACGCTTTGCTACATAGGTATCGAGGCAGAGGAAATCAAAGAGATATGCAACCTGTCGGCAAAGGACTATGATTGGGCTTTTGCACAAGCCATCAGAGATGAATTAGGGGAGGAGTAGTTTGATGACGAACAAAGAAAAGGCGATTGGCTACATGAAGGATTTAGGGATATTTGATGATGCTATCAAAGCGTTTGAGACAGACGATATTGTGTTTTTCTCTATCAACGGGTTTATATATAGTCTAACCCCACAGATGCGGCAGACCATTTCTGAAATTGAAAATAAACTGCATAGCGATGCGGTTATTTGGCACGTCATACACGGCAAATATAAAATGTGCGATGGCAGCGAGTTGAACATGGATACGTATCTACTGGCGACATCTGAGTGTGCCGACGCGCTGGATAAGTGCGAGAACGAAGGCTATTATGCGTTCGCTTTTGTGAACAACATAGATGCGCCGCAGGATTCGGAATTTGGTGATGTAGTTATAGCGGAAAGGTTTGGCGGTCTATACCGTGTATATTAACTGAGGAGGAACGCTATGCGCTGTGGGACGCGAGTGGTATCAACAGATTGTGGAGTACGTGTTGGAACTGTTGTTGGGCACGTATGAGGCAGTGGAGAGCTTATGGTGCAGTGGGATGGAATGAAAGGCACAGCATCGGTAGGCAAGCAAACAAACTTGCAGATAGTAGGGTTCGACCCATCTAAGGGAGATAGGCGCGGTGTGTGGCGCAAGAAAACAATTTTGGAAAAGTGGTTGATATATTCCGCGTAATATGGTAAAGCAAACTAAATGTATATGCACAATGGAATATAAGGGAGGAAACGGCTATGAATAACAAACGTAGGAAAGAATTGCGCAGGGCTATTGAGATTATAGAAACAGCGCTGGATATAGTAAATCAAGTTAAGGACGAAGAAGAAGATTCTATGTGCAACTATCCTGAGAATCTACAGGGAACGGAAATATATGAGAATATGGAAACGGCTGTGGACACCATGGAGGATGCTGTATCTAATATAGATGATGGCATAAGCTCACTGAATGAGGCCGTAAGCCTGTTGGAGGAAATTCTATGACGGATGTGCCGTTTGATTCATTAGAGTCGTTTATAGCTGAGTATTATCGTCACAACCCTGACGGGCACTACTTCGATCCGGAGATGCTGAAGTATTTTGGGGAGGACAAGGCGCTCATGCGGGTAATAAACAGGGCGATGATGCTGGCCACGGATATGTTCGGCAATGGCCCGTTCAAACCGTACTATGTGCTGGTGCGTCCGCCGAAGGTGAAATATCAAGTGGAAACATGGGACTGTATTCTGTTTGACGTGGAGACTTTTCGCCCGACAACCAGCGAATTTACACCCAGAACAGAGCAACAAGAAGCTATTCAGAATGCGGTCAAACGCGAAATCTTGTTAAGTTAGGAGGGAATACGATGATAGCAGGAGCATTGGCAACTTTATTGGCAAGCGGCGCGTACTTTGCGGCGGACAGCATCAAGACGAACGCCAACATATACCGCAACGCCAACCGCATGGATGACGAGGGCGTATTCTGGCCCACCAATCCGGAAGTGGAGCGCATGTTGCAGCACGACATTCGCAGCCTGTGGGAAACCGGCAAGCGCGATTTCATACCGGAAGGGCTGGAAGGATTCTTCGAGGAAAACAACAGCGCAAGAGGGGCTTACTTTGATGCCTTGGCCGCGCAATGTATGCTGGAAAACGGCTGTAAACCCATGGATGCGTGGGGCTCGTTTAATCGGCATACTTATAATTGCTTTTTGCAGTACAACAGATCGTATGGTGCGGATGCAAACGAGTGGCTGCGCATACACAAACCGGAAATCATTTTGGCGCGGATAGAGAGAACTAAGAAGATAATCCATGAAGCGCAGGTGGCCTCGAAGAAGGCGGCGGATAAGAACAAAATAATATTCGCTATTGTCTTGACGCTCTGCTTGAGCCTGATAGTCGTGGGCATAGTCAAAATGACAATAGTTAAGAATGAACTTAGGTCAGAGTATAGCCAGATAACACCTTCTGTAATAGAAGCTATCAATAATCGTGCGCACAGGTATGAAGATTATAATGCTGGAGTGCGTTGTCTGGTGCTTGGAATACTCCTGTCAAGTCTTGTACTGATGATTGGATGGCCAATGGTAAAGGGTGCAAAGATAACGGTAAAGTTATGATATAACCGAGTTGAAATGCAGCAGGCGAAGGTGGCAGTTGTGACATTGTCACAACTGGCAAAATCAAGCATACTGGGCAGATATAAAATCAAGTGTGACAATGTCACACTTGATCCGCCGTCGTTCATTAAAAGTTGGGACAAAGTCCCAACTTTCGTAAACATACTGGGTAAATGTAAAATCAGTTGGGACAAAGTCACAACTGTTCTGCTTTATACTCTGTGCAGCACGGTTGCGAATAAAGGCCTTTTGTGCTAAAATTCCGGTAATAAAAACAGTAGTTGAAGGGGCAAGTATGAGCGAAGCGAGAGTCCTATATTGTCAAAGCTGCGGAGCGATGCTTAACGTGGAGGCCAACCGTGCCTACATTTTTTGCCAGTACTGCGGCGCGAAGAACGTAATTGCGTCCGAGCAGATGGAGACCAACATAAACATAGGCGGCATTCAGATAACGGCAAAAACGGAAATAGAGAACATAATCGCCTCCGCTGAGTACGCCGTTTCCATAGGTCAATACAGCAAGGCAAACGAAATGCTGGTTGCGGCAATCATGAGCGGCTATGATGATTACCGCATATACATCACAAAGGCCAAGATAGACCTGCAGCTTGACCACAACCGCAGCCTGCTCGAAAGCCTGCGCAAGCTTCAGCAGCTTGAGCAGCGTCAGAACGGCAATCAGGCTGTTACGGCAGCCATTCGCGAGTTTATGCATTACCGCGGCAAAAATGGCGTTACCGCGCTGCACATTTCAACCTTCCATGAGCAGATGGACATGGTGGTCTACTGTGTAGAGCACGGAAGCGACGTGAACTGCATTGCCGGCGTGAACCGCGTAACACCCATCAGCATTATGTTTGTGCCTATATCAAGCAAGCTTACAGGGCTTGACGGCACGCCGTTCGTTCATCACAAGGCAGCCGTGAAGGAGATTCGCCGCTACCTGATGTCCTGCGGTGCAAGGGATTCTTTCAGGTTTGGATATTGAGTTGCCGGATCAGTTGTGACAAAGTCACAACTGATTTTTGTATACCGCTGTAGCCTGCTGTGCCCTTTCAACACGATGGTTGAACGCATCTATCCAACTAACAGCAGCAGACAGAAGAACAGACAGGCCGAAATTCACAGCAGCGTTCAATGCTTTTGCACCCAGCGCCGCCCAGTTAAAGCTTTTGTTGAGCTTGTCAAGGGCGACTACGCCGCCGTTGGCTGCTTTTGCGGCAGCTTGTGCAGTGCTGGTCATAGAGGAACCAAACTCAGTAAGCTTCTGCTGAGCCCCTTCAACACCCTTCTCTACCTGTTCTACATATTGATTATACTTCGTTAACTGCTTAATATCTGTCTTTGAAAAGAAAGTTCGTATTACGCCTTCCTCGTTGTTTAGAAGCAGTCCCGTTTTGGCAGCAGCTACCGGCCAATATAAAACACGGCTAAATGATTTATATTATCCAATATTATGGTATAATCTTCTAAAAGGAGGATAAACTATGTTCAAAAAGGTATACATTATGTATTGTCCTGTGTGCGGATATGTTGACGGGGAGCACACAAAAACCGTTTGCCCATTTTGCGGACGTGAACTTAGCGATTCAAACCATTTATTAAAAGAGATGCGGGGCAAATTCCGCTGGGAAATAGAACCAATCGCTGAAGATATCTTCCAAAATCTTGTAAAAGACAATCCTGAATTTGATAATAAGGCGTACCAATTCAGAGTAGAAAAACAAAGAGAAGAAACAAGGCGTGCCGATGCAATAGCAAAGAAAAAGTGGGACGAACAGATGGCTAAAGGAAGAGAGATTCTTGCTGAACGCGCCGCCAACGCTCCGTGCTGTCCCACCTGCGGCAGCACCGACCTGAAGAAGATAGACGCGCTCGACCGGGCAATATCCGTGTCCTTCTTGGGGTTGGCATCAGGCAAGATAGGCAAGAGCTTCAAGTGTAACCATTGCGGGTATATGTGGTAAAACGGTAGGGAAGTGGCTTCCTTTCGCTGATTTGCGAACTGCTATTGAAAGTAGGCAGTTGTGAAAGTTTCACAACTGCCAAAACATATGTTTAAAGATGATAGGCTGGATCAAGTGTGAAAGTTTCACACTTGCCACTTTATTGTTTCAAATACAAAATGCGGCATAGAGAGGAACGATTTTTTTATTGTCCTCAAAGCCGAAGTTTTTTGCAGAGAGCTTGATAGCATAAGCGGGCTTGTAGGTGTCCATATAGACTTTTAAGCTCTTGGCTCTGGTGTTGTCAGCAGACTTGACCTCAATGGGAATGAGCTGCCCGTCACGCTGAATGATAAAATCAATTTCAGCCCCACGCTCGGACTCCCAATAGTAGGTGTGGTAGCCGTTAATGGAGAGCTGCACATTGACATAGTTCTCCGCCATACCGCCCTTGAAGTCGTTGATTTCCTCGACCATATAGAGAATATCATTGGCGGCTAAATCCTTCTTGGCGCAAAGCAGCCCTAAGTCGGACACATAAATCTTGAACGCATCAATATCACGGTAGTTTTCAAGCGGCTTTTTGATTTGCTCCACCTTGTAGACCTGTGACACGATACCAGACAAGCAAAGCCATTCAATCGCATTTTCAAATTCGGAAGCCCGTCCGCCTCTCTTAATCAGCTTATATTTGAAACGGGTATTCTTCCTGGAAAGCTGAACGGTAATACTATCATAAACAAGCATGATTTTCTTGATTTTATTCGGAGTATTATACTTGCCTATATCATTGAGATAGCTTGCAAGTATTGTATCCTGCGTATGGCGGACAAGGATATAATCCTTGGTTTCGGCAAATTGCATCACGCACTCTGGCATACCGCCGACCACAAGATACTGACGGTAAAGCTGCATTGCGGCATCGTGCAAGGCAGACGGCAGCAGCGTATCGGTTTGGAAGCACTTTTTAATCTGCTCTACCAAATCGTCCTCACCGAGCGCCAACATAAATTCCTCCATATCCATAGGATAAAGCGTTTTCATATCGACCTTTCCTACGGGGAAAGAGAATTTCGCTCTGTTGACTGCAACGCCGAGCAAGCTGCCTGCGACGATGATGTGGTAATCTGGAGCGTCCTCGCAAAAGTATTTGAGTGAAGTCAACGCCCTTTCGCAGAGCTGCACCTCATCAAAGACTATCAGCGTTTTTTCCTTTACGATAGTCTGACCTGCGATATGGGACAAAATCGGTATCAGATAATCGGGGCTGATGTTTTCCTCAAAGGTTTCGTTCAGCTTTGGATTGGTTTCAAAGTTGAAGTATGCCACATTTTCATAGTGGGTGCGCCCGAACTCCAGAATGGAATAGGTCTTTCCGACCTGTCTTGCGCCCTGTAAAATAAGGGGCTTGCGGTGAACGCTATTTTTCCAAGCTTCCAAAAAAATCATAATTTTCCTGTACATAATCAGACCTCCTTAAAGGTACTAAGTACAGTATAACGAATATTCGCGTAAAAATCAATGAACTCTTGTTACATATTTACACTAAATAACACGAATGCGCCATTTTAAGAAATGTGCGATATGTTTTCAATGGGTTACCGCCCCTTTTTTATTTGAAATTTGCAACATGACCGTATTTTGATACAAGCGGGTTCTTTTGTGCTATAATCGGCATTGACAAACGAACGAAGGAGGACGCGGGCATATGCGAGCATATAATCGACAACAAGGCTACGGTTAGCGGATAGCGGAACATGGGGCGAAGCCCAAAGGATCCGTTGACCTGCAAATCTAAATCATCATTTCATATTTAAGAAGGCAAAATGAACATCATAATCGAATATAAGAGGTTTCACGGAACAAGCAACGAATCAGCTAAGTTATTAGCATATCTATCAGTCTTTATTCATATCATCAAACATAATCAATGAACAGGAGCGAGTTAAATGCACGTTAAGAACATATATCCCACCACAACCACCAACGAAGACCTTATAGGACTGGCCGAGATGGCAAGCACATATCTTAGCAGCATGCCGGCGGCGCTTGCGACTAACGAGATATTGGCCGTGCCTACCGAGCGCGTCATAAGGCGCACAAAAGGAGAACGATAATAGGTGATAGCAATATACGCCAGGCAGTCCTTGGATAAAAAGGACAGCATATCAATCGAAACACAGATAGAACTATGTAAGAAGGAGATAGGGGACGAGCCATATAAAGAATATGTAGACAGAGGTTACAGCGGCAAGAATACGAACCGCCCGCAGTTCAAGGCAATGATGCAGGACGTGGAGAACGGCGTTATAAGCAAGATAATAGTCTATAAGCTGGATAGACTCAGTCGCTCCACGCTCGACTTTGGCGAACTGATGGACGCATTGAGTAAGCACAACGTGGAGTTCTCGTCCACAAGGGAGAAGTTCGATACGTCCACGCCCATAGGCAAAGCCATGCTCAATATAATAATGGTTTTTGCCCAGCTTGAGCGCGAAACCATTCAAGTGCGCGTGCAGGACAACTTCCGCATGCGCTCCTCCCGCGGGGCATACGACGCCAAGGCCCCATACGGATACGCAAAAACAAAGGTGATGGTTCAGGGCAAAGCCGTAAGCACGCTTAAACCTGACAAGGCGTATTCGCTGATGGTAAAGAAATTATTCGAGCAGTACGCCTATACGTCCACATCGTTAGGCTACCTTGCCCGCACGCTCAACCAGCAGGGCATAAAGTCCGCAAACGGCGCAGCATGGGACTCCTGCAAGCTGAGTAAGCTGCTGTGCAACCCGATCTACGTCAAGGCCGATGCCGAGGTATACAAGTACTACCGCGCCAAGGGCATGGAGATAACCAATGATATAGACGACTTCCGCGGGCAATACGGCTGCGTAACATACGGTCAATGGGACAGGGCGAAGAACAAGTTCGCTCAGCTTTCGGGGCTAACGTTGTCCATAGGTCTGCATGAAGGCATTATTGATGCAAAGACATTCCTTGCCTGCCAGTACAAGCTTGCCGACAATACGCAGATAAATAACACCGGCCGCGGCAAGCATTCTTGGCTGACGGGTCTCTTAAAATGCGGCTGCTGCGGCAAGGCAATGAAGGTCATGACGTATAAAGAAACGGCTACGTTCAGATGCTCAGGCGCAATGAACACCGGGCTGTGCAGCGATTCGCCGTCAATCGGCATGCATGAAATAGAGGAAGCAGTTGAGCAGGAGATATTCGCCCATGTAGCGCGGCATCAGGAGCTGGTGGTTCAGAAGCGCAAAGAGGAGGACACCAAGGCGCACAACTATAAAATCGCCATAGCAAAACTGGATGACCAGATATCCAACCTTATAACCGCCCTTGCCGATGGTACGGAGCTGACCATGAAGTACATAAACGGGAGGATAAGCGAGCTGCAAAAGCAGCGCGACATCTTGGCCGCCGAGCTTCAGCAGCATAAGAACGCCACTAAGCAGCAGGATGATATAAAGCAGTTCCATGACATAATCAACCTTTGGCCTGGCATGACCATCCCGCAAAAGCATGAAATAGCCATGATGCTTATCAAGCGCGTGGAAATTCAGGAGGATACGACGAGGATATATTGGAAGTATGATCTGTAGTTTTGCAGTACATGTGCAGACATAAGCACATGCTTGGGTTCACTCCCGGGCAGTTTCATTTACATGCATATAATCGTTTATATAGATAATAATACGGTTTAAATGGAAATAAACGATTTCACTTTTCCGACATCATTAGCTATAATGATGCAGTCTGCTGATAAGGCAGAATCATTGAAGAAATGAGGGAAAGATTCTAATGAAGAAAATCACTGCACTTTTGCTCGTGCTTGTGATGGCTCTTGGCCTTTCTGTTGGCTGCGCCCAGCAGGAAGTCAATACTCAGCCCGATCCTACCGAGGCTCCTGTTGCCACCGAAGCACCTGTTGCTGAAGCCACTCCGGAAGTTGTCGCTTCCGCCGAACCCGAAAAGCCCGAACTCTCCGGAACGATGAAGGTCGTTGCTACCGGCGACGTTTACGGCCCCCTGTTTGAAGAGTTCACCAAGGACACCGGCGTTACCGTTGAAGTTCTGTCCATGTCCTCCGGTGAAGTGCTCTCCAAGCTCCGCGCTGAGGGCGGCACTCCTTCTGCTGACCTGTGGTTTGGCGGCGGAATCGATGCTTTCATGAGCGCTGCTGACGACGACCTGCTCGAACCCGTTGTGTTCGATGCCGCCAACGATCTCGCTCCTGAATTCCGCGATGCGGACGGTTACTGGTACTCCAAGGGCATCACTATCGTTGGCTTCCTTGTAAACGATGGCCTGCTCGAAGAGCTGAAGCTCGATAAGCCCGCTTCCTGGGACGATCTGACCAAGGAAGAGTATAAGGGCGAAATCGTAATGTCCAACCCCGCCGTGTCCGGCACCAACTACGCCGTGGTCAATGCTCTGCTGCAAGCCAAGGGCGATGCCGGCTGGGATTACTTTGAAAAGCTGAACGAGAACATTGCTTACTACGGCCGCCGTGGTTCCGACCCGAAGAACAAGGTCACCGCTGACGAGTTCGCCATCGGCATCACCTATGTTGACCCCAGCATTGAAAAGCTGACCGAAGACTACAATGTTTCCGTTATCTATCCTTCCGATGGTATCCCCTGGGTATCCGAAGGTGTAGCCGCGTTCAAGAACGCTGAAAACGTTGAGGCCGCCAAGGCATTCATAGAATGGCTCTTCAGCAACGACGATCATCTCCGTCATCTTGCTTCCATAGAGAACAAGACCGGCGTCAAGATCATCAAGCCCTCTATCGAAGGCGTTGAACTGACCTACGATGCTTCCATCCTGATGGATGAAGACCTGTCCCTGTTCGGTAAGCAGCGCGAGGAGATCCTTGCCCGCTTCGAACCCATGATGGGCGACAAGGCCGCCCAGGAATAAATGACGGCCGCTTCTAAAAGCACAAATAAAAGGGCATGTAACAATGCCCTTTTTCGCGTTAAGGAACGGGCGGGGGATACGGCCGTACTGTGCATACTGCTCGGCGGGGTGCTGCTGTTTATACTGTGGCCTATGCTTTGCATAGCGCTGCGCAGCTTCCGTGCAGCAGACGGCGGCTTTACGCTTGAAGCATACAGCAATGTGCTGTCCAAGTACGGCACAAGTATGCGCAACAGCGTTGTGGTCGGCATTTGTACGGCCATATGCACAACTATACTTTCGCTTTCCGCTGCGCTTACCTGCGCCACGCGCCGCTCGTGGGGACGCACGCTGTGCATGATTCTTCTGACTGCGGCAATGGTAGCGCCGCCATTCGTATCGTCGCTTGCGTATATTCAGCTGTACGGCCGACGTGGATGGATAACATATCGTTTGTTGGGACTCAGCTGGAATCCGTACAATCTTGCTGGCGTTGTGGCGATGCAGTCGCTCTCGTTCACGCCGCTCAATGCGCTGTTCCTGCTGGGCGTGCTTGATAAGCTGGATGCTGACAGTCTGCGTTCGGCGCGCGACTTGGGAGCAAAACCTTCCGCTATACTTAGGGACATTGTTCTGCCGCTCATGCGCCCGGGACTGCTTGTAAGCATGCTGCTTTCGTTCGTTCGCTCCCTTGCGGATTACGGCACGCCTGTTATTATAGGCGGTCGCTCGGTAACGCTCGCCGCTGAGGTCTATTTGCAGGTAATAGGGTATTCAAACCTTGAAAAATCTTCGGCAATGAACATGTTCCTGCTTGTGCCGTCGATATTGTTCTTTTTTATATATCGCGCGCTTATGCGCCGGTCGGACAAGCTGACGGCAGGCAGCCGCAGCGCGCAGGGAGGGCTTTCGCTTCCGCTCACCCGCTGCGGTTCGGTCGGTTGGCTGGCGCTTATAGGCAGCGGACTGTTCTTCGTGCTTACGCTGCTGCAATATGGCTGCGTTTTGCTTTCCGGCTTCCTAAAAAGCAAGAAGGGAGTATATTCATTCACACTTGACCATTGGAACGAGCTTTGGAGCATTGGCGCGTCGCCTGTTGTGCGCAGCGTGGCATATGCGCTAATAGTCGCCGTGGTCGGCACGCTGTTCGCGGCATTGTTTGCATATTATATGGACCGTCGCCGCGTTCCAGGCCGCGCGTTTTTCGATTGCATAGCCACTATGCCTTATATGCTGCCCGGCACATGTTTCGGCATAGGCTATATACTCGCGTTCAACCATGCGCCGTTCAAGCTTACCGGCACGGCAATAATAGTTCTTGCCAACATGCTGTTTAAGCAGCTGCCCACATCGGCAAAGATATGCTCCGCAACACTTGCGCAGCTGCAGCCGGCGCAGGAACGCTCCGCGCAAGACCTTGGCGCGGGCAGATTGGCTGTTATACGCGATGTTGTGCTGCCTAATATGCGACCCGCGCTTTTAAGCTGCTTTGTATATAACTTCACCAGCAGCATGACCACCGCCGGCGCAATAATATTCTTGATTGATCCCAGCCGCCAGCTTGCGGTGTTCCGACTGTTCGATGCCGTATACCGCGGGGATTACGCTCTGGCGTCTGTGCTTGCAAGCGTTATAACGGCAATAGTGCTAGCCGTAGAAGGGCTTGTGTGGCTGCTGAGCCGAAAGGAGGGCAAACGCCGTGTATCTTGAACTTGAGAAACTGAACAAAAGCTTTGACGGCAAAAGCGCCGTGTGCGATCTTTCACTCGGCGTGGAGAAGGGAGAACTGCTGTGCATTCTCGGCTCATCCGGCTGCGGCAAGACCACCACGCTTAATATGATAGGCGGCTTCCTTGCGCCGGACAGCGGCACCATATTGCTTGATGGGCAGGACGTTACGAATATGCCGCCCGAACGCCGCCCCGTCTCGACCGTGTTCCAGTCATATGGACTTTTTCCACACATGACCGTGCTTGAAAACGTTACTTACGGGCTGAAATTCCGCCGCTATAACCGCACGCAGGCAAGGGAAAAGGGCATGAAATATCTTGAACTTGTCGGCCTTGCAGACCGCGCGAATGCACATATACACGAAATAAGCGGCGGTCAGCAGCAGCGCGTTGCACTTGCGCGTTCGCTTATAGTTGAGCCCAAGCTTTGCCTGCTGGATGAACCGTTGAGCAACCTTGATGCGGCGCTGCGTGCGCGTATGCGCGGCGAACTGAAGCGGCTGCAGCGCGAGCTTGATATCACAATGGTGTTCGTGACGCACGATCAAGAAGAAGCGCTTATACTTGCCGACAGAATAGCCGTTATGGAGCACGGGCATCTGCTTCAGCTTGGTACACCGGAAGAGGTGTATCGCGAACCCACCAATGATACCATCGCTTCGTTCCTTGGCCTGAAGGACATTGTTTGGGGTGAGGACGGTTCCGTTATGAAAATAATAAGGAGGTAAACATTATGCTTGTTGATATGCATTTGCACGAAAAAACATTCTCTACCGACAGTTTTCTTTCCCTTGATGAAATAGTATCCATAGCCAAAGCCAAGGGGCTTGACGCCGTGTGCATCACCGATCATGACAGCGTGGGCCTTCGCGAAACGGCGGAGGAGTACACCCGCCGCACAGGTTTCCCGATATTTACCGGCATAGAGTTCTTCTCACTTCAGGGTGACATCACCGCATGGGGACTCGAAAGCTATCCTGACCACCGCATTCCCGCGCAGGATTTCATAGACCTTGTCAACGCCGCTAACGGCTTCTGCGTATCCTGCCATCCTTTCCGCAACAATAATCGCGGCTTGGAGGAGAAACTGCGCGATGTTCACGGTCTGAACGGAGTAGAGGTGCTCAATGGCAGCACGGATGTGGAAGCCAACCGCAAAGCGCTGCGCTTCTGCCGTGAACTCGGGCTGCAGGCCATAGGCGCAAGCGATGCGCATACCTCGCAGCAGGTCGGCAAATACGTCACCTATCTGCCCGAAATGGTAACCACTCTGTCTGACTTTATCGCCGAACTCCGCACTCTGCCCACCCGTCCCGCAATATGGAACGGCTCCGGCTACGATGTAGTGGATGAGTTCTGATAAAACTAAAATGTAAAGATTGCCCCTGATGGCAGGAAGTTGATTGCCGTTGGGGGCTGTTTCTTATTGCAACTTTGCCAACTTAAGCTCGGAATATAAAGTGAAATAAAAACATACCTGGCCATCTTTTAGATCTACTCCGTAATTACTGTTATGCAGCGTAAGTATACGTTTTACGATTTCAAGACCTATACCTGAGCTTTGAACGCGATAGTCGGAGCCCATAGCACCGATATGATAACGATCAAATACTTTGGTTACGTCGCTATCGTTTATAACTCCGGGATTTTTTATCCTTATAGTAACTTCTCCTGGGGCTGACATATTAGACGATATGTATATTCGTTTATTTCCCTGAGTATATTTGAAAATATTACTCATTAGGTTATCAAAAACCTGGGTTATACGCTTCTTGTCAATGCATACTATTGCATGATCAAGGCTTGTATTAACGGTGAAGCCATTTCTTTTTATGTCGTAATCAGTGCGGCAAAGATACTCAGATGTAAACTGTGCTATATCGATGTTTGCATAATCAAAGGCAAAGTAGCCGGAGCTCAACTTGGACAGATCTATTGTGTCATTCACAAGTTCTGATAGCTTATTAATCTCGTCTTTTATTATGGCAAAGTAATACTCACGGTTTTTTTCCAATAATCCTTATTCAACAATTTCTGTAAACCCTGATATTATTCCCAACGGTGTTTTGAACTCATGCGCCATGTCTTCGAGTAATATCTTCATTCTATTTGCGCTTTCTTTTTCTTCGTTTGCATGCCTTTCAAGTTCGGCGTTCGCCTTCTTTAATTTGAACAAGGAACTTTGGAGATTGTCCGAAAGTACGTTTAAGCTATCGGATAGCTTTCCAAGTTGGTCTGGTGTGTTGACATTTGCATGTACATCGAAATCAAGTTGAGCCATGCGTTCAGCCACTTGGCTTAATTGTACAAGCGGGGCAGATAAGCTTCTTGAAAAGAAATAGCTTATAACGATGATAACAATAAAGAATACAGCATAAAGATATACATAATAGTTCGCCAAATAACCTAAGAAAAGGTTATTACGTGTAACTGGCAATAGAGTTATAAATAAAACATCGGATGTTGAATAGCTAAGTATGGAATAGTTATTGCCAAACTTATCCTCTACTGCGCTATCCTCAAGGTTGTGCAGTAAAGTATAAGGTGATGATGAAGAGATAAGTATTGGGCGCAGATTTTCAAAGAGCAATTGCTTTTTGAGTATAACTTCTCCGGAGATATCAGGTGATATAAACTCGTCCATATATACGAACTGAGTAATATATTCCGCCATTCCTCGTACATCCTTTATCGATGCGTCCTGGTATGACTTTGAGCCAACGCGCAGTTCTGTAAGCTGGTAATAGTTTGACTTCCCAATGCGCCTTCCTTTTATACGCAGAATATCAGTCCTAGATATGCTATCTATCGGATTATCTACATATTCAGATAGGAAATCAGCAATAAAATAGAGCTCCTCATTTCTCAGATTCTTTACTTTCAAAATGCTGTATGCGTTAAATATCTCATTGTCTATAAGTTTGGATTGCGAATCTATTATAATAAGCGGTAATTCATTACGGCGCACATACTCCATGGATGCTTCGTGATTATACTCCGTGCTTGCGCCATCTTCTGATTGAGCAACGGTAACGAATGATCCAGCCGTTCGTTTAAGCTCGGCCGTCATATCAGATTTATAACTTCGCATGAAGAACGTATCTATATTGTTGTTCAGTATTACCATTTGGCACACGAACAGTAGCAGAAAAGCCACTAGGATGAGCAAGAACATCTTGGCAACTATGTTTTTTCGTATAAGTCCAATCATGCTTTATTCCTCAAGTTTATAACCTATCGATATAACAGTTTTTATATTGGATGAATAAGGTGATACCTTGCTGCGTAACTTCTTTATATGGCTGTCTACCACTCTGGAATCGCCGGCAAAAGAATATCCCCATATTGTTTCCAACAAGAATGTTCTAGTTAACACCTTGCCACGGTTTTGCATAAGTGCAAGCAAAAGGTCGAATTCCTTCGGCGTTAGTTGCAGCGGTTTACCGTCCAACGTAACACGTCGGCTGCTTATTTCAAGCTTTATACCGCGAAAAGTTAATGCGTCAGAACGTGCATTTAACGGAGCGCATCTTTGAAGTATTCGTTGTATTTTAGCGAGCAGTATAGAAGCATTGAACGGCTTAGTTATATAATCATCGCCTTCAACTCTATAACCTATCATCTGGTACTCCTCATCAGCAAGCGCTGTAAGAAATATAATTGGTACAGAAGACTTCACTCGAATTTGGCTGCAGAGATCAAAACCTGATATATCAGGCAGCATAATGTCAAGAACTATAAGGTCAATAGTCTCTTTCGACAGTATATTCAGCGCAGTTCGCCCATCAGCGGCTTCAAACACCGTGTACCTGATTGATCTTAGAAATAGAGCAACAAACTCACGCATCTTTTGCTCATCGTCTACAATGAGTATAGCTGGCATATAATCACCTCATCTGGTATAAAAATACCGTTGCACCAACAGCATACATTCTGCTAATATCTATATTGGCGATATTTTCATTATATTTATATATTGCGCTTAGTCAATATAATGGGCCTTTTTTACCATAAAAAGACCAGAAACAAAACATAATGGGCACAGAAAGGACACACAGTGAAACCCGAAAGAGCAAATGTGATACGTATAATATGCATTAACAAATGGACTTCATGTCTTAAAATCAAACAAAGGAGATGTAGAAAGATGAAACGACTGATGGCAATGATCCTCTGCTTGTGCATGCTTGCTGGCATAATGGCTGGATGCACAAAAGAACCCGCCGAAAACAAACCGGCTGAAAATCAGCAAAATGAACCCGCCAACACGAATGTACCGGCGAATAGTTCTGAACCTATAGAGAGCAATTCTCCCGCGGCCGAAACCGAGGCGCTTTATGGCGGCACTCTCGTGGCCATTTCCACAAGTGGTAACCCCGGCAGCTTCAATCCCGTATGGAAGAGCGATGATCCGGCAACGTCAACCAACCACAACATATTCAACAAGCTGGTAACGCTGAACTACAATTATGAAATATGCCCCGATCTTGCTGAAAGCTGGGAGATATCTGACGATGGTCTGACCTACACCTTCCATCTTTATGAAAATATAAAGTGGCATGACGGTGAACCTTTTTCCTCTGAAGACGTAAAATTCACCATCGAAACCGTACTTGAAAACAAGGGGCGTATGGCAATAGAGTGGAGCGCAATAGAATCCATCGATTGCCCTGATGCTAACACCGTTATCCTGCACCTCTCTCAGCCTGATGCGGCTCTGATGGGCTTCCTTGCATGGTATGCCTGCCAGATAATCCCCAAACACATTTACGAAGGCACGGATTGGACCACTAACCCCGCTAATCAGGCACCCATAGGTACTGGTCCATTCAAGTTTGTTGAATGGAACCAGGGCGTAAGCGTCACGCTTGAAGCCAATGAAGATTACTTCAAGGGCCGTCCTTACGTGGATAAGCTTGTTATACAGTTCATATCAGATGCTAATACTGCTGAGCAGGCATTGCTTAACGGAGAAGCTGACTATATGCTTTCCTCTCCACCGCTTAGCGATGGTCCCGCACTCGAAGCCAATGCTGACATGATAGTTGTCAAGCCGAATATGCCCAGCCGCTATTACATTGGCTTTAACTTTGGTCGTGAACTTACAGGCAACATAAAAGTGCGTGAAGCTATCTCCATGGCCATAAACCAAGAAGAAATCGTTCAGCGTGCATTCAATGGCTACGGCAAGGCAGCTGAAGGCTATTTTACTCCCGCTTTTGCTTGGGCATATAACGATGAAGATGTTTGCCCCGCCTATGATCCCGATGCAGCTAATGCTCTTCTGGATGAAGCCGGATATCCGATAGCTTATAATGGTTACAGATTCTCTCTTGACCTTGTAAATTGGCAGAATCAGGGTGTAAGCGACATGTCAGCCGTTATAAAGGAGCAACTGAAAGCTGTTGGCATTGAAGTGAATATCATAACCCTTGAAATGGGCGCATGGACTCCCAGAGTAAAAGAGGACTTCGACTTCGATATGGCAATAACCAATGGTTTCCACGGTCCAGATCCGCACAATCTGTACAGCCGCATTGCTACTGATGCGTCCAACAAGATACTTGGGCCTTACAGCAACGAGGAGCTTGACAACACTTTGAAAGAAGCCGTGAAGGTATCCGACCAGACCAAGCGTGGTGAGCTCTACAAGTACGCCCAAAAGCTTATGCACGATGACTACTGCATTGTACCTTTGGCTGAATATCCCAGTTTCTACGTTTACAGCGCCAAGCTTGATGGCACTCCGCTTTCTAATGAAGGTAAGGCGGCCGGACTTTCATTTAATAGCTTTGCGCTTACCCGCTTCAATGATCCTTCTATGATCAATAACTGATAAGCAAGTTAGACAAATTGTGTTCTTATCCCGGGTCGATTGAGATAATGGTATCGGTTCCGGCCCGGGATCGAGTTTATAAGGTGGTGCTATGGGCAGATATCTATTAAAAAGAATAGTAACGGCTATTTTGACCGTGCTGTTCGTATTTGTATTAAATTTTGTATTGATAAGGCTTGCTCCGGGCGATCCGGTAACGATACTTGCCGGTCAGGATAACCCATCTCAGGAATTGATAGACATAATGAAGGCAAAATATGGCCTTGATAAGAGCATACCGGAGCAGCTTGTTGTTTATCTTGGGAATGTAATTAAGGGCGACCTTGGAACATCCATAATATATGGCCGTCCAGTAATGGACATTATAATGGAACGCCTTGGCCCAACGCTGATGTTGTCCTTAACCGGCGCCGTTATTGCGCTTGTGCTGGGTACACTCTTGGCCATATGGGCATCACGTAACCCTGGAGGTGTTGTAGACAACATCATATCTTATATAGCATATGTGCTCTATTCTATGCCCGGTTTTTAGCTTGGATTGATAATGATACTATTCTTTGCATCAAAACTCGGCTGGTTGCCTACGGCAGGTATGGAGAATGCAAGGGCTGGCTATACCGGAATAAAACATGTACTCGATGTAGCTAAGCATTTGGTACTTCCCGCAAGCGCTTTAGCTTTAGTAGGCGTGCCTGCTTATTTCCGAATAGGTCGTTCTTCTATGATGCAGGTAATTAAGAGCGACTATGTCAACACTTTTAAAGCCGCAGGCTTAGACAAAGGCAAAATCTACCGCAAGTATCTGTTTCGCGAAGCTATGCTGCCGACTATAACCACATTCGGCATCAGACTTGCATATATAATAGGCGGCAGTGCTGCAACCGAGATAGTATTCGCTTGGCCCGGAATGGGAACATTGGTACTTTCCGCAATATCGTCAAGGGACTATCCGTTGCTTATGGGCAATTATCTGATATTATCCATATCGGTAGCTGTATGGATGATACTGGTCGATCTTATATATGCCGTGGCTGATCCGCGTATACGTTTGAGTTAAGAGGTGGCCTTATGAGCAAAAAAGTAAAAGATAAACGCAAACTGAAAAACTTTATATTGGAGTATACGCATAATGCTCATGCTATGATCGGGCTGTGCTTGCTTATACTCATTATACTTATAGCTATATTTGCGGATGTAATTGCACCGTATTCACCAACGGAGTTCTTGGATGATGCATTGCTCAAACCAAGCTCACAATACTTACTCGGCACCGACCATCTTGGCCGCGACATGTTCTCACGCATAATACATGGGACGCGTGTCTCATTGATGATAGGTGTTGTTGCCGCGGCAATATCAGGCATAACTGGTACACTGGTCGGAGCCATAGCAGGCTATTATGGCGGACGTATTGACAGAATACTTTCCCAGATAATAGATATATTTATTATGGTTCCCACGTTTTTTCTAATAATATTGGTTGTAGCCATATTCGGCAGCAGCATATTCAACGTTATGCTGGTTATTGGTTTCACAAGCTGGCCAGGCAATGCAAGAGTCATGCGCAGCCAAGCTATGTCGCTAAGAGAACGCACATTTGTAAAGGGTGCACGCACAATAGGTACATCAGAGCGCAAAATACTATTTTCCTGCGTTATACCCAACGGCATATTCCCCGTAATCTCAAATACTACCATGCAGATTGCTACAGCCATTTTAACGGAAGCCAGCCTATCCTTTCTTGGACTTGGCGATCCAAATGCAATAAGCTGGGGACAAATGATATTCAACGGAAGGAACGTGATGACAACCGCATGGTGGGTTGCAACATTCCCTGGCATAGCAATTATCATCACCGTTGCAACGTTCTATATGATAGGCGATGGGTTGAATACTGTGCTTAACCCGAAACTAAGGAGATAAAGGAGGTGCTCTGATATGACAGGAAATGCATTACTAAGCTTAAAAAACGTAAATGTAGGGTATAAGACCCTTACCGGAACCGTATATGCTGCAAACGATATAAATCTTGACCTGTATGAATCGGATGCACTCGGTATAGTTGGCGAATCTGGCTCCGGTAAAAGCACTCTTGCGATGGGCGTGCTCGATTTACTCGCAGATAATGCGAAGGTAACTGGTGAAGCCATATTTAACGGAAAGAATCTTATTGGACTGAGCGAAAAGGAAATGCGTGCAATACGTTGGCGCGAAATATCGGTAGTGTTTCAGAAATCCATGAATAGCTTTAGTCCTGTATATAAGATTGGTGAACAGATATATGACATATATAAAGTCCACAAGCCAAGTGCAACACGGGCAGAATCAGATGCAGCAATAACTCGCCTTCTCGGTGTTGTAAATTTGACAGATAGGGTTCTAAACATGTATCAGCACCAGCTCTCAGGAGGTATGCTGCAAAGGATCTGCATAGCCCTGAGCCTGATATTTGATCCGAAAATTGTTGTATTTGACGAAGCTACAACAGCCCTTGACGTTGTGACACAAGGACAGGTAATAGGGGAAATAAAGCGCCTCCAGAGGGATTTCAACGTCTCCAGTATTCTTATTACACACGATATATCAGTAGTTGCCGAGACATGCAATAGGGTTGCTGTAATGTATGCGGGTTACTTGATGGAAACAGGGCCAGTAAGAAGCGTAATAAATGAACCATTACATCCTTACACCCAAGGATTGATATCATCGTTCCCTACACTTGAGACGGGCAAAACGATGATAAGAGGCATTCCGGGCACATTGCCTAATTTAAAGAATAAAGTACAAGGTTGCGTTTTTGCTCCGCGCTGCCCAAGGGTAAAAGATATATGCCGCAACGAACGTCCGCTTCAACGCAGTGCAACACCTGAACATATGGTGGCTTGCCACTTTTTCGGGAGGGAATGATAATGGAAGATAAAGTATTGCTTAACGTTAGGAACGCCCAACAGTGGTATGGGATAAAGCGCTCCATTGCCGAGATAGCTAAAAAGCAGGACAAGAAATGGGTAAAAGCGGTAGATGATGTAAGCTTTACATTAAAGCGCGGCGAAGTATTGGGAGTAATAGGCGAATCCGGCTGCGGCAAGTCAACGCTTGGCAGAATGCTTGCAATGCTTGAAAAGCCGTATGGAGGCCATCTGGAACTTGATGGCCAGGACTACAACAGAATATGCAAGAAAGATGTTCTTGCATTCAGACGTAAAGTTCAGATAGTTTTTCAGAACCCATTTGAAACGTTTGACCCGCGCCATGTTATAGAGGACATATTGATGCAGCCTCTTGAAATACATTCAATAGGTTCAAGCGTAGATGAGCGCAGAAGAATAATCTGCGATGGCCTTGAAAAGCTTGGCATAACTCCAGCTGAGGATTATCTCTCGCGCTGGCCGCACGAACTTAGCGGTGGACAGCTGCAACGAATATCCGTACTTAGAAGTATGCTCCTTAATCCGCTACTTATAATAGCGGACGAGCCCGTAAGTATGCTTGACGTATCGGTGCGCGCTGACCTGTTGAACACACTTATGAATCTTGTTCATGAATACAACATGGCCATGGTATTTATCAGCCACGACATAGCCGTAACTAATTATGTTGCAGATCGCATTGCGGCTATGTACCTTGGCAGAATAGTGGAGATGGGTACTGCTGAGCAGATAATAAAAAATCCACAGCATCCTTATACAAAAGTGCTTATTTCAAACTTTCCGTCGCTCGATTTTGATAAGCAGACAAAGCCTATCTCTATCCACGGTGAGCCGCCGATACCCATCAATCCGGGGCCTGGCTGCTATTTCGCGCCGAGATGTTATATGGCAACAGAGAGATGCTTCAGGGATTATCCGAGTGCTGTCGAAGGCGAAAGTGGCCATACCGTGTGCTGCCATTGTGCTGCAAATGTGTAATGTAATGGAAAGGAGAACAACGATGAAGGCATTGGAGAACTATCTTAATATAGGCAGTTGCAAAGGTTCTCAATGGAAAGATGAAGAACACATTATATATGTGCATAGTGGCGTTGGTGGTAAGCATATAATATGCAAAAATATTAGATCAGACGAAGAGACAACGTTATATACAACACAAGAACAAATATGGAAAACATATGCCTCTAACGATGGAAGGATATTCTTCACTAGTGATCTCGGCGGTAACGAGAACGAGCAAGTGTTTATGGTAAACGATACGGCCGCAATAAACCTTACAAATGAACCAAGTGTGAGGCACTACTTCGGCGGATTAAAGCCCGATGGCAGGACACTTGTATATTCAAGCAATAAGCGCTGCAAACAGTCCTTTGACATAATTGCGCATGATATAGAGAATGGAGAACAGCGTATAATACTCGAAAACAGCGACAATTATAATACGCCTGCCGCACTTTCGCCGGACGGAAAATATTTGCTCTATAATAAGCTTCTTGGTGGGTCTGACAATGCCATGTGGATGGTAAATACAGAAACGGGTGAAGCGGTCAGACGTCCTGACGTTATCGGCAAATCGGCCGAGAAATTCCCTGCATGGACTCCAGATTCAAAGGGGTTCTACTATGTCACGGATAAAGACAGTGATTTCTTCCGTGTTGCATATTGCAATGCAAAAGACGGCATAGAGCAAGAAGTGGTCAGTTTTAACTGGGATGTTGAAAATCTGGCATTAGCTCCCGATGGAAAACATCTTGCGATGCTCATAAATGAAAATGGTTATTCCATATTAAAAATATATGATATGGAAAGTAAGACGTTTTGCAATATCCCTCAGGCGCCGGCAGGTGTGTATGCGTTATACGATAGTATCTCTTGGGCGCCGAGTGGTTTGAAGCTCGCCTTTACAGTAAGCAGCGGTACTCGTGCGCAAGATGTTTGGGTGCTCGACATGGAAGCTGATGCTATCAAGCGCATAAGCGGTTGTATGGATAATGGAATGGACAATAATGATTTTATTGAACCGGACCTTAATTCTTTTAAGTCCTTTGATGGGCTTGAAGTTCCATACTTCATATATGTTCCCAAGGGAAAACAATTGCATGATCTTCCCGTAATGATCTCCATACATGGCGGACCCGAAGGTCAAAGCAGGCCAAACCTATCTGGCAAAGAGTTCCTTCAGTATATTGTTTCGCAGGGAATTGCTGTAGTTGAGCCTAATGTTCGTGGGTCGATAGGATACGGCAAAACGTATTCTCATCTTGATGACGTTGAAAAACGATTGGATAGCGTTAAGGATATAGAATTCCTTGTGAAGCACCTCATTGATACCGGTATTGCGAACGCAAAGCGCATAAGTGTAATGGGGACAAGCTATGGTGGTTTCATGACTTTATCATGCGCAGCACGGTATCCGGAATTGTGGTGCTGTGCCGTATGCACAGTCGGCATGTTCAATTTGGTTACGTTTCTTGAAAATACAGCTCCATATAGACGACCGCACAGAGAAAGCGAATATGGTACGCTGGCACATGACAGAGAAACACTATTTAATGTGTCGCCTGTAGCTGCCGTGGATGGCATACGTGGTCCCCTTATGATAATACATGGCCGCAACGACCCTCGTGTTCCTGTTAGCGAAGCTATACAAACTATGGATTATATAAAAGGACGCGGTGTTGATGCGCAAATGCTTATATATGAGGATGAAGGGCATGGCGTTAACAAGTTAAAGAATAAGCTTGACTGTTATCCCAAAATGCTTGAGTTCGTAAAAAAGTATATGCAGCTTGGTTGAGTTAAGAAGAGGAGCAAAAAAATGAAAGCAGTATTTCAGAAACTAATCGATACAATACCTGATTATAAAGGTTTTTTCACCGTAGATGAAATGGATAATAGCTCTAAGCGCCTTGCTGAGCAATATCCTGAATGTGTAAGCATAACAGAAATAGGAAAGTCCGGATCCGGCAATCCACTTTATTGTTTGAAAATAGGACACGGCGAACGCAATGCCTTGTTCCTTGGCTGCCCTCATCCGAATGAGCCAATCGGTGCCGCATTATTAGAGCACTTCACATGGAGTCTTGCTGCTAATAAAGAACTACAGGACGAACTTGGTTACACTTGCTATGTTGTAAAGGCTTGGGACTGCGATGGCGTAAGGTTAAACGAGAAATGGCTCAAGGGACCTTTTACAATAACCAATTATTCGCGTAACTTTTATCGCCCAGCAGGATTTAAACAAGTTGATTGGACATTCCCGATTGACTATAAGGAGCTGCATTTTAATAACGCAATTCCGGAAACAAGAGCGGTTATGCGCCTGATAGATGAAATACGGCCAAGTTTTATCTATTCCTTGCATAATGCCGGATTTGGCGGAGTTTATTGGTACATATCGCATGATATGCCTGAAATACATGACGAGATGTATGCCGCAGCAAATAGGCAACAGGTCCCGCTTAACCTTGGCGAACCCGAATCACCATACTGTCGTGCATATGCCCCTGCTATATATCAAAAAACAACAATACGGGATAATTACGATTATCTTGAGCAGAATGGCGCTAAAGAAATAGGCAAGCGTATAAAGACCGGCACATGCAGTGCGGATTACGGTGAAGAAGTGTGCGGAGCTTTCACGTTACTTACCGAGCTTCCGTATTTCTTTGATAAACGCATAAGCGACATGAGCGAGAGCAAGTCTATACGCCGCGATGTGGCAGAGGAGAAACTTAATTGCGAAGAGCAATATAACAATAGCATTACCGCGCTTATCAATGAGTCGGAAGCATACATAGATAAACAAAATCCGTTTATGGTAACACTGCGTGACTTTGCTTCCCCTAAACGCAACGATGCTACGCGTAAGATGATAAGCGTAAATCCTGCGTTTGCAAAGCATGCTACTATTGCCGAGGAATTCTCAAACCTGTTGGTAGCAAAATTCTATAAGCTTTTGCAGTTTGGCATGCTTGTGCGCATGCACGAAAGTGAATTGGAGAATATGAAAAAGACTGGCGAAGAAGCTCCTTGTAAGCGTGCTGTACTTGAACGCGGAATGCAAAAAGCTCTTACAATGTTTAATGAACTGGCTGAATACCTTGAAGCGGAAATACATTACGAGGTTGTGCCAATACGTAAACTCGTAGCCATACAGCTTGAGAGCGGACTGCTTACTATGCAGTATCTGAAAGACCACAAATAAATAGATTGTACTCCACATGTGATGCCGCTTGGGATTCTTCCCGGCGGCATTGCTATATTACTTGCCGTATTTTATTTATACCCTGTTTTTTTAGTGCTTTTATGCTATACTATCCCCAAAGGGTAAGGTGATATTTTGCTCAAGCTTAACGCATGGATAAAGCGTTTTTCAATACCGCTTCTGTGGGGCGCGGGAATACTCATTGCTTTGGCAACAGCGTTTTCGCATATATTTAGTGTTAAAATCGTTGCTGATGTGTGTTTCATTGCGGCGTTCGTGCTGTCCGGCGTACCGATATTGCTTCGGGCTGTTCAGGCACTCCGCTTCAAAACGGTCAGCATAGAGTTGCTTGTGTCCATCGCGGCAATAGGTGCATGCGTGATTGGCGAATTCAACGAATCCGCAATAGTCACGTTTTTGTTCCAATTCGGCTCGTTCTTGGAACACAAAACCATGAAAAAGACGCGCTCTGCCATCAGGGCGCTGACTGAAATAGCTCCGACTACGGCATGGCGCGTTCTTGAGAACGGCGCGGAAGATGCCTTTGAAACGAAAGAGATAGACGCTGACGAGGTTGAGATTGGGGACATTCTGCTGGTTAAGGCCGGCGGCAAGATAGCATCAGACGGCGTTGTGGTAAAAGGCGATGGCTATGCAGCGGAAGCCAGCATCACGGGTGAGCCGATGGCCAAGCATAAAACCGTTGGCGACACAGTCTATGCAGGAACCATTTTGGACAGCGGTACGATACAAATGCGCGCAACAAAGGTAGGGGAGGATACTACATTCGCCAAAATAATCGCCCTTGTTGAAGAAGCGCAGGACGCTAAATCCCCTGTTGAGCGGTTCATAGATAAGTTTGCTAAATACTATACTCCGGCTGTTATTGCAATAGCTGCGGCGGTATTCATATTCACCCGAAACGTTGACACAGCAATTACGGTGCTGGTGCTTGCATGCCCGGGCGCTCTTGTGATAGGCGCGCCTATCGCCAACGTAGCCGGAATTGGTCGCGGTGCGCAGGAAGGCATACTGCTGAAAGGTGGAGACAGTATCCATACATCTTCAAAGGCCGATACTGTTGTTTTTGACAAGACCGGCACGCTCACCGAAGGCGTTCCCGAAGTATGCGTTCAGAAGGATTACTCTAACGAAGCCACTCAAGCTTTGGCCTTGGCGGCGAGTGTTGAAAGGGCATCCGATCATCCGCTTGCAAATGCCGTGATTAGGTATGCCGCTGATTTGCCTTCTTATGAAGCCGAATCCGTACAAAACATTAAGGGCTGCGGAATGGATGCAAGCATCTGCGGCCACAGAGTGCTGATAGGCAACCGAAAACTTATGGAGCAAAACGGCATAGAGCTGACTGAGCAAGTGCTTAATGATTTGAGCGAAGTGCAAAATAGCGGCGCATCTATCGCCCTGATAGCAGTAGACGGCAAAGCAGAAATGCTTCTCGGAATATCGGATAAATTGAAAGCAGATGCAAAAGACAGCATAAGCCGCCTGAAAGATATGGGCATTGCCGATATAATAATGCTTACTGGCGACAATTCCTGCACGGCCTCCGCAATAGCGACCCAGCTTGGCATTACGGACTACCGTGCGGAGCTTTTGCCGGAAGATAAGCTTACTGTGATACGCGAACTGCAAAGCAAAGGCAGAACCGTTACGTTCGTTGGCGATGGCATTAACGACAGCCCTGCGCTTGCGGCGGCTGATACGGGCATAGCCATGGGCTCGGGAACCGATGTGGCAATAGACAATTCGGACGTGGTGCTGATAAAGTCCGACTTGAAGAGTTTGGTTCGCTCGCTCAAGTTGTCTAAAAAGACAGTGCGCACGCTGTATGAAAATATAGCCATTGCAGTAGGAACGGTTGTACTGCTGCTAATTGGCTTGTTCGCTGGCTATATACATATGTCGATAGGCATGCTGATACACGAAGCCAGCATATTGGTCGTAATATTGAACGCGATGCGTCTTTTGATTCATAATTAAGAAGGAGAATTGACTATGAAGAAAACTATTCAGATGGAAGAACTCGTTTGCCCCATGTGCGCACAGAAAATCGAAACCGCCCTGCAAAAGGCTCCCGGCGTGGTAAGCGCATCCGTGCTGTACAATGCCAGCAAGGCCAAGGTTGAATTTGACGAGACTAAAACCAACGTAGACGAGCTTGTAAAAGTTATAACCGGACTGGGCTATGTTGTCATAGGTTAAAGAAATAGGGAACAGCATGAACGAAGAGATAATAAAGAACCTGAATAAGATATTGCCCGTTGTTGAGCGCGTACATAGCGACCACCACCCTGAACTGCATCAGGTGGCGGCACTTTACGCCGAGCTGAAGCAGAATCCAAGCCGTGAAGTATTCGATAAGCTCAGGGAAGTTACCAATAACTACGCGCTCCCTGAAGATGCCTGCCAGGCATATGCCAAGGTATACAACATGCTCGAAGAACTGGATAAGGCATTTGTATGATGCACCGATAAACCCAACAACAGAATACGAAATAATGTAGGCCCCTGCCGCATGAGCATACTTTGTATGCAAAATGTTTGGCGGGGGCTAATTTTTACAAAGGCTATTGTGATTTTGTATGCACTATGTTAAAATACTTGGTGTATACACCAAAGTCATGGAAGGAAGTGATCGTCATAGCAATTACAAGCGCAAGCTTGCCCGCAAAGAAACGCATTTTAGCAGTGTGCGTGCGGCTGTTCCTCGAAAAGGGCTACAAAAAAACTACTTTGGCCGAGATAATCGATAAGGCCAACGTTTCATACAGCTCCTTTCAGAATATATTCCGCGCAAAAGACGGCGTGCTGACGGAATTGGTTGAGTTTATGTTCAGCGCTCAGTTCGGCATGGCAAGGCAGCTTGCCGGGGCAGACCTGCCGCCGGTTTATGTTTATGCCGTTGAAACGGCTATTCAAATGACTCTGACAGAGCTTAACGAAAACCTGCGGGAAATCTACATCGAAGCCTACACTCAAAAAGAAGCATCGGAGTATATATTCAGGGAAACAACAAAGGAGCTGCACCAAATCTTCGGCTCATATCTGCCGGGGCTTACTTTGCGCGACTTTTATGAGATGGAAATTGGTTCAGCAAGCATAATGCGTGGCTATATGGCGCACCCGTGCGACGATGAGCTGACGCTTGAGAAAAAGCTTCGTCTGTTTCTTACCATGAGCCTTAGGGTATATAACGTCCCTAATCAGGAGATAGACAAGGCTATTCATTTTGTTGAGGGACTGGATATCAGAACGATTTCAGAACAGGTAATGCAGCAATTATTCAAGGTGCTGGCAATGCACTTTGAGTTTTCGCTGCAGGGAATAGAAAAGGCAAATATAACAAAACCGGAGGGAATTAAATGAAGAAAAGACTGATCAGTATTCTGCTCTCACTCTGCATGGTGCTTACGCTCCTGCCGGCAACGGTATTATCGGCCGGAGTGGGCACGTCCAAGGCCGGCGATGCTGCGTTCACGCTCAGCGCGTTAAGCGCCTCCTGCGCGGACGGACACACCGGCGAACTTGGAAGCATACAAGTAACCAATGTTGACATTTCAAAGTGGAAATCGGACAAAAGGATCACGCTCAAGTACGATGTGCAGTATCGCTGCACCGATTCTTCGTGCGAGTTATACGACAGCGACGATTCGTTCTTTTCCTACAGCGGAGAACATACCTTCACGGATACAAATGGAGAGTTCTGTCACAAGAAAATCAGCGAATCCTTTACGGCGACAATTCCGACAGACCTTACGCCCGGCAGCGCCAAGAATTTCTCTGTCTCCTTTATGCTGACGTCGGATAAGGGGATTTACGAGTCGGTGCTTCATGAGCAAAATGTCAACCTCTGCACCGCGAACTATTATAACCCGCGCTGCTGGGAGTGCACCGGCTGCGGGTATTTCTTCCTGCATGCGGACATGTCCGACGCAAAACTTACAAAGGACAACGTGTATCATTCTCCGGTTGGGCATAAGATGAATTATGTTGATGCGAAAGGCCCCACCTGCGTTGCAAAAGGCACCGTGGAATACTGGCACTGCGAACGCTGCACTCGGAACTTCGGCGATGAGCAGGGAACATCCGAACTTACGACGATTGAAACCAACGCGCCGCTTGCAGCGCACCAGTATGGTGCCGACGGCGTCTGCAAGGTTTGCAACAGGAAGGCTGTTGCGGGCGTCCAAGCAAACGCGGGCATGGTGTGGTACGATACCATGGGCAAAGCGCTGACCGCGCTGACGTATGGCGCACAGCTATCAATCAATGCGGATTATGCGGATACCATCACGCTCAATCATACCTGCACAGTAGAAGTCAAGGCGGGCGTAACGGCTGCCGACATCCGGATTGAAAACGCGGAAAACTGCGTTGTCACCATTGTCAACAACGGCACCATCAGCAATCTGAGCGGCTATACCGGCAAAGTTGTACTGATGAGCGCCGGAGGTACATACGGCAAGGTAATCAACCAAACCAGCGGCGGCAATGTCGGCAGTTTCCTTTACAGTGATCCGGAAGATGCTAACAAGTTCTGCTATTATAAGAATCTTTCCAATGGCAAATGGATTCTCCCGGCCGAGGCTACGACAAACACGCAGAGCAACGTGAAGGTCAGCTATGCGCCTATGGCTTATATTGAAATCGTAGGCGACGGCGTTACAGGAAGCGAGGGCAGCTATGCACTCACTACCAGTTCCGGCAATACCGTAGCATTTACCGCGACAGCAAAAACCGCGGACGGCAATGACAGAGCCAACGTTACCTACAAATGGTACTATGACGGTCAAGACGATACTATTCTTTCTGAAAAAGCAGAATTGACCATTGAGAATATCAAGGCCGGAAAGCGCACCGTAGTCTGTATGGCGACTGCCGATGATTACAGCATATCCGCCAAGATTGTGCTTACGGTAGCGGGGGAGAAGGAGCCTCAGAACTTCACACTGAATGTATCCAAGACTACCGTTGGCATACGCGAAAAGATACTTCCGCTGCTTTCCGTTGAAGGCATAAAGGAAGATGCCGCCATAACGTATTACCTCATGAACGGGAGTTCACCCGCTCCCGAAAGCGATACCGTTATAGACGAGAACTTTGCTTTCGCTCAGACAGGAACCGGTTCCATATATGCCTATACCGCGGAAACCGACAACTATGCGGCAACGGCCTCTGCGCCGGTTTCCATCACCGTCACGCCGCACGCTAACCACTGCATCTGCGGCGGTATGTTCAATCATACCCACGAAAACGTGGAATGGCAGGCGTGGGACGGCAAGAGCGAGATTAAATATGAACAGAAATGGGTTCAGGTCAGCGAATACACTAAACAGGGCCGTTATGTTGCTTATGTCTATCTGACCGGCAATGTGTCAGCCAATCTGACAGTTGCGCCGAAGCACATCCTGTATCTGTGCCTGAACGGCTACAGTTTCACCTGCGCCGATCCATCTCAGCCGGCCATCACTCTGACGGGCGAGGATGGCAAGCCTGTGGAGCTGGATCTGTGCGACTGCGTTGGCACAGGTACGCTTGGCGGCTCCAATGCCAGCGGCGGCAGTATCCGTATCGGCGCATATGCAAACGCCACGCTCTACAGCGGCACGCTGACCGGCAACAACGTATCCGGAGACGGCGGCGCTGTGTCAGTCACGGGAGGCAATTGCAGCTTTACGATGTATGGCGGTGCGATTACCGGCAACACGGCCACCGGCAACGGCGGCGGTATTTCTTCTTACGACTCTTGGAATGCCGGCACGGTCAATATCAACGGCGGTGTCATTTCCAATAACCGCGCTACCAACGGCGGCGGTATCTATGCCGCAAGCAGAACACATTTTCATCTCAACGGCGGCGAGATTATCAACAACACCGCCACAGGGGATGGCGGCGGAGTTTACTGCAGCGGCCTTTATAGCAACGCAGACGGACGCTGCGAGTTTAACGGCAGCACCATATCCGGTAACACGGCCCAACGGGGCGGCGGCGCGTATGTCCGCGTCTGCTTCATCGGTTACCGGAACTGCCGCATCACCGGCAACACCGCCACCGAAGCGGGCGGCGGCCTCTATCTGGAGCCGTTTGCGTCTGCAAAGATAATATACATGGGCAACGTATATGGAGGCGGCGGCACGATTGCTCCGTATATCTATGACAACACGGTCAATTCTGCCCAGAACAACCTCTATCTCAGCGATCCGGACACGCAGATTGTATTTACTGCCCGCATAAACACGGGCGGAAACGCAAAGATTGGCGTCTACTTCACTGGCATTACCCAAAACGGCGCGTCTGTTCTTTTGAATTCTCTGCAAGTTAATACGGAGTCTTCGGCAAAGCTATACCATGATCGTATCTTCTGCGACAACCCGGATTATGGGCGGCTGGAGATACGAGATGATAAGCCCTATTATAATCTGTATCTTATCAACACCGGCGATGAAGTCACGATTACGTTTGATCCCAACGGCGGTACACTGAATGCTGGCGACGAGACAAAGGCCGTACAGCATAATGGTACCTACGGCGAAATGCCCACGCCAATTCGTTCCGGCTATCATTTTGACGGTTGGTATACCGAAAAGGACGGCGGCACTAAGGTGGAGGAAACCACAATTATGTCCTCCCGTGCGGCGCATACGCTCTACGCCCGCTGGTCGGAAGCCAAATACAATATAACCCTTGACCCAAACGGCGGTAATCTTGCGAATGCCACCAAGGAAGTGACTTATAACAGTCCTTACGGCACTCTGCCCACACCCAATCGCGCAGGGTATGATTTTGACGGCTGGTTCACCGAAAAGGACGACGGCACTAAGGTTGAAGCGAGCACCGTTGTAACTGCCGCTGAACCGCATACGCTTTACGCGCATTGGACGGCGCACGAACATTGCATCTGCGGTGGCAGCATAAGCGCAGGCGACCATACCGGACATACGCCTGTAAGCTACCAAAGCTGGAACGGCAAAGATGCCATTCAGTATAATAACAATGTGGCTTATGTTCGCCTGTCGGATAACGTTACCATGAATGGTCTTACCATTGACCCCGGCAAAACGCTCTATCTCTGCCTGAACGGAAAGCAGCTTGCAAGCAATGGCACGAGTAAAATCAATGTTGGTAAGGCGACAAAGAACAACTCCGGAAGAACACCGGCAAGACTTGTGATTTGCGACTGCAAGGGCGGCGGCACTATAAAGGGCGCAACCAGCGGCTGGGGCGGCGCTTGTATATACCTCTACAACAGCACTTTAGATATTTTCGGCGGCAAAATAACCGGCGGTAAAGTCAGCGGTAATGGTGGCGGCGGCGCGATCGCGCTTGACGACAGCAAGTGCGTTGTCAACATGTACGGCGGTGAAATTTCCGGTAATAACGGCAACAAGTCCGGTGGTGCTATATTCCTAAACAGCGCGGACAAAAAGGGCGGCACCGTGAATATTTACGGCGGCCTTATCGCCAACAATAAAGCTCAAAACGGCGGCGTTATCTATTCGTCATGCGGCGGTACGGTCAATTTGGTTGGCGGCACCATATCCGGCAATAAGGCCACTAACGGTGACGGCGGCGTTATCAATATGTCCGGCGGTACTATTACCATCTCCGGTACAAAGCTTATCAACAATACGGCCAGTCGATACGGCGGAGCGGTCTATCTTCACAATGGCGTAACGGCGACCATGACCGGCGGCGAGATAAGCAACAATCATGCTGGCAAAGAGGGCGGCGCGGTGCATGTGTTCTACAAAAATTCCACGTTCAACCTCTCTGGAGGCATCATCACCGGAAATTCCTCCGTGGATGGCGGCGCAATTTATCTGAATCAAGAGCCGTCGGTCCTGAATATGACTGGCGGCATTATCAGTGGCAACACAGCTACCGGCAACGGCGGCGCGGTGTATATTTACCGCAGCGGTTCTGTCTGCAACCTCTCCGGCGGTACGATCGAAAAGAATACCGCAAATGTCGGCGGCGGAATATACGTCAACCCCGGCAACAACGGGCAGCTTAAAATAAGCGGCAATCCCGTTGTAAAGGGCAATACCGCTTCCGGCGATGCAAACAACGTGTATCTGCCTTCCGGCAAAAAGCTGAGCATAAGCGCTGCCATGAGCAGCGGCGCATCCATCGGCATCACTACCGAAAACAAGAACTATCCCGTGGTTTTCTCCGGCAAGTACGGTCAGGACTATTCGGATTACTTCTTCGCCGATGCCGCCGACGCCCATGTGAACTATAATTCAAATACTGAGCTTGAACTTGCGGCGGGAGCAAAGAAATACAATGTGTATATCATTACGGATGACAACGGCACCGCAACAGTAAGCGCTTCTTCGGCAACGGCAGGCACGACGATACAGCTTACCGTAACGCCCAATAACGGCTATCACTTCAAAGAGTGGCAGGTCGTAAGCGGCAATGCCGAAGTATCCAACAATACGTTTATCATGCCGGCCGGCAATGTGACCGTGAAACCCGTATTTGAGGCGCATAGCTTTACGGAAGAGCACGTAGAGGAACAATATAAGAAATCCTCCGCGGACTGCACGCACAATGATGTTTACTATAAGACCTGCTCCTGCGGCGCGGTAAGCGCAACCGAAACATTTGAAGTGCCTGGCACGGCGCTTAACCACGACTGGGCCGAAGCGACTTGCACCGAACCCAAGACTTGCCGGCGTGAAGGCTGCGGCGCGACCGACGGCAATCCGCTGGGCCACGACCTGCCTAACGATTGGAGTAAGGACGAAAATGAGCATTGGCATGAATGCGAACGCTGCCACAGCAAGGAGGACGCGGGAGAGCATGAATACGGCGACGATAACATATGCGATATCTGCGGATACGACAAGACCGTACCGCATACGCATAGCCTGACGCTTGTTTCTGCAAACAAGGCTACCTGTACCAAGGACGGCAATAAGGTCTACTATGCCTGCGACGGCTGCGATATGTGGTTCGAGGATGCTAATGGCAGCATAGAGATAGCCGACAAAACATCGGTCATAATCCCTGCTACCGGCCATGCGCCTTCCGAAAGCTGGAAGTTCGATAAGGCAGACCATTGGAAGGACTGCACAAACGCAGACTGCGGCACGATTATAGAAGGCAGCAAGGCGGCGCATACGGAAAGCGGCTGGATAATAGATACCGCACCTACTTACTTCAAGAACGGAACGCAGCACAAAGAATGCACTGTTTGCCATTATGTTACGGCAGTTGGCTTCATACCGGCAAAGGGCGGCGATATAGAGCCGAGCGATCCGTCCGGCTGGACGCCTACCCCCAACCTGCCTGCTACCGGCGGCGACAATACCGCATTCATTTGGATAGCGCTGCTGCTAATATGCGCATCCACGACCGCCGGAACCGTTATTCATGGCAGAAGGAAAAAGCAACGGTAAGATTCTGAATCAAACTAACAGCTAACACTAACATCCGCTCTGATGGACACGTCAGAGCGGATAATTCATTTTGCTTGACTTTATGCCCGACAATTTGTACCCTTGACCGGCTTCTGTCACGGCGCAAGCTGGAACTTCGTGCTGTGAGGCGTGTACTTCGGCGTACTGCTTGTGCTGGAAAAACTGTTCCTGCTCAAGCTTCTCAAAAAGCTGCCCGCAGCCCTTAGGCACGTTTACGCTTTGCTGCTGATAACACTTAGTTGGACGTTGTTTGCATTTACCGATATATCTGCCGGCTTTGCGTGGCTTGGTTCAATGTTCTCGGGCGTTTTGTTCGATAGCGACAGCGTTTATCTGCTGCTTACATATGGCCCGATGCTGCTTCTGTGCGCGTTCGCAGCAACGCCTATCGGCAAACGCATATACGATTGGCTGAACGGCCATTTGAAGCAAGGAGTGCTTACTGTTGCCGATTGTGGCGGTATGTGCGCTTGCATGGCTGTTCATCCCGGATAAATACTATTCGGAGCGCGAAAAGCGCACCCTTACGCAAGCGCCGAAATTCAGCGCATCGGACTTCTTTTCCGGCAAGTTCGGCGATAAGCTGGAAACCTACCTTGCCGATCAGGTACCGCTCAGGGACAAATGGATAACGCTGAAAACCCATCTTGAGCTTGGCATAGGCAAGCGTGAAAGCGGCGGCGTTTATATCTGCAAAGATAAATACCTGATGGATAAGTTTACGTCTTACAGCAAAAAGCAGCTTACAGCCAATGCCGAAGCGCTTGCCGAACTGCAAAAGAAGCTGGCGGAGGAGGGCATATCCGTGAGCACAATGCTCGTTCCCGTTGCGGCGCAGGTGCTAAGCGATAAACTGCCCGCATACGTCCCTGTTGCAGACTATGCTGCCATACTTAAAGTGCTTAGTGATGCAGGCGTGAACGTAACCGACATTATGAGCATACTTGCGGCGCACAGCGATGAAGCAATCTATTATCGCACCGACCATCATTGGACGAGCCTTGGCGCGTATTACGCATACTGCACATGGCGCGGCATCGAACCTGCGGCAGATGAATGGACAAAGGAAGCGCTTTGCAATAACTTCCGCGGCACAACGTGGAACAAAGTTCCTCTGCCCTCCGATCCGGCAGAGGAGATAACGGCGTGGTACAATCACACGAACAGGCGCGTTTCATATAACAACGGGGAATATGAGACGGACAGCATATATGAACGCAAATACCTTGACGGCAGCGACCAATACGCTGCGTTTCTGAATTCCAATCAGGCGCAAACCGTGATACAGGGGAGCGGAGAAGAAGGCAAGCTGATGCTCATAAAGGATTCATACGGCAATACGTTTGCTCAGTTTCTGGTTGAGGATTATGCCGAAGTTCATGTTATAGACTTGCGTTTTTTCCGTGACGATATAGCCGAATATGCCAAAACAAACGGCATTACAGACACGCTTGTGCTTTACGGCGTGCAGAATTTTGTTAAGGACACCAATTCATCCTGATGTTCCCTTGACAACCAAGCCCCTAATAACTATAATCACAACCAGAAAGGCTGCCGCATGGTGGCTTTTCAAAGGCCATTGGGTTAGAGTAAGTTAACTGTATCTATTTGGTCAATTTTAGGGAGTAACCGGTGTGGATGAGAAGATAACCCTTTCCGGTGTGCCGGAAACAATGCTGCAAACCATATACGCCCGTGCAAAGGAAAGCAAAGATCGCGGCGCTATCCACGACAAAAAGGCGGAGGAGATAATAGGCAAGCTTAACTATGATTTCTCCCTTGCTGATAAAGACGCACCCATGCACAGCGGCGTCATAGCAAGGACCATAGTGCTGGATAAACTCGTAAGTGAATATCTAGCCAAGAATCCCGGAGCAACAGTTGTAAACATTGCCTGCGGGCTTGATACACGTTGCTACCGCATGACCGGCTTTAAGCATTGGTATAATCTCGATCTGCCGGAAACCATTGCCGTGCGCGAAAAGCTTTTACCGGAAAGCGGCAATATCACCCAGATTGCCATGTCCGAAATGGATGACTGGGGGCAAAATGGTCGAGGAGAGTCGAACTCCCGTCCTTATAATCATTGAGGGGCTTACGAGGTAAAGCTATGGCATTCTTTGATAATACACGCAAGCCCACCGGGCTTGGTGGAAGAATAATGGTCTCAATGATGAACATTGGCCACCGCTCTTTGGCGGACTGGGGGCTTAAATACCTGAAACTGAATAACGATGCCAATGTGCTTGACTGCGGCTGCGGCGGCGGAGCAAACATAAAGAAGCTGCTCAAGCTTTGCCCAAACGGCTTTGTGAAGGGAATAGACTATTCGCCCGTAAGCGTAGCCAAGGCCAACAAGGTCAACAGGGGAGCGGTAAGTATCCACCGCTGCGTTGTGCTGCAAGGGAACGTTGCGGATATGATATTCGCTTCTGAATGGTTCGATGCGGTCACGGCCTTTGAGACCGTCTATTTCTGGCCCGATCTGCCCAGATGCTTCCGGGAGGTTTACCGGGTGCTGAAGCCCGGCGGGACATTTCTCATCTGCAACGAAAGCAACGGCGATACGGACAAGGACAAGAAGTGGACGGAGATCATCGGCGGCATGACCATCTACAAGGACGCCGAGCTGAAGACGTATCTGGAGCAGGCGGGCTTTCACGATGTGCAGATACACAAGAACGAAAAAGGCTGGCTTTGCATCCTGGTACAGAAGCAGCAGTATGATGCAGAAGGTATAAAGTATTCTGAAAGAGATATCTGAACTGATGGTGATATTGCACGGTAGCGGATAAGTTATCACGTCGAACTACCCGCAACGAAGCAAATGACTTTTGAAGTAAAGACATATTTTTCAGCCACAAACATCGTTAGAAGGCCGAAGCTTTTGCTCCGGCCCTTTGCTACAGTTTAGCAGATGCTATTATGAACGCCCTCTCCTGCACGCCACAATCAGTACGACCGCCATTACGATGAGCATGATGGGAGCAAAGTTCTCAGCATCACCGGTCTGCGGCGGAAGCACGGTAGTGTTACCGCCTGCGGTAGCGCCCTGATTATCATCCTGCCACGGATAATCAAGCTTGGTATCGAGCAGCTTGAGCGCGGCTTCTATTTCTTCAATGGAAGATGCAGCTTCTATCAATGCCCTTGCCTGATTGGCTATCTTGGCCGCTTCGCCATACACCTTAGAGGGTTGATTTGCAAGATAGTCGCTCACTTTTGCAAGCGCTTCGCTTTTCTGCTTATCAAGTGTGTTAACGGAAATTATCTTTGCTGTATACGTTATGCCGTTGTTATGCACAACGTACAGATTAGCGGTATCGCCCGCGGCAAGCTTGGCCTGCAGGGCTTCAGGCAGCGCAAGCGTACCATCCGCATTCACGATAATATCATAATAGAACTTGGAAGCGGCAAGCTTTTCTCCGGCCTTCACTTCACTCGCAAGCGTATAGGCTATAACGCCGTAGCCGGGCGTGGAGCTCTTTTGGGCAACGAAGTCCTCAGGCAGGCTGATGGTTATGCCATCCACCGAAAGACGAATGGTAGCCGCATCAACTATCTGTGCAGCAGCAGGCACGCGCTTCACGGAAGATTCTTTTACCTTGCTGCCAACGACATACATCATGCCGCGTGCGCTGGCTTTGCCGAAACCGGAAATAGCATCGGCAAGCTGTTCCGCTGTGCATGTTCCGAATACATCGCCGTTAGTCAGTTCACTCACATCTCCGCGTGGACAAACGGTCTTGAATATAACGGTACCGTCATCCTGCGTTTCGTAAGCATAAACTATTACTTGGCTTGAACTGTCGCTATTAGTGGTTTCAAGTTTTCCGCCATGCACATACAGACCTACAATATTGCCGTCTGCTATTGCCTGCTGAACGAGCGTGGGGTTAGCTGCAAACTGCGTATAGGCATTGTGCCCAAACAGACCCGCCTGAATATGGTATAGGCCCAGTTACCCCAGCCACCGTTGAAGTCAAGACCATTGAGCGCCACTTCCTCAAACAACGCATCGGAGCCGCGGCTGTTTACCATCATCAACATCATGTTCTCGAAGCGCCATGCCCTCATGCCGTTTGCGTAAGCATATGCGCTAGTAGCAGTTATATCCACGGATGCAGACTTTGGCAGAGCATCGACTACCGTTTTACCGGTATACACCGCTTCGCTTGCGCTGTAACTTAACTTCTTATAGGTGAAGTTCAGTCCGAATACCTCTGGCGCATTGCCCGCATCATCCGCACGGAGCAGAACACGGAACTGTACATCCTTCACGTTAGCAGTAGAGCTGCTGCCGCGAACGACAAACATATCTGTGTTTATTATATATATAACCTCAGCTTTTCATTGCGCTGCCGATGCTTTTAGAAATAAGGAACACATTAACGTTGAAGCAGCCGGAATATGCTATTGCATAAATGAGCTATCTTGCTGTAAAACAGCGCCAAAGGATATGCTCCGGTTTTACATTAAGGGTATAAGATTCCCGCGGAGGCCTTGAAGCATGCTTTCGATATAACGCTGCGGTAATCGAGCCCATAAGCCCCCAAAAACATCTTGTGTACATATAGTGCATCATTTTTTGTGCATTCGATATCCTTACGTGTGAATAACGACTTTAGCGTTATATTCAAACGAAAACAGTGCGCATAATCGTTTTAACGAATAGCGTGTATAATATTATCTATATATATCGTTTCCTTTTTGGCAAAGAATATAGTAAAATAACAGTTGATGTGCGGCTAAAATCGATGCCGTGCATCAAAATGACTGTATTTTTCAAGGAGAAATGTAATGAAAAAGACACTATCTCTGCTTCTGGCCATAATGATGGTCATAGGCCTGTTTGCCGGCTGCACTACCAATGTGCCTGCCGAATCTCCCACCAACAGCGAAGAACCCGCTCCCACGGAAGCTGTTCCCAACGAGCCTGTTCCTACCGACGCTGCACCCGAAACTACTCCTGCTGCCGAAGACCCCAGCGCGTTCCCCATGACCGTTACCGATCAGATCGGCAATGAAGTGACCGTTGAGCATGTTGCTGAGCGCATAGTTTCCGGTTACTATATATCTTCTTCCACCTGCATAGCTCTCGGCCTGAAGGATAAGCTGGTCGCTACTGAGGAAAAGACCGACAAACGCCCCATATATAAGCTTGCCGCGCCCGAGCTCATCGGTACCATAGGCAACGTTGGTTCCGCCAAGGCGTTTGACCTTGAGGCCTGCATAGCTGCCGAGCCCGATCTGGTAATCCTTCCCAAGAAGGCAAAGGATTATGCTGCCACGCTCGCCGAAATGGGCATCCCCGCAATAGTTGTCAATCCCGAAAGCCATGAGCAGCTTGTGGGTATGGTAAACCTTATTGCTCAGCTTACCGGCGCTGAAGAGCAGGCCGCTGCGCTCATAGCCCGCTATGACGAAGTGCTTGCCAAGATAGCCGAGCTTACCGCTAACATCGCGGACGATGCAAAGCCCGTTGTGTATATGTGCGGCACCAGCTCCTATCTCACCACCGCTCCCAAGGATATGTATCAGGCGAGCGTTATAACCACCGCCGGCGGCAAGAATGCCGGTGATGAACTTGAAGGCGATTCATGGGTAGATATATCCTATGAGCAGCTTATTGCCATGAATCCCGATGTTATAATCATCCCTACCAACAACATGGCCAACGGCCAGCCGGATTTCACCGCCGCCGATGTTATAGCTGACGAACAGCTTAAGGATATCACTGCCGTTAAGAACGGCGCCGTGTACAATATGCCTACCGGCTTTGAAGCATGGGATTCTCCGGTTCCCTCCGGCGTACTCGGCATGCTTTGGATGACCGCAAAGCTTCATCCCGAAGTATATAGCATGGATGAGTTTGCGGCTGATGCCACCGATTTCTATAAGACCTTCTACGGCTTTGATATGGACACTTCTTCCATATTTGCCGAAACCGCAGAGAAGGCTGCATAATTAAAAAGTGAACGGAAAATCTGCAAAAAAAGGCCTTGTGCCAGCATTATTTGCAGTAGTCACCGCGGCAATATTAGTTGCCGCGGTGGTTTCGATTTGCGTAGGCAAATACTCCATTACTGTTGATGACATACGGGCCATATTCGCCGGCAAAGAGGTGGACGATATGACCCGAAGGGTATTTTTAACGCTGCGCCTCCCTCGCACCATAATGGCAATAATTGCTGGCGTTGGCCTTGGCGTAGCCGGAAGCGTATACCAGATAATATTCAAAAACCCTCTTGCATCGCCCGATATAATCGGCATAGCCGGCGGGGCTAACCTTGGCGCAGCCATAGCGATAGTATCCGTTTCAACATCCGGCATGTTTGCAATAGCAAGCGGGGCTTTCTGGGGCGGGCTGGCCGCTGTAGTATGCGTTATGCTGCTCGTTAAAGCCACACGTTCGCGTTCGACAAGCACATATGTGCTTGCGGGCATAGTAATAAACGCCATATCCAAGGCCATAATAATGGCGCTCAAATACTTTGCCGACCCCGAAAACGAACTTGCGGCAATGGAATACTGGGAGATGGGCACATTCGGAAACACAACGCTTTCAAAGCTTCTTTCCATACTTCCCATGTTTCTCATCGGACTTACAGGCATACTGCTGCTAAGGCGGCAGATAGAGCTGATGTCCCTAAGCGACAACGAATGCCGTGCATTGGGCGTAAGGTTGAAGCCCGTGCGCGCGGCAGTGCTTGCGTTCTCAACCCTTATGGTAGGCTCCATAATAAGCGTTACCGGACTTATATCTTTTGCAGGGCTTATCGCGCCGCATACAGCGCGGCTTATGCTGCGCCGCAACAACTCCATAACGATTATTATGAGCGGCATGGTGGGCGCGTTTGTTGTGCTTACTGCGGACATACTCGCAAGGGTACTTTACAGCGCCGAGCTGCCCATATCCATACTTACAACCGTTATAGGCGTGCCGATATTGGTTTATTTCCTTTGTACGCGCGGAAAGGAGACCGCATGAGCGAACTTTTCTCATTAAGGGATGTAAGAATAGCCTATGGCAAAACAGAGATTGTCCATGGCGTGGATATAGACATTGCTCCCGGCGAATTCTGCGCCCTGCTGGGGCTGAACGGCAGCGGTAAAACAACCATACTTCATGGCTGCTGCGGCTTTTTACCTATACAGGGCAGTTTTACCGTGGCCGATACGGACTGCCGCAGCCTTAACGAAAAGAAGCGTGCAAGGCTTGTGTCCTTCATTCCACAGGTATGCAGCTTACAGGGAGGGCGTACCGCGCTCGAAGTGGTGCTAATGGGCTTCAACTCGCAGCTTGGCCTGCTGGAATCTCCTTCTGCGGAGCATAAACGCGCAGCGCTTGAGGCAATGCAGCGGCTAAACTGCGCCGAATTTGCCGAAAAGGACTTCGGCGCGCTCAGCCAGGGCCAGCGGCAGATAGTCATACTTGCGCGCTGCATTGTGCAGGATTCGCCCGTAATGCTTATGGATGAGCCCGACAGTGCGCTTGACTTTCTGAACAGGCACATGGTTCTTTCCAAAATAAGCGAGCTTATAAAAGAAGAAAGCAAGGCGGGACTTATAACGCTGCACGATCCGAACTTTGCCATGGCATATTGCGACAGGCTGTTCATGCTAAAGCAAGGCAACATAGTAGGGGAGCTAGACATGCGCGCGGCAAACCGCGACGAGGTGCAGCAAAAGCTTTCGCTTATATACGGAAACATAGATATTGTTGAAAACAACGGCAGCTTCCTCATGGGTAGGGCCAAATAAGTGTAAGGAGAAACAAACGCATGAACGCAATAGATATAGTAAAAGAACAGGCTGCGGCATATGATGCGGGCAAAAGCTATGCCGTGGTGACAATAGTCCACAGCGATGGCTCGACACCAAGAAGCAGCGGCAAAATGATAGTTTATGCCGATGGTACAACGCGCGGAACCATAGGCGGCGGCGCGGTCGAGCTTATTGCCATTAAGGATGCAATAAAGTGCATTGAAAACGGCGCAAATGCCTATAAAGTATATGACCTCACTTCGCCTTCATCAAACACAGGAATGACCTGCGGTGGTGATATGAGCGTGCTGATAGAAGCATTCATTGCCAAGCCTCTGCTTGTTATGATAGGTGCGGGGCACGTTGGCGCGGCAGTAATGCATATTGCGGAATTTATAGGCTACGATACGCTGCTTATAGACGACAGGGCAGATGAGCAGATAGCCGATAAAATTGCCGCGGCAGGCCGCTTTGTGCGCGTAAAGGATTTTGAAGCCGAAATAAAAGCCATGGATATACCGGATGGTGCGTATTATGTTATCGCTACGCACGGCCATGCGCACGACGGCGCCGCGCTTGCAGGTGTGCTTGATAAAAACGCTGCATACATAGGCATGATAGGCAGCAGCAAAAAGATAGCTGCGCTTTTCGCTAAGCTTACTGCACAGGGTGCAAGCGAAGAACAACTGAGCACAGTTTATACGCCAATAGGCCTTGATATAGGCGGTGAAACGCCGGAGGAGATAGCCGTTTCCATAATGGCGCAGATACAGCAGGTGCGCTACGGCGCTCCCGGCGGTCATCTGAAGGGAAAGGATAAGTAAATCGTGGGCAAAACAATCGTCATCAACCTAAATACGAACAGCATAAGCGAGATGCCCACGCCCGCCGAGCACTACGGACGCGGCCTTGCTATGAAGCTTGTACGGCAATATGCAAAGGATGGCTGTTCAAGGCTTGATGAAGGAAACGCGCTTGCGATAGTCTGCGGTCTTTTAACAGGCACTAACGCACCCTGCGCAAACCGCGCAAGCGTTGCAGCTATGGGCAATAACGCCGTTGCCGTATCCAGTATATCGGGTGATTTCCCTCAGAAGCTTGCTTCGCTTGGCATAGACGCGCTTGTGTTCACGGGCAAATACTCCGATGGCAATGCCGTAATAATGGTCGATGCATCAGGCATACGGATAGGGCATATGCCTCAGCTTCAGGGCAAAAGCTGCAACGATATAGTTGAATACATACGCTCAACGTTCGGCAATAATTGCGCAGCCATAGGTACCAGCCGGGCGGCCGATATGCTGCTGCCTCTCGGCGCACTTTTTACTACATATCCCGAAGGCACTCCGCGCTTCACCTGCCCGCGCAGCAGCTTTGGCGATGTTGCCGCAAGCAAGGGCATACGGGCGATAGTTATCAACGGCAAGGCATACTTTGGTAAGCGCTATGCGGATAAGGCCACGCTGCAGGCCAATTCAAAGAAGCTTGCCGGAATGATACTGTCCGACAAAATATGCGGCGGGGCGCTGCCCGGGCTTGGATCGATAACCATATTGCATCTGCTCAAAAGCCGCAATGCCATACCCGAAATACCTGAACGCCGTGCGCACGGTAAACTCGATAATGACGGCAGGTTAAACTACTGCTGCGCACCGGGATGCGTAATCGGCTGCCTGAACAGGCATACCGCTGCGGATGGGCATGTGTTCTCCGCACCGGAAGAATCGGAAGTTAAAGCGGCTATGGAGCATTGCTTCGGCATGATGGGGGAAGGTGAGCGTGCCAATACAGCGCTTGCCCTTTCAAAACGCGGAATGGCGCTTGGGCTTAACACAACCGAGTTTGTGTATACCGCGGCCATGTATATGGAGCTTAATGGAGAAACGCCTTCGTCCGGGAGGCTTATGGAGCTTATTGGTGAAATAGAGCGCGGCAGCATAACCGGGCGGCTGTTAGGCAGCGGAACTGTGGCAATAGGCTCGCTTTACCGCGACAACGCTTCAATACAGCGGCGCATAACAAAACCTGCAAATACCAACGATTCGGCGCATAGGCTGGATCTTGGCAAGCTATATCCGGAATTAAGCGAAATAGACGATCTTGATATGCTGTATAGGCAGATATTCCTTCTTGAAAACATGGGCATATGCATATTCTCCGCTTTTGCCCTTATAAACCGCAAGGAAGCACTTGAAACCATCGCTTCGCTTTACGGCAACGTTACCGGCAATGCTGTCAGTGTTGTGCAGCTATTGGATTACGCAGGGGAATGCCTTGATAACGAGCTTCAAATGGTGCGCAGCAATTCTGCAGCATGTGTGAAGCAGAACATACCCGAATTTGTAAAGGTATTGTACCGTTACTTTGGTGAATAAAGCTATGCTCAATACAACCGAATGCCCGAACCTCAGAGACTTGGGCGGGATACGCACAAAAAACGGAATGGTAAAACCAATGCGCTTGATACGCTCAGGCGCATTGTGGCGTATAAGCAATACTGCGGCTCTTAGTCAACTCAGCGCGGTTTTCGATATGCGAAGCGAAAACGAACGCAGTTTCCATCCCGATCCTGCTTTTCCCGGCGCGGACTATATTCATATTCAGGTTTCTGAAAGCGGACGCAGGAAATTCACCCAAAGCAAACGTACTCTTAAAGATAAGGTGGACGATATACTTGCCGGTTACTACCGCGGTGAGCAAAGCGCAAGCGAAAGGATGAGGGAGGTATACCGCAGCATAGTTTTTTCTGAAAACACTGCCGTATGCATACGCGGAATAATACGCGCCGCTAATGCCGAAAGGGGAGCTGTGCTGTTCCATTGTGCAACGGGTAAAGACCGCGCCGGCGTAGTAGCAGCGTTGCTCCTTAGGCTGCTTGGCGCAGATGATGCAGCAATATATGCCGACTACATGCGCACAAACGAAACGCTTGAGCATGAGCTTGCTCAGGCCTACTCGCTTGCCATGGCAAAAAGCGGGAATGACAAAGCTGCCGCCAGCTATGTACTCGGCTTCTTCGCTGCCTGCCCATGCTGGCTCACGGCTGCGCTCGATACGCTCGACAGCAACTTCGGCTCATCGGCCGAATATGCTGCGAATGCTGCAGGCGTAGGCAAAGAGGAAGTTGATAGGTTTATAATGATATGCATTGAAGACAATAGGTAAACATTTTAGCGTATTGAGTACATCACCAACCGTAAACATATACGAAAAATAATATCCCCCAAGGGGTTGTATATTCCGCAAATATGCTGTAACATATATACGTAAAAGCGGTGTCTGCCGCTTGAAAAGCCAAATATCAACTGTTGATCCTTCCGAATAGGTTCGGAGACGGAAGTGGGTGAGATGCCCCGCGAGTCGGTCACTGTGATGCCCTTTATGGGATAAGTCAGATACGTTATAGGATCGTATGGTTCCTGCCGTCACCGGGAAGCTGCTTTTTTGTTGGTGTAAATCAATAAAGACAAAGATCCGCACGGCATGTGTGGGTCTTTTTTAGCGGAGAAAAATACCTTAAGATAAAAGAAAGGAGCGCGATAAAGCTCATGGAACAAGACCGGGCGGAGAGCATAGGCACGCAAAACGCGGCAAAGGCTATAACAGCTCAGGACTATCAAGTACTTAGGCTGATGCGGGAGATGGATTACGGCCATATTGTTATCACCGTAAAAGGCGGACAACCCGTCCATGCCGAGGTGCAGAAAAGCGTCCAAATCAAGTGACGCACAACTAAAATTCAGAAAAGTTTTACGGCTGTGAGGCCGGACTATCGGAAGAACCGAAGTCCAACGAAGATACCATGCGGAAGCATATCATCTGTATGGATCCCGTTGGCTTTTTTTATTAAAAAAAGCGCCTCTAATGACCGCGGAAACACATAAATTAGGAGGTATTAAACAGCAATGAAGAAAAAACTTCTATCCCTGCTGCTTGTGCTGCTGATGCTTGCAAGCCTACTGCCGGCATCCGCACTCGCAGCCAACAAAACATTCGGCGACTTTTTCGCCGGACTCCCGCTCATAGCGGAAACCGAACCGGGCTCGCCTAACAGCACTAAAAAATGGAAAGTAACCACGCTTGACGGCGAAGATGTGCTGATGAGCGGCAACAAAGGCCAATCATACGCTTCCAGCACTTTGCAGCTTACTATTACTGCCGACACAAACCTCAGCTTTGAATATAAGGTTTCTACCGAAGAAAAATATGATAAGCTGACGATCAAACAGGGATCAACCACCCTGGTGGATGGTGTGAGCGGCGTAATAGATTGGACGCGGCTTGAAATCGATGCCAAGAGCGGCGATGTAATAACCATAGTTTATAAGAAAGACAGCAGCGGCGACAAAAATGACGACTGCGTCTATATCCGCAGCTTTGCTGCAGGCGCGCCCACTATTATAACGCTGCATGCCAATAACGGCACTGATGAAACCGCCACGCAGAACATATATTGCGGCAAGGGCGTGCTTAATGCCAACGCCTTCACCTGTGAAGGCAAATTGTTTGCCGGCTGGGCCACCAGTGCAGACGGCGAAATAGTTTATGCCGACAAGGCGACCATAGAAACCGATACGGCTATGGAGCTTTATGCCGTGTGGGCCGACGCCGTTACCGTAACTTTTAATTATAATTACGGTACTACCAAAGACAAAACCGTTGCCATTGCTAAGGGCGCACAGATAGGCGCGACCAATATTCCCGATGCAGTAAAGCGCACCGGCTATACCTTCGTCGGTTGGTTCAACGATGATGGAACTCAGCTTACCGCAGAAACCATCATAAATGAGGATATAACCTACACCGGCAAATGGGCTCCCATAACCTATACCATAGCATTTGATGCTGACGGCGGCGAAGGCAGCATGGATAGTATCTCTGCAACCTATGACCAGGAAGTAACAATTCCTCTTGCCGAAGGCAGGTTTACCCGCACGGGCTACACATTCAGCGGATGGAGCACATATAAAGGCTATATGACTCCCACCGTACAGGATGGCGGCACGGTAAAGAACCTTACAAATGTTCAGGACAAAGTCATAACTCTGTATGTGACGTGGAAGGGCAACCCTGTTAACATTACCGTAAATTATAACTACGATGGCGCCGAAAGCATCACACGCGTAGGCATGGTTGGCTCCCATTACAACTATGTGCGTCAGGATGACGGCAAATATAAGCAGGATTCGCTTCCTGACCCGGTACGCACAGGCTGGATATTCCTCGGCTGGTATGATGCGCCCGAAGGCGGCAATGAAGTTACTCCATCCAACAAGAAGTTCACCGCCGAAGATGCCGAAAACGGCTTTATCATGTATGCCCATTGGGAAAAGGGCATAACCGTACATTTCGACGGCAACGGCTATACGCAGACCATCAACGACAAAACCGTAGTACCCGGCAAGTTGTATACCAATCTGCCTTACTTGGTGGAGCGCTATATGCCCACCGATAAGCGGCTTGAAAGCTGGTATATCAAACTTGATGGTGAGGGAGATGCACGCTTTGGCGCGGCTGTTACCAAGGATACGGATTTCAGCACCATGGGCGATGAGGTAACGCTCATAGCCAAGTGGCGCGGATATCAGTACATAATAAAATACAACATAAAGTATTCCGACAAATCCTCTGTAACGGGTACAATGGCGGATCAGCCTGCGCCGTTCGGTGAGAATGTTAAGCTCAACTCTTGCGCATATAGCCGGCCCGGATACGATTTTGCAGGCTGGGCTACCAGCAGCTATGGTTCAACTATAGCTTATGCCGATGGTGCAACCATAAAGCGCGATTGGGAAGAAGATGATTGGGGAGACGGCAGCGAAGATAACGAACCCTTCAACCTTTACGCCGTTTGGACCGAAGCCAAGAGCGAAGAGGAGAAGGAAGCCGACGCTAAGCTTACCGCAGCCGAAAAAGCCATAAGCGGAACCTATCTGCCTACCTATGGCAAGGACGCTAACGCCCTTACCATGATACAGGCCAAACTGACCGCAGCCGGCATAACCGACGTTGCCGTTTCCGTAAAGGCCGGCGCAAAGGACAACTATTCAAGCTATAACTATGTTGGCGTTGCAGACGACGGCACCCTGATTTACAAATGGAACGAAAACGGCTCCACCTCCAGCGCTACAGGCTATGTACGCCCCGTTTTCATCCTGACCTACAAGACTTACACTAAGGAAACTACCGCCTGCAACTTTGGCATGGGTCTGGACGAAGCCAAGGCTAAAGCCGCGCTGAAAACCGTTGCGGACAGGATAACTGTACCCGAAACCATAGAAAGCGCTGACGATCTTACCAAACTGCCTAAATACCCCGTAAAGGCCGGCGTAGATGAGAGCAAGGTTGATTACAGCAGTTCTACCGACCTTGAGCTTTGGGCCACCGCAACATGGCAGAGCAGCAGCAAGGACATTGCCATTTCAGAAGTAAGCTATCCTTACTTCTCGCCCTACAAAGCTACTGTAAGCATACCCAGCAACGATACCGCCGTTGTGCTTACCCTTAAGCTCACTTACAGCGGCAGAGATGACCTGTATCTCTACAAGACTTACAATGTCACCATAAAAGGTAGCGTTGTTGAAAAGGACGTAGATTATCAGGAACTGCTGAACAAGATGCTGGAAGCTGAAGACGCGCTTACCAATCCGCGTAACGACAGCAATATCGATAAGGCCAACGTTGCAAGCGACATTCAGTTCTTCACCACCAAAGACCTTAGCAGGCTGAGCATGCAGCTTTATAATAAGGACTTTGACGGCAAGTATACGCCAATAAAGATCACCAGCAGCAACGAAGATGTTATCAGCTCAACCGATGTATATAACGCAGCACGCGTGCTGACATATCGTCCGCTGCCCGGCCGTGAAGCCAAAAGCGTTACCATCACTATAGAAATACTGGATAGACCGAGCGGCGAAGGCGAAGCCACCGTTGTGCTCGCAAGCGCAGCCATAGAAGTTACCGTGCAGCCGCTTACCCAGAACGAGCTTGACACCGCGGCAGCTTTCATGAAGAAGGTCTGCACAGAGGAAGTGTATTGGGACGGCATAAAGAAGGCCAACTCCGCTAAGGACAACATAACAGGCGATATGTGGAGTTTCATCGAGATAGTTCCCGATGGAGACGGATACAAATTCATCCGCACGGCCGATGATGCCAAGGGCGTTGGCGTAAAGGCTGACAGCATAGACGGCTGGTACGCCTCCGAAAAATACCGCTGCTTCCGCTCCAGCAAGGATACGGTAATTAAGCACGAAAACCTGCTGCTGACTCAGCCCCAGTACAATACCAGCGTTAAGATAGACAGCGTGCTTTCTTACAGCGAGTATTCAAAGTACTACGAGAAGTTCAAAGACAATGCCGACTATGCTCAGTTTGCCAAGTTCTACAAGCAGCCCATAAGCATAGTTGTAAAGGTCATAGGCACCGAAGGTATAGATAATCCCAATGCCGAGACTATAAGTGTTACCGTAAACATGGACGGCAACGCCATAGACAGCACATTTACGGACTTCAACTATACTTACACCTGCAACAGCGCGGATTACAAGACCGGCATAGATGCCGTCGTTGCAGCCATAACCGAAAGCGGCTACACCTATACCGGCAACGGTTCATACCTTAACTCGGTAACTTCGCCTGATGGCGTAACCCTTGGCTTGGCCGATGAGAAGTACGGCCCGTGGTCCGGCTGGATGTTCACCGTGAACGGTTCTTCTCCCATGCTTGATGAGACAACTCAGGCAAGGCTTGACCAGTATATTCTCAAGAAGGGTGACATTATAAGGTTCTACTATGTGGAATGCCCCACCGAAACCCGTCACCATATCCGCGGCACCGGTGACAAGACCAAGTGCAGCGTATGCGGCAAAGTAATGCCGCTATTGTACGGCGATGTGAACGGCGATGGCGAAGTAACTTCCACCGACGCGGGTATAGTCATACTTTACCTGAAGGGTAAGACTGAGCTTACCGCTAAGCAGCTTCTTGCGGCAGACGTAAACGGCGATGGACAGGTCACCTCAAGCGATGCCGGCAACATAATTCTTTACTGCAAGGGAAAGATAAGCAGTTTTCCCGCAAGTGCCAACTGATAAAGGAGAATACATAAAGTGAAAAAAAGACTATTTTCTGTTGTACTGGCGATTGCGCTGGTATTGGGCATTGCAGCCGGTGCATTGGCGCAAAGCCTTACGCCAAGCGTAGATAACGCCGCCATAAAGGCGGGCGAAAGCGTAAACGTTTCGCTTACGCTTGAGGAGGCTATAATCAATATGGCCTCAGCCACGTTCACAGTTGGCTTTAACGGAAACCTGTTCGAACTTACGGGCAGCAATTCTGTGAGCAGCAACCTCAGCGCAGACCTTATAAAAGGTACCGCGCCCGATAACTATCTTGAGATTAACTGGTTCGATATGAACCTTGATCAAACTCTCCCCGCAGGCGTTATAATGACCCTGACCTTTACCGCCAAGAGCGACATAACCAACGAATCTCAGGCTGCATTTACCTCAGACCTTAGGGAATGCGTAATGGTTCCCGGTACCGATAGCCCCGCTATATCGGCTGATTCCGTATCCGTTGCCGTAATTCCTGCCGGCGGAGATCCCACGCCTACTCCAACAGTAGAACCTACACCTACGGTCGAGCCTACACCGACAATAGAACCTACTCCTACGGTAGATCCTACTCCTACGACTGATCCTACTCCTACTACCGATCCTACTCCGACTATGGAACCTACTCCTACCGTAGCGCCCACTCCGACATCGGAACCTTCTCCGACAGTAGTGCCTACGCCGACCATAGCACCCAGTCCGACGGTTGAACCTACTCCGACTATGGAACCCACGCCTACCGTAGCGCCCACTCCGACATCGGAACCTTCTCCGACAGTAGCGCCTACGCCGACCATAGCACCCAGCCCGACGGTGGCCCCTATTCCGACTGTAAAGCCCACGAGCAATCCGGGTGGCAATGGCGGTAACCCCTACCCAGGTTGGTCCGGCTCAAACGTGCCTACTCCGCCTACGGCTGAAATGCCCGTTACCGGCGGCGAGGACAGCATAATACTGCCTATAGTGTTGCTTGTAGCCGGCATTGCACTCTTTGTTGCTTTTAAGCGTAAAAAGAGGGTATGAGGCAGAAAGAATGGACAGCCGAAATGCAGTTCATGTATAGCGATACAAGTGCAAAACGACTATGCTGATGTACCGCCATTGTGCAGTTAAGCACTGATGTTTGCATCTAATTCGCATTATAAGGTAATATAAAGAAATCTGAACTTGCATATTCGGTTTTCCGTGCTATAATAAAGTCATGCCCTAACGGGTAAATAAAAACAACATAACAACAACGGCAAAAGGCAGAAGGGTAACAGCTTCTGCCTTTT
>ERZ824488.82-NODE-82-length-124968-cov-5.746584_pt1 | contig 124968 bp, 108 predicted proteins | sample MGYA00519936_ERZ824488 | MGnify/ENA primary metagenome ERZ824488 (study PRJEB31778, sample SAMEA3449153) | human gut metagenome | biome: human gut; feature: human-associated habitat; material: faeces | place: United Kingdom | collected 2010/2012 ...
TAAGACGCCGCCCTCTCACGGCGGAAACAGGAGTTCGATTCTCCTACGAACTGTTCTTCATCTGAATATTATTTGTTATTTATGGTTCGTTGGTCAAGCGGTTAAGACGCCGCCCTCTCACGGCGGAAACAGGAGTTCGATTCTCCTACGAACTGTTTGAAAAAGCATCCGAGCATTTCGGATGCTTTTTTGTGTTATCCCGGCTTCGGAATCGTGATATCTCAATACCCTTTTATCACGATCCCGCTTTCTCTCGCCACAACGGCCAGCTGGGTCCGGGACTTGAACCCCGTCTTCTCCAGCATCTGTTTGATATATTTCCGGACCGTCCAGACAGAAAGATGAAGATTCTTTCCAATCTCCTCATCGGTGTCTCCTGCCGTCAGTTCCCGCAAAATGCTCAATTCCTGTTTTGTAAATTCTGTGCTGAAGCAGTTGCCAATCTTCTGCTTCGCCGGAGAATCCGGATAAACCCGTTCCCCTTCCATGGTCCTGTTGATCACAGACATGATTTTTTCTTCGGATGGTTCCTTGTACCAGAAGCTGTCCACCCCCGCCCGACGGGCACGTTCGATAAAATCACATTCCGGCTGACTGGTCACGATCAGGATTTTTATCCCCGGATGATTCTTTTTGATTTTTTCCGCTGCATCCAGACCACTGGCATGCAAAGCCGTACACACATCCATAAGGATCAGGTCTATCTGCTTTGTCAGGCAGTAGAGCTCCGCCATTGCCGCACTTTCCACAGAACCTGCCACCTTATATTTCTCACTGTTTTTCAGATAAATTTCAAATAATGTCCTGGCCATCGGATCGTCTTCCACGATCAAGACCTGTATCGGTAACATACCTCTCTCCCCCCTTTTTTCGGCAGTAAAACAGACAGACAAAACTCCGGAGTCATCAGGATCTGCATGCTGCCGCCGGCTTCTTCCAGACGGATACGCAAGGCACCAAGTCCCCCGCCCTCCCGGACAGGAAGCGTGGGATTTTTCCCGTTGTTGAAAAAACAGACCCGTATGTACCCATTTTCTTCTGTAAGCACGATCTTCAGCCGATCCGCTTCTCCGTGGCGGACGGCATTTGTCAAAGCTTCCACGGCAGCCATCAGAAGATATTCCTGTCGTACCGGATCCGTCGGTATCGATCCGGAAGTGATCACCTGCACGCCGGCATCCCCTGCTGCACGGACAAACTGCAGCCACTTATTTTCCGGCACTTCCGGCTCCGCTTCTTTTTTCAGGACCAGAACAACCGATTCCCAGCGCTTTAAAATATCCTGTTCGGTAAGCTCCGGTACCTTCTGGCAAATATACACCCGGGAAGCCAGCAGCGCCTGTCCGATTTCTTTATGGATCCGCATCTTTGTCTCCAGGAGCTCCCTGCTCCGCACATAACTCTCCATATTCTCACTGTACTGCCGCAGACGCCCGTTCATCCTCTTCAGCTCCAGATGTTTCTGATCCAGCTGCTCCAACAGGTGATAAAGCTCTGTGATATTCACGGCCGTCAGCTGAATGAGCTGTCTGCGGTCTGTATTTAAAACATCCCTCTGAAACGTCCATATTTCCTGATTTTCCAGGCAAAAACAGGGCTGTTCACCATATACGACCGCTCTTGCCTGTATCTGCCCTGTCTTTTTTGTGAGCTGTTCCCAGAAATGCCCGGCATCCTGAAGATCCTCTCCCGTCAGTTCAAAACAAAGCTGCTCCATTTTACGGTTCGCCAACAACACAAACCCTTCCGGTCTAGAAAAACAAAGACCGGTGGGAAGATTATCAAAGCTTTCTTTGATTGCCAGACGGTTCAGTGTAGTACGGCGATAAGCGAGCGTTTTCCATATGAGCACAACAGTCACAGTTCCAAGAAGTGTCAGCCCCAGAGGAGCACTCCATAAGGGCAGCTGGCTGATCTTGATCTCCCTCTCTCTCTGTTCTACCGTAGAAAAAAGCCTCATTTCCCGCTGTTTACTGAAGGCAGCTAAAAGGATCAGAACAATCCCGGTAACCAGAAAAAGAAACCAGCGGGACCAGAACAGTGTTTTCTTTTTCCGTTTCTTTTCCTTTGCCAGCAGAATGCCGCCAAGCTGGATCAGGAAAAGACTGTACAAAACCATCAGGATCCCGCCAAACGTACCATAAGATAAAGAAAAAAGTGGTCTTGTCATCCTTTTCCTCCCTCCTTTTGCAAGATCAGCCAGGCAGCATCCGGTCCGCAGGAGACAGAAAAGCTGCCGCCCGCAGCGCTCCAGCGTTCCATAGCCGGGAATTCCGTACAGAGCCTGCCATCCGACTGAAGTTTCAGAAAAAGACTGTCATTTTCCGCCCGCAGCCAGAGCATCACTGCTCCTGCATCAGCCAGAAGCTGCTGAAAGATCTGCTGCACCACATCGTATAAAAGGATCAGTTCCCCTGCAGCTGTTTTCCCGCTGCAATGGCTTTCAAAAGAACAGAACAGATTGCACAGCCGCATGCTTTCCAGCGATTCTGAAATACAAAGCTCCAGCTCCTTGGTCGAAGTCTGTTTTTCACTTTCCGCCAGAAGGCACAGATTACTCCGCCGTTTCATATAGGCACTCAGCACGCAGATCTTCGCGATCCGCTGTCTGCCTGTCACCCGGTCACTTTTCAAAAGCCCTTCCAAAAGATCCAGCTGTTCTTTCATATCACAGATAAGCTGATCGTAAAGACGGTTCTGTTCATCGATCTGGAGCTGTGCTTCACGAAGCTTCATCTCGGCATCCAAAAGATCGTTCTCTTCTCTGAGACGGTCATTGGTTTCTTCCAGTTTGTGCGTATACCTGAGCACTTCCTCGACATTTTCCCACCAGAAAATCCTGCCGTTGGCAATATCCGCACAGTTCAGCCTTCTGTTTTCCAGGATAAGCCCTTTATTTTCCGGATCCTCCATCCGGCTTCTGGCATTTTCATCCATTTTTTCCGCCTGGTGGGAAGTATAGCAGACCATCCCGTTTTTATTCAGGATCTGCGCTTCCATCAGTGCCGATGCAAACAGCATTTCATAACCGGAATTGGAACGGATCAGACCGCTCTGGATGCAGGCTTCCAGAAGAACCACGATAAACATGCAGTCTACCGCAACCAGATCCATCCGGATGATCTTAAGGCAGTACAAAACCGAAAGAAAAACATTGGCCAGCAGCACAAAAAGAGGCAGCTTCTGAAGCCACCGTTTTCCGGGAGCCCGGCATTTAAAAAGCAGCATCACGATAAAATACAGGCCAAGGAGCAGACACCATGCCATAACAAAATAGTAACCGGCCTCATAGGAATAAACACTTCCGGAATATCTTCCCTCCGGGAAAGAAAATACCTTCTGATGAAATCCATTGCTGAACACAAGACCGATCAGAAAAAAGGCCGGAAGATAAAGAAGCCTCCACGTTCCCGGCAGGCGGTATGTCTCCTTTTTTCCCAGATACTGGACCAGAAAAACGCCGATCAGAGGGATCAGGATCATCGGAATGTAATAGGCATACCAGAGATACTGGTTCTGCCAGCTGTCTCCCAGAAAAAACATCCATTTTACGGTGCGGATATACAGCCAGAAGATTAGAAGCCCCCCGATCGCCGTCAGATAACCGCGGATCCTGTCCTGTATGATGCGCGCGTTCACCGAAAGGATCCAACAGAAAATCAGTCCGGCATGTATCAGATGCCTGCTGAGGCTCAGAACGGTTTTTCCCAGCGGATCGGACAGCCGGCGCTCCCACTCCCTGGCATAATAGGCATACACCAGGAGACATAAAACCACACATAGGCTCCCTACGGATTGATTGAGCCTGATTTTTCTGTTTTCCACTGTCTCCCCCTTTCTTATGCATTCAGCACCTGTTTTTTGAGATAAGCCCCTGTCACACGGGAGAAATTCCGGATGTCTTTGATGTAGGCAAAGTCTTTTCCGAAAATCTTCTGCTCTGCCAGAAGATCTTTCTCCGCCCCTGCAAAGACACCAAGGACTGCGATCCCCTGGTTACGAAGCTTCCGGATCTCTGTCGCCGTATCCTTGATGGCATAATCTCCGAAATACGGCGTCGGATTTTTGCTGCCCGGACGGTTGACAATGATATCGTTGGGACGGCCGTCACTTAAAACGATGAGGATCTTCTGATCCTCCGGCCGGTTCAACAGGGCATTCCCCGCCGTACGGACAGCCAGTCCGTCCCGGTTGTTTGCTGACGCATAAAATTCAAAAATCCGGCTGTTTGCCTCCCGTCCCTCATCAAAATCCCGGAAACGGCGCATCACCGTATAATCCCAGAAGCTGCAGAAACCGAATACACTGTGAGGGATCCCCGCCTGACTCAGCGCTTCACTCAGGATATACCCCTGAAGCGCCACCCGACTGGTACGGTCCCGCTGGGAACCACTGGCATCGATAAGGACTTCCACGACAAAATCCGAATTTTCCTTCTTGATCTCCAGATCAAACAGTTTTCCTCCCGAAGTTCTCCCGACCTTCCAGAGACGGCTCGGCACGATCCTGCCATATTCCGAAGCATAGATCTCCTCTTCATTCCGCGTCATCAGGGCATGATTCAGGATCTCTGTCAGAACTTCAATATTCTGGCGTGTCACTCTCCGGTTCTGATGCAGAAAGCGGCGGTTCATCTCCGCCGTCCGCTTCGCAAGCTCGTACTGGGCATTGACCTTTACCGGTTCCGCAAGGATCCCGTCCGTAAAATACAGGCTGCAGTCCGCATGCGCCCCCCGGCAAAGCTTCTGATCGATCCGCTGCTGCTCAAGCTCATTAAGATAAGAACGGCCATAGTTCAGTTCCATATAGGAATACATTTTTTCCACAGCCTCTTCATCCAGGAGCACCACTCCGCCCCTAGTTTTTTCCTTTTCCTGCTCCTCCTCTTCCGAAAGATTGGTAAGCTGATTCTGCATCTGCCTTAAATATTCCTCCAACCGGGCCTCTTCTGCCTCTTCCTTCAGATAATCCTGCCAGTCGTATTTCTTCAGATCTGCCATGGAAACTGCCAGCACCTCCGCCAGAGTCCCATGCTCCTGTTCAAACTTCCGATCCACGGCCGAGTTATAGATACCGTCCACGCAGCGAATGATCTCTAACGTATCGTTTGTATCCTTTAAAGCCTCAACCCGATCCAGCTCCCGGCGGAGCTTTTGTTCTCCTGCCGGATCTCCGGTCAGTGCCCTGCGAAGATAGGCAAGCTTCAGCCTGCCGGCAAAGGATGCATTCAGTCTTCCAAAATCCCGTTCCAAGATCTCCTCAAAGGCTCTTTTCCGAATATCGGGCACTCCGGGCCGTTCCGCTGCCACTTTTGAAAAAGAAGCCTCATCCAGACAAAGCTGGGCGATCCCCATAAGCTGGCCTTCCTCCGCGCCAAGATAGATCTTTTTCACCAGGTAAAGACCAAATGCCTCCGTATCAAAGAAACGGGCAAAGGCTCCCTGTTTGATGGCATCATAAAGAGAGATTTCTTTCGCTTTCTGAAAAGAATCGATATCCAGTTCGCAGGAAAGATCATAATCCCCGCTGACCGTCCAGAGAAGATTACGGATCCGTGTCTCTGCTGCCAGACGGTCTTCTCCATAAAGTTCTTCCTTGTCCATATCAAAACACCTCAGATGCACTCCAGCTTTCCGGGATACGGGTCCGCACAATATCCTCTACCATCTCCCGCTCAAAAAGGTCAAAGTTTTTATTCGTGATCCCCATAGCAACGGCCAGCGAAGGCTTCAGACCGCCGCGGATCAGCTTCAAAGCTGCCAGCATGCCGCGAAGGTCAATGGCCTTCGTCGAAATCTCGCTGTTATCCGCTTTTTTCTGGAGATCCAGAAAAAGACCGGCAAACTGCTTTTCTGCTTCTTTTTTAAGCTGCGGAAAGGCGGAATGAAAGATCTGCGAGAGCGTTTCTTCTGTCAGGGCCGGCATATAAATGACGAGAAATCTGGAAACCAGTGCCTCATTCAGTTCCTTTGTACCGGCATAACCATAGTTCATCGTACCGATAAAACGGGTCGCCGGATGAAGGTCGATCTTCTCATAGCCCGGCACATCGATGATCCGCCGGTAGTCCAGTGTCGCATGAAGAACAGCCACGGCATCATTTTTCGCCATATTGATCTCATCAAGGATCCCGAAGCCGCCATAGGCCGCACACTGGTAGACCGGTCCTTTTCTGAGCGTCACTTCGTTATCCCGGAAGGTATCGGTACCAATGAGCGTGCTGCTGTCTGTATTTACATGGAACGATACATTATAAACCGGACGGCCAAAGATCCAGGCCAGATTTTCCGCCAGGATATTTTTTCCGGTGGCTTTCGGGCCGCAGAGCAGGATGTTTTCCCCTGCAAGGATCCCTGCCACCGCCATCTGGAGAATATCGGAGCCAAAAAAATGCATTTGCGGAGCTCCCACCCGCCGCTGTACCCGTTCCTCCACCGGGTAGGCCGCCCGGAATCCTTTCACATCCCGGATCAGGCTTTCCGGAAGGTTCTGTTCTCTTAAATACGCTAGGATCTGTTCCATTGTTTTCCCCTTTCACAACTGCTTTTCGCAACAGACCTCTTTTTCATCTACATGATCTGTCTTTTCCTATTATGTCATATTTTCGTTTGCATAACAAGCCTTTTACCGTCCGGATCGTTTTCTGAAAAGATGTGCTTTCCATTTGCAATCTCCGGTCTTTTCCTTTATACTGAGAAGCAAAGGCATTTTTTAAGGAGGTTTTTTATGAAACTGGTTGATCTTCATGTACATTCCACCTGTTCTGACGGAACACTGACTCCTTCGGAACTGGTTTCACTTGCCAAAAAGACCGGCCTTTCTGCATTTGCCCTGACCGACCACGATACGGTGAAAGGACTTCCGGAAGCAATGGAAGCCGGAAAAAGAGAAGGCATCGAGGTCCTTCCCGGCATTGAGTTTTCCACGGAATACAAGGGAAAAGATATTCATATCGTAGGACTTGAGTTTGATCCTGAAAGTCCTGTTTTTCTTACGGAGATCCGGCATTTTCAGGATTCCCGACTGTTACGCAACCGGAAAATGATCGAAAAGCTCCACGACGAGGGCGGGATCGATATTTCCTGGGAACAGATGCAGGAAGCCTTCGGCGAGGCAGTATGGACCAGGGCCCATTTTGCCCGCTACCTTCTGGATCATCATTACATCAAGACCATGCAGGAAGCTTTCACACGTTATGTAGGAGATACCTGTCCCTACTTTGTCCCGCGGGAAAAGGTCACTCCTGGACAGGCAGTCCGCCTGATCCGAAAAACTGGAGGAATCCCCGTTCTCGCCCACCCGCTTCAGTATCATCTCTCTGATGAAGAGCTGCGGCATCTGGTCCGCACCCTGAAAAAGGACGGGCTCATTGGTGTCGAAGCCCTATACTCCACCCATACGCAGATGGATGAAAGCTATGTGCGGCGTCTGGCCCGGACCGAAGGCATCCTGATCTCCGGCGGTTCCGATTTCCACGGTTCCAACAAGCCAGCGATCTCTCTTGGCACAGGAAGAGGAAACCTGAAGATTTCTTATGATATTCTGACAAATTTACGGGAGGCTAGAAAGAAATGATCCTTTTCACTGATCTGGACGGAACGCTCCTGACAGATTCCAAAGAACTGACAAAAAAAAACCAGGACGCGATCCGGGAAGCGATCGAAGCCGGGCACAAGGTCGTCATCAGCACCGGCCGGCCGCTTGCCGGGGCCACCGCGCAGGCCCATGCCCTCCATCTTGACGGAGAGGGCTGTTACATCATCTGCTTCAACGGCGGAGAAATCTATGACTGTGCAGCCCGGAAAAGTCTTTACCGGAAAAGCGTTCCCTTTGAGGAGGTCCGTTATGTCTTTGACCTCGCACATAAAAGAGGCCTGCATATCCAGACTTACGACAGGAACCATGTGATCGGAGAGGAAAACCGCAAGGAGATCTTTGATTATTCCTCTGTTTACGGACTTCCGGCAAAGGTCGTTCCCGACGTGATCTCCTGTCTCCCGGAGGAGCCCTGTAAAATGCTGGCGATCGATGAAGAAAACCACGAAAATCTGGTCCGTTTCCAGAAGGAACTGCTCCCCTGGGCAGAAGGGAAGCTGGATCTTTTCTTCTCCCATCCGATGCTCCTGGAACTGGTACCGACCGGTGTCTCAAAAGGAGCTGCCATCGGAATCCTCTGCGACCATCTGGGGATCCCCATCTCCGAAGCCGTAGCTGTCGGGGATGCCGAGAATGATATCCCCATGATCCGGGCCGCCGGTATCGGCGCCGTGATGTGTAACGGAGAAGCCCATACCTTGTCTTTTGCGGATTATGTGACCACAAACGATAACAACCACAGCGGGGTGGCTGAAGTCATCCGTCGCTTTCTTCTTCGTAAATAGCCGAAAAAAACAACTCCGAAGCATTTGCTTCGGAGTTGTTTTTTATGAAAGGGAAATTTGTTATCTGATGGTGACTCTTCGTTCTACAATAGGACCATAGCCTGCTTTGTATCCCTTCTGGTTGTATGAGCGGATTCTGATCTTCATGCTGTCACCGACCCAGTTTCCTTCCACGCCGGTCCTGAGAACAAAGCGGGTTCCTTTTCCCGGAAGCTCCTGGCCCCAGCCCAGGGACAGACCAAGGGTTCCAGGCAGCGTTCTGTTCAGATTGATCGTGATCGTATAGCTGGTAGTATAATACGTATGCCAAGCCCATTTACCAAAGGCTTCCCGTTCCCATTTACGCTTTTTATTCAGTTTTACATTGCTGACCTGAATGGAACGGATATCCGGTCTTTCTCCCCGTCCGGTACGGAATCTCAGATATTTCGGACTTCCTTCCAGCCATTTTCCTTTGCTGTTTTTCGACAGTGCGACCAGTTTAAACTTATAAGCGGTGTTCGCTTTCAAACCTTTTAACTTAAAACCGTCCTGTTTTTTAACGGTGGTTTTCAGTTTCCACTTATTTCCGACCTTCTGATAGAAGCGAACCGGTGCTTTGCTGGAATATCCGCTATCGAACCACACATAGTTGTGATAAATCTGATAGTTTGAAACAGAAGGCGGCGCCGCTTTAAAGGTGAAATCCAACGGTTTGGATGCTTTTCCATTTGAGGAGGTAGCATAGACCTTTGCATAACCGGGATAATAACCGCCCGTTTTATAATTTACAGCTTTTGAAGTTACTGACACAGTAACCGTCTTTCTGTTCAGGCCAGTGGCGTATTGGTCTGAACTGTCATTATAGTGGAAGTGTGAAGCTGAAGAACCTTTGATCACAAATTCTTTCAGCTTGTCATCTGCATTCGCCGGGATCGTCGTTGCAGTCAGATGTAATTTCACCGTTTTTTTGCCGATCGCACTTGTAAAAGTTCTCGTCTTCTCCCTGCAGGTCAGCTCCACGCCGGTTGCAAAGATATAGTCTCTTCCACTAAGCTCCAGATCATAAACAGCAGTAGAACCGCCGTAGAAATTTGTTGCCCACAGAGCGATGACATAGTCACCCGGCTCCAGCAGGATCTGTTCTCTCTTGGTTGCATCATAGATATACATCCGGATCAGAGAATCCTTCTCTGCCGCACTGGAATACAGGTACAGAGTCTGGTTACATGCGCAGGAGCCTTCTCCTCTGGAAAGCTGTATGTTCACAAAACGTCTTTTCTCTACATGGAAGCGGAAGTATCTTGTGGCGCCCGGATTGCTGGAAGTATTGTTTAACAGGCTTCCCGTGTATTTTCCGGTATTCTCGATGAGCTGCGCCTGAGAAAAGCTCTTTCCTCCCAGATCCTTTACCTCAGAGATCGTCGCCTTCACCACAAAGTAGGTTCCACCCTGATAATCACTGCGGAATTTCAGATCCAGTCTCGTACTTGCAAGCGGATTCAAATATCCACCGCCGGAAAGCGTTTTATTTCCCTGGTTATGATTCCACTGCAGGTCCGTCAGCTTGTTGTCCGGACTGCTTACGGATGTCCGCGCAAGCGTTTCCGTGATATCCAGACGCATCGGTTTGCCCGTCTTGTTTACGATCGCCAGAGAACCTTCGCGTCCTTTGAGCTCTGCATTTCTAAAGGATACTGTATATTCTCCGGATTGGCCGATCTCCAGTGTCTGGTTCGACTGGGCTTCCAGTTCTTCTTCCTTCTTTGCCTCGTCCTCCAGCTCCTGCCAGCCGTCGAACACATCGTCCTCTCTTGACGCCTGAACCTTACCAAAGCCTGGTATCGCAAAAAACAGCAAGGTGATCATCAGGAACAGTCCAACTATTTTTGTCTTTTTCTTCATAAACCTCTCCTCCTTCTTTTTCCTGTCTTGTCAGTTTTGACCTGTGGCAGACATCCCTTAAACATCCCCCTTTCCCCTGTCGCTTTTCTGTCTGCCGGATTCGCATACTTCTACTTTTTTTCCATTGTATCCCGTTCAAGAGGCCGTGCCTATACTAATATTAGTACCATATAGCGTTGCGAGAGCTGCCATCCAGCAAAGCAATCCGCAGGTATTCATTGCAGAAAAAACCTAGTGTACTGTATCATTGACATTTCGCTAAATAACTTGCCTGTTTTCCCATCGAACTGCGTTGACTTCGCTCAACGATGCCACCGCATCGCCTCGTTCAGTCGCCTTGTCGATGAAAAAACATTCTGCGTTATTTAACTGAAAGTCAATGAGACAGCACACTAGGAGCCGTAATTGCAAAAAATATGCCCCGTATCCGAAAATTCTGATTTTCAGATACGGGGCACCATTATTTATCTTTCTTTCACTCAATCCATCGGTTCTGCCGGCACAAACACTCTCTCGGAGTGCACCTCTGCAGGCATCTGTTCCTTTGCTCTTTCGACCGCCTCTTCACAAAAATATTCCTGCGCGCAGACGAGATTCTTTCCGCGTTTGTCGATCTTCACATACGTTCCATCCGGCTGAAGGATCTGCGCTTTCACATTATCTGCCAGCTGGATATCAAGAATATGGCGGATCTCTTTCATAATGGAAGCGTCTTCTACCGGGAAGAGGATCTCTACCCGTTTATCCAAGTTTCTGGGCATCCAGTCGGCGCTACCCATGTAGATCTCTTCCTGGCCGTTGTTGAGGAAGTAGAAGATCCGGGCGTGCTCCAGGAAATTGCCGACCAGGGAGCGGACGCTGATGTTCTCACTGATCCCCGGAATTCCCACTTTCAGACAGCAGATTCCGCGGATGATCAGCTCCACTTTTACCCCTGCTGCGGAAGCTTCATAAAGAGCTGCGATGACCTCCTTATCGCAGAGGGAGTTCATCTTCGCAATGATATGCGCCGTTTTTCCCTGTCTTGCATTGCTGGTTTCCCTGCGGATCAGGCTGATAAATTTATTCCGTAGCCAGAGGGGGGCCAGGCTCAGCTTGTTCCATTTTCTCGGCTCGGAATAACCGGACAGCATATTGAAGACTGCTGTGGCATCCTCTCCGATCGGCTCTGAGCAGGTCAGAAGACCACAGTCGGTATAAAGTTTCGCCGTGGAATCGTTGTAGTTTCCGGTACCCAGATGCACATAACGGCGGATGCCGTCCTCCTCCCGACGGACCACCAGCGTGATCTTACTGTGTGTCTTTAAGCCCACCAGGCCATAGATGACATGACAGCCTGCTTTCTCCAGCATCTTCGCCCAGATGATGTTGTTTTCCTCATCGAAGCGGGCCTTCAGCTCCACGAGAACAGAAACCTGCTTGCCGTTCTCTGCTGCCTGAGCCAGAGCTGCGATGATCGGAGAATTGCCGCTGACACGGTAAAGGGTCTGCTTGATGGCCAGAACGTCAGGGTCCTTCGCCGCCTGCTTGACGAAATTCACCACAGGATCGAAAGTCATATACGGATGATGAAGGAAGATATCCCCTCTCCGGATCTGGGTGAAAATATCGTCGTCGTTCATCATCGCAGGTACAGGCTGGGGCTTGTAGGAGGGATGCTTCAGATGGTCGAAGCCCTCCATTCCGTACATTTTCATAAGGAAGGTCAGGTCCAGCGGACCGCCCACAGTGAAGACATCGTCGCCCTGAATATGGAATTCTTTTTTCAGGATCTTTAAGAGACGGGAATCCATGCCGTCCTGAACGCCCAGACGGATAACTTCGCCCCATTTTCTCTTTTTCAGCTGTTTCTGAATCTCATTCAAGAGGTCTGCTGCCTCATCCTCGTCGATCGTGAGGTCCGCATTCCGGATGATCCGGTAGGGATCGGCGCAGATCACATCGTAATTGAGGAACAGCTGGCCGATGTTCCGCTCGATGATCTCCTCCAGAAGGATGACCCGCTTCTCTCCGTCTTTTCCGTCAGGAAGATGCACCAGACGGGGCAGCACAGAGGGAACCTGCACCGTGGCGAAATCCAGTTTTTTCTCGGGGTCGTCTTTTTTCGCAATCAGGGCCCCGATATTCAGAGACTTGTTCCGGATCAGCGGGAACGGGCGGGAAGAATCCACGGCCATCGGTGTCAGCACCGGATAAACGTTCTCCTCAAAATAACGGTCCACAAAGGCGCCCTGCTCTTTCGTCAGATCCTCGTGGCTCACCACAACCTCCAGGCCGTTCTGTTTCAGCGCTGGAAGCAGGGAACGGCTGTAGGTGGAATACTGCTGATTCACCAGCTCATGGGCCTGCTTTAAGATCAGCTCCAGCTGCTCGGAGGCCGTAAGCCCCGCGAGGTCTTTTTTCGTATAGCCCGCATGGACCATATCTTTTAAAGAAGCCACGCGGATCATGAAAAACTCATCCAGGTTGGACTCGGTGATGCTCAAAAATTTCAGCCGCTCAAAAAGGGGCAGATTCTTGTCTCTCGCCTCGCTTAACACTCTCTCGTTAAATTTGATCCAGCTCAGTTCCCGGTTCGTGTAATAGCTCGGATCCATATACATGCTCAGTTCTTTTTCCATTGCTCTTCCCTCCCCTTATATATGTTTCTTCTGATGAATCGAGGTCCGAATGCTGAAAACCTCCTCGAAAAAGGCTGCTTTCTCGGTGAAAAGTCCTCTCTCCAGCGTGATGTCCTCCGGCGTATCCACCTGAATGATCAACTCCTTGTCTTTCAGGCTGACCTTGACATTTTCAAATTTCTGCTTGTGGCTCCGGTCGCAGGCATTGGCCACTCGAAGGATTGCCGCCAGCTTGGCCACCGTAAGATATTCGGAACGGTCGAGATCGGTCTCCCGGCTCAGCTCCTCGTAATACGGAAATTCCGTGGTATTGAATTTGACAATGTAGGCGATGATCTCCCGCTCTTTTCTCGAAAGACCGATGATCTCTGTCGCCATGATGATCTGGTAGGAACAGTCCGCCGGATCGCTGAGGGAAATATACTTGCCACAGCCATGAAGAATCACGGCAATCTGAAGCAGAAGACGCTCCCGGCTTCCGAGACCATGAATCTTTTTCATGCGGTCAAAAATCTGCAGGCCCAGATTTTCCATGATCCGGATATGGCTCTTGCTGCACTGGTAACGCTTGGCGATATTTCTGGCAGAGGCGAGGATATCTTCGTCGAAATTGTGACCAGCCCGGATGATGCGTTTTCTTTGAGCATAATCGTAGGCGTTTCCGTCGTTGAGGTTGAGGCCCGGCATCCAGATGCTCTCAGCTCCCATGGCGGAGATAAACTCGCTGCAGATGATCAGCGTCGGCACAATCAGGGAAATGCTCTCCTCCGGCAGCTCGAAACGTTCTGCTGCCACAGAGGGTTCCACATGAACCACACCGTCATAGATCGTCTGAAATTCCTCCAGAGAAACAGACTGCTTTTTGGAAAGGCCTCCCAGATAATCACCGACCAGAATTACGTTGGAAACCTCTCGGTCCTTCACATACATTTTCTTGAAATTCTGAAGCTCGCTTCTCGTCAGCTCCTGAACCAGCTCCTCGAAATGGCCGTACATATGCTCCATGGTGGCCACCCGCTCGCGGATACGGAGGTTTCCGATGCGGATATTCTGGGTGGAAACCAGGCTGTCCTTGTCAAAAAGGGACACCTGCACGCTGCCGCCTCCCACATCAAGGATGGCGGTGCCTTTTTCGATGATCCGGTTGAACTCGTTGGCCTGAGCTGCGATGGACTTGTAATCCAGGAAACGCTGCTCGGCATTGTCGAGCACCTCGATCTTAAGGCCGGTCTTTTTCTCCAGATAATCCAGAAGGATCACCCGGTTTTTCGCCTCCCGGATCGCACTCGTGGTGTAGGCCCGGTAAGCCTCCACCTTGTAGCTTTTCATGATGGAGATGAAATCGTTCAGCACGAGGCAGAGCTCCTCGAGCTTCTCCGTGCTGATCTTTCCGGTGGCGTAGGTGTCTTTTCCCAGCTCCAGACGGTTCCGGATGCAGTCGATCTCCCGCATGCCTTTTCCCCTGGAAAGCTCAAAAATCTTCAATTCCATCTCGGAGGAGCCAATATCGATGGCTCCAAACAATGTATACTGCATATAAATCCCCCTTTCCCTTTTATGGCAGGTCGCTTAAGCTTTCTGACCGCAGAGGTAATCGATAAACTGCTGTGCCGTCCGTCCGGAGAGGCCGCCGTGGTTCAGCTCCCACTGATTTGCCTTGAGAAGAAGCTCCTCCTCGGGCATATCGATGTGATATTTCTCCGCCAGGGTCCGCACGATGTTCTGGAATGCCTTCTTATCCGGCGCGCCGAAATAGATCGTCACACCGAAACGGTATACCAGGGAAAGCTTCTCCTGAACGGTATCGTTTGTGTGAAGCTCCTCGTCCCGGTCCTCCTTGTCTTTGAAGGTCTCCCGTACCAGATGACGGCGGTTACTGGTGGCGTAGATCAGGATATTGTCCGGCTTCCGTTCCAGACCGCCTTCGATGACTGCCTTCAGATATTTGTATTCGATCTCAAATTCTTCAAAAGAAAGATCGTCCATGTAAATGATGAAGCGGTAGTTCCTGTTTTTGATCTGAGCGATGACCTCGTTCAGATCCTGGAACTGATGCTTGTAAACCTCGATGATTCGTAAACCTCTGTCGTAGTATTCGTTGAGAATACCTTTGATACTCGTGGATTTTCCGGTTCCCGCATCTCCAAAAAGGAGGCAGTTGTTGGCCGGCCGGCCCTCCACGAAGGCCTCTGTATTGTCGATGAGCTTTTTCTTGGCCGCCTCGTAACCCACGAGATCGCTCAAGTGTACATGGGCGATCTTCGTGATGGGCACGATATGAACGCCATCCTCGTCGTGAGCCACGCGAAAAGCCTTGTGAAGGCCCAGCTTGCCCACGCCGAAATCCTTATAAAACTCACTCATATCCTTCTTGAACTCGTCGATGGACTCGGTGCTTCCCAATCGGCGGCTCAGCTCGCAGATCCGGTCGCGGATGCGCTTGTTGAACATTTTTCCCTGGTCGTCGGAGCCTTTATAATCGGCGATCATGGCGTAGCAGGAAGTCTCGAGAGCTTTTTCCACAGCCACGAAATCAAAATCATAAAGCTCCTTGAAAATCTCAAAATCATGGTAGGCAAGCTCGTTGATGCTGCCGCTGATCTCTCCCCGGATCTCACTGGCCGTACTGAACGCATTTTCGTTGTTCACCAGAAGGTAGGTCAGATAGGTGTGCCAGAGATTTCCCTCGAAGCCATAGGTGCCTGCCAGATCCACCAGGCCGTGAATGCACTCATAGTAAAGACCGCGAAGATCTTCCTCGTTGTAGTATTCGCTGCCCGCGTGGTCAAAGATCCAGGCCATGTCCTCGAGGATCTGTCCGTTTTCAAAATTACGGTATACGATCAGTTCATGTATCCTTGTCATAGCTTTTTTCAAACTCCTCTTGTTGTCTTTAGTAATTGCCCAGGATCCGCATATTATTTGCTTCCTCGCGGATGCCTCGGAGCGCGTTTTTCACGCCGCCGTCGTTTAAATTTCCCTCAAAATCGATGAAGAACCGGTACTCCCAGTTTCTGCCCGGAATGGGGCGAGACTCGATCTTGGTCATATTCAGATTGTTGTAAATGAAATGAGACAGGATGTTATAAAGGCTTCCGCTCGTATGGGGCACCTCGAAGGAAATGCTGATCTTCTTCGCATCCCAGCGGAAAATCCGCTGATTGGTCACGATGATAAATCTCGTGGAATTGGCCTCGTTGTCGTAGATCTTGTCCGCCAGAACTTTGAGGCCGAACTTCTCTCCTGCATAGGCGCTGGCGATGGCCGCCTGGGTTTTATCCCCGTCCTCTTTCACTTTTTTGGCCGCCATGGCAGTATTTACCATGGGAATCTGTTTCCAGTCCCGGTGCGTGCCCAGATATTCCTTGCACTGGGAAAGCGCCTGGCTGTGGGAATAGACGGTCTTGATATCGGAAAGCTCCGCATCGGGAAGACCCAGAAGGTTGTGCTGGCAGCGGATCACCTGCTCTCCCACGATATAGTTCTCAAACTCCATCAGAAGATCGTACATATCGCTGACGCTGCCCGCCGTGGAATTTTCGATCGGAAGGACCGCAAAGTCCGCGGAACCCTCGGCAATCGCCTCCATGGCATCCCGCCAGTGCTCCACATGGAAGGAAGTGATGTCATCCTGGAAAAAGGCTTTCATCGCCGCCTCGCTGTAGGCTCCTTCCACGCCCTGGAAGACCACCCGGACCCGGGATTTCTCGATCTCTTCCACAGCGATAAAGGGAAGCCGGCCTACCACGCCGTTCTGGGCGAGAAGCTGGTACTGCAGCTTCCGGCTCATGGACATGATCTGCTGGAAAAGCTCCTCGATGCCGTGGCGGTTGAAATCATTATCCGCCAGCTCTGTCACCGCCCGGATTTTTTCCTCCTCCCGGGCGCGGTCAAACACTTTTTTTCCTGTACTGATTTTATATTCTGCCACCTCGGAGCTGATCTTCATCCGTTTCTGGAAAAGGCCCACGATCTCCTTATCGATGGCGTCAATCTCATTTCGCAGCTCCAATAAGTTCTCCATGTAATTCTCCTTTTAACTCTTTCATCGTTTTTCCATAAATGGGATGGCGCTTGTAGGGTGCGATCTCCGCCATGGGATCCACCACAAAATCACGGTTCTGCATATCGATATGGGGAATCGTGAGCTCGTCGGAATCCATCACCAGATCATCGTAGAAAATGATATCGAGATCCAGCGTTCTCGGCCCCCAGCGAAGCACCCGCTCTCTTCCATGCTCCGCCTCGATGCGGTGAAGCTCCGCAAGAAGCTCCTCCGGTGTGAGAAGGGTCCGCACCTCCATGGCCCCGTTGAGGAAATCATCCTGCTCCACGCCGCCGTAAGGCTTCGTCACAATCAGGGTGGAAACTTTTGTGACCGTGGTGTCTTTGATGGTTCCTACTTCTTTGATCGCTTCCTGAACCGTCTTCTCCGTCTCGCCCATGTTGGCTCCCACAGCGATGTAGGCTGTGTGCCAGCCCCGCTCGATCTCCACGGAAACCGTATCCAGCGGAAGATTGACCGGAGCCCAAGGTTTCTTGATCTCCAGATGGATCTTCTCCAGGCCTTTCGTCGTCAGAAGAAGCTCCCGGCAGAGATTCTCTGCTGCAGCCTCCAGAAGCTTGTAGGTGTTTTTGCTCATGTAATCTTTGATCTGATTGCTGATCTCCCCGTAATTGATGGATTTTTCCAGATCGTCGGTGAGGCCTGCCGGGCGCGTATTCGTATAGAGGGTCACATCAAAGAGAAATTTCTGTCCCAGAAAGGTCTCCTCCGGATAAACGCCATGCTTGCAGTAGAGCTCCAGATCTCTGATATGTATCTTGTCCATAAAGCCCTCCTTACTCCACAGTCCATTTCTTATCATGGAGAATGGCCTCGGTCATCTGAACGGCCCGGAAATTCTCTTTCACGTCGTGAACCCGGACGAAGGAAGCTCCCTCCATCACGCCGAAGACCGTCGTCACCATGGTTCCCTCCACGCGCTCGGAAGCCGGAAGATCCAGGGTCAGGCCAACGACGGATTTTCTGGAGGTTCCCAGAAGAATCGGATAGCCCAGAGCCTTCATATCGTCCATATAGTGAATCGCCATAAGGTTCTGCTCGTAGGTTTTTCCGAAACCGACGCCGGGATCCAGAATGATCTTCTCATCTTTGATACCTGCTTTTTTCGCGATGGCGATAGTCTCTCTCAAATCATCCAGAAGCTCTTTGCGGAAATCCTGGTAGTCGGTGTTGTTCCGGTTGTGCATGAGGCAGCAGGGAGCGTCGTATTTCGCGATGATGCCGGCCAGCTTATCATCTGCCTTGAGTCCCCAAATATCGTTGACCATATCGGCTCCTGCTTGAAGGGCCGCCTCCGCCACGCCGCTCTTATAGGTATCGATGGATACGGGAACGTCGAACTCCTTTTTTACCATCTCGATCATGGGAACCACACGGCTAATCTCCTCCTCATCGGAGATTTTCTGATAGCCCGGTCTCGTGGACTCGCCGCCGATATCGATGATGGCAGCGCCGTCCCGGATCATCTCCCCGGTGTGCTTTTTTGCCGCATCGATCCGGTTCCATTTTCCTCCGTCAGAAAAGGAATCCGGGGTCACATTCAGGATTCCCATGACATAGCAGTGATTTTCAAGATCAAACTCTTTCTTTCCGATCTTCATTGATTTGTTTCCTCCATCTATTCTATTCAGTATTCAATCCGCAGATTTTTCTTCTCCGGGCTCCAGTCACATTCCTTCTCCGCCTTACAGCCAAAGCAGCTCCGGGACATTTTATCCGCCCGGTAAATGATTCCCGTGAGACTTTTTTCCTCCCGGATCGCTCTGTTCCGGTGATTCTCAACGGCCCGTAAAATGCGCGCTTTCTCTTCTTCTTCGTAGCCGTAACGCTCCATGAGCTCTTTTGCAAAAGGAAGACCTGCCAGCTGATGAGGCGTCCCATCCTCATACTGCACGAAACGGCCCACATCGTGAAGAAGGGCCGCCGTGTAAATCTCTTCTTTTTCAATCCCCAAATTTTCTTCCAGATTAAAAATATAGGCCAGGCGTGCCACATCCAGAAAATGTGCCATGTCATGGCCGCAGAAGATCCTGTCCCTCTCGAAGAGCGCAATCTTCGAGAGGCAGGTACGATATAATGGATCCTTCAGAATCCCATTCACTCGCTCCATCATCTTCCGATCATCCGATAGAAGGTATTCTGAAGCTTCTCATTGTTGTCAAAGACACCGCGGGTGGTCACAGTGACCGTCTGGGCTCCCGGTTTCTTGATGCCGCGCATCGTCATGCAGAGATGCTCCGCCTCGATCATAACCATGACACCCTGGGGAGCCAGATGTTCCATGAAAGCATCCGCGATCTGGGCCGTCAGGCGCTCCTGAAGCTGCAGTCTTCTGGCAAAAACCTCGACGGTTCTTGCAATCTTGCTCAAGCCCACAACGGTTCCGTCGGGAACATAAGCCACATGGACTTTTCCGTAGAACGGAAGCATATGATGCTCGCAGAGGGAGTAGAAGGTGATATCCTTCTCCACTACCATCTCGTTGTTATCTACATGGAAGCGTTTGGAAAGATGTACGCCTGCGTCCTCATACATGCCTCCTGCGATCTCCTCATACATCCGGGCGATCCGGTCCGGAGTCTCCAGAAGTCCTTCTCTTTCAGTATCCTCGCCAATTCCCTCCAGGATTAGTTTAACGCCTTCTCTGATTTTTTCCTGATCCATTTTAAATCTCCTTCTTCCGGCTGCCTTTCAGCCAAGTTCCTTCACTGCTTTTTCCGCTTCTCCCAAAAATGACAGGGAGCCAAAAATGAGGATGACCTCATCTTTTCCCGCAGTTTCTATATTTTCTTTTACCGCCTGCTCAATGGAGTCCGCTGTCATCACAGGAACGTGATGGACCTCCCAGGCTTTTTTAAGTTCTTCTCTCGGAAGCGCCCTTGGGTTTCCAGGCGTCTCCACTGCCGTCACCCGTGCCGCATAGGGCGCGGTGATGCGGATGACCTTCTCGTATTCTTTATCTTTAAACACTCCCATGATGTAGAAAAGCTTCTTTCCCGGGAAGTAGGTTTCTATGGAAGCTGCCAGTTTCTTCGCCGCGTCCTCGTTGTGGGCTCCGTCCATAAAAACCAGAGGATTTTTATGAATACAGGTAAAACGGCCTCTCCAGACGGTCTTCTTCATTCCTCTTCGGAAGGCATCGCCGGAAATTGCAAAGCCAAGGCTTCGTAAGCCCTGAACAGCCTCCGTGGCGAGGGCTGCATTTTCAATCTGATAGGCTCCTGCCAGATGGATACGGATATCTTTTTCCTCCCCGTAGGAAAAACTCTGCTCCTCAACGCCGTACCGCACATCGGAAATTTTTCCCGGATCGACCATGATAAGCTTCGCATTCCGCTCTGCCGCCGTGCGTCTCAGCACCTCTGCCGCCTCTTCCTTCTGGAAAGCGGAAACGACCAGCGTGTTTCTCCTGATGATATCCGCCTTGCACTCCGCAATCTCTCTGAGGTTATTTCCCAACACGCCCAGGTGATCCAGACTGATGGAAGCGAAAACCTCCATCAGAACCTCCTCAATGGCGTTGGTGGCGTCGTCTCTTCCGCCCATGCCTGTCTCGAGAACCACTGCGTCACACTTTTTCTCTGCAAAATACAGAAGACCAAGCGCCGTCTCGATCTCGAAAGCGGTCGGCGTGCGAAGGCCGTCCCGGTCCATGGATTCCGAAGCCTCCCGGATCTTCGTGACCAGCCTTGCCAGCGGCTCTTTCTCTATGTATGCTCCATCCACCTGGATCCGCTCCCGGTAGGAAAACAACGTCGGCGAGATATAGCGTCCCACCCGGTATCCGCTCTCCGTGAGCACCGTGGACAGGAAGGCCAGAACAGAACCTTTTCCGTTGGTCCCCGCGATGTGGATGATCTTCAATCCCTTTTCTGGATTCCCAAGGCGTTTCAAAAGCTCCCTCATGGCATCCAGGCCAAGTACACTTCCGTATTTAGCCACATTGTCTAAATATACTCTTGCCTCTTCGTAATTCATTTGTCTCCAATCTTCTTTCAGAGGGATTTCTCTTCTTCCCTCGTTAAACATTTATTATAGTATAAACGCCCTGCTTTTTCAAGCTCGGAGTCATTGTATTGAAGAAAGTACATCAACAGTTCAGAGCATTTGCAAAAATGAAAAAACAGGCTATGCAAACTTGTTTGCAATAGACTGGATTTTCATTTTGTAATGGGTGGGACTCGTTTATCACCGACCGAAGCGGAGCGAAGAACTGTGGCCTACTGCGCTGAACGTCCTGAATAATTCTTCAAAATCCGGGAATCCTTTTTCACATGAGAAAAACATTCATTCAATGCGGCATCCTGGGCTGGGGCATGGAGATTCTGTGGACCGGACTCGACTCCTTCCGGCGCCGGGACTTTAAACTCACCGGTCATTCTTCCCTCTGGATGTTCCCCATCTACGGCTGCGCGGCCTTCATCGGCCCCGTCTCCAGACTCCTCCGGAAGAAAAATCTCCTTTTCCGGGGAAATCTCTATATGCTCGGCATCTTCCTCGTGGAATTTTTCACCGGCTCCCTCTTAAAGAAGAAAAACTGGTGCCCCTGGGATTATGGCGATGCTCCCTTAAACATCCACGGCGTCATCCGACTGGATTATGCGCCTTTATGGCTGCTCGCCGGGCTCTTTTTCGAACATGTACAGAACTCCACGAAAAAAGGGGGCAGTCTCCGTCCTTCCGGATCCGCAACCTGACAGCCAGCCATACGCCCGAACCAGTCATAAAACAGAAAAATCCGCTGCCTGTCTTCTTCAGCAGGAACCAGCGGATTTTTTTGTCTTCTTAATGATCGCAGTGATGCTCCGGCGGAAGGTCCGGAATCCCGTCTCCATCCACATCCATGGGCGCAGGGCCGCGGCCCCGGTCGCCGATATTCTGGGTCTGGAGCGTCTTTTTCTTCGTGCGCTGTTCCTCAGAAGCCGCAAGAATAAAGTTCTTGATCTCCTTGGAATGGCGGATATGTTTTAAGTGAAGTACCGGATCCGTCGTATCTCCCCCGAAGCACTCCACCGTGCCAAGGCCGAAGAACCGCTCCGGCAGAGAGCGGACGAGCCGGGTGTCCACAATCTTATACATGTAGCAGTCATCCTCCTTCTGACGAAGCAGCCCGCTTTTCACTGTGATATATTCTTCTGTCACCCGATAAGTCGTAAAAGTAAAGGGAAGGCCGAAAAACAGCCACCTTTTCCGTTCCTGAAACTGCATAAAATTCCTCCTATCTTCCCACTACACCTGCCTACGAATTGCTCCGCTGCAGTCTGACATTGAATTTAAGCATTACTCTAATCAAAAAACAGTATAGCACATGGTTCGGAAAATTCCAAAACAATTCTTGAAATTCTTTTCCCTTTGGTATATGATAGTAAAAACACTTCCGGGCGTGCCCGGATCCAAAACAGCAAAGGAGATATCTATGAGACATTTAATGAGTCCCCTGGACTTTTCTGTGGAAGAAGTAGAACAAGTCCTCGACCTGGCAAAAGACATTGAAATGAATCCTAAGAAATACGCACATGCCTGTGATGGTAAAAAAATCGCTACTCTTTTCTATGAACCAAGCACACGCACCCGCTTAAGTTTTGAGGCAGCAATGCTCAATCTCGGGGGGACTGTACTTGGTTTTTCTTCGGCCGATTCCAGCTCCGCTTCCAAAGGTGAGAGCGTTGCCGATACCATCCGCGTCATTTCCTGCTATGCTGATATCGTAGCTATGCGCCATCCCAAAGAGGGTGCTCCTATGGTAGCCGCTTCCAAATCCAGGATTCCCGTCATCAATGCCGGCGACGGAGGCCACCAGCATCCCACCCAGACTCTTGCAGACCTTTTGACGATCCGTTCCTTAAAAGGACGTCTCAACAATCTGACCATCGGTCTCTGTGGCGACCTGAAATTCGGCCGTACCGTTCATTCTCTTATCAATGCCCTGGTTCGTTACACCGGCATCCGTTTTGTTCTCATCTCCCCCGAAGAGCTTCGTCTTCCCAGTTACGTCCGTGAGGATGTCCTGGATAAAAAACATATCGAATACAAAGAAGTGACCCGCCTGGAAGATGCTCTTCCGGAGCTTGACGTTCTCTACATGACCCGTGTACAGAAGGAACGTTTCTTCAATGAAGAGGATTATGTACGGATGAAAGATTTCTACATTCTCGACAAGAAGAAACTGGAACTGGCTCCCTCTGATATGCTGATTCTTCATCCTCTTCCCCGTGTCAACGAGATCGCCGTGGAAGTGGACGACGATCCCAGAGCCGTTTATTTCAAACAGGTACAGTATGCCGTTTATGTTCGTATGGCATTGATTCTGACTCTTCTGGAGGTGAAAGTATGTTAAGTGTAGGACAGTTAAATGAAGGTTTTGTTCTGGACCATATCCAGGCCGGAAAAAGCATGGAAATCTATCGTTATCTGAAGCTGGATGAGCTGGACTGCTGCGTCGCCATAATCAAAAACGCCCGCAGCGACAAGATGGGCAAAAAAGATATCATCAAAGTGGAGTGTTCTCCCGAGATGCTGGATCTGGATGTCTTAGGCTTCATCGACCACAACATCACCGTAAATATCATTCGTGACGGCGAGATCGTAGCCAAGAAACCGCTTACTCTTCCGAAAAAAATCACCAATGTGATCCGCTGCAAGAATCCCCGCTGCATCACATCTATCGAGCAGGGACTGGATCAAGTCTTCTTCCTAGCAGACGAGGAAAAAGAGATCTACCGCTGCCAGTACTGCGAGGAGAAATACCGTCATTCAAGTAAAAAATAAAATCTTACAAAAAAACAGCCGGTCAGGCGGGGTTCCGAAAAACCTCTGCCTGACCGGCATTTTTGTCTTCTTATACGTTGAAACAACCGCCTCCGATGAACTCTCTCAAAAGGGAATTGACCGGCACGCTGTCGTTGGGGATGCCTACAAAGTAATCGAGGAATTTCAGAAGGCGCTTGGCCTCCTGATACTCCGGTTCGTCTTTTCCGATACCGAAAAGCAAGGGCTCCGCGTACATTTTCAGCACGGCCAGCTCATAGATAAGAGCCGAATTGAACATGACGTCCGCATCCTCCTGATAGGGGAAAATATAATTTTCCTCGCCCCGGCGCACGGAAGGCCACATGGCGATGGTCTGTTTGGCTGAGGTGCCTCTCGTTCTGGCATCCCGAACAATCCGGCGGATCAGCCGTCCGTCTGTGGTGGGAATCCGGTTGTGCTCGTCGATATTTAAGGAAGTCAGCGCACTGATGTAGATCTTAAACTTGCTCTCCTTGGGAAGGGAATAGGTCAGGGCCTCGTTGAGGCAATGGATGCCCTCGATGACGAGAATATCGTTTTCGCCCAGCTGACGGAATTTTCCCTTGTACTCCCTTTTTCCGGTGACAAAATTAAAGGTGGGCAGTTCCACCCGCTCACCGCGGATGAGGGCATTCATATCATGGTTGAAAAGCTCCGTATCGATGGCTTCCAGGCACTCAAAGTTATAATTGCCGTCTTCATCCCTCGGAGTATCCTCCCGGTTCTTGAAGTAATCATCCACCGGGATTGGATGGGGCTTCAGGCCGTGAGCCGCCAGCTGAATCGAAAGCCGGTGAGAAAAGGTCGTTTTTCCGGAGGAAGAGGGGCCTGCGATCATGACGATCTTCTTGCCGGGATTTGCTGCGATTCTAGCTGCAATCTCAGCGATCTTTCCTTCTTGATAGGCCTCCTGAATGAGGATCAACTCTCCGATATCTTTCTTCACAAAGTAATCGTTCATATCTCCAACGGTGGTGATTCCAAGAAGTTTACTCCAGTGAAGCGTCTCCTTCTGCACCTCAAAAAGCTTCTGCTGCGCCTGGAATTCACCGATCTCTTCCGGATGTTTCCGTTCCGGCAGTTCCAGCACGAAGCCCTCGTCAAAAAGACGCAGCTTAAAATAGCGAAGATAACTGGTGTCCGGCACCATGTAGCCATAATAGTAGTCCTCAAAGCCGTCCAGATTGTAAATGTTCACCCGGGAAACTCTCCGGTAATGGAAGAGCTTTTCCTTATCCTTCATGCCGTACTGGCCGAAGAGAGCAATGGCCTCATCGGTCTGGATATTTTTCTTCTCCAGGGGAAGGGCCTGCTTTACCAGAGACTGCATCTCCTTCTCCACCTCTGAGAGGAAAGTCTCGTTTAACTCCACCTTTCCGGCGATGGTACAGTAAAGACCGTTTCCAACGGCAAACTGGACCCGGACATGCTCCACATTCTCATGGCCTGCCGTATGGTAAACGGCTTTCAGCATCATGAGAAGCATACTCCGGCGGTAGGCGTTGTCACCGATCTTATCCGCTGTGGTCACAAAATCGATCACACAGTCTTTTTTCAGGGTGTGATGGAGCTCCCGGAGCCGTCCGTCCACTGTGACCAGAACGATATCGTGGTCTTTTGTCTCCCTGAAATCCTCAGCGATCTTCCGATAAGGGGTTCCTTTTTCATAAGTATATGCGTTTCCGGCTATGGTAACTGTCAGCTTTGTCTCATTCATTTTTCAGTCCAACCTTTCTTTTGCTGCACGAATGTCTTCCAGTTCCTTCTCCACTTCTTTTTTCCGAAAAGCGGCTTTCTCTCCTTCCATCTGAGCCAGATGCTCCCGGATCTCCGTAAATTTTCGTTCTTCTCTTTCCAGAAATTCCTTCAAAACCGGATCCTTTTTCGCCAGGAGCACGGGGCCGTATTTCTGCTCGATTTCCGTAAGCGGCGTCATTTTGCCGTGTTTCACCCGCATCATGGCATAATATTTGCCATCCTCACAAAGCATATGCTCCTCTTCGATCCGGTATTCGTTTTTCTCCAGGTAATCCCGGACTCTGGCAAACTCCGACTGGGGCTGGAGCACCAGCGTCTCCACGCTCTTCAGTACCTTCGCTCCCTCCGTCAGGATATGGATCACGAGGCCGCCGCCCATACCGGCGATGACCACGGTGTCGGCTTCCCCTTCCCGCAGGGCTGCGACGCCGTCACTCAAACGAAGATCCATCCGGTCCTCAAAGCCGTGGCTTTTCCTGTTTTCCTCCGCCCGGAGAAGGGGCCCTTTTCTCACATCCATGGCGATGGCCCGCTCATAGTTTCCTTTTTCCATCAGATAAATGGGTATGTATCCATGGTCTGTACCCACATCTGCCAGACAATGGCCGGCAGAAGCCAGATCGGCCACTGCCAGTAAACGCTGTGATAACTGCACGAATCGTATTCTCCTTTATTCTAAAACTCTTTTACTTCCGGCTCCATCCGGTCTTCCCTGCCATATCTCTCTGATAAGTCTTCCCTCAGTCAAGAGAAATATGCAGCTTTCCGATGGCCTCCACACGCCGCTTGTCCGCCACGATCTTCTGAAGTCCGGCCATATCTGCTGGATCCAGATGAGCGGTCCGGTACTCAATGCTTCCCCGGAGCACCCGAAGAATCGTCTCGTTCAGGGCCTTTTCAAGCTCTGCCTTCGTCTCCACGCGAACCGTGGCGTTAAAAAGAGCCGCCACCTCACGCTGCTGCTCCGCATCCTCGTAGGCACTCAGGATTCGCGCCGGATTCACTTCCCCGGTTTTCAGCTGCTCAAAGAGCTTCTCCGCCACCTCACGGTAAAGGGGATCGGTGAAATCCTCCGAGGAAATGTAGGCGCTGATCTTTTCATAGAGGCCTTTCTGCTCGATGAGCCAGGTCAGAAGCAGGCGCTGGGAAGTCTTCTTTCCGTCTTCTTTTTCCCGCTTTTTCTGGGGACGGACAACCTCCTCCCGCTCTCTTCTGGGGACTGCTCCCCGCATGGCCTCCCGGTTTACCATTTTCCGCAGGGAATCAAAACTGATCTGGTAGCGCTCCGCCACAGCCTGGATATAATTTTCCCGCTCCAGCTCCTGGTCAAACTCCATGAGTTTCCGGGCTGCCGCCTGATAAAAACCGGTCTTTCCTTCCGGATCATGCATGTCAAAATCCCGTTCCAGAATGGAAATCTCAAAGAGGAAGCTGTTCTCCGCCTGATCCATCCGCTCCTGGAAGGCCTCGGGACCCAGCGTTTTGATAAATTCGTCCGGGTCCTTATAAGGGTTCATATGAAGAACCCTCGTGGATATCCCCGCCGCTTTCAGCATCGGAATCGCCCGAAGCGCCGCCTTGATGCCGGCTCCGTCGCTGTCGTAGGTCAGGATAACCTCATCGGTATAGCGCTTCAGAAGACTGGCATGCTGGGTGGTAAGAGCCGTTCCCAGGGAAGCCACAGAATTCTTAAAGCCTGCCTGGTGCATGGAAATCACATCCATGTAGCCCTCGCAGACCAGCATGCTCTTTTTCCTGGCCGTCCGGGCCACGTTCAGGCCATAGAGATTCCGGCTTTTATCAAAGACCGCCGTCTCCGGAGAGTTCAGATATTTCGGCTTTCCGTCTCCCATGACACGGCCGCCGAAGCCGATGACACGGTTGTTTACGTCCATAATGGGAAAAATGACACGATTCCAGAATTTATCGTACATACCGTTTCTCTCATCCACATTCATAAGCCCGGATTCCCGCAGAAGCTCGTCGGAGACGCCCTGCTTTTTCAGATAAAGATACAGGTCGTTGCTGTATTTGTTGGAATAGCCAAGGCCAAAGCTCCGGATTGTCTCGTCGGAGAGACATCTGTTTTTCAGGTATTCCATGGCCTGGCGGCCGTTCTCCGTCCGAAGCTGGTAATAATAGTATTTTGCTGCCATCTTGTTCACATTCAGGATGCGAGTCCGAAGATCCTGTGCCCGTCGTTCCTCCTGGGAGTATTCTTTCTCCGGAAGTGTGATGCCAGCCCGCTCTGCCAGAAATTTCATAGCTTCCGGGAAAGAATAATTCTCGTACTCCTGAATAAACGTAAATACGTTTCCACCCGCTCCGCAACCGAAACAGTAATACATCTGCTTATCCGGACTTACGGAAAAGGAGGGAGATTTCTCGTTGTGGAAGGGGCAGAGCCCGAAGTAGGAGCTTCCTTTCCGCTGGAGTTTTACATATTCGGAAATGACGCTGACGATGTCATTCCGTGACCGCACCTCCTCGATCACATCTTCTGCATAATACATATCTGTCTTTACACTCCTTCCGTTGTATCCGTATCTTTCTGATTCTATGCTGCCAGTTTTTTCACCCGGGAACCGACTAGCGACTAGTGTGCTGTCTCATTGACTTTCAGTTAAATAACGCAGAATGTTTTTTCATCGACAAGGCGACTGAACGAGGCGATGCGGTGGCATCGTTGAGCGAAGTCAACGCAGTTCGATGGGAAAACAGGCAAGTTATTTAGCGAAATGTCAATGATACAGTACACTAGCCTCTCCAGGCCTTCGGAATAAAGATCTCCGCAAACCGGTCGATGGCGTACTGATCGGTCATTCCCGCGATATAGTCGCAGACCACTCGCTCCTGGGGCTGATTCTTCTGATGAATCAGCTCCAGATATTCCTTCGGCATCCGATCCGCATGGCGGTTATAATAGCGGTAAAGTTCCTGGATCATCTCCCGGGCCTTCCGCTCTTCCTGTTTGGCCTCGGGATTATAGTACACATGGTCAAAAAGGAAACTTCGAAGCCCCTGCATGGCTCCTGCAATCTCAGGCGACATGAGGATATCCGGCTTGTCGTAACTGTTTTTTACAATGTCATGGATCAGCGTGTTGAGCCTCTCCCGGGTGCTGTGGCCCAAAAGCAAACAGAACTCTTCCGGAAGCTCCTCCTCGGAAAGGATGCCTGCCCGCTCCGCATCGTCGATATCATGGTTGATATAGGCGATCTTATCGGAAAGGCGGACGATTTTTCCTTCCATCGTGGAAGGATGGCCCGACGTCCGGTGGTTCCGGATGCCGTCCCTCACCTCCCAGGTCAGGTTCAGGCCCTCGCCTTTCTTCTCCAGAAGTTCCACCACGCGGACGCTCTGCTCATAATGGGCAAAACCCAAGGGGCAGATCTCATTTAAGGCCCCTTCCCCGGCGTGGCCGAAGGGCGTATGACCAAGATCGTGGCCGAGAGCAATGGCCTCCGCCAGATCCTCGTTGAGCCTTAAAGCCCTCGTGATGGTCCGGGCCGTCTGGGCCACCTCCAGAGTGTGGGTCAGCCTCGTCCGGTAATGGTCTCCCTGGGGAAGAAGGAAGACCTGGGTCTTGTGCTTGAGCCGCCGGAAGGCCTTTGAATGAAGAATCCGGTCCCGATCTCTCTGATAAACCGGGCGGATATCGCAGGGCGGTTCCTCCCGGTCCCTTCCTCTGGAATTTCTGCTTAAGGAAGCGTAGGGACTTAAATAGTCGGCTTCCCTCTGTTCTGCCATCTCACGAATGTTCATGTGAATCACCTCTCTCTATTTTATCGAATTTCTGTTCCAATTTCCAGCCCTTTTTTCCGTCGGCCGGATAAAGGGTGATGGCCCCGCTCTTCATCGTGTAAAAAATGCGGCAGCCTGCCCTCTCAAGGCGCTGAACCGTTTCCGGGGCGGGGTGGCCGTAGCGGTTTTCCTTCGCACAGGAGATCACGGCAAGCTTCGGGCGGATCGCCTGCAAAAAAGCTTCGCTCGTCGAATACCGGGAGCCGTGATGACCGACTTTCAGGATATCGGCCTCCAGATCCAGCCCGGAAGCCAGAAGTTCCTGCTCTCCTTCCTCGCCAAGATCCCCGGTGAAGAGAAAGCGAAGACCATTTAGGTCCACCAGAAGGACCTGGGAGTTTTCGTTTTCGTCCTCTTTTTTCTGATTTTTTGCAGGAGAAAGGCAGCGGATCTTTGCATTTTCTTCCTGAAAAACCGTGCCCCGACTGATGTAGAGGAGGTTTGTTCCGAAACGCCTGGCCTCCTTTTCCAGGCGGAGTCTGGTCTCATCCTCGGGAAGGGCGGAAAGGCAGAGATTATGGATCGGGATGCCGTGAAACTGATCCTTCAGAAGCTCCTCTGCCCCGCTGATATGGTCCGCATCCATATGGGAGAGGAAAAGATAGTCCAGGGCTGAAACGTCCCTGGCTTTCAGAAAGGGCAGAATGCGATAAGTTCCCACGTCGGAAACGGTCGTGCTGCCGCCGTCGATGAGGCAGGTTATCCCCTGTTCTGTGCGAAGAAAAATCGCGTCTCCCTGGCCGACATCAAGGAAAGTGACTTCGGAGGGGCGATTGATTGGGAAGCAAAGGATGCAAAGAGACAGAATTATAAAAAATATTCTGAGCCAGATATGGTGGCATTTTTGAGGTGAATCGATTGACGCAGATTGATCTGATTTTTCAAATCTGCTTTGGTCTGACTGACCTCCAAACTCTCTTGTTTCACTATACAGTCTCTGATTACCTGTGTTTTCTTTCCATTTCTGTATAGTTTCGCTTTGCATGTTTAATGATTTCATTCTATTGTATTGCTTCCGGTTTCTAATTTTTTCTGATTCTATCTGACTTTTTGTTATATTTCCATAATTTCTACATTTTTCTAAGCTCACGGCTTTCCTGCGTCTTCCTCCCCACACCGCTATCCCCGCCAGCACATAATACACCCCAATTCTCCACAATTCCGGCTGCCCGATGATCGCCCGGCTCCCGGGCAGCACCTCTGTTCTTTCCAATAGGGTCTGGAAAAACCTTAACACTCCCGCCGAAGCCCCGGCGAGGAACATTCCCACCATCACGGAAACTCCTCCCGTCAGCATCCCCGTGGCCCCGGACAGAAACACCACCGGCACCAGCGGAATCACGATCAGGTTCAAAAATAATGCATAGGGCATCCATTCATAAAACCAGTAGAGCGTACAGGGCAGCGTAACCAGCGTCACCGAAACTCCGGACAACAGGCTCAAAGCCATCTTGTTTTTCCATCCCAGCCTTTTCTGGAGGGCCGGATAGACCAGAGCCATCGCCCCCACCGAGAGGAACGAGAGCTGAAATCCACACTGAAAGAGCTGTAGCGGCTGCTCCGCCAGAATCAGAATACCGGCAAGCGCCAACGCCGACACCACATCGTAGGTCTCCCCCAAAACTTCCGCCCCCAGATACACCAGAAACATAAACACTGCCCGCTTCGCCGACACGCCAAAGCCCGTGAGGAAGCCATACACCACCATAAAACTTCCGCTCACCGCCGCCGAAAAAGGATAACTTCTCTTTTTCTTCCGCAGAAACTGATAGAGCAGCATGCCGACCAGCGAGATATGTAAGCCCGAGATCGCCAGAATATGGGAGATTCCGCCGGACTGATAGAGCTCCTTCTGCTCTTTTTTTAAACCACTTTTTTCACCTAAAAGCATAGCCTGAAGAAGCCCGGCTTCCTCTTTTCCTGTGATCGTTTCCAACGTACGAGCCCAAAAAGAGCGCAGTTCATAAAGCTTCTGAAAAAAGAAATTTTCTTTCGCCTCAATTATCATAAGCTTTGCTTTTTTCAGAACCATGCCGATTCCACGGGCTTCATAATAGGCTTTCTGGTCAAACTGTCCCGGATTGGCCGCTTCCTCCAACGGTGCGTAGGTTCCCGTAACCTTTACCCGATATCCAATTTTTAATTCTGTTTGCTGATTTTCATAGACAAGAACCTGTCTTTGATAAGATAGATCTGATGATAGATAAATATGAGACAGACGAAGCTGCCGGCTGTTTTCCTTTTCTGTAATCTCCTCCACGGTTCCGGTCAGAGTGACCGTCTCCCCTGCGGAGAGAGCCGGCGGCGGTGGGGCAAGAATTCCCCGCGCCCTCGCCGCTCCAATCAGAAAAGCCACCAGCAAAAACGCCCAGAGAAGCGGTCGTTTTGTCATATAAGCGCCTTTCTTATTAAAAGAAACTCTTCCACAGCGAATCCACACCCACCGAGGGCTCCAGCACATCGCTCTCACTGGAGACAACCTGGTGAATGAGGTCTTCGCGTTTGGTAAAAGGTTGCGTGAGATCGATTTCATCCCGGTAAGGTGTTTCCTGTGAACCCTCGATCTGGATGATAACTTCCCTGACACCTGCCGTATCTATGAGGGCATCCACCGCAGCATAGAGACTGGTCTCCGCCGTCACATTGGACTCTGAAGAGGGAGCCGCATTGAAAGCAGAATCAAAGTTTACCGTACAGGTGCCCCCCTCCGTCTGGACCGAGAGGACCTTGGTTTCCGCCGGAAGAACTGCCTGAAGCTTCGCATTCACCGGTCCTTTGATGAGCTCTTCCAGGATCACCTTTTCCAGCGTGGAATTGGAAGAATAGTGGACGTTTCGCATCTCCCGCTCGATGAGGCTGCCGTCGCTGTCCGCGAAATAGAGGGACAGGGTGGCATTCTGGTAGGAATTGATGCCGTCGCCCTTCGTATCGATGAAAGATTCCGCCGTCATGCCTCCCACCACGTCTCCTGCCTCATCCACAAGGTCTTCGCCATTCACCGTGATAACCACCTGTTCCACATTGGAGACCTGGATCAGCGTGTTGACAAAGGCCGCCCGGACCAGAATCTCCCGAACCGGGTCCATATCGTTGTAGGCCTCGTTGAAGTCCACATCCACCTCCCGGGCTTTCAGGACACAGTGCTCCACCTTCACCTCATCCGGCAGGGCTTTCACATGGTCGCTTCCCACCTGGGGACGGCCCATTTTTTCCAGAAGCTCCTCCGTCACCTCTCTCGGCGAGGTGGAACTCTCCGGCGTGTAGCTCTCTTCCACCAGCTTCGTGCCGGAGGTGCTGATATAATACACCTGATACTGGGTGGAACCGCCGCTTTTCTCCGAACAGCCAGTCAGAAGAAGGGCCAGCAGAAAAATCATCAGAAAAGATACTCTTTTTTTCATATCAGGCCTCCTCACTCTGCATGGATCAGAGGAATGCGGACCGTAAAGGTCGTACCCTCTCCCAGTTTGCTGTATACTTTGATAGCTCCCCGGTGCATCAGAACGGCGCTTCTCGTGATGGCAAGACCAAGACCCGTACCGCCGATCTCTCTCGAATGGGATTTGTCTACCCGGTAAAAGCGTTCAAAAATATGTTCCTGGGATTCCTCGGGAATACCGATGCCGGAATCCTCCACTTTGACATAGAAATACTTGTGATCCACATTTAAGGAAACATGAACCCAGCCCTCGTCCTTGTTGTACTTGATCGCATTTTCCACAAGGTTGGAAAGGGCCAGACTCAGCTTTGTCTCGTCCACCTGCGCCACCACTGGCTTGAAGTTTTCCATGACAAGCTCCACCTTTTTCTTGTCAGCGATGGGTTTTAAGCGCTTGATGATCTGATCCAGAAGCTCGTTGATATTTTTGTCTTCAATGTGAAGATCCGCCGCCTTTTTATCCAGCTTAACAAGGGATAAGAGGTCGTTGATGATCTTGTTTTCCCGGTCGATCTCCTCGCCGATATCCGTCATGAACTCCTTATAGAGCTCCACCGGCACATCGTCCTGGGAAATCAAGGAGTCCGCCAGCACCTTCATGGAAGTGATGGGCGTTTTCAGCTCGTGGGACACGTTGGAGACAAACTCCTGTCGCGAATCCTCCAGCACCCGGAGCCGTTTCAGCATCCGGTTGTAGGCCTCGGAGAGCAGCTGGGTCTCAGTATAATCCGGAATCGAAATATCCTCCTCCAGGAAACCGCCGGTCATCTCGTCGAGGGACTGGGTGACTTTTCCGAAGGGACGGATCAGAAGCTTGGAGGTATAAAGGGCCGCCAGAAAAACAAGCGCTGCCATACCGATCTGTAAAAGGAGCACCTTATGGCTCAGGGCCGACCGGCTCTCCTGAATATCGTTGGTGGGAGTGCTGATGACCAGCACGCCTTCCACCTGATCCTCGTCATTTTCCAGGGGGATCGTCATCTCGATAAACTCGCTGGCCTCGTCGTAACGCATGGTCCGCGAGCCCTGAAAACACTTCAAAAGCTCCTCGGAGATGATCAGCTTGTTCTCATCCAGGCCATAGGTATCCTTGATGATCCGGAAACCGCTGTTCACAATGACGATGCGGCCGTTATAGAGCCCCGCCAGCTGCGAGAGCTCCATCTCCGCCACCTCCGATGTATTTCCCTGAAGATAGCCTGAGCGGACCAGTTCCTCTGCCAGGCTGATACACTGATTCTGCACCAGCGACCCTCTCTGGGTAATGCTCTGCTCCTCAAAACTTCTCAGAATTCCCTGCTTGATCAGCATGATGGGTATGATGCCCACCAGCATAAAAATGACAAAGATGCGGAACTGCAGGCTCTTTCCGTACTGCCGAATCCATTTTCCCTTAAAAAACTTTTTCACTGTCGTTCCCCTGTCAAGAAAAGGCCGGCGCATAGAAAAACGCCGACCTTTTTATTCTACTTCTTTCGTCTATTTATCAGGTCTGCTGGAAATAGTAGCCCACACCCCATTTGGTGTGAACGTATCTCGGCTCGCTGGGATTGGCCTCGATCTTCTCTCTCAGACGGCGGATATGTACATCCACGGTACGGACATCGCCGGGATACTCATAACCCCAGACGATGTTCAGAAGATTTTCCCGGCTGTAAACCTTGTTCGGATTGAAAACAAGGAGTTCCAGCACATCAAACTCCTTCGCCGTCAGGTTGACCTCTTTTCCGGCGATGCTCACCCGGCGTCCCTCACAGTCCAGCCGGAGATCTCCGGCCTCCACGACCTTGCTTCTGGTCTCCTCTGGCGCTTTTCTCGCCGTGCGGCGCATGATGGCTTTCAGCCGCGCCTTAACCTCCAGGATGTTGAAGGGCTTCGTGATATAATCGTCCGCGCCGTACTCCAGTCCCAGAATTTTATCCATATCATCTCCCTTGGCAGTCAGCATCACAACCGGCACCGATGAAAATTCCCGGATGGACTGGCACACTTCAAAGCCGCTGAGCTTGGGCAGCATCACATCCAGAAGAACGATATCGTACTCCTTCTCTTTGACCATGTTCAGCGCTTCCTCACCGTCGTAGGCGCAGTCTACTTCCATTCCATCCTGCTCCAGGCTGAAACGGATTCCTTTCACGATCAGTTTTTCATCATCCACTACCAGTACTTTCTTTGCCATGGGCTATTCTCCTTACTAAACCTTAATCTTATCCCTGATCTTCTGAAACATGGCATCTTTGATCCCGCTGACCTGCATGATCTCCTCGATGGAAGAAAAGCCGCCCTTCGCCTCGCGATAGGCAATGATATCCGCCGCTCTCGCTTCGCCGATCCCAGGAAGAGTCTTCAGTTCTTCAGGCCCCGCCGTATTGATGTTGACCCTGTCATCGGTTTCCTGTAAAGGCGCCTGGCCTCCTTCTGTCTCCTCCCCTTCAAAGGGAATGTAGACCTGCTGCCCGTCCGTCAGCTCTGCCGCCTGGTTTACCAGCCGTTCCAGGGCTTCGGGAAGAAGGCCGCCGGCCGCTTCCACCGCCTGAAAAACCCGACTTTTTTCCGGAAGTTCGTAAACGCCGGGCTTTGCCACGGCTCCTCTCACATCCACAAACAGAGTACCGCGGGAAACTTCTGTTTCTTCCTGGCTCTCCTCCTCAAAGGAAGAGACCGCAGGAAACGTTTCCTCTTCTATTTCCATAGCCTGCCTTCTCCCGCAGCCGGTAAGACAGCTTACCAGAACCGTCAGAAAAAGAAAAATCTGCCAGACATGTTTCATATTTTCTGTATCTCCCTTCATCCCCATAGATGAAAGGCCCCTTACACAGACAATATTATTGTAGCGGAAAATTCACATTTTTACAACACATTTTTAAAAAGTTTTTCACCATTTGAAAACAATCACCCCGATAATGGCGATGCCCATTCCCATGAGTTTTCTCCACTCAAAGGCAGTGCGCTCCACGCCGAACCAGCCGAAAAGTTCGATGACCCAGGCCACGATGAGCTGGGCAATCACGATGAGCATCGCCGCCCGGGCAGGCCCCAGGTCCGCCATGCTCCGCACCACGGTGACGGTGATAAAAGCGCCGATGACACCGCCGAGAAGCGTCCACTTATTCGGGACTTCCATCAGAGTAAGAAAACTCTGCCGGTCCGTGAAGGCCCAGGCAAAGAGACAGACGATGAGGGCTGTCAGCTGAACAAACGAGGTCGAGACCCAGAGGCTCGTGGCTTTGGTGACTTCCGTGTTAAATACGCCCTGAATGCTCATCAGGGCTCCTGAGATCAGTGCGATCATGACTCCAGACATAGAAAAAACTCCCTTTGCTTTTTCCATATTATGTGCAAAGGGAGTCCTCTTTATACCTTTTTTCAGAAGCTCTTTTCCAGCTTTTCGATCATCTCGTCGATATGCTCTTTCTCAATGACAAGGGGTGGTACCAGACGGATCACATCGCTGCCCGCGGAGAGAACGATGAGGCCGTTTTCCAGCGCTTTCTTCAAGATCTCGCCAACGGGACGTCCCGTCACTACCAGACCCTGCATGAAGCCTTTGCCCCGGCGGGCGCTTAAGAAATCGTATTTCTCCACCAGCTTATCCAGACGTTTCTCCAGATAGGGAGTCAGCTCGTTCACATGATCCACGATATGGTTCTTCTCAAAAAGTTCAAACACCTTCGTCACAGCCGCGCAGGCAAAGGGGTTGCCGCCGTAGGTGGTTCCGTGATCTCCCGGTACCAGAGTGGCGTTGGCAGTCTTCTCATTGAGGACGAAAGCGCCCACGGGAACACCACAGCCCAGAGCTTTCGCCGTGGTCATGATATCCGGCTCCACGCCGTACTCCTGCCAGGCATACATGGAACCCGTACGGCCCATACCGCACTGAATCTCATCGAGAATTAGAAGGATGTCATTTTCTTCACAGATCTTCTTCACGCCCTGGAGAAACTCCTTCGTCGCAGGATAAATACCGCCCTCGCCCTGAACGGTCTCCAGAATGATCGCGCAGGTCTTCTTCGTCACCTGGGCTTTGACGCTCTCAAGATCGTTGAAATCTGCGAAGCGGATGCCGCCGATCAGGGGTTTGAAGGGCTCCTGATAATGGCTGTTTCCGGTGACGGACAGAGCGCCCATGCTTCTTCCATGGAAGGAATGTTTCATCGCGATGATCTCATGATCGGTGCAGCCGTCCTTGTTCCAGGCGTATTTTCTTGCTGCTTTAATGGCTCCTTCGATGGCCTCGGTTCCGCTGTTGGTGAAAAATACCTTGGAAAGACCGCTGGCCTTGGTGACTGCCTCCCCGGCCGTCATCAGGGGCACATTATAATAGAGGTTTGAGGTGTGGATCAGCTGGTCGATCTGATTTTTCAGGGCCTCGTCATAGTCCTGATAATGATAGCCCAGAGCAAAAACAGCGATACCGGCGCCGAAATCCAAATATTTCTTTCCTTCTACGTCAGTCAGATAAACGCCCTCGCCTTTTTCCAGAACCACCGGGAAACGGTTGTAGGTGTGAAGGATCACATTCTCTGACCGGCTGATATATTCTTCTGTCTTACTCATGAGCTTCCTCCTTCTCTCCAGTGATCACAGTACCGATACCGGTCTTGGTAAAGAACTCGAGAAGCAGGCTGTGCTCCATTCTTCCATCCAGAATATGTACTTTTCCAACGCCCGCTTTCACAGCGTCCACGCAGTTCTGGATTTTCGGGAGCATGCCGCCGCCCACATTTCCGCTCTCCAGAAGGGCTTCTGCCTCGGAGATTGTCAGGGAGGAAATAAGGCTTGTGCGGTCCAGCGGATTGCGGTAAACGCCCTCGATATCCGTCAGGAAGGCCAGTTTGCTTGCTTTCATGGCGGTAGCGATGGCGCAGGCCGCGTCGTCGGCGTTGACGTTATAGGAATGGTAATCGCTGCCGGAACCGATGGGGCAGACAACCGGAACGAAATCGTTGGCAATCAAGGTATCCAGAATTTCAGTGTTGACCTCTGCCACCTCTCCTACATAGCCAATATCCTGACCTTTGGAGAGCTTCTTGCTCACCCGGAGCAGGCTTCCATCTTTTCCGCTGATGCCAACAGCCTTGACACCGACTTTTTCCATCATGGAAACGAGACCTTTGTTGATCTTATTTAAAACCATCTCGGCGATCTCCATCGTGTCTTTGTCCGTCACACGAAGACCATTCACAAAGTTGGTCTCAAGGCCGGCTTTGTTCACCCATTTGGTGATCTCTTTTCCGCCGCCGTGGACGATGATCGGATGGAAACCGACCAGCTTTAAGAGAGCTACGTCACGAATCACATTCTTTTTCAGCTCATGATCCACCATGGCGCTTCCGCCGTATTTGACGACGATGGTCTTTCCGTGAAATTCCCGGATATAGGGCAGAGCCTCGATGAGGACGCCCGCCTTTTCAAACCAGTTTGTCATATTGTTTTCTTCCATTTTCTTTCTCCATTCTGCCGCCGGAAAGCGGCGTTCTTATTACTTAAGAGCGGTAATCCGCGTTGATCTTCACATAATCATAGGTGAGATCGCAGCCCCAGGCCGTCGCGGAGGCCTCTCCCATCTTCATATCCGCAATGGCGGTTACTGCTTTCTCAGAAAGAATCTTTGTAGCTTCTTCCTCGCTGTAGCCGGTGTCCACGCCGTTCTCGATGATCTTCAGCTTTCCGGCAGCGCTCTCAAAGTAGAGATCCACTTTTTCCGGATCAAACTGTACGCCGGAATAGCCCAGAGCGCAGAGGATCCGGCCCCAGTTGGCGTCATGGCCAAAGATGGCTGCCTTGGTAAGATTGGAGGTGATGACGGATTTGCTTAAAATCACAGCCTCCTCTTTGGATTTCGCATGGATGACCTTGCACTCGAAAAGAGCGGTCGCGCCCTCTCCGTCCCCGGCCATGGTCTTTGCCAGGGTCTCGTTTACCTGATAAAGGGCCTTCACAAAAGTCTCATAATCTTCGTTTTCCTCAGTGATCTCCGGGTTGCCTGCCAGACCATTGGCCAGCAGAAGAGCCGTGTCGTTGGTGGAGGTATCGCCATCCACAGAGATCATATTATAGGTATCTTTTACCACAGAGCTTAAAGCCTTCTGGAGAAGCTCTCTGGAAATCGCCACGTCCGTCATGATAAAGGCCAGCATCGTACACATGTTTGGGTGGATCATGCCGGAGCCCTTGCTCATAGCGCCAATGGTCACAGTCTTTCCGCCGAGCGTAAACTCGATGGCAGTCTCTTTCTTGATCGTGTCGGTGGTCATGATAGACTCAGCCGCCAGGGTGCCTGCCGCTTTTGTGTCAGAGAGCAGAGGGATCATTTTTTCCACGCCGCCCTTGATCTTGTCCATCGGAAGCTGGCGTCCGATGACGCCGGTGGAAGCCACGAGAATCTGATCCTCTGATACATGCAGAAGCTCTGCGGTCTTCGCTGCGGTCTCCCGGCAGTAGCCGTAGCCTTCCTCGCCGGTGCAGGCATTGGCGATACCGCTGTTTGCCACGATGGCGCTGGCCTTTCCTACCTCATAGACCACATGCTGGTCCCATTTGACAGGAGCCGCCTTTACCACATTCGTCGTAAAAGTTCCGGCCACCACGCAGGGAACCTCGCTGTATACCATAGCCATATCTTTTTTATCTTTTTTGATGCCGGCAAAAATTCCTGCCGCCTGAAATCCTTTGGGAGCGGTTACGCCGCCTTCGATTACTTTCATCTTTCTACTCCTTTCACCCGATCAGGGGAACATTGGAACGAGATTCAGTCCCTCGTTCTCCGGAAGCCCGAAGAGCAGGTTCATGTTCTGCACGGCCTGTCCTGCGGCTCCTTTTACCAGGTTGTCCATAGCTCCCATCATGATGATACGGTGGGTTCTGGGATCAATCTTGAAATTTACGTCCACATAGTTGCTGCCTTCCACCCATTTGGTCTGGGGGCAGACATCCTTATCCAGCACGCGGACGAACTGTTCCTTCTCATAATATTTATCGTATGCAGCCTTCACTTCCTCATAGGAAACGTCTTTTTTGAGGGAAGCGTAAGCGGTGATGAGGATGCCTCTGTTCATGGGAACCAGATGCGGGGTGAAGTTTAAAAGGATCTCTTTTCCTGCCGCATAGCCCAGCTGTTCCTCGATCTCCGGCGTGTGACGGTGGCCGGCCACGCCGTAGGCCTTGATGTTCTCATTGACTTCGCAGTAGAGGTTGTCCACCTTGGCTCCCCTTCCGGCTCCGGAGGTACCGGATTTTGCGTCGATGATGATGGTATCCGGATCGATGAGTCCCTCTTTTAACAGGGGATAAATGGACAGGGTGCTGCAGGTGGGATAGCAGCCCGGGTTCGCGATCAGGCGCGCCCCTTTGATCTTCTCACGGTTGATTTCCGGCAGTCCGTAAACGGCTTCCTCGATAAACTGGGGAGCCTTGTGCTCGATCTTGTACCACTCTTCGTATATTTTTACATTTTTAATACGGAAATCCGCGCTCAGGTCGATGACCTTTGCTTTGGAAAGAATTTTCTCATTGATTAAGGAAGCACAGAAGCCCTGGGGGGTGGCGGTAAAAATCACATCCACCTGGTCGGCCAGCGCCTCCAGATTGTCATCCCGGCAGACATCCTCCACCAGCTGGAACATATTCTGATAAACACTGCTGTATTTCTTATCAATATAGCTTCTTGAGCCATACCATTTAATTTCCACATCTTTGTGTGCCAGTAAAATCCGTACCAGCTCGCCCCCGGCATAACCGGTGGCCCCGATAATTCCTGCCTTGATCATATTCTTTTCTCCTCTTTATCTCTTTTTGTCAGCCCGGCTGACACCTTCTTTTGAAGATAGCACTTCTTACTTTTATCGTCAAGTGTCCGGTTTCTTTTTTTGTCTCCGGAATGCCGATGAGTAATTATACATTATCGTTGTATAATATGCAAGTAGTTTTTGAAGTATTCAGAACCGGATAATTTTTCCTCAATTTCCTGTTGCATAATTATAATTTTTGTTGTATAGTAAGGCATATTGAGTGAAAAATGATCAGGAGGTCTTTTATAATGAAAGAAAAAGTTGTATTAGCTTATTCCGGCGGTCTGGACACCACAACCCTGATTCCCTGGCTGAAGGAAAATTTCAATTATGACGTTATCTGCTGCTGTGTAAACTGTGGACAGGGAAACGAGCTGGATGGCCTGGATGAGAGAGCAAAACTTTCCGGCGCTTCCAAATTATATATCGAGGACATCATCGACGACTTCTGCGATAACTACATCATGCCCTGCGTGGAGGCCGGCGCTGTATACGAGCACAAATATCTCCTCGGTACTTCCATGGCCCGCCCGGCTATCGCAAAGAAACTGGTAGAGATTGCCCGCAAAGAGGGCGCTACCGCTGTCTGCCACGGCGCTACCGGTAAAGGAAACGACCAGATCCGTTTTGAGCTGGGTATCAAAGCTCTGGCTCCGGATCTGAAGATCATCGCGCCCTGGCGTATGACCGATATCTGGAAAATGGAATCCCGTGACGACGAGATCGCATACTGCAAGGCTCACGGCATCCATCTTCCCTTCGATGACAGCCACAGCTACAGCCGTGACCGTAACCTCTGGCACATCAGCCACGAGGGACTGGAGCTCGAGAATCCGTCCCAGGCTCCGAACTATGACGACATGCTCGTTTTGAGCGTTACCCCGGAAAAAGCTCCGGATAAAGAGACCGAGATCACGATGACCTTCGAGCACGGCATTCCGAAGACACTGAATGGCAAAGCCATGAAGGTTTCCGAGATCATCACCGAGCTGAACCGCATCGGCGGCGAAAACGGCATCGGTATCGTTGATATCGTTGAGAACCGTGTCGTTGGTATGAAATCCCGCGGCGTTTACGAGACACCGGGCGGAACTATCCTGATGGCAGCTCACGAGCAGCTGGAGGAGCTGACCCTCGACCGTGACACCATGGAGACCAAGAAGAAACTTGGCAGCCAGTTTGCCCAGGTTGTATACGAAGGAAAATGGTTCACTCCCTTAAGAGAAGCTCTTCAGGCATTCGTAGAGTCCACCCAGAACTATGTGACCGGCGAAGTAAAGATGAAGCTTTACAAAGGCAACATCATCAAAGCCGGAACCACTTCTCCCTACAGCCTCTACAACGAGTCCCTGGCTTCCTTCACCACCGGTGATCTTTACGACCACCACGATGCTGACGGCTTCATCACCCTGTTCGGCCTGCCCTTAAAGGTTCGCGCAATGATGCTCCAGGAAGTTGAGAAGAATCAGAAAAATTCATAAGCCATAAAAGAAAACCCCATCGGCTGTTGCGGACCGATGGGGTTCTTCTCTTTTATGCAGCGTGTCTTTTAAAGATCACACCGCGATATTTTTCCAGAGCAAAAAGCAGGATCATGCCGAGCACGCCGCAGGATAACACTTCTCCCAGGCCTACCGTGAGCATCTGAAGCGGAATGGGAATATTCACTCCATAGCCATAGAACAGTACCAGGGGCACAACAATGGTGTTTGCCACAATGGGGGATACCGGCGCAAGGAATTTATTCTGTTTCCGAAGCGCATAGGTTCCGCAGGCTCCGATCAGGGTAGCCAGGCTTCCGAAGATGATATCCAGAGGAATCGCTCCTCCGAAAAGGTTTCCGATCAGGCATCCCACGAAAAGTCCTGGAATCGCTGCCGGTGTAAAATAGGGAAGGATCGTCAGTGCCTCGGAAAACCGCAACTGTACCTCGCCAAAAGAAATGGCGGAAAATACCACGGTCAGCACCACATAGATCGCCGCAATGGCAGCGGCCTCAACAATAAACTGCACTTTCTTGTCTCTCATATTCTGTTTTCTCCTTTAGTTTTGTTTTACATGTGGAAGGTCACGAACACATGATTCATTTTCACGCAACAGAAAATCAGTTGCGTGAGACATATGCCTTCGGTATATGTCTACGCCGGGAATCGGCGGTCAGCCCAATCAGACCTTGTTTTTGCGGGCTATGCAACGGGTGTGAGTATAGCACAGGAATTGAAAAATTGCAAGAAAAATGTTCACATAAAAAGACCTTCCTCTGAATTTCTCTCCATTGGAAGGTCTTTCTCTTTCTTATTCCGATACGGTCTCTGTCTCTGCTGCGCTTTCTGTTTCTGCGACAGTCTCAGATGCAGTTTCTGTCGTCTCTTCGGAAGCAGTCTCGCTCTCGGACTCTGCTGCGTCGGTGCTCTCCTCTGTCTCAGCAGTGGTTTCCGTCTCTGTCTCCGCATTCAGTTCTGACATGTAATCAGTCAGAGCAGTGCCATCTACCGTGTAGGTATTCACTACCGTAGGCTTGTGGTTCTGGTAGAAAGAATATCCTGCCCATCCGATCAGAGCAACCACAACCACGCAGACAATAACTTCCGCAAGGATACGCTCCCTCTTCTCGCGCTTCATGATCTTGTCGCGGTTCTTTTTCTGCTCCTTATACTTGTCTACTTTTGCCTGGCTCATTTTTTCCACTCCTTGTAAAGTCTTTCCTGGCCATGTCGTCTCCCTTCACAGCCATTTTCCTTATTATACAATAGATTTGTGAAAAATGCATGTACTTTTTAACAAAAATACAAACTATTCAGCGAAACAAACCTGGAATATGCCTCTAATCTGTTTCAAAAGTCAGGCAACAACGATAATTCCGCCGTCGTTGGCATACATGCTGCTGATTCCGGCTGTATCTACAACGAAAATTCCCTTGGGATGAATCCGGTTGATCAGGGTCTCTTTTACCATCTGGGCACGCTCCGGGCAGTTGCAGTGGGAAATGGCGATCACAGTCTCATCCGGGTTTACCACTTTCTCCACAATGCTGTCCACCATACGAACCAGGGCTTTGTTCATGCCTCTGGCCTGATCCAGCTGGGCGATCTCGCCCTCCGGCGTGGATACCATCACCGGTTTGATCCGAAGAGCCGTTGCCACAAAGGCTTTCACTTTGCTTAAGCGACCGTTTTTCCGTAAGGTCTCCAGATTTTCGAGAACAAACCAGGTCATCTGGCTGTCGATATAGGCTTCTACCTTGTCGATGATCTCCTCAAAGGGAAGTCCCTGCTCCTCGCACTCCTGGATTTTCAGACCGATGAGGGTCTCGCCGATGGAAGCGGAACGGGAATCGAAGATATAAACTTTTGCGTCCGGCTTCTCCTCTTTCAGAAGGTTCATTCCCAGAACGGCGCTGTTGTAGGAACCGCTGAGTTTTGAGGATAAGGTGACTGCAAACACATGGTCCGCGTCACAGTCAAAAGCAGCCCGATAGGCCTCCGGGGAAGGGCAAGAGGATTTCGGACAGTTGGGGCTGGCCGCCACCCGTCTCAGGAAATCTGCCTGGTCAAAAGTTGCATCATCTACAATATTGTGATCGTCTACCTGTATCATAAGAGACGCCGTCTCAAAACAGCCGCTGGCTTTCATCTCGTCGGTCAGTTCGCCGCAGCTGTCAATTACTACCTTGAAGCTCATATATCATTCCTCCAAATATGGATTTCTATCGTTCAGTACAAAGCCACAGTTCTTCGCTCCGCTTCGGTCGGTGATAAACGAGTCCCACCGGGACTCATCACCCCGTGCTTCGCACTATCGCTGCTATCGCTAGCTTCTGTTCTGAACTGTTACGAAACGTAGTTTTAAATACTACCTCATCATAGCATATCCCCAGAGGTTTGAAAAGAGTTTTTTTTAAAAACTTGTCAAATCCCGGAATTCGGGCTATGATATAGGAAATGATTTTTCCGGAGGTTTTATCCATGCGCGCATTTCAGATCCAGGACGTGAAGAGCTTCATGTCCCATCTTCTCTTATCTAACACCTTCGACCGCTTTCTTCTGACGGAGGCTTCTATCACGACCTTTAACACCTTTTTCATCGACGGTCATCTGCATAAAGACTATTTTTCTTCCGATGAAGCGGAAATGGCTGAACTTACCACCTACTCCTACTGGGAACAGCTGCGGCCTTTTGCCCTCTCCCTTATTAAAGGAAAGAAGACGCCCCTCGCCATGAAAATCGTCTTCTCTCTCGCTCCGAAAAATGTGGAAAAACTCATCCTTCAGAACCACCTTTCTATCCGGCCCGAGGAGATCGGCGGCCTTTTCCTGAACGTCCTCTATGACGGACAGAAGCTCACCGTTACCACCGGCACCTCCCTGAAAACCTTCTCCCTCGACAAGACCCTCTCCCAGCTCTGGGACGAACTGGCGGCGGCTTTTTTCCGGAAACACGGGATTCCCTTCACGACTTTATAAAAACTTTATATTTTTTAGAGATTTTTGTTAGCACTCACCTTGTTTGAGTGCTGATTTTCTCTTGACTTTTCACTGGAAAGGTATTACACTGAGAAACAGCAGGGGCCAGAGAGCCCGTCGATCTATAGAAAAAAAGGAGTGTTTCAATATGAGTAAAACCGGTAATTTATCCATTAACAGTGAAAATATTTTCCCGATCATAAAAAAATGGCTCTATTCCGACCATGATATCTTTGTCCGTGAGCTGGTTTCCAACGGCTGCGACGCCATCACCAAACTGAAAAAGCTGGAAGCCATGGGCCAGTATACCTTCCCGGACAATTACAAGGCAAAAATCGAAGTCATCTGCGATCCGGATGCCAAGACCCTGAAATTTATTGATAACGGTCTCGGCATGGACGAGGATGAGTTAGAAAAATACATCACTCAGATTGCTTTCTCCGGCGCTACCGACTTTCTGGAGAAATACAAAGACAAAGCAAACAACGATGAGATCATCGGCCATTTCGGACTGGGCTTCTATTCCGCATTTATGGTAGCCGACGACGTTCACATCGATACCCTTTCCTATAAAGAAGGAGCAAAACCCGTTCACTGGGAGTGCGACGGCGGTTCCGAGTATTCCATCGGCGACGGTGAGAAGGCAACCGTTGGAACAGAGATCACCCTTTTTCTGAATGAGGAGAGCGTGGAGTTCGCCAATGAGTACCGCGTCCGCGAGGTACTGGAGAAATACTGTTCCTTCATGCCGACCGAGATTTTCCTGAGCAAGGCCAACGCTCCCCAGGAGTACGAAACCATCGACGAGAGCGAGCTTCGCGACGACGATGTGGTAGTTGAGCACATCCACGAGGATGCAAAGACCGAAGAGAAAGAAAATGACAAGGGTGAGAAAGAGACCGTTGTCGTTTCCCCGGCCAAAGATCAGGTAAAGATCAACAAACGTCCGGTTTCCATCAGCGATACCCATCCGCTGTGGACCAAACATCCCAACGAGTGTACCGAGGAAGAGTACAAAGAATTTTACCGCAAAGTCTTCATGGATTACAAGGAGCCCCTGTTCTGGATCCATCTGAACATGGATTACCCCTTCAACCTGAAAGGTATCCTCTACTTCCCGAAGATCAACACCGAGTATGATTCCATCGAGGGAACCATCAAACTCTACAACAACCAGGTCTTCATCGCCGACAACATCAAAGAGGTAATTCCGGAATTTCTGATGCTCTTAAAGGGTGTCATCGACTGCCCGGATCTGCCGCTGAACGTTTCCAGAAGCGCTCTGCAGAACGACGGTTTCGTGAAGAAGATTTCCGATTATATCACCAAGAAAGTGGCAGACAAGCTCACCGGTATGTGCAAGACCGACCGTGAGAACTACGAGAAATACTGGGACGATATCAGCCCCTTCATCAAATACGGCTGCATCAAAGAGCCGAAATTCAGCGAAAAAGTCCTGGATTACACCCTGCTGAAAGATCTGAACGGCAAATACTTCACTCTCCCGGATTACATCACATCCGTAAAACCGGCTGAGGAAGAAAAAACCGAGGAAAAGGCCGAGGAGACAACCGATTCCGCTGAGAAGAAAGAGGACAAGAAGAAACCGCAGACCACGATCTACTATGTGACCGATGAGATCCAGCAGAGCCAGTACATCAACATGTTCCGGGAGCAGGGCATGAACGCCGTTATCCTGAAACACAACATCGATTCCGCTTTTATCACCCATATCGAGCGTGAGAAAGAGAAAGAAAACGTTCATTTCCAGAGAATCGATGCCGACGTGACGAGCGATTTCAAGGAAGAGGTTTCCGCAGACGAGCTGAAAGAGGAGACCGATGCACTGACTGAGCTCTTCCGCAAGGCTCTGGGCAAAGACAAGCTGGAAGTCAAGGTAGAGAAGCTGAAAAATGAGAATATCTCCTCCATGGTAACTCTGTCCGAGGAGAGCCGCAGAATGCAGGATATGATGAAAATGTACGGCATGGCAGGCATGGATCCCTCCATGTTCGGCACCACCGAGACCCTGGTTCTGAATGCCAACAACAAGCTGGTTCAGTACATCTTTGAGCACAAAGATTCTGAGAACGTTCCGATGTTCTGTGAACAGCTCTACGATCTGGCTCTCTTAAGCCACAAACCGCTGAATCCGGATGAGATGACCAAGTTTATCACCAGAAGCAACGAGATCCTGATGCTTCTTGCCAAATAAGCGTTAAGAAAAATAAGACCGGGATTCCCCCAAAAAGGAATCCCGGATTTTTTTGTCTCCGCTCTTTTCTTTTGAAAGCAGGTCTGGTATACTAAAGTGACGTTATTTCTAGGAGGATCTTATCCATGATGGAAAAACTCGCCCCTTATCGGGTATTCACTTCCAGTTCCCTGAAGCTCATCGCCGTCATCACCATGCTGATCGACCATTTCGGGGCCACGGTCATGAGCCAAGCGATCTTAAAACTTCCCGCCGTCAAAGCGGACGCGGACCTTTACCACAACATGCTCATACTCTACCGGCTGATCCGCTATATCGGCCGCGTTGCCTTTCCCATCTACTGCTTTCTTCTGGTGGAAGGCTTTATCCATACCCACAGCAAGCTGAAATACCTGCTACGGCTCGGAATCTTCGTCCTGATCTCTGAGATTCCCTTTGATTACGCGATCTACAACCACTGGTTTTACCCCGACAAACAGAACGTATTCTTCACGCTGTTTTTCGGTATGCTGGTCATGGTACTGGTGGACCGTTTCCGGAACGACTGGCTTCAGTTTCTCATTATGGCCGCCGGCGTTTATCTCGGCTGGCTCTTCAAGACCGACTACGGTGCAAGGGGCGTTTTCCTCATCTGCACCCTGTTCCTAGTCCGCTATGCCCGCCCGATCCAGTGCCTCGCCGGAGCCCTCATCATGCAGTATGAGCTCACGGCTCCCCTGGCCTTCGTGCCCATCCTTCTCTACAACGGAGAAAAAGGCAATCTGAAAATGAAATACTTCTTCTACTGGTTCTACCCGGTTCATCTTCTGCTGCTGGGATTTATCAGAGATCTGGTACTTTTCTATTTTGGCTAAAAAAACCAGCCCCATGCAAGAGGCTGGTTTTTTATTCTTCCGCAAGTTTTCTCAAAATCTCAAGCACACCGTTTTCCTCATAGGAAGGAGCCACATGCTTCGCGGCCTTTTTGACGCCATCGGCGGCGTTGGCTACGGCGTAGCTCTCCCCGGCCTGTTGAAACATGCCGATATCGTTGAAGTTATCGCCGAAAGCCATGGTTTCTTCCGGGCGGATTCCCAGGATTTTCTGGAGCTCCTTCAGAGCGTTTCCTTTATCTGCCGCCGGGTCCACGAAATCGATCCAACACTCTCCCGCCTGGAACACCCGGAACGTATCCTTCCAGCGCTCCTCTATCGCAGCCCCGATCCCGGCGATACCGGCCCTCCGGTAAATGGCCAGCTTCTGGATCTCCACAGGCTCTTTCGTCACATCTTTTACCAGATGAATCTGATTGTGATAGCCCTCCACCTGGAGCCGCTCGAAATCCTCGTCGTGCTGCTCGTAGTAGATGCCATCCAGCGTGGAGGCCGTAAAAATGCAGTCCGAAAGGGTTCGCATGTAGGCGATCAGCCTCGCCACATCCGCCTGGTTCATTCCCATGGAATAGAGCTTTTCGCCTTTTTGCATGATGTTCGTGCCGTTTCCGGAAATAAAAATAATATCATCAAAAACCGGATCCAAAAGGGCCCGCATGCTGCTGTACTGACGGCCGCTGGCTCCCACAAAAAGTATTCCTTTTTCCTTCAGTTTCCGAATGATCTCATAAAATTCCGGATTGATGCTGGTGGTTCCTTCCGGCACCAGGGTTCCGTCAATATCCGATGCAACCAGTTTAATCATATTTTCCCTCCAGAATTTCCCGTAGAGTGTCCTCCACCAGGGCTGTGCGGTAAGGGCAGAGCTTCTTCACCGCCTCGGGAGAATTTTCCATGGCCACGCCGTTTTTCACCTCGGCCAGCATCTCCAGATCATTGTAATTGTCACCGAAGGCCATGATCTCCTCCGGTTTGACGTTGAAACGCTTTTCCAGAGCCCGCATCGCAGAGCCTTTGTCCACGCCCTCCTGAATCGTATCCAGCCACTCCATGCCGGAAGTAACAACCCGCATCAGCCCTTTGAAGCGTTCCGCCCACTCTTCGTAATGCTGGGAACCGTTCTTTTCATAAAGCGAAATTTTAATATACGGCTCTTCCACTTTGAAAATGTCATCCACCACAGTGACGTTATTTTTTACCACATGGATCAGATGCTCCGCATAGGCCGGGTCTTTTGGCTGCACATAACAGGTGTTCATGCCAGAAAGAAGAACCTCCGTGTCCCCGTGATCCAGAATGATCTTCATGATCTTCTGACCGAGCTCCCGGTCAATGATATGTTTATCGACAACCTCACCCTGATACATAACCAGAGCACCGTTCTCGCAGATATAGGCAATCTCATCCTCCACACCGTGGAACAACCGGTAAAGATTCGGATACTGGCGGCCGCTGGCTGCGGCAAAAATCCTGCCCTGCTTCGTCAGTTCATGAATGAGCTTTGCGGTGCCGGGATTTAAGGACTGGGCATGGTTTAAAAGAAGGGTTCCGTCCAGATCGCTGGCAATGAGTTTTATCATCGGTCAATCCTCCTTTTCCATCGCAAACAAAAAGATCTCCTCCGGCTTCTCTGCGATGTGACAGGCCTTGCTCTCCTCCAGCTCCTTCCGGTCACGGAAGCCCCAGAGAACGCCCACGGTTTCCATTTCCGCTGCTTTTCCAGTTTCCATATCGGTGGCAGTATCGCCGATGTAGAGGCAATCCTTTTTCTCCGCCCGGAAATGCTCCGCGAGACGGTTGGCCCCGATGGGGGACGGCTTTCTCGGAACGCTGTCGGTCTGCCCCTGGACCGCGTCAAAATAGCCTTTTCCAAACAGGGTCTCCACCACGTCCACCGCCTGGGCATGGGGCTTGTTGGAAAGGACGGAAATTTTGATGCCTGCTGCTTTGAGCTTTTCCAGAAGCTCCGGAATCCCCTCGTAGGGAACGACTTTGTACATACAGGTCTCGCTGAAATATTCCCGGTATTTCCGGTACATCTCCTCATACTGGCTGCACTCCGCGTCCCCGGCCGCCCGAAGGCAACGGCGGCAAAGCTCCTTCGCCCCGTCTCCTGCAAAATATTTAAAACTTTCTGTGGGCTGTTCCGGAAGGTTCATCTCTCTTAATACCCGGTTGGCCGCCACAGCCATGGACTCCAACGTGCTGGCCAGCGTACCGTCCAGGTCGAATATACATAATTTCTTCATAGGAAAAATCACTCTTTCTTTTGTTCTCAAACATGCTTAGGATACCATGTTTTTCCGGGGTTTACAATGGAACAAAGGTACAAAAAAACCGCCTTACCAGCGCAAAACGGAGGTAAGGCGTACAAAATATTTTTTAGTTCAGTTCCCCATCCAGGATGTAAAGCATGCCGGCTTTGAGCTCGATCTCAGCCTGCTCTTCTTTTCCGATGCGGACAGAAACGGTCTTGTCTGTGTCGGAGTAGAGCTGTGCTTCCACTTTGCTATTTTCCCAGGTAATGTCCACGGTGATATTTCCTCTGGCTTTGAGACCAGTCACCTCACCCTTGCTCCATCTCGTGGGCAGTGCCGGGAGAATATCAATCACTCCGGCATGGCTCTGAAGCAGGGACTCTGCCACTCCGGCCGTATAACCGAAGTTTCCGTCGATCTGATAGGGCGGATGGGCGCAGAGCATGTTGGCATAAACGCCGCCTCCAGTCATATGCGTGGATCCATCGGGCTCCACCAGACGGAGGATATGGTTCAGGAGCTCTCCCACATGAGCGCCATCTTTCATTCTCGCCCACATCAGGATCTTCCAGGCCAGGCTCCAGCCGGTACCCTCGTCGCCTCTTCTCAACAGGCTGTTTCTTGCAGCCTCGTAAAGAGCCGGTGTATCTTCTGTGATTCCGCGGCCCGGATGCAGCTCGTAGAGATGGGAAAGGTGGCGGTGATGCTGATCCACTTCTCCAAACTCTTCGTTCCACTCCAGAATCTGACCCTCGCTTCCGATGGCGGTCGGTACCATCTGACTTCTCACCAGTTCCGCTTTTTCTGTCAGCTCATCTTTGATTCCAAGAATCGCGCTGGCTTCCAGGTAATCTCTCAGAAGGTTTCTTACGATGGCGTTCTCGTTTTCTGTATACTGAGCCACGGTGAGCTTTGCATTTTCAAAGAAAAATTCGTTTTCCGGGGAAGTGGCAGGAGAAGCCGCATAGCCTTTTCCCGTATGAACAGCGGACTCCACACAGAAGCGCACATTTTCTTTCAGCACCGGATAGATCCGCTCCAGATACTCTCTGTCCTCGGTAAAAAGATACTGGTCGAAAAGGTTCCGGCAGAGCCACGCATAACCCATGGGCCAGAAGTTCCACTGAGCGAGACCGTCTGCTGGAGTCGTTTTTCTCCAGATATCCGCATTGTGGAAGCTGCAGGCTCCGTTCACGCCAAAGTAATTTTTCGCCGTCTCTTTTCCGTCGGCTGCCAGCTCCTCACAGAGCTTCACCAGAGGCTCGCCCATCTCCGCCAGGTTGCAGAGGCCGGCGGGCCAGTAGTTCATCTCTGTGTTGATATTGATCGTGTAATCGGAGAACCAGGGCGGAACCAGCTCCGCATTCCAGATTCCCTGGAGGTTTGCCGCCTGGGTACCCGGTCTTGAGGACGCGATCAGAAGATATCTTCCGTACTGGAAAAGAAGAGCGCTAAGTCCGATATCCTCGGGATGATCTTTGAAATCGATCAGGCGCTGGCGAAGATCCCGGTCCTCCTCTTCCTCGCCGAGAGAAAGGCGGACGCGGTCATAATAGGTCTCATACTCCACCAGATGCTCGGTCCGAAGAGACGCATAGGATTTCTCCGCGCAGGTAAGATCTTTTTCCAGAAGCGGCACCGGTGAAATGCCTTCCAGCACCGGATGTTTGTCATAGCCGTTAAAGCTGGTGCGGATGTCATAATAGAGGGTCAGCTCCTTCGCATTTTTCACGATGAGAGCGTCTCTTGCCTCTTCCACCTCGCCGTCAGTCACAACTTTTCCCCAGCCTTCGTACCACATACCCTGTTTCTCCGGCTCCTCCGGGAAAACGGGAACGGCTTTCTCGGAGCCTCCCTCTCCTACGGTAAAGGGCACTCTTCCGGGGCAATGGCCTTTGGTCTTTAAAATGCCCGCCTCACAGCTGGTCTCCTTGGGATAACCGCCCTCCACATAGATCTTCAGAGAAAAAGCTTCCTCTGAAAGAATGTGGTAAACCAGCGCCTGAGCCGGCCGGCTGATCAGGCAGCGTCTCTCCACCTGTGCGCCATGATTCTTATAAGCGACAATCACCTCCGCCGTATCCAGGCAGAGTTCTCTGTGGTAATCGGAAATCTCCTCCTCACCCAGCATTTCCATGCAGAGATTTCCAAAAGGTATATACATCTGCACATCTTCAGAAGTCTTGAAGCAGTCCTGCAGATAATCCAGCGCTTTCTGATACTCCCGTTTCTCTGTCAGCTCTCGGACCTTGGTCAGGTATCCTTCCGGAAGTTCCTTCTGCGTTTTCTCCGGATAACCTGACCAGAGTGTGTCCTCGTTCAGCGCCAGTGTCTCTTTTTTCGTTCCCCCATACACCGTTGCGCCCAGTCTTCCGTTTCCCATCGGAAGGCTCTCATGCCAGTTTCTGGCAGGCTGATCATAATACAGCTTCATCTTTTGCCTCCTCCATTTCAGTCAGCTCTTTCTGTCGTTTAACGTACCTTCATCATATAGTAAAAAACTGCTTTTGGCAACCTGTTTTTTTATCAATTTTCAACAAAAGATGCCAGGATTCTTGGCATTTTAAAAGAGGGACTGTGTTTCTGGAAAAAAGATTTATTCGAAGGGACAGGCTGGCCGCCTTTCCCTTCGAGCATCCTTTTCTGCTTAAGGTCAAAAAATATGGGGCTTACGTCAGACTGGCAGGGTATGACTATATGGTGGGTGGAGATAAGTGAATATGGGGGCGTTTGACTTATTTTGGAATTTTGAGAGTTGCAGTCAAATATTTTCGGTATTTTATTGACTGCATTTGGAATTTTTAGGAATTGCAGTCAAATATTTTCTAATCTTGCATGACTGCAATTGAAGTTTTTTAGATTTGCGGTCAACTGGAGGCCTTATTTTTGATGACTAATTTTGAGATTTTGCAATATACAGTCAATCAATGCTCCAATACTAAAACAGACCAGCCGCCGCGTCTCCGCTATAGCTGGTCTGTCACTCTTTAATTTCAGATGATCTCTGAATAGATATCTTTCAGTGCCGGGTAAATTTTTGCGAATTTCTGGTATTTTTCATCGTATTTCTTTACGAGGTCGGGATCGGGTTCTACGGTGTCCACAACTTTGACGATGTGGGAAGCGGCATCCTCAACGGAGGTGTACTCGCCGCAGACCACGGCTGCCAGCATGGCTCCACCAAGGCCGGGACCTTCCTCGCTCTTCATGATGTCCACGGGAATGCCAAGCACGTTGGCCACGATCTTTCTCCAGAGAGGGCTCTTGGCTCCGCCGCCGCAGATCTTGGTCCGGGTGATGGGGATACCGAGGGATCTGGCGATCTCGAAGGAATCACGGATGGCGAAAGCCACACCTTCCAGGACAGCCTGGGTCATGTCGTCTCTCGTGGTGTCCATGCTCATGCCAATGAAGGTTCCGCGGGCATCCGGATTGTTGTGGGGAGAACGCTCGCCCATCAGATAAGGAAGGAAAAATACATGATTTTCTCCGAGCTTTGTGATCTTCTCCTGCTCGCCTGCATAATCCTTCGTGCCAATGATCTCGTCCATCCACCACTTGTTGCAGGAAGCGGCACTCAGCATGCAGCCCATCAGATGATATTTGCCATTCGCGTGGGCAAAAGCATGAAGGGCATTGTTGTTGTCCACACAGAACTTTTCACTGGACACAAAGATCGTTCCGGAGGTTCCGAGGGAAATGTTGCACTGACCGTCGCCGACGGTTCCGGTTCCCACGGCTGCCGCTGCGTTGTCTCCGGCTCCCGCTGCCACTCTGACGCTTTCCGGCAGTTTTAAAAGAGCTGCCACTTCCGGCTTCAGCGTGCCGACGCACTCATAGCTTTCGTAAATCTTTGCCACCTGATCTTTACGGATGCCGCAGATCTTCAGCATCTCTTCAGACCAGCATTTGTTTTTCACATCGAAAATCAGCATACCGGAGGCATCGGACACGTCCGTGCAGAAGGTTCCGGTCAAACGGTAAGCCAGGTAATCCTTCGGCAGCATGATCTTGCTGATCCGGGCAAAATTTTCCGGCTCGTTCTCTTTTACCCAGAGAATCTTCGGGGCAGTAAAGCCTGCGAAAGCGATGTTGGCGGTGTACTCGGAAAGCTTGTCTTTTCCGATCACTTCATTTAAGTAGTTTGTCTCTTTTCCGGTCCTTCCGTCATTCCAGAGGATCGCAGGACGGATCACCTCGTCATTTTCATCCAGCATAACAAGACCATGCATCTGACCGCCGAAGCTCATGCCTGCCACTTTCTCCCTGGTTTCTTCCGGCACCAGCTCCTGGATACCTTCCACCACAGCGTTCCACCAGTCCTCCGGCTTCTGTTCTGACCAGCCCGGATGGGGGAAGTATAAGGGATATTCCTTTGAAACCACATTTCTGATGGTACCGTCCGCCTCCATGAGAAGCAGTTTGACAGCGGAAGTACCAAGGTCTACTCCAATATAATACATAATCATTCTCCTCTTGTAACGATTCAAAAAACAGCCATTGGGAAGCCTTCTGAATCGCCACTTCTTTTTGATATAAGAAAGCCGGACTGCCTGTGACAAATCTTAAGCAGTCCGGCCTTTTCTTTTGTCAGATGGATTGCTGCAATCCACTGTTTACTTCATAGTCGATAAGTCCGGCAGGCAAAGTGTAAACCGGATACTCAGGCGAAGGGATTCTCTGTCTTATAGAGCATGCCCTTCGGCTGATTGAAACCGATCTCCTCTACATCCACACCGATGTATTTGAATACTTCATAGAGTGCTTTTCCGTAATGACCGAAAGCAACGGCTCCGTGATGCGGATAATTCTTCTCAATCAGAACGTGACGGTAAAATCTTCCCATCTCCGGAATTGCGAAGATACCGATGGAACCGAAGGATTTGGTTGCTACCGGAAGAACCTCGCCCTGTGCCACATAAGCACGGAGCTTGCAGTCTGCGGTGCTCTGCAGACGATAGAAAGTGATGTCGCCCGGTGCGATGTCGCCTTCGAGGGTTCCCTGAGTTACCTCTTCCGGAAGGGATCTTGCCATGATGAACTGGTATTTCATGGAGCAGAAAGCCAGTTTTCTGGAGCAGGTATTTCCGCAGTGGAAGCCCATGAAGGTATCTTTCAGTGTGTAGGGGAATTTGCCCTCGATGCTCTCTTTGTACATATCCTTCGGAACGGTGTTGTTGATATCCAGCAGAGTAACGGCATCCTCGCTGATGCAGGTTCCGATGAACTCGCTGAGTGCTCCGTAGATATCTACCTCACAGGATACGGGGATTCCTCTTCCGGTGAGACGGCTGTTTACATAGCAGGGAACAAAGCCGAACTGAGTCTGAAATGCAGGCCAGCATTTTCCGGCGATGGTCACATACTCGCGATAGCCCTTGTGAGCCTCTACCCAGTCAAGCAGGGTGATCTCGTACTGAGCCAGTTTCGGCAGGATCTCAGGTTTCATATTGCCCTCGCCCAGCTCTGCCTCCATATCTTTTACTACCTCCGGGATTCTCGGATCGCCGGCATGTTTGTTGTAAGCCTCGAAAAGGTCCAGCTCGGAGTTCTCCTCGATCTCAACGCCCAGATTGTAAAGCTGCTGAATCGGTGCGTTGCAGGCCAGAAAATTTAACGGACGGGGGCCAAAGCTGATGATTTTCAGTTTGGAAAGACCGATGACAGCTCTTGCGATCGGCAGGAACTCGTGGATCATATCGGCGCAGTCCTCAGCGTCGCCCACCGGATACTCGGGGATGTATGCTTTGGTGTTTCTCAGTTTCAGGTTGTAGCTGGCGTTGAGCATTCCGCAGTATGCATCTCCTCTTCCGCCTACCAGGCTGTCGCCGCTCTCCTCGGCTGCTGCAACAAACATTTTCGGTCCGTCAAAATGTTTTGCCAGCAGAGTCTCGGCAATCTCCGGTCCGAAGTTTCCAAGGTATACGCAGAGGGCATTACAACCGGCTTTTTTGATATCCTCGAGAGCCTGGACCATATGGATCTCGCTCTCGACGATACAGACGGGACATTCGTAGATGTCTGCCGCATTATATTTCTTTGCATAAGCGTCCACAAGAGCTTTTCTTCTGTTTACAGACAGGGGCTCCGGGAAACAATCACGGCTCACTGCCACGATACCAACTTTTACTTTGGGAATGTTGTTCATTGTTAAAATCCTCCTTGTGTATGTAAATCAATCGAGTTTCAGATTTTCTCCGATGATGCCGTTGAAAGCGCCTTCGATCTTTGCATCCGGATGGGCAATAACCCATTTGTTTGTGCCGAAAAGCAGCTTCTCCTCGTCGGTGGCGTTCTCGTGCTTCTTCGTGAGATCCAGGTTGGTTCCCTTCGGAAGAACAACGACCATGCGAAAACCGCTCTCCCCGGTGTTGCAGGGCGCATAATGCAGGGTGTCGGCAAAAACCTCCACAGCCGTTCCGGCGGGAACCAGGAAAGCTTCCACATTTGCAGAATCATACTGGAAATCCTCGGTGATGTCTGCGCGTTTTCCAAGCATCAGCACCAGATCGCTGACTGCCACGTCGATCTCAGAAGAACGATGGTATTCCAGTGCGTTCAAAAGCTTGTTTTTTCCATTGCAGTAACCGATCTGTACCGGCATCTCGCCGTAAGTGCGCTCCACCAGTTCATCAAAAACAGGAAGCGCCTCCAGCTCCGGGACGGAAGCCACATAAATCACGTCCTCGGGACAGGGAGTCTTCTCCATCTCCTCGATCAGTTCTTTGAAATCAACATCCTTTACAATACGGCCGTATTTTTTGAATCTTGCGTCCGTAACCGGAATCAGGTTCATGAGAAAAATCCTCCTTTACACTTAGTTTAATGACTGAACTTTTAATTTCAGTATAGAAGGAAGGGGGGTGTTTGTCAACTGTTTTTTGTGCTCCTCTCTATGGAATCGGCCCGGATTTTATGATAAAATGTAACTGTTCAGAGCGCAGCGAAATCGAGGTCTGGCTCTGAATGCTTACAATAGCTAACAGGAGTTTTTCTTATGCATTTTTTTGATCCCATTACAGATTTTATCTTTATAGAAAATGAACCGGAACCAGCGGACGTGATCTTTATCCCCGGCGGCCCCTGCGGAGAGATCGCCCTGCACGCTGCAGAGCTTTTCCATCAGGGTTACGCCCCTCTTCTGATCCCTTCGGGCTGCCACAGCATTCTCGATCCTGTCTATCGCGGAGCCCGGTCGCCGGAAAAATACCGCGGCAGGGAATTTCCCACCGAGGCTGATTTTTTCTCCGCCATTCTTATGGAAAAGGGCGTCCCGGCCGAAAACATCCTGCCGGAGCGTCAGGCCACCTTCACCTACGAAAACGCTATCTATACAAGGAAGCTCACCGACGCCCTCGGTCTCACGATTCGGGCCGCCCTTCTCTCCTGCCAGGCCTATCACGCCCGCCGGGCCCTCCTCTATTACCAGGCCCTTTTCCCGGAGACCCGGATCCTGGTTACACCCACCGTCACCCAGGGAATCCGGCGTGAGGACTGGTTTGGACGGCCGAAAACCATCGATCTGGTCCTTCAGGAGGTGGAGCACTGCGGCAGCCAGTTCCACGAAATCCTGAAAAAATATCCCGAACCGGCCATTCCGGTCCGCTGAGAACCTGTTTTTTCGAGGAATATCCGTGAGCGGGAAGGAAATTTATGGCAAAAAGCACACAAATTTGAATTCCCCCCTTCCTTTTTCAGCAAAAAAGTATTAAAATAAAAGCAATTATTTCGAAACAAGAAAGGAGATCCCTTATGGCTAAAAACGATAAACTTGGCAAGCTTCTGTTAGGAAGTGCTCTGGCAGGCGCTGCTATCGGTACCCTTACTTATTTTCTTAAGAAAAAAGGGCAGGACAGCTCCTGGGATGACGAAGATCTGGAAGATTTCGATGACAATCTGACCGATCATAAAACAGAGGATGACGAGGACGACGACGATACTCCCGTTTCCAGAGAATATGTGACCATTCACACCGATCACAGCCACGCCGAGGAAGCCGGCGAAGGCAGTGAGGCTTTCGAGGACGAGACCGAAGAAGCACCCGAAACTGAAGAAAAAGCTGAGGCTCCGGCTGAAGAGACCGAAGAGGCTGCTCCGGCTGAAGAAGAGGCTGAAACTCCTGAAGAGGCTGTTCCCACTGAGGAAGCCCCCGAAGCTCCTGCTGAAGAGACAGCGGCTCCCGCATCCGACGAAACCGATGCTCCCGAAGCTGAATAAAACAAATCTATGACGACAAAATCCCGGTCAGCTGATTATTTAAAAATCAGTTGACCGGGACTTTTTTTATTCTCTCCACACATCTTTCAAAAGCCCCACGGCCTCCCGTATGGCTTCCTCTTTGAGATTCGCATAGCCTAAGATCACCGTATGGGTCTCTTCTTTTTCTCTGACGTAATAACCGGACAGGCCATAGACCTGGATCCCCGCCTTTTTTGCCAGGGCGCAGGCCTCGCCTTCCGTTCTTCCGTTCTGGAAACAGACCAGAAGGTGGACTCCTGCATTTTCTCCTGAAATTTCAATTCCGGGGATCTCTTTTAATCCTTCCAGAAGCACGTCATGGCGGTTTTTGTAAACCGCGCGCATCTTATTCAGATGCCGCTCATAATAGCCTTCCTTCAGGAAACCGGCCACGATCCGCTGATCCACCCTCGATACCGTGGAGGAAAAAACCGTGCCCCGCTCTTTGTAGCACCTGAGAAGCTTTTCCGGCAATACCAGGTAGCTCACACGAATCGCAGGAGCGATAGACTTGGAAAAGGTTCCGATATAAATGACCTTTCCGTGGTTGTCGTAGCCCTGGAGTGCCGGAATCGGTTTTCCCTTATAGCGAAATTCACTGTCATAATCGTCCTCGATGATGTAGCGCTCCTTGGAGCCGTCCGCCCATTTCAGGAGCTCCAGCCGCCGCTTGATCGGCATTACGGTTCCCAAGGGATATTGATGGGAGGGCATCACATAGGCGATCTCCGCCCCGGAGGCCTCGAGCTTTTTCACATTCATGCCGGAGCGGTCCATATCGATGACCTGCATGGAATTTCCCAGATTTTCGAGAACCTGATAGGCCTTTTTATAGGTAGGGTTCTCCATGGCGATGGAACGCTTCTCCCCGAAAACTGCCTGCAAAAGCATGAGGAGATAGTCTGTTCCGGCTCCCACCACCACCTGTTCCGGCAGGCAGTTGACGCCCCGGGACTGGTGAAGATGAGCGGCAATCGTGCTTCGAAGCTCCAGCTCCCCAGCGGGTTCTCCCAGCATGAAAAGCTCCTTCTCGTCGTCCTGCAGAACCACCCGGGACAATTTTCTCCAGGCATTATGCGGAAAACTGTCGAGATCCACGCCATTAGGTGAAAAATCAAAGCGGTAGTGTTCCTTTTTCACCTCAACGGTTCTGGCCTCTTCTGTCTCCTTCGCCACGCCTTTATAGATCCCGTCCAGCTCGCTGACAAAATATCCCCGGCAGGGAGCCGACTCGATATAACCCTCGGATAAAAGCTGCTCGTAAGCCATATCCACGGTGCTCCGGCTCACCTGGAGGTACTGGGCCAGTTTACGGGTAGAGGGCAGCCTTTCCTGAAAAGGCAGCCCTCCATCTAAAATTTCAGTCTTTATGTGGTTGTAGATCTGTTCGTAAAGAGGCCGGTCAGAGCCGGTCTCCAGACTGATAGTAAGCTCCGTCATGCCTTAGGCCTTGGGAAGCTTAAAGGAACTCTTCAGGGAAACGATCCGGTTGAACACCAGATTTTTATCCGTGGAATCCTTGGAATCCACGCAGAAGAAACCGTTTCTCACGAACTGGAAGCTGTCGTAAGCCTTCGCACCCTTGAAGTTCGGCTCCAGATAGCAGTCTTTTACGATGGTCAGAGAATTGGGATTCAGGTTCAGGGAACCGTCCTCATTGTAAACACCCTTGCTCTCATCGATGATGTTCTCATAGAGACGGCACTCAGCCTTGATGGCGGTGGAAGCATTTACCCAATGAATGGTACCTTTTACTTTTCTGCCGTCCGGTGCGTTTCCGCCCTTGGTCTCGGGATCGTAAGTGGCATGGATCACAGTGATGTTGCCATTCTCGTCCTTCTCGCAGCCGGTGCAGGTCACAAAGTAAGCGTTCATAAGACGTACCTCATTGCCCGGGAAGAGACGGAAATATTTCTTCGGCGGCTCCTCCATGAAGTCCTCAGCCTCGATGTAAAGCTCTTTGCCGAAGGGAACCTCACGGCTTCCAAGCGCCTCGTTCTCCAGATTGTTCGGAGCGGTCAGGTACTCAACCTGTCCTTCCGGATAGTTGTCGATGACCAGCTTTACCGGATGAAGGATTGCCATCATACGCGGAGCCTTGGTCTTTAAGTCCTCACGGATGCAGTACTCCAGCATTGCGTAGTCTGCGGAAGACTGAGCTTTGCTGACGCCGCAGAGGTCTACGAACATCTTGATGGATTCCGGTGTGAAGCCTCTTCTTCTGAGGGCTGCGATAGAAACCAGTCTCGGATCGTCCCAGCCGTCTACGATGCCTTCCTCAACCAGACGTTTGATGTAACGTTTACCGGTAACGACGTTGGTCAGGTAGAGCTTTGCGAACTCGATCTGCTTCGGCGGGAACTCAAACTCACACTCTTTTACGACCCAGTCATACAGCGGACGGTGATCCTCAAACTCCAGCGTACAGATGGAATGGGTTACGCCCTCGATGGCATCCTCAATCGGATGAGCGAAATCATACATCGGATAAATGCACCAGGTATCGCCGGTACGGTGATGGGTCATGTGAGCCACACGGTAGATGATCGGGTCACGCATGTTGATGTTAGGGGATGCCATATCGATCTTGGCACGGAGCACTTTCTCTCCGTCCTGGTATTTACCGTTTTTCATGTTCTCGAAAAGCTCCAGGTTTTCTTCCACGGAACGATCACGGTAGGGGCTGTTTTTACCCGGCTCAGTCAGGGTTCCTCTGTACTCGCGGATCTCCTCCGGAGAGAGGTCGCAGACGTAGGCTTTGCCTTTTTTGATAAGCTTGATGGCATACTCGTACATTTTTCCAAAGTAATCGGAAGCGAAGTAGAGTCTGTCCTCCCAGTCGGCGCCCAGCCATTTGATGTCGGCCTTGATAGACTCCACGAACTCCACTTTCTCTTTCGTGGGGTTGGTGTCGTCGAAACGCATGTTGAATTTGCCGTGATATTTCTGTGCAAGTCCATAATTTAAAAGGATGGATTTCGCATGTCCGATATGAAGGTATCCGTTGGGCTCTGGCGGGAACCGGGTACAGATCTCTTTATATTTTCCTTCTGCCAAATCCTTCTCTATAATCTGTTCAATAAAATTTTTGGAAACTGTTTCGTTCTCCATTCTTTCTCCTCCAGTCATTGCCCAGGGGTAGCCCTGGAAAGTTCATGATAGTTCAGTGTACCATAAAGTCTGAAAAAAAACAACGCATGAATTGTATTCCCCGGCAAAAAATGCTATGATACCCCTGTAACGATCTGACACAAAAGGAGTTTCCCATGTATTATTTTATCATAAACCCCAATTCCAGCTCCGGAAAAGGACTTCTGATCTGGAAATCCATCGAGCCTGTCTTAAAGGAGCGAAACGTTGACTATCATCCTTTTTTCACGAAGGACAGAGAGAGCACGGCCCATCTGGTCAAAAGGCTCTGCACGGAAAAAGCTCCGGCAACCATCGTGGCTGTGGGCGGAGACGGCACGGTGAACGATGTGCTGAACGGTCTTTCCAATTTTGAAAATATCACCTTCGGCTACATTCCTTCCGGCTCCGGAAACGACCTGGCCCGGGGCCTTCATCTGGAAACGGATCCCGAAAAAGCGCTGGAGCGCATCCTCTCCCCCACCCGGACAGAATCGCTTCGGATCGGTTCTGTCTCCGCCCCGGCTTTTTCCCGGCGTTTTCTCGTGAGCAGCGGTCTGGGCTTTGACGCCGCAGTCTGCGAGGGCGCTCTTCATTCCAGATTTAAGAAATTTCTGAATCAGCTTCATCTCGGAAAGCTCACCTACACGGGCATCGCTTTAAAGGAACTCTTCCTCTCCCACTGTCCGAAGGCAAAGCTCATTCTGGACGAGGCGACCGTTGTCGAAGTCCCGGCCATGTTTTTCACCGCTGCCATGAACCTCCCCTACGAGGGTGGCGGCTTTCAGTTCTGCCCGAAAGCGGATCCCAAAGACGACCGGCTGGATCTGATCCTCGTGGAAAAAATGCCAAAACTCAAAATCCTGTGCCTCCTTCCCACAGCCTTCTTCGGAAAGCACACCCGTTTCCACGGCGTCCACATCTATACCTTCAAGGAGGCAACACTTATCACAGAACGTCCTCTTTTCCTACATACGGACGGCGAAATCCCCGGGAAAACCATGGAAGCGACCTGGCGGCTGCTGCCGGAAAAGCTTTCCATGATTTTAGGATAGTCATATTTCCCCAACAAAAAATCAGACTATGCAAATTGGACTGCACAGTCTGATTTTTTGTTATACTTTTTTAGTTGAAACCGAAGAATTTCTGAGTCAGCTGGTAAGCGGCAACGGAAACTTTTCTTCCTCCCTTGCCCGGCAGGTTCATGGCCCGGCCCAGGAGGCTGTGTCGCAATTTATAATAGAGACGAAGATCCGCTCTCTTTAAGTACTGCCAGAGCTCCTGCTTTTTCTCAAAGTTTTCATCCGTGCCGGAACGAAGCAGCAGCACAGAGGAAATGGTTGTGATGATATCCAGATAACTCATCATATAGTTTCTCAGGCGTTTGCCCTTGATATTCCGCCCGGCCATAAAGTCAATCATGATCTTGTTCACGCGGATCTGCTGGTCGATACGGCCGATCATGATGGTCTCGTTGACGGACTGGTCCTCTCTTCCGATAAAGTAGTGGTAGAACTCCGCATCGAGGTAGTAGAGCTTCTTCACGAAGGGAAGGGGCTGGAACACAAAAATGTTGTCCACATAGAAGGTGTGTTTCGGCAGTTTCAGACCGCACTCTCTCAGAAGGCCTGTCCGGTAGATGACGGAATGCATAAGGATATAGTGGCCCAGACGCATGTTTCCCATCTCTTCCCAGGTGAATACCCGTTCTGTGGGCATGGCGGAGTGGTACTGCATGATCCGTTTTCTCTTCTGGCCAACTTTGTCGTAAATATAGTTGCTGATGAACATATCGACTGTGTCAGGTCCGGCGATGAGTTCTTTTAAGAGGCCGATGATCTTTAAGAGGACATCGGAATCCACCCAGTCATCGCTGTCCACCACCTTGAAGTAGACGCCGCTGGCATTGGCGATACCGGTATTTACAGCCTCGCCGTGGCCGCCGTTCTCCTGATGGATGGCTTTCACAATCGTGGGATATTTTTCCTGGTAGGAATCCGCGACGGCTGCGGTATTATCCTTCTTGGAACCGTCGTCCACAATAAGGATTTCGATATCCTCGCCGCCCGGAAGCAGGGATTCTATACATTTTCTCATGTAAGCTTCAGAATTGTAGCAGGGAATTGCCACAGATAAAATTTTCATATCGTTCTCCAATCATTTCTTTTTTCTTAAGAAGTCCACATAGGCCGCAAAGGCGGAGGGAATGGGATATTCCTGCTCCAGCCGGTCCGGTTCCACAAAAAGGAAGGGCTCCTTTTTTCCGGTTTCTTTGTCTTCCAGACGGACCTGATAGCCCGTCATCTGCCATTCCACATGGCTGAAAATATGTTTTGCCCCGGGAAGTTCCCGGATGTGCAGCGGAGAAAAACCTTCTTCTTTCAGATATTCTAGCACCTCTTCCCGGCTAAGATGCCCGGAGAGATTCGGAAGCTCATAAAGCCCCGACAGAAGGCCTTTGGGCGGCCGTTTCCGGATGGCCCGGTCGTCCCCTCTTAAAAGGACCAGCACGGTCCGTTCTTCCACTCTTCTCGGCTTTTTCGCCGCTTTCTTCGGAAACTCCAGCTCGATGCCGTCCCGGTGGCCCCGGCAGAGATTTTTCAGCGGGCACTCCTCGCATCTGGCCTGTCCGTTTGGCACGCACACCGTCGCCCCGAGCTCCATCAGAGCCTGATTAAAGGCGCCGGGTCTGTCCTGCGGCATCACGGCCTGAAGCGCCGTCTCCACGGATTTTTTCACAGACTGCTTTAGGATATCCCGGTCATCCTCCGTCACCCGGGAAAGGACTCTCAAAACATTTCCATCCACCGCCGGATAGCATTTTTCATAGGCGATGGAGAGGACCGCTCCCGCCGTGTAGGAACCGATACCCGGAAGAGCCAGAACTGCCTCGTAATCCTTCGGCATGACCCCTTCGTACTCTTCCACGAGGATCTCCGCCGCCTTTTTAAGATTTCGCGCCCGGTTGTAATAGCCTAAGCCCTCCCAGAGCTTTAAAAGGCGCTCCTCCGGACAGGCTGCAAGCTCCCGGATCCCCGGCAGCGCTTCCATAAAACGTTCATAGTAAGGCTTCACCGCCTCCACCCTGGTCTGCTGCAGCATGATCTCCGAGACCCAGACCCGGTAGGCCGTAGGCTCTTCCCGCCAGGGCAGGATCCTCGCATGCTCGTCATACCAGGAAAGCAGCGGCTCCGCCAATTGTTCCAACATATCATTTTCTCCTAGTTTTTTCATGAGGTATTATAGTGAAATTTTCCCGCGTTTGTCAAGGAAAACAGGCTTAGTGTACTGTATCATTCACTTTCAGTATAATGACGCCGAATGAATTTTTATTCTGCAAGACGGAGGAATGAGGCGATGCGGTGGCATCGTCGATTGACGACAACGCAGCAGATGAAAATTCAGGCAAGTCATTATGCGAAATGTGAGTGAGACAGTACACTACATCAACGATAATAACAGATAATAGGGTAGCCCGCGCTGATGTTTTCATACATCTGGGCAGCTGCCCAGGTAGGCATGTTCACACAGCCGTGGGAACCGCTGTAGGTGTAAATGTTTCCCCCGAAAGACCCTCTCCAGCTGGCGTCATGGAAACCGATACCTCCGTTAAAGGGCATCCAGTAAGTCACCGGCGTCTCGTAGGAATCCCCCGGCGTGTCGCTCTTTAAGACGAAAGGCGAGGTCTTATAATAGAGGGAATAGACTCCCGGAGGGGTCGTATTTCCCTTGGATGTGTCTCCGGAAACGAAATCACACTCCAGAATCACCACGCCGTCCCGGTACATCCAGAGATGCTGGCGGCTCAAATCCACCTCCACATAGGAATTTCCCAGGTCACAGTTCCTTCTGGTGGAGGCGGTCTGAGCGTAAACTGGCTCCCGCTCCACCTGAAGGCCGTCCTTTAGAATAGAAAGAAGCTGTTCATTTTCCGCATTCTGGTCGATGAGCCAGCCGTAAGCTCCGCCGCTGACTTCCACAGTACTGCCGTCATGAGTCTTAAAGCTTCTCGTTTTTCCATAAGTATCATATTTCTGCGCCAGACCGTAGACATACTCGGCCACCGCATCGGAATCCAGCGTGACCGTGCCGTCCTCATCCACCTTCAGCCAATTGTTGATTGCGCTTCCGTCGAGCGTCTCCTTCTGATCCCCGAAATCATAGGTCACACGGACGCTGGTGTAATGATAGAGACGCTCATATTTTTTCCGGAGAACCGGATCCCCGGAGGTGAGCGACGGCTTCTCATAGCAGTCCTCCGCATCCAGATCTACCGTGGTCTTCCCGGTCTCGATGGCTTTTCTGATGACGGCCTCCGCCTTTTCCCGGATGACCTTCTGGCCTTGCTGCTCTTTTTTCAGCTCATAGGTAGTGCCGTTGAAGGTGAGCTTCGCATCCTCCGGTGCCTTCTCCACCTGGGGTTTGAAGCAGGTCAGGCCGTCTATGGCTGTCTTCAGCTCGGAGACATTGTAGGTCGCGGCTGACGCGAACTCATAGGAAAAGCTTTTGACGAGCATCAGCGGCCATTTATAGGCTTTCTGATCCTCCTTAAAGCCTTTGATCTCCCCCGCCGGCGCGTACTGATAACCGATGTCCGCCGCCTGGATCGTGTCCTCGCTGCCGCCCCGCTCCTTGACCAGCAGCCTGTACTTCGCCACCTGGGAGGCCACGATCGCTTCCACCTCCTCCACAGTGTCATAGGAGGCCTCGATGGAATTGATCGTGGTGCCTGTGAAAAATTTATCCTTAAAATAAAAGATCCCACAGGCGTAGATCACCCCCGCGACCAGGCAGACCAGAACCAGGGTGATTCCCGTGGCCGTCTTCCACCGGCTTTTTTTCTTTTTTGGCGCTTCTGCAAATACTTCTCTCATGTCTTCTTCCCTTTTATCCCTTTTTATTATCATGTCTTCTATCATACCATTTTCCGGGTATCAGAAAAAGCTCTTTCCCTCATATTCAGATAAAATTAAGATTCATCGGTTCTGATGATATAAGTGGCGTAGCCCAGGCTTTTTAAGACCTGTTCCATCTTCACCGCATTGTCCAGTCTCGCATAGTTTCCCACCCATACCAAGAAGAGATCCTCGTTCTTTCCGATCTCTGCCGGAAAGCGCTGTCTTAAGAGCTTCTGATAAAGGCTCCAGGCGTTCTCTTCCCGCCGGAAAGCCCCTGTCTGGACGCGGTAACGGGCGCTTGCGGGGCGGTTCCAGGCCATATTTTCTGTCTGGCTCTTCCAGGCGGTATTCTCAGAAGGAGCTTCTGCCTGACGGTTCCAGGCGGTGTCCTCGGAGTAGACTCTCGCCGCGCTCTCGGTTCCGCCCGAGAGGTAGCCGTTTTCCCGGAGCGTTTTCAGGATGCCGTCGGCAATGGCCCGGGCCACCCCGTCAAAATTCTGATCCAGAAGCTCGTTGTCCGCCCGGGTGTTGATAAAGCCCACTTCGATGAGGGCTGCAGGCATTTTTGTCCGTCTTAAGACTACAAGGCCCGGCCGCTCCCGAATGCCGAGATTCTGAAAGCCCGCCTGGGCGAGCTCTCTGTTAATATTCTCCGCCAGCGCTTTTTTTATCCCCGACTCATCGTAGACCAGGGTCTCCACACCGGAGTACTGGTCATTTTCCGGGCTGGAATTTCTATGAATAGAGATAAAAAGATCCGCCCCGGCCTGATTGCCCTTCTGGGCCTTCTGAAAAGGCGTCTCATAACTGTCGTCGGTCCTAGTGTAGACCACGTCCACGCCGTTTTCCGCCAGGATACTTCCCACTGCCAGGGCAAGAGCAAGATTGTCATCTTTTTCCTGTCTTCCCTCGTACACCGCTCCCGGATCGCTGCCTCCGTGACCGGCGTCCACCACCACTTTTGCCATAAAAAAACTCCTGCATATCCTTTCTTTTCAGCATATGCAGGAGCAATCGATTTATACCTTCTCTCTGTCGATCAGGGCCCGGATCTTCATGGCAGCCCAGTCTTTCAGCCGATAGCCCAGAAGCACCAGCTGCGTGAAAGCTTTGGAAATCACCAGAACCATGCAGATCATGGGAACGGCGAAGATACATTCCCAGCGGAAAATCGAATAAATTCCGAGGAGTCCCGGGAAGAGCATGATTCCAAGGGCAAACAGACAGATAAGAATCACAGTCATAGTCCGTCTGATCCAGTTCATCGGCCTGCAGACCTCAATTACCACCATAAAGCTTACGGTGCCGCCCACCAGAAGATTGAACATATAGGTCATGGTTGGATCGTTATTCCAGAAGGGTGTCAGCACCTGAATCGTCAGAAGACACACTACCATGGACAAAGCCTGTGGTAAGGCAATCCTCAAAACATGCCTCAGGAAACCGCCGCCGTCCACGCTCTCGTTCTGCTCCAGCGTCAGAAGAAAACTCGGCACACCGATGGCCATGGCGCTGATCCAGGAAAGCTGGATGGGAATAAAAGGATATTCCCGGGCGAGGAGAATAAAGAGTACGCAGAGGATCACGGAATAGATCGTCTTCGTCAGGTACAGGGAGCTCACACGCTCGATGTTGGCGATAATCGTACGGCCCTCGCTGACGATGTTCTTCAGGCAGGAGAAATCCGAATCCAGAAGAACGATATGAGCCACCTGCTTGGCCGCATCGCTGCCCGCCGCCATGGCGATACCGCAGTCTGCATCTTTCAGGGCAAGGACGTCGTTGACACCGTCGCCCACCATGCCGACTACCGCCTTGTTTGCCTGGTAAGCCCGGACGATGTTCTGCTTCTGCTCCGGTTTCACCCGGCCGTAAACGGTGTAATCGCCCACAACTTTTTTCAGCTCCTCAAAATCTTCCGGAAGCTCGTTGGCGTCGATATAATGCTCGGCTCCGTTCAAGCCCGCTTTCAGGGCAATCTGGGAAACCGTCGCCGGATTGTCTCCGGAGATGACTTTGATATTTACATTCTGTGAAGCAAAGTAATTGAAGATCTCCGGCGCTTCCTCACGGATACAGTCAGAAATGATGATCAGTCCCAAAGGGCTTACACCCCAGACCGTACCGTCCTCTACAGTGATCGTGTCACAGGAAGCGAGAAGCAGAACCCGTAAGCCCTCGGCCGCATAGGACTCGGCCTTGAGAAGAATCTCCCGGTCTTCCTCTCCGAGGAGAAATTCCGGCGCTCCGAGGACGAAACAGCCTTCCTGATCGTAGCGGATCGCCCGGTATTTCCGGTCGGAGGAGAAAGGAATCTTCTCCAGCGGACGCCAGCGGCTGCTCTTCTTGAAATACTTCATCAGGGCATCCTGAGTGTTGTTCACATCGTCAAAGGCAAAGGCCATCTCATTCATCACAGCCTCCACCCGTTCTTTCTCCGTATCGTTCACGCCAATGACGTCCACCACCTCAAGTTTTCCGGTGGTGATGGTGCCGGTCTTGTCAAGACAGAGCACATTTACCCGGGCCAGAGCCTCGATGGCCTCCATCTCCTGAACCAGGGCACGTTTTCTCGCCAGCCGGCCTACGCCGAGGATAAAGGAGATACTGGTCAGAAGCACCAGTCCCTCGGGAATCATTCCTATGACGCCCGCCACGGTTCCTACCAGACAGTCGGAGAAGCCGGTTCCCGCATTGCTCTGGGAAAGGTAAAGCATGATGCCGATCGGAACGATGAGTACGCCGACCACTTTGATGATGCGGTTGATCGTGCGCTGCATCTCAGAGCTGGCACGTTTTTTGGTCTTGGCCTTTTTCATGAGCTGGTAAGCGTAGCTGTCCTCGCCCACATATTCAACCTGAACCACGCCGCTTCCGGCTGTCAGGAAGCTTCCGGACATCAGCCGGTCGCCGGCTTTTTTCTTCACCGGCCTGGACTCGCCGGTCAGCATGGATTCGTTAACTTCCATACCGTCGGACTCCATGACGATGGCATCCGCGCAGACCTGATTGCCTGTGGCAAGGACCATCGTGTCCTTTACAACCACGTCATGAATATCAATTTCCTTTACCTCGCCCCCGCGGATTACCGTGGCTTTGGAAGCTGTGATCACCGCCAGCCTGTCCACCAGTTTCTTGACCTTCATCTCCTGAACGATACCGATCAGCGTGTTGACGATGATGACACCCATGAAGGTGATGTTCTTAAACTGGCCGGATACCAGAATCAGGATTCCTAAAAACAGATTCAGAAAGTTGAAATAGGTCAGCGTGTGGTCCCGGATGATCTCCTTATTCGTCTTGAAAATACTCTCTCCGGTCTGGTTCACCCTGCCCATATGGACCTGGTTTTCCACCTCGGCCTCGGTAAGGCCTTTGTAGACGTAAGTGCCGTTCTCCAGCTTCTCCCTGGCCTCCAGCTCGGCTTTTTTCTCCGCATCAGAATAAACCGGGATTTCCACATAAGGCTCCTCCTCCGGTTCCTCCGGCTCGGGCTTCTTCTTAAATGGAAGAGAAAAAGTGAATTTCTTCTTCTCCGGCTTTTCATCAGAAGCTTCGTCCTGGGACTGGTCAGCAGTTTCGGAAGTTGTGCCCAGTTCTGTGCCAGAAGTATTGGAAACTTCTGACGAAGCGGTGTCGTCTGGTTTTTCGGATGCTTCCGGTTCCGGATTTTCTTTCTTTCTTTTGAATCTCGAGAAGAAACCTTTCTTTTTTGGAGGTTCCTCGGAGGCTTCCTCAGGTGAATCCTCTGGAAGTGGCTCCTTCGGTTCCTCAGAAGGAGTGTCCACATCTGAAGCTGACTCTATATTTTGCGTTTCTGACTTTTCGGAGGTTTCCTGTTCTTCCTTCTGTAGCTCTGCTTCCGGAACCTCCGCCGGCTTTATCTCTTCTCCGGCCGGTTCTTCACTCCCCTGCCCAAACAGAGGCTCCATATCCGGATCCTTTTCCCCGGATCCTTCCCTTTTTTCCGGCTCCTCGTCAAAAAGAGCCTCTTTGATATCAGTCATTTTCCCCTTCTTTCGATTTTTTCCTTTCTTTACATTATTGGAAAAAACCAGCTTTTTATCCTTTGATTCTAATACAAATCCCAGTAATTGGCAACCCTCGCCGGGGATTTTATGAAACCTTAATCTTTGCAAATGAAACCTTGGTGATTTATGGGATGTTTCTTTTGAAATTCTTTCGATCTGGCTTTTAAGGATTCATTTACAGAATGAATCCCCTCTTTATCATTCATATCTGAATTACAGTCATACAAAATGTTTTCTTGTCGTTTTCGAGGTCTTCTGCTATAATGTGGCAAGGTGCTTTAGCACGATAAAGGAGGAAAAGAAAATGTCTTATGTAGATGAAACCATTGAAAGAGTAGTAGCACAGAATCCCTCCCAGCCTGAATTTCACCAGGCCGTTAAAGAGGTTCTCGAATCTCTCCGCGTAGTGATTGAAGCCAACGAGGAAGCTTATCGTAGAGATGCTCTTCTGGAGCGTCTGACCACTCCGGAGCGTATCATCATGTTCCGTGTTCCCTGGGTAGATGACAAGGGACAGGTTCAGGTAAACAACGGATACCGCGTACAGTTCAACAGCGCCATCGGTCCGTACAAGGGAGGTCTTCGCTTCCATCCTTCTGTAACCTTAAGCATTATCAAATTCCTGGGCTTTGAGCAGGTATTTAAAAACTCCCTGACCGGTCTTCCCATCGGCGGCGGCAAAGGCGGCTCCGACTTCGACCCGAAGGGTAAATCTGATCGTGAGATTATGGCTTTCTGCCAGAGCTTCATGACCGAGCTTTGCAAACACATCGGAGCAGATACCGACGTTCCGGCCGGTGATATCGGCGTAGGCGGACGTGAGATCGGTTATCTCTTCGGTCAGTATAAGAGAATCCGCAACCTGTACGAAGGCGTTCTCACCGGAAAAGGCCTGACCTACGGCGGATCCCTCGCAAGAACAGAGGCTACCGGCTACGGTCTTCTCTACTTCACCAGAGAGCTGCTGAAACTGAACGGCATTGACATCGCCGGAAAGACAGCCTGCATCTCCGGTGCAGGAAACGTAGCTATCTACGCAGCCGAGAAAGCAACCGAGATGGGCGTGAAAGTCCTGACCATGAGCGATTCCACCGGCTGGATTTACGATCCGGACGGAATCGACGTTGCAGCAGTCAAAGAGATCAAAGAGGTTAAGAGAGCCCGTCTTACCGAGTACAAGAACTATCGTCCGAACTCTGAGTACCACGAGGGAAGAGGCGTATGGAGCGTAAAATGTGATCTGGCTCTGCCCTGCGCTACCCAGAACGAACTGCTGCTTGATGATGCCAAGGCTCTGAAAGCCAACGGTACCATCGCAGTCTGCGAGGGTGCTAACATGCCGACCACTCTGGAAGCTACCCAGTATCTCCAGGAGAACGGCATCATCTTCGCACCGGGCAAAGCAGCCAACGCCGGCGGCGTTGCTACTTCCGCTCTGGAGATGTCCCAGAACAGCGAGCGTCTGAGCTGGACCTTCGATGAGGTTGACGCAAAACTTCAGCAGATCATGGTTACCATCTGCCACAACATTTCCGATGCAGCCGAGAAATACGGCATGAAAGGAAACTATGTTGCAGGCGCTAACATCGCAGGCTTCGAGAAAGTTGTCAATGCGATGAACGCACAGGGCATTTGCTAATATAAAAAAGACAGCCATTAAAAATTGATCCCCCTAATAAAGCCCTTTGCTATCGCTGAAAAGCATAGCAGAGGGCTTTTTCTTTGCCTTAAAGCAAAAGAAAAAACCATGCCCGGAAATATTCCTTAAGCATGGTTCTTTTTATTCCTATGAAATTCTTACGGAATCAGATTCGCGAAGACCGACGCTCCGACCACAGTCAGAATACCGGCCACCGCAATCGAAAGGCTGCTCATGGCTCCTTCCACCTCGCCGAGTTCCAGGGCTTTGGAAGTGCCGATGGCATGGGCGGAGGTTCCAAGGGCCAGGCCTTTGGCGATGGGCTCCTGGATCCGGAAGATCTTGAAGACCAGCTCCGCGATCACATTTCCCAGTACACCGGTGACAATGATAACGGCAACCGTAATCGTCGTGATGCCGTGAAGCTCCTCGGAAACGCCCATTCCTATTGCAGTCGTGATGGACTTCGGAAGAAGGGTCACATACTGCTCATGGTTGAGGCCAAAGGCCAGAGCCAGCACGAAGATGCCTCCCATGCTGGCAATGACGCCAGAGACGATCCCCAGAACCACAGCCAGCAGATTCTCTTTTAAGAGCTTCAGCTGCTGATAGAGCGGAATGGCCAGGCAGACCGTAGCCGGTGTCAGAAGATAGCTTAAATACCGGGCCGTGCTGTTATAGGTCTCATAGTCCACATGGAGTACCTGCAGAAAAAGGATCACCACGATGATCGAGAGAAGCAGGGGATTTAAAAATGCCCATTTCAGCTTTTTCTTCAGAAGCAGGCCCAGGCCGTAGGCGATCAGGCTCACTGCCATACCAAAAAATAAGGATTCCTCAAAAAAACTGGCCATCACTTCTCCTCCTCTTTCTCTTTTGTCATCCAGATCACCCTCTGAGATACCCGTCCTGTCACAACCATGACAAACACGGTCACAACCACGGTGATCACGAGCACCGGCACCAGCACCGGTTTAAGATCCGGCCACGCCGTCAGAAGGCCAACGCCCGCAGGAATGAACATGGGTGGCATGATATCCAGCAGGAAATCGCCGGCCACCTTCACCTGTTCCAGTTTAATAATCTTCGTACACAATGCAAAAAGCATCAGAAGAAGGCCGTAAATGCTGGCCGGGATCGGAAACGGCAGAACCGCATGACAGATCTCGCCCAGGAAAGTCACAGCCATGATTACGCCAAATTCATAAAGCAGTTTCATTTTAATGTCTTTCCTCCCAGTTGTCATAAGTTTCGCAGAAACGTCCTGCGAAGGCAGGCTCCTCGCCACCTGCATAAAGATGAGAGATATCCCCGATGCGGGTGGCACGGAAAAATACCTTTCCCTCTTCTCTCTCCTCCGTCATAAGCTCTGTCATAGAGGTCGGAGCCATCATCAGGGAATGCCACAGAATAAAGGGTGAAATTCCCCAGAGATAGGACAACATGACGCAGCTCACGCCGAAGTGGCAGTAAAGAGCGATCGTGTCCTCGTTTCCCTTTTCTGTACGATACATATTTCCTTCTCTGTGATATCCATGAGAAGCCAGAAGCTCGTCCAGCCCCTTCGCCACCCGGTCATAGAGTGCCGGCATATTGCTCATCTGAGCCGCCTCTGTACTTCTCCAGCCGTCTTTCGTGCAGAACTCCGGATGATTGGTCCAGTATTCCGGCAACATATCCCAGATCACACGGTTCTGGTTGTTTTTATGGGTTCCATAAGCATTTTTCAGTCCCTGGGACTCCTGGGGATTCAAAAATGCCGGAAACTCTTCCATCCAGTCCAGCACCGTAGCTTTTCTTCCTACTTTTTTCAGGGTGTAGTCCGCAGTCGCCCTTGCCCGTCCCAGCGGGGATACATAGAAATCCTTCACCGGAACATTTTTCATTTTTTCCGCCAGAAGCTGTGCTTCCCGATGACCTTTCTCTGTAAGGGAATCGATCGTATAATCGGGATCCCCGTGTCGGATCAACAACAGTTTCATTTGTTCTTTACCTCTTTTCTCCTAAACTCAGCTGCTCTTGGGCAGTCATCTTTTCTATCTTATCACAAACCCCTTTTCTTGAAAAATAACAATTCTGCATGGTTGCCATAAAGAATCCTGCAAACAATCTTCTCTGGCACAAAAAATATGCCCTGAAACCGTATTTCCACTGATTTCAAGGCATGAAAAAAGCGCGAGACGGGACTCGAACCCGCGGCCTCGACCTTGGCAAGGTCGCGCTCCACCAACTGAGCCACTCGCGCATTTCTGTGCTTTTCTCTGAGGTTCTTTACTTTCCCTCAAGCACAGGTATATAATAGCATGGGATTTTCAGAATGTCAAGCAGTTTTTTAAACTTTTTCAAAAATTTATGGTTTTAATAAAATACTGATAACATACTGATTATTCGGGATGGATTTGTGGGTGATGTTGTTCAGCTTGATGAGATCCAGGTCCACCCAGACCTCCTCTGCCGCCACCATCACATTGGCCAGCATGATTCCGAAATTCAGCTCCGTAAAAGGATTGAGAAGGCTCTTTTCATCCAGAGGCTTCTTAGAAAACACATGAATCCGGTTCTCGTAGACCACAAACCGCCAGGGCTGGCTGTTCGTACTCGAAGGGGCCAGACGGGCTGCTTCCAGCATCTCCTTCACCCAGGCCTTGGGCTGTTCCTTGTAGACGCAGAGATCATCCATGGCAATGCGCTTGGGTTCCCTGTCACGGTTTCTGTCCGTTTCCTTCGGAAAACCGAAAGCAAGAACGATCTTCAGAGAAAGTCCTTCTGCCTCCAGCTCCTTATCCCGGCGCTTCGCCATTCCCACAAAGCAGCTCCCGATGCCCCTGGTCTCCAGGTAAAGGGACAGCTGCTCCATGAGAAAGCCTGCGTTCATATCACTTTTTTCCTTCGATTCCGAATAGAGTGCCACATAGTAGGGCGCTTTCACATTGCAGAAGCCGCCGATCTTCTCCTTCTCCGTACAGCGATTCACAATTCGGATCTCTGTGCGTATATCCGGAAACAGCGGCTCTACTTCATTTAAAAAGTCCGGAATCCCTTTTAAAATCGTATCGTCCAGAGGTTCCATCCGATAATTCCGGACGGACCGTCTTGCATAAATCGCTTCATATAAATTCATAATACGCTCCGTTATTGTTTTGTAATATAATTGTAACATACTTTTTTTATTTTACAAGCCATACGGGGCAATTTTAAAAAATCTTAAGATTATGTCATCCTTCGTATTCCAGGATATAGAGACGGCTTCCGGTCTTCTCCTGGATCAGGAAGTTCTTGAGCAGTTTCAGTTCACGATTCTCCTTCAAAGCACTGCGGAAAGCATTTTCCTCGGAGGTATAGAGGAAGAGGCGGCCGCCTTTTTTCAGAAGCTCCGGCACTCGTTTAAAGAAAGCGCTGTAAAGCTCCGTGAGCTCCAGAAGATTTCTGCTTCGGCCCGTGAGCGGAAGGTCAGAAACGATCTCGTCAAAGAGATACTCGTGACGGAAATCCCGGACGTCCCTGTTGATGTAATGGATCGTGATTCCAGCGGCCTCAGCGTTGACTCTGGCCTTCAGGACGGCCTCCTCGCTGATATCCAGACCATAGAGGGGATCAGCATTTCCGGCCTTCACACGCTCCACCAGAAGAGTTCCCACGCCACAGAAGGGATCGAGAACCTGAGCCCCATCCACAAGCCAAGGTTTGGAAAGCTCCATGAGAAGGGCGGCCTGAACCGGCGCCATAGCTGCCGCATAGCTCTCCTTCCGATAAGAAAAACGGGTATCTTTCAGGGTAAAAAGCTTCATCAGCGGCACAAAGCTGCCATTCTTTCCTTCAATCAGGCGAAGCTCCACCTCATAATCCGAAGTGGAATTGACAAGCTCTCTTCCGGAAGCCTTCTCAAGAGCTGCGGAGAACATTTTCACCCAGGCAGTCTTTTTCTCCGGAGCCAGAGGGCTCTTAAGCTCTGTCCGGAAATAAAAGGCTCCACCGCCGCTGTGAAGACTCTTTAACTGCTCCAGCACCGGAGCTGCAAGCTGGGAGGCCACTGCCTCCGGCGTTCCGCTGACGCTTTTCAGACCCTTCACCGGAAAAAGAAGCTCTCTCCAGGTACGGATCGGGAGAACTGACTCCAGATCATAGGTAAAAAAGCGCATGCCGCCTGCCAGCATCGTGACTTTCTCCTCTTTCAGCTGGTTTCTCGTGGCCTCCCGCTGTTCCCGGTTTGTGAGGAGGATCACCTCCACCTGGCGGTCAAAACCGTCGAAGGTGTGTTTTTTGTGCTTCTCCTTTTGGGAAATCAGCTGCTGGAGGATACCGGCCTCCTCCCGGAGGTGTTTCTGGTTCTCCTCCGTCACGGGGGTCTCATCCAGCTCCTGCAGGCGCTCTTTTAAATAAGGAAGCTCTTCTTCATAGTCCAGGTCAAACAGGGCTTTCAGGTAGGCGCTTTTCACAAAGAGGGTGTCCTCTTTTTTGTAGGCGTTTAAGAGCATCGGCACCAGATCGTCGCTCTCCATGGCCCCCAGAACCAGGGCCGCGTTTTTCCGGACCTTGGGATCTTCATCAGAAAGGCAGCGAGTCAGGATTTTGAAGTCGCCGCCCAGCTGATAGGCAAGTTCCCGCCGGTTCTTTTCCTCCTTCAGAAGATTTTTCATCTCGATGAGTCCTGCCCGAAGCTCTGTTCCCGTGCTGACTTTTTCATAAGCGTTTTTTAATTCCTGTTTCAAAAATTTCTCCTCCTTAGGCATATTCTGCCAGAACCGCCCCAACATCGGAGCGGAACGTTTCCCAGGCTGCCTCGTTTTCCACAAAATATTTCGGGCAGTCTTTTCCTGTAATATCGTAATGACGGATCACATCGTTTTCCGTCAGATTAAATTTCGAGCACAGAAAAGCCGTCAGCTGCACCAGCGAATCATAGGTGGCGTCCGTAAACTTTCCGGTCTCATCCGGATGACAGCACTCGATGGAGACCGTGTCTGTGTTCCGGCTGTTGGAGGCGTAGGCGATCTCGCTCGTGGGGATGCACTGGATGATCTCTCCCTCCAGGCCGATAACAAAGTTGCTGCTCACCTTGGTCGTGTGAGTGTCCTTCAGATTTTCAAAATAATCCCTGTTCTGCTGAGCCGTGCTGCCGGGGTTGGCGGTATAATGGACCACCACGCCGTTGATCGTGCCGGTGGAAAGGCCGGGCCTTGAATATTCATTTACCGTCAAAAGCTGAAGATCGATATCCGGCATAGGTACTTTCGCCTGCGCTGCCTCCGTCTCCGCACTCTCCGTATAGGGCACGGAGACATTGACGGTCTTCGGTGTCAGAAAAATCTTCAGACAGATGACTCCGCCCACAAGAATCGTACAGAGAACCAGCGCAATGACGATCCGCTGGATCCAGACCTGGCGATGCCTTTTCCGGTCACGTTCACTCAAAACCGGCTGTGCAGCTGTCGTTTCTATCTTCGGTTTTGCCTTCGGCCGTTCCTTCCGGGCCGGCTTCTTTCTCGGAGGCTCATCATGCCCCCGGCTTCTGTGTCTTTTTTCATTCTTCTGTATATCCATTTGTGACAATCTCCCCTTATCTTTGCGGCGGTTTTTTCCGCCTCTTTCAGTATACAGGGCTTTGCCGCAAAAAAACAGCAGAAAACTCTGAATTTTTTCTGAAGACAAAAAAAGAAACCGCGAAGGGCAGACCTGAACGGATCTGCTCTGCACGGCTTCTGAAACTGCATCTTCTGTTTACTCGTCTACGCTGTAGTTCGGAGCTTCCTTGGTGATATGGATATCATGGGGATGGGACTCTTTGAGGGATGCGGCAGAAATCTTAACAAAACGTCCTCTCTCTTTCAGTTCCTCGATCGTCGGGGTTCCACAGTAACCCATACCGGCTCTTAAGCCCCCCATGAGCTGGAATACCGTATCTTCTACGCTGCCCTTGTAAGCAACACGGCCTTCCACACCTTCCGGAACCAGCTTCTTCGCGTTGGTCTGGAAATAACGGTCTTTGCTTCCGTTCTCCATAGCGGAAATGGAACCCATACCACGGTAAACTTTGTATTTTCTTCCCTGATAAAGCTCGAAAGTTCCCGGGCTCTCGTCGCAGCCAGCGAAGATGGAACCCATCATGCAGACATTGGCGCCTGCTGCGATAGCCTTGGTCATGTCTCCGGAGTATTTGATTCCACCGTCAGCGATAATCGGAATACCGTACTTTTTGGCAACCTCGTAGCAGTTCATAACAGCTGTCACCTGGGGAACACCGATACCGGCTACCACACGGGTGGTGCAGATGGAACCAGGTCCGATACCGACTTTGACAGCGTCAGCGCCAGCCTCGATGAGGTCTCTCGTTGCCTCTCCGGTAGCCACGTTTCCTGCGATGACCGGAAGAGCCGGGTATTTCTCTTTGATCATCTTCACGCAGTTTAATACGTTTACGGAATGGCCGTGAGCGGAGTCAAGTACAACGACGTCCACATGAGCCTTCACAAGAGCGTCCACACGGTCCAGAACGTTCGCTGTGATACCTACAGCGGCTCCGCAGAGCAGACGGCCCTGAGCGTCCTTTGCGGACAGCGGGTATTTGATCTGTTTCTCGATATCTTTGATGGTGATGAGACCGCGGAGGTTAAAATCATCATCAACGATGGGAAGCTTCTCCTTGCGGGCTTTGGCCAGGATTTTCTTGGCCTCGTCAAGGGTGATGCCGACTTTCGCTGTGATCAGATTCTCGGAAGTCATAGATTCTTTGATCTTCTTGGAAAAGTCTGTCTCAAATTTCAGGTCACGGTTGGTGATAATACCTACCAGTTTTCCATTCTCAGTGATGGGTACGCCGGAAATCCGGAACTTGGCCATCAGGTCGTTGGCATCTGCCAGCGTGTGCTCCGGTGACAGATAAAACGGATCGGTGATAACGCCGTTCTCTGAACGTTTTACCTTGTCCACCTCGTCCGCCTGCGCTTCAATGGTCATGTTCTTGTGGATGATACCAATTCCTCCCTGACGCGCCATAGCGATCGCCATCCGATGCTCTGTAACGGTATCCATACCGGCACTCATCATCGGAATGTTCAGCTTAATGGTCTTCGTCAGATATGTGGTCAGGTCTACCTGATTCGGAATTACTTCAGAGTATGCCGGCACAAGCAGCACATCGTCGAAAGTAATGCCTTCGCCAATAATCTTACCCATTCTTATCCTTCCTCACTTTCAGATTTTAACGTTAATTTTAGCACAGCGTATCATGGAATGTCAACAGCTCCGGGGGGATCAGCTCAGTATTTTTTTCAGTTCATCCATGAAGGTATTGACATCCTTAAACTCCCGGTACACCGATGCAAACCGCACATAGGCCACGGCATCGAGATTTTTCAGCCGTTCCATGACGATTTCACCGATCACCTTGCTGTCGATCTCCTTTTCTTCCCGGCTGAAAAGTTCAGTCTCCACAGCATCCACCAGTTCATTCATTTTTGACACAGGGATGGGTCTTTTGTAGCAGGCACGAAGCACGCCCGCCTCCACTTTTCTCCGGTCATACTGTTCCCTGGTCTGATCCTTTTTAATCACGATCAGCGGGATGGTTTCCACCTTCTCATAGGTGGTAAAACGTTTGCCGCAGGCGTCGCAGAGCCGTCTTCTGCGGATCGATGAATTATCATCCGCCGGTCTCGAATCCACAACCCGCGTGTTGTCCTGATTACAGTAGGGGCATTTCATAGGCTTCCTCCTTATTTTCCCTGATGCCTGCGAATTGCTCCGCTGCGAAACAGCTTAGGCAATTCTATTTTGAGTATAGTCACTCCGTCAAACCATGTCAATGAATACTTACGACTTTTTTCGCATAATATAGAAGGAACACTTCCGGAGGTGTCCCTTGCGTCTTCTGGAAATCCGCCAAAAAGAAGTCATCAACATCCGTACCTGCGCCTCCTTAGGCTGCGTCATGGATCTTCTCATCAATGAAAAAAACGGCTGCATCCTGGCTCTTATCATCCCCGGGCCCGGAAAGTTCTGTTCCGTTCTCGGCCGGGACACGGAATACATCATCCCCTGGGAACAGGTCTGTCAGATTGGCCGGGATATCATCCTCGTGGATATCGACGAAAAGGAATGTCGGAAAAAATGTGAATAAATTACGCTTCATCCGCTGGAAAATGAATGCCGCCGCTCTTTCTTGCCGTCTCCAGAATCTTCATGACGGTCAGGCTGTGCTCCAGGAGCCGGTCTGCTTTTTCCCAGTCTTTTTCTGTGAGAATCCGGTCAAATTCCAGCATCTCATCTACCATCCGGTGAGCGCTCCGGTTCTCGGTAAAGGTTCTGGTCTCTCCGTTTATGCGGACCGTCAGCTCCGCCACCTGGCTCGGGATGCCGTTGACCTTGATATAGCCTTTTTCGCCCTGGACAATAGCATAACCCGGGCTGTCGGAATCCTTGGCTCCCGAGAGAACCGCGTGAAAATCCGGATATTCCAGGACTGCCGTTCCGGAAGTATCGATGCCGTTAAAACCGATCCTCGGATAATAATGAACGCTTTCCGGCATGCCGAAAAGACCTGCTGTAAAATGAAGGTTGTAGATATTGATATCCATGAGAGAACCGCCGGAAGCCGCCGGATCAAAGGCCGGAAGGACCTCTCCCGCAAGATACTTATCATAACGGCTGGAATACTGGGAAAAATTGGCCTGGACCATCGTGATTTTCCCGAGGTCTTTTAAATGCTCCTGAATATAGTGGTAATTTGGAAAATGAAGAAGCGTGATGGCTTCGAGAAGGAAAAGATGCTTCTCCCTGGCCAGTCTCACCAGTTTCTCCGCCTCTTTCACTGTGGATGTAAAGGGTTTCTCATTGATAACGTTCCGGCCCGCGAGAAGAGCCTTCTCCGCGTAGAAGGCGTGCATCTGATTGACGATCCCTAAGTACACCGCGTCCATCTCCGCCTCTTTCAAAAAGGTCTCATAATCCGTATAGAGAACCGGAATCCCGTACTGTTCTACCAGCTCCCGGCCTGTCTTTTCGCTCTGCGGCCGGCAGACCAGAGCCGTCACCTCGATCCGCTCCTGATCTTTCTGCATATTCAGAAATTCCCTGACAATCTTGCCCGTTCCTGCAATTCCTACTTTCATCTTCCGTTCCTCCTGATTTGCGCATTTTTTTAACTATAACACACTTCTTCACACAAAGGAAGCCGCCTGAGATATGAATTCGCGGTTACTCTATCTCAGGCGGCTTCTTTTTATGATTTAGGAGAAAGTATGAAAAAGAATATCTTTGTTGCATCTTCTATAATAATGGCAAAATATGTCTAAACTATGAAGAAGTCCGGAAGGTTTTGTGAACTTTCAGAAGACTTTATCGCAGGTAATTTCTCAGTGTTTTCAGAGCGCTTTTTTCGAGGCGGCTCACCTGGGCCTGGGAGATCCGGATGAGACGCGCCACCTCCATCTGGGTCTTTCCCTCGTAAAAACGAAGCCGGATGATATGCCGCTCCCGGTCCGTCAGCTTTTTCACCGCCTCGTTTAAAGAGAGCACTTCGATCCAGTTTTCCTCCCGGTTCTTTTTGTCACTGATCTGGTCCATGACATAGAGCGTATCGCCGCCCTCCGTATATACCGGGTCGTAAAGGCTCATGGGTGTCTGAATTGCGTCCATGGCGTAGACAATTTCCTCTTTCGGAATACCGATTTCCTCCGCAATCTCCGTGATTGTGGGCTCCTTGAGATTCTTTTTCACATAGCCTTCCCGGGCGTAGATGGCCTTGTAAGCCGTATCCCGAAGCGACCTACTCACCCGTATGGAATTGTTGTCTCGAAGATACCGGCGGATCTCTCCGATGATCATCGGCACCGCGTAGGTGGAAAACTTCACGTTCAGCGTGGAATCAAAGTTGTCAATGGCCTTCATAAGGCCGATGCAGCCGATCTGAAAGAGGTCGTCGGCGTTCTCGCTGCTGCTGCCGAAACGGCGAATCACACTTAAGACCAGCCGGAGATTTCCTTTGATATAGAGCTCCCGGGCCTCGCTGTCCCCTTCCTTTATCCTCTCAAAAAGCGCTTCCTTCTCCTCATTTTTCAGAAGCGGCAGTCTGGCTGTGTTGACGCCGCAGATCTCTACTTTATTCAGAGCCATGGTTTCATCCTCCTATACAAGCTGTTCGTCTGTACAGTAAGATGATTCACCGTCCTGTTTTCAACTATGCGTTTTTCGCCAAAATTTTAGAAAGTTTTCGGCCTTGACAAAAAGAGCGTGACATTTCTGCTAAAACAGGTATAATAAAATCAAACCACTAATCCGAATATTTGATCTAAAGGAGGATTTTCATTATGCGTGTCTTATACAAGGATTTTTCCGACGGTTATCTCTCCGTGGCAGAGGTGACTGGAACCACCTATTATGAGGAAGAACAGGTTCTGGAGTTTATCGGTTCCGACCGTGATTTCGCCATCCAGGCAGATGAAAGACTGGCAGAAAAGCTCGTCCGCGACCTCTACGAAAACGGCCGCCTCGATGTCACCGCCTACGAGCCCGCAGACGTTGATTTTCTTTTTGAGGAAGACAGCGAGGACTTCGAGGAGGAAGACGAAGATTTCGACGATGAAGATATGCTGAACGTCTATTTCGCCGACGACGATACGGATGGCATCCATATCCCCCGTACCATCCGCTTCCCGAAAAACCGCGACTAAAAAATGAGCCTTTGGCAGGATTCATTCATCTGCCAGAGGCTCACTTTTTAATTTTCTTTTTGAAAAACAACCGTAATCTTCGTTCCTTTTCCCACTTCACTCTCCACCCGGGTCTTCGCCTGATGAACGAGGGCCGCGTGCTTCACGATGGAAAGCCCGAGGCCAGTGCCGCCGGTCTCCCGGGAATGGCTCTTATCGACACGGTAGAAGCGCTCGAAAATCCGCTCCTGGTCTTCTTTGGCAATACCGATGCCGTTGTCCTCCACGCTCCAGACGATGCCCTCCGGCGTCTCCCGAAGGTCCACATGAACCCGTCCGCACTCGCCGGTGTATTTCACAGCGTTATCCGCAAGATTATAAAAAATCTCATAGAGCAGCCGGTAAACACCCCGGATGTTCCGCGTGTCCTCCCCGGTAAAAATAAGATTGATCTTCTTCTTCTCCGCCTGATGCTCCAGATTTTTCAGAACTTCCCGGCTCATCTCGCCGATATCTACAGTCTCAAAAGGCAGCTTCCCGCTGTTCTCATCCAGCTTGGAAAGCTCGATGATATCCTCCACCAGTGTCTTCAGGCGGGTGGCCTCGTGATGGATCCGGCCTGCAAATTCCGGAATATCCTCCGGCCGCACCAGACCGTTTTCCATGATCTCCGCATAGCCGGAAATGGACATGAGGGGCGTCTTGAGCTCGTGGGAAACGTTGGCAGAGAACTCTCTTCTCACCTCTCCCGCTTCCTTAAGCTCCTCCATCTGCCGGGCAATCTGCCGGTTCTGCTCGTCCAGCCGTCCAAGCAGCGGACGCATCTCCTCATAAATCACGTTGTTCAGTGGATGCTCCAGATCCAGCTCATTGATAGGCTCCATGATCTTATTGGTCTGAACCGTAATAATATAGATTGTAAAAAGAAGCACCAGAAGAAGCACTACCCCCAGGATCAGTGTGCCAGAAAAAAGCGTCTTGAAAACGCTGTCTGTGGTTCTGGCCACTCGTAAAATCTCGCCGTTATCCAGACGTACCGCATAGTAAAAGGTCTGCCGGGAAAGGGTTTCCGAATAGCGGACCATCTCGCAGGAGCCGTTTTCCCTGGCTTCAATAAACTCAGGCCGGCTCGCATGATTTTCCATGGTCTCGGGGTCCTCCTCCGAATCATAGAGGACCTTTCCTGCGGAATCCACGAGCGTAATCCTGTTGGCCGTCGTCTGGCCCACGGTGGACACCAGATAAACGTCCCCACTGGCTCCCGTCTCCCGCGCCGCCTCCATCAGCGTACGGACATACTCCGCTTCGTCCCGGATGCTGCCTTTCACCGCATCCCGGACCTTTTCATACATGACAAGACTTGCTGTCACAAAAGAAAGAAATACCGCAACGATCACCAGAAAGCTGGCGTTTTTCAGCATTTTCTTTCTCATTTCAGCTCTCCGATCCGATAGCCCACGCCCCGGACGGTCTCAATGAGAGCCCCGGCATCGCCAAGCTTTTGTCTTAAGGAACGGATATGGACGTCCACGGTACGGGTCTCCCCGTCGAAATCATAGCCCCAGACATGGCCCAGAAGCTGATCTCTCGTGAGGACGATGCCCTTATTTTCCACCAGATATTTCAGAACCTCAAATTCCTTTAAGGTCAGCTCCACGAGACGGCCGTTTTCCTGGACTTCATGACGCTCCACCAGGATCGTGAGGGAACCGCAGTGAAGCTCTTTTTCTCCCTGCTTCTGGCCGCTTCGCCGTAAGACTGCCTTGACTCTTGCAAGAAATTCCATCATGCCGAAGGGCTTCGTGATGTAGTCGTCCGCCCCGGCATCCAGCCCCTTTACCTTATCAAACTCCGCACCCTTGGCCGTCACCATGATGACCGGAATCTCTTTCGTGGAGCTGTTGGCTTTGAGCTTGTCCAGAATCGCATAGCCGTCCTCCCCGGGAAGCATGATATCCAGAAGAATCAGCTCCGGCCGGTTGTTTTTGAGCTCCTGAAAAAGCTCTTTTCCGGAATCAAAGCCCTGGGCCTGATAGCCGGTGGTGCTTAAGGTATAGACAAGAAGTTCCCGGATATTCCGGTCATCTTCCACACAAAAAATCATAGTTTTCCTCCTCAATTACGGGAGTACATACTGCTCCCTCTCCTTAGCCACAATCCGGTGAAATTCTTCATTGCTCTGGGATTTTACCTGCTCCAGGTAGCTGTGGGTATCAAAGGAATCTTCCTGGACCTGAAGGATACAGACCGCGATATTGGAACAATGGTCCGCCACCCGCTCCAGATCCGTGATGATATCCGAGAGGATAAAGCCCATCTCGATGGTGCATTTTTCATCTCGCAAACGCTGTACATGGCGCTTTTTCAGCTCCTGATTGAGCTCGTCGATGACCTCCTCCAGAGGTTCCACTTTTCCCGCCAGGACCGTATCTTTTTCCTCAAAAACAGTAACCGCTGTTTTTACGATATCTTTGACTGCCCGACAGAGAACACTCAGCTCTGCCAGCGCCTCGTCGGAGAAGGCCAGTTTTTTCTGATCCAGCTCCCGGGCTGCTCCCAGAATATTGACCGCATGGTCGGAAATCCGCTCGAAATCTCCGATGCAGTGAAGCATGATGGAGAGATCGTGACTGTCCCGGCTGCTCAGATCCTTCTGGTTTAATTTTACCAGATAGGTGCCCAATTCATCCTCGTAGCGGTCCACTTTTTCCTCCGTGGTCTCCACAAAGGAAGCCTTCGCCTCATCGTAAACCGTCAGAAGAGACAGAGCATCGGAAAAAGCGTCTTGTGCGCTCTCAGCCATTCTGGAGGCTGCATGACGGCTCTGCTCCATAGCGAAAGCCGGTTTCTCCAGGAAACGCTGATCCAGCGTGAGAAATTCCTGATTTTCCACTGCCGGCGCCTGGGTATTTTTCTTGTCCCGGATCGTGAGGCAGGCCAGTTTTTCCAATCCCTTGGAAAAAGGCAGAAGAACCAGAGTGGCAAAAATATTAAACATACTGTGAATTACGGCGATGCCTGCGGGGCCCGCTGCCTGGGACATGAAAGAAAAATCCACAAAAAGGTGCAGGAAATAGAACAGGCTCATAAAGATGGCCGTACCGATGATGTTGAAGTAAAGGTGTACCATAGCCGCCCGTTTTGCATTTTTGCTGGCTCCCACTGCGGAGAGAAGGGCGGTCACACAGGTACCGATGTTCTGGCCCATGATGATCGGCAGGGCCACGTTATAGCTCACTGCTCCGGTCACGCAGAGGGCCTGCAGAATACCAACGGAAGCGGAAGAACTCTGGATGACTGCTGTCAGAAGGGTTCCTGCCAGCATACCGAAGAGCGGGTTGGAGAAACGGGTCAGAAGGCTGGTAAATTCCGGCACATCTGCCAGCGGTTTCACCGCTCCGCTCATGGTCTCCATTCCGGTCATCAGGATGGAAAAACCAAGAAGGATGGTTCCGATATCTTTCTTTTTCTCATTTTTGCAGAACATAACAAGAATCACACCGACCAGAGCCAGAACAGGCCCAAATGTGGTGGGTTTACAGAGCTGCACCACAAAGTTGCTGCTCTCAATACCGGAAAGGCTTAAGATCCAGGAAGTCACTGTGGTACCAATGTTGGCGCCCATGATCACGCCCACTGCCTGAGAAAGCTTCATAATTCCGGAGTTTACAAAACCGACCACCATAACGGTCGTAGCCGATGAGGACTGGATCACAGCCGTCACGCCAGCTCCCAGAAGTACTGCTTTGATTGGATTGGAAGTGAGATTCTCCAGAATCTGCTCCATTTTTCCGCCGGATATTTTGGCGAGGCCGTCGCTCATCACATTCATTCCGTACAGGAACAGGGCCAGGCCACCAAGTAATGTAATCAAACTAAAAAAGTCCATAAACGATAAATTCCTCCCTCGATTTACTGATCTTCTCATATGTGTTCGAGTTATTATAAGGAATTTATGTTAAATAAGAACCTGTATTATGTAAAATCCATGTAAAATCCGGTCTTACAGAAGCTCCTGGAAATCCCGGATCGTGCAGGTTGCCATTTTCCGGATGCTCTCCCACTCCTTCTTTGAGCTGTCATCCAGAATGCCCATCGCCTGAAAACCGCCGTCCAGAGCGCCTTTGACTCCCGCCGTAAGATCCTCAAAGACCATGCACTCTGCCGGTGCCACGCCGATGAGTTCTGCCGCCCGCTCGTAGATGTCCGGAAAGCCTTTTCCTCTTTTTACCTCCGAAACCGTCACAATGGCATCAAAATATTCATAAATGTCGTTGTGCTTCAGGCAGGGAATGAAAAGCTCCCGGTCTCCGGAAGTCGCTGCTGCGATGGGAATGCCCTGGCTTTTTAATTTTTCCAGATAATCTTTTGCTCCGGGCTTTAAGTCTACATGAAGGGCGTAGGCCTCCCTCGCCATCTCCCGCCATTCCTGTAGCAGCATCTCCGGTGTCTCGGAAAAGCCAAAGCGTTCGATCGTGTAGCGCGCTGCCTCCGGGAAGCCCATGGCCGCAATCTTCTGCTTATAATCATCCGGCATGGGAAGATTTCTTTTTTTCAGGAAATCGATATCGACCTGGTCCCAGACTCCCATGGAATCCAGAAGTGTGCCGTCCAGATCAAAAATCGCTCCTTTCCACTGTTTTTCTGTCATCTTCTGTTCCTTTCCGTCCGGATTCTTTTGTCTTTATCCGGTCTGTTCTATTCTAACACAGGAAGAGGCTTTGTGCGGTGTCAAAAAAAATTTATTTTTCTTCTTGACAATGCACCGAATTCGTGTATAATACAAAGCCATAGAGCAAAGGCGTTCTGGAGAAGATCCGGAGTGCCTTTTGTTTATATAGTGACCGTTTTACCCGAAACATAAAGGCGCGTTTTTTCCTGATGGAAAGAAGGCGCTTTTTGTTTACTCCGGGGAGCGAGCGGTCCAGATCAAAGGAGGAGAAAATTATGGAATTCTCAGCAGTAAACACAATCTGGGTACTTGTCGGCGCCGCTCTGGTCTTCTTCATGCAGGCCGGTTTCGCCATGGTAGAGGCCGGTTTCACCCGGGCCAAAAATGCCGGCAACATCATCATGAAAAACCTCATGGACTTCTGTATCGGAACCCCCGTTTTCTGGCTCGTGGGCTTCGGCATCATGTTCGGAGCCGGCAACGGCTTCTTCGGCCGGATCGGAGGCATCGCTTCCGAAGCCAATTACGGAACGGCCATGACTCCTGACGGCGTTCCTTTCTGGGCCTTCCTCATTTCTTCTATATATTTGCTACTGTACTCATCTCCCTTTGGAACATACCATATAAGCTTATACAGTTCCTCAATTCCTTCTCCATTCTGAACAGCATCGCAAAACTTTGCATATTGGATAATATATTCTACATCCTCATAATATCCCGGATCAGAAATATTCTCCACCTTCAGGACTACCTCATCCGCATAGTTGCAGTCCTCATCTGTCCGGTAATAATTTCCGTTGATCGCACGGCCTACCATCAGCTGCCTTACCTGGTCTACACTGATTTCATTTTTTCCGAGTGTTACAATCGATTTTCCATCTCGAAGTACAGAAATGTGGTCCGCAAGCTCACACATCTCTTCCAGGTCATGCGTAACCATCAGAATCGCCACACCCTCTTTTTTCTTTTCTTCAATGATTTCATACAGTCTTTTTTTCGTATCATGAGAAAGCGCCTGTGTTGTCTCATCAAGAATCAGAATCTGCGGGTCGCATGAAAGTGCCTTTGTAATCTCAATAATCTTTCTTTTTTCGATGGAGAGATTTACTGCTTTTGTATGCATCGGGACTTCCTTGAATTTCCACCTTGCAAGTTCTTTTTTGGCAGCCTCTCTCATTTTTCCGGTTGATACCATACCACCGGCCATAAACTGATCAAAGTTTCCGACAAACATATTCATTGCCGCATCGAAGTCATCGACCAGTCCCAACTCCTGTACAACAAATCCAATTCCGCTTTTTCTCGCATCTATCGGTGATTTCGGATTGTACGGTTTGCCATTTAAGAGCATCTCTCCGGAATCCGGAGTCTGAATGCCAACAATCTGCGAAATAAGCGTTGACTTTCCGGAACCGTTTTCCCCTGCAAGAGCATGGACCTTTCCCGGTTCAAGAGCAATGGAAACCTGGTCGTTTGCCTTTGTCATGCCAAATGTCTTACATAAATGACGGATCTCCAGAATATAATTTTCCATTACTTAACCACCTCCTTCGTTCCCGCAAAGGAAAGCACGCCGAATACAAGAATAAATCCTGCGTTTGCCACATCCTGCCATGTACCGGACGGGATATCCATTCTCGTCATGACATTAAACAGGAATGCGGTAAAGAATGCGCCCAGCAAAATACAGATCGGCTTGCTCAAGCGTTTTTCCATTGCACCTGCCAGAAGCCAGGTTGCCAGTGCTTTACCGATAACCGCTACACTTCCAAGTCCTGTATAAGTATCGACTTTTGCATTTGAACTCACCGTGATCGCTGCTGCGATTCCAACAGAGACAGCACCTACCGCCGCAGCAATATATTCTGTTTTGCTCCGTGAGATTCCCATATAGCCGGATACCTTCGGGTTGCTTGATACCGCACGGTAGTTAATTCCAATCTTCGTCCTTGAGAACACGATATACATGACTACTGTACCAATGATCAGAAACATCAGCGGATACGGATGTGTTCCAAGTGCACGGCACTGATCTGCACCAAGAGTAATATTGGTCAGTCCCATTTTTGATCTTGACGAAGTATACACCGAACCGATCGCCTCGTAAATCATCAGCATGGCAAGTCCGCTTACCCAGGTCGGAAGCTTACATTTCAATCTTACAAATGTTGCAAACAGCTGTAACACTACGGTGACTGCAATTGCAAAAAAGAATAATCCAAAATATCCCATATGCCATTCTACAACAGATGCTGCAGCCACATTGGAGGCAAGCACGAAGGCCCCCGCGATCGAAAAATCCGGTCCGCCTGAAAAAATGAATACCAGTCCTCATGCGATAAATGCCTGTATTGTCGTGTGTGAGATCAGCGTCAGGAATGCCTGCCCATTCAACAGGACTCCGCCACCCAGAATAATATCAAAAATAATGTAAATAATCAGAAGTCCGACCGGAAATACACAGGCATCCACAATCCTTTTTATGTTTGATTCCGGTGACTGTAATTCAGAAATAAATCCTTTCTTCATGTTTGCCCCCTATTCGCAGCAGTTACAAAATTTCTCTGTCCTTTCCTTCTTCTATTCTGCAGTATATGCGCTGATATCCAGTCCTGCAGCCGTCAGCTCTTCTTCCGTTACCTTTCCGGCTTTCAGCTTTGCCGCCATACGCTCTTCCAGAGAATAGCTGTGAATCATATCTTTCAGGTCATCCAGTGTTACGTCCGGATTGTTCCGGTACAGCATTGCCTCGATCTCGCTGTCCTCATACGGGTTTTCCTCGATAAAAAACTTATTATAAAGATCTGCGCAGGAAGCCGGGACAGAAATAAATCCTGCATCTTCGATGATCGCCGGAAGTCCGTCTTCTTCCGTAAATTTATGTCCGTCCATTGCATTCTCGAGCATAATTGCTGTATACAGCGCGTTTGTCCAGTTTGCGCCACAGCATGCAGCAAGCGAACCATTCTCCAGGTACTCAAGTAGTGTCGGGCTTAAATCTGTTCCATATACTTTAATTTCTTCGCTCTGCTTTGATGCTACGTTCAGTGCTGCCAGCGTATAATCCTGACCTGCGCCGTACATGCAGTCTGCATCCGGATATGCTGCAATCATATTGTCACATGCCTGCTGCGGGCCATTTGCCTCACCACTCGATACTCGTGATACAGAAAGAACCTCGCCGCCTGCATTCTCGAAAGTCTCTGTAAAGCCCTGGATTCTCGCATCTGTGTTTGGGTCACCGATTTCCGCACCTGCCAGAAGTGCCTTGCTGCATCCATCTGAGATTGCAGCCTCTGCCATCAGGGCTCCTGCTTCATAATTATTATTTGTAACGCCGCCTGCAAAATACTCCATGTTTCTTGTCATATTCTTTACATCTTCATTTGTAGAGATCTTGTCATAGAGTGCAAATGGGACCTGCGCACCATTCGGAACATTTGGTCCCGTTGCCAGGCTGTTTTCAAACATTCCCATCCACATAATGCCATCTACACCTGCTGAAATCATGTTTTCCAGATTGGAAATCAGCTTTTCTGCATTTGTCTCATCATTGTACTCCTGACATGCATCCCCGCTTAACTCTGCAACCTTTTCTGCATTGTTTACAAGAATATCAAGCGGATACACGCCGGTCAGCCAGTTGTTAATTCCGATCGTTCTTCCGCCATCTGCCAGTGCGGAACCACCAACCGCTGCGGTGAGTGCCATTGCCATCACCAGAGCTCCTGCCATTTTCTTCATTTTCATGTTTCTTTTCTCCTTTTCTTTTTTTGTGTTTTTATTTTATTTTGCGTCGTATACACTGCCGCGCAAAACAGTAACCTTACTTTTTAGATTTTCTTTCTTTTTGTGCGTCTTTCGTCATGTTTCACATTTTTTCTTTTTTGAATTATGCATATTGCATAATTATATGTTCTTTTTAGCTTGCTTTTTCGTTTGATAGCCCTACTATACACGCTTTATTCTGTATTGTCAATCTTTTTTTATATCTTTTTTAAATATTTAGAAAAACATATTGACAAAGTTGTCCGCATGCATTATTGTAATCTCAGAAAGAAAAGTCAAAAGAAAAATCTTCTGAAAAGATATGGAATCAGTCATTCTTTAAAGAAAATATTTAAAAGAAAATATGGAAGTTACAATACTTTCATTTAAAGGAAACATATTTGCAGTTGAACCACCTACATTTGTTGAATTAGAAGTTACATATACTGAACCAGGATTTAGTGGAAATACAACAACAACTTCTGGAAAACCAGCTACACTTGAAAATGGATATGAAATATCAGTACCTTTATTTGTTAATATTGGTGATGTTATTAGAATTGATACTAGAACTGGTGAGTACATGGAAAGAATTTAGTCAGAAGGAGATTTGAATTAGTGTCAAATTTAGAAGAACAATATCAAAAGATGATTGAAACTTTAGAAAAAACTATTAAAGATGAAAAAGAGTTAGAATACGCCAAGGAACAGCTTAATGATATTGTCTCTATAGTGGTAGATGATTGTACACATATATTGGATAAATATGATGAGAAAATAAGAGCTATTGAAACAAAAAATGCTGAAAATGAGCTTAGAGTTTCTATTTTAGAAGAAAAATTAAAATATTTTGAAAAAATGATTGAAATGGAAGATTATGATTTTTTTATCACTTGTCCTTATTGTGGTTTTGAATTTCAAACAGATTATGATGATGAAATTGATGAAATTGTTTGCCCAGAATGTGGAGAGATTTTTGATATTGAGTGGGATGATGATTCGGATGATTTGAATGATGATAATTAGTTTATATTAAAATAAGTTAATGGATTGACGGCTTTGCCGTCTTTTTTTATTGTCAAATGTAAATGGCATCCTGTTGTTGCTCCATTTGTTGGATTTCCGTTTTGAGTCTTTATATGGATTTCCAATAACATTATAAACGTTTTTTGGACCAACATATGCAATAATACTGTTATTTGATATTGATTGTCCTACTGAATAAATAAAATTAGGTGATACATGACAGTATGATGCTGTGGTGTTTCCACTTTGAACTGTAATTGAATATCCACCTGCACCTTTGAATCCGTGTGAATATTATCTTTCCAGGGAAACATACATAAATTGGTGTTCCTTCTGGTGCTGCAATATCAATTCCTGAGTGTGACGAAGATGCACCTGAAGTTGGTGAAATTCTTTTTCCAAATCTGGAGGTTATATTATGATTCCCTGGGAGTGGCCAAAGAAATTGATCTGAGAGTATGTCTGATGTTGGATTGGTATTTTCAGTTGGATATTTGATTATGAATATTGAAATAAATATAAGAAAAAGTGTAAGAAATAAAAAAGTTTTTAGAAATGAATTATACATTAGTTGTCCTTTCTTTGAATAAATTTATGAAGTTTAGTATAAAGTATTTGGCATAAAATGTCAACAGAAAAATGGAAGTTTTTTGAAAAAAATGTTTTTTGGTTGATTTTTAAAAAAGCATTTAGTATAATGAAAAATGTAATGAGAAGGAGAGGTATTATGAAGAAAATTGTGTGTAGTTTGTTAGTTATTTTTATTTTAATTTCTGAATTTTCGTTTTGCTTTGGGACAACTGAAAATGCTGTTATTTCAAATGAAGTAAAATCATCTGAAAACGCTGTAGATGTTAATGATGATACAGAAAAGGTTAAGCCCAAAAATAAAATTCAAAATGAAACAAATGCTAAAGAAGAAAATACTAAAGAGAATGAAAATAAGAAAGAGACTAATGTAATAAATGAAGCGGTTAAAACTGAAGAAAAGAAAGTAGAGGTTAATAATAAGGTAGAAAGTGCACCAGTTGTGCAAAAAGCACCAAAAAGTACTCAAACAAATCAGTCAATAAAAACAAATGCAATATCAACAGCTGGAATGCAAGATGGTTTGTATGTTATTGATGGTGTTTGGCGTATGGTTGTTAATGGTAAAATTGTTTATGATTATACTGGGTTGGGAAAGAATTCAAATGGAACTTGGTATATGGAAAAAGGTACTATAACATATAAATACAACGGAAAATATACTGATTCTACAGGTACTTATTTAATAGCAAATAGTAGAGTTATAGATAGTACTGGTTTACTTGTTGTAGATAATCAATGGAGAATGGTTGTAAAAGGAAAAGTAGTTTATGATTATACAGGTGTAGGAAAAAATGCAAATGGAATGTGGTATTTAGAAAAAGGAAATCTAACATATAAATATACTGGAACTTATTATGATAATGATACAGCATATATAATAGAAAATAGTTATGTTGTTGGTATATTCAAAAAAGGTACAACAGGATTAGCAGTAATAAATAATCATTGGAGAATGGTTGTAAATGGAAAAGTAGTTTATGATTATACAGGACTAGGAAAAAATTCAAGTGGAACTTGGTATATGGAGAAAGGTGTTATAACATATAAATATAATGGAAAATATACTGATTCTACAGGTAGTTATTTGATAAAGAATAGTAGAGTTATAGATGATACTGGACTAATGGTTGTAGAAAATAAATGGAGAATGGTTACAAAAGGAAAGGTTGATTATAATTATACTGGACTAGCAGAAAATGCAAATGGAACTTGGTTTTTAGAAAAAGGTGAATTAACATACAAATATAGTGGTACAACTTTTAAGAATGGTAAAGCATATATAATAGAAGGAAGTTATGTAAGATTAATAGTTGCTGAAAATGCAACTGGTGTATATTCTGTAAATAATAAGTGGAGAATGATTGTAAAAGGTCGAGTAAATTATGAATATACTGGTTTAGGAAAAAATGCAAATGGAACATGGTATTTTGAAAATGGTGAATTGACATTTAAGTATAATGGAATTTATAAAGACGAAACAGGAACATATATTATAAAAAATAGTGAAGTTAAAAATACTACAGGAGTTTGTTTTGTAGAAAATAAATGGAGAATGGTTATAAATGGCAAAGTAGACTATAATTATACAGGTGTAGGACATAAAGCAAATGAAATGTGGTATTTCGAAAAAGGTGAATTAACATTTAATTATAGAGGTACTTATTTCAAAGATAATACAGCATATATAATAGAAGGAAGTCGCGTATACTTAACAGTTACTAAAAACACATCTGGATTAATGGTAGTAAATAATAAATGGAGACGAGTTGTAAATGGAGTAGTAGACTATACATATACTGGATTAGTTGAGAATGCAAATGGAATGTGGTTTTTAGAAAATGGTGAATTGACATATAAATATAGTGGTACAATTTTTAAAGATAATAAAGCATATATAATAGAAGGAAGCTATGTACATTTGGTAGTTTCTGAAAGTGCAACTGGAATGTATGTTGTCAATAATTGTTATAGAATGATAATAAAAGGGAGAGTAGATTATAATTATACAGGACCTGCTGAAAATGAAAACGGAAGATGGTATTTTGAAAATGGTATAATAACATATACATATAATGCAGAATATGAAGATACTGATGGAATTATTTATAATATAGTAAATAGTAGATTTAGTGGAATTATTAGTAGACCAGGATATTTTGGAAAAATGGAAGTTGAACAACCACTTCAATCTAATAAATATGTTTCAGATTCATTGATTATTTCTGGCTGGATTTTAACATCAGAAGTTAATGATAAAGTGTTAGTTTATGTTGACGGAAAATATGTTGGAGAAGCAACAAGGGGAAGCAGACAAGATATACTTGATAAATATAAAGATAAATATGGTACATCATATAAAACAACTTTACCCGGATTTACATATGACTTAACTAAATACGGTTTAGGAATAGGGGATCATATAATAAAAATTGAAAATGTTAGTGCTGATGGTAAAGTTTTAATTCAATCAAGAATTGTTACTTTTAATATAGAATATCTTGCAAAGTCATATGGAATTGATGTTTCACATTATCAAGGAGAAATTGATTGGAATGCTGTAAAGAAAAGTGGAGTTACATTTGCAATATTGAAAATTGGTGAATACTGGAGCAATAGTAAGAGAGTTATTTTTGATCAATTCTTTGAGAAAAATTATGCAGCATGTAAAAGATTAGGTATTGCAGTTGGTGGATATTTTTATTCATATGCTTTTAATGGTGATGAAGCAAATGCAGAAGCTGATGTATGTTTATCATTAATAAAAAATAAAAAGTTTGAATTACCTATTTTCTTAGATGTTGAAGATAAAATTATAAAAAATGCTGTGGCTAATGGAAAAGCAAGTGTTGATACAATTACAAATGCTGCTGTTACATTTTGCCAGAGAATGGCAAGTGCAGGACATCAAGGTGGAGTATATGCAAGTAGAGATTTCTTTTATAACTATTTTAATATTCCTTTGATAGAGAAATTTGCTATTTGGCTTGCTCATTATACAACAAATCAGACGAATTATACTGGAAAATATGATTTCTGGCAGTATACAAGTACAGGAAGTGTTCCAGGAATAAATGGTAATGTTGATTTGAATTGGTTTTATAAAAGATAAAAGAAAATAATAAAAAACGGACTGTTTAAAATATTTGTATTACCAAAATGTTTTAAAGTCCGTTTTTGTTATATAATAGGAAATTTATTTCGCAAATTTTGCGCGTGAACAAAGAAGCAAAATTATAAAGTTAAAACAAGTGCAAATATTATTAATGTTCGCTTTTGTTTTTACATATTACATAAAAAAAGAACAACTAGTTTTTAGTTGTTCTTTGTGGCAGGGGTAGAAGGATTCGAACCCTCACAGGCGGTTTTGGAGACCGATGTGCTACCATTGACACTATACCCCTAAGACTTTTTTTATTATACAGTACGTTAAAAAAAAAATCAATAGGAAAAATAAAAATTTTGAAGAATCAAATTACATTGTTTAAATTTGATTCTTCATATTGAAATTATATATTATTGTGTTCAATTAATTTTTCTACAATTTGAATTGCATTTGTTGCTGCACCTTTACGAATATTGTCTGCTACAACCCATAAGTTTAATCCAGATGTGACTGATTCATCACGGCGAATTCTACCAACAAATACTTCATTATGTTCGCTGGCTTTTGCTGCAAGTGGATATGTATTTGTTGCTGGGTTATCTTGGACAACTATTCCTGGATAATTTTCTAAAGTTGTGTAAATGTCTTTTATATCAAAATCTTTTTCAAATTCTACATTTATAGATTCACTATGTGAATTTAACACAGGAACTCTAACTGTAGTTGCTGTTACTCTTAAATCAGGTTTATTTAAAATTTTTCTTGTTTCATTTATCATTTTCATTTCTTCTTTTGTATATCCATTTTCAAGGAATACATCGATATGTGGAAGACAATTATTGTATATTGGATGTGGCCATTTTTTTGGTTCTAATCCTTTTTGTGTATTGTAAAAATCTTCAATTGCTGATTTTCCACCACCAGATACTGCTTGATATGTAGAATATACAACCCTTTTTATTTTATATTTCTCATCAAGAGCTTTTAATGGAATTACAGCTTGAATTGTTGAACAATTTGGATTTGCTATTATTCCTTGGTTTTTAAATGCTGAGTCCATATTTACTTCTGGAACGATTAGTGGAACATTTGGATCCATTCTAAATGCACTGCTGTTATCTATGACAATACAACCTTTTGATGCAGCTATTGGAGAAAACTTTTTTGATGTATCTCCACCAGCAGAGAATATTGCAAAATCAAAACCTTCATCAAATGAATCTTCTTTTAATTCTTTTGCAATATATTCTTTTTCCATAAAATTAATTTTTTGTCCAGCTGATTTTGAAGAACAAAAAAAGGCATACTCTGAGATAGGAAGATTGAATTCTTCTAATACTTGAAGTGCTTTTCTTCCAACTAATCCAGTAGCGCCTACTAATGCTAATTTGTATTTTTTCATAATAATTACCTCACTTTTATTTAAGTGATAAGAGAGAAAAATATAATTATATTTTTTCTACATTGATAGTATATGCCAAAATAATGAAAAAAGCAATTTTTTTTTAGATTATATATTTTATAGACAAATTATTTATATTATGATAAGATACAATTTGTAAAACTAGGGGATGAAGATGATTTATAAACACATAAGATAGCTGTATTAGTTTTTTTGAAATGGAGAAAAAGTTATCTTAAAATAAATTTATTAAGAAGGTTATAGAATATGAAAAAACAAATGTATATAAATTTGATAGCACAAACGATAGCATATGCAGTTAATTTAGGAATTAGCTTTTTTTTAACACCATATATAGTAAATCATATAGGAGTTGAGGCAAATGGTTTTGTTGGATTAGCTAATAATTTTATTGAGTATGCTCAGCTTATTACTGTTGCGTTAAATTCAATGGCAGGAAGATTTATTACGATAAAACTGCATCAAAAAAATGAGAAAGAGGCTAATAAATATTTTACATCAGTATTTTTTGCAAATCTATTTTTAGCAATTGTTTTAACTATTGTATTTTCATTTGTAATTGTTTTTTTAGATAAATTATTAAATATTTCTGCAGGTTTAGTTGTAGATATAAAAATATTATGGATATTAATTTTCGCTAATTTTATTGTATCTTTATTTGCATCTATATTTTCAGTTTCAACATTTGTTGCTAATAGATTAGATAAAACTGCTATTTCTAACATTAGAGGAATTTTGATTAAAGCCATAATTTTAGTGGTTTGTTATACTTTTTTCAAACCATTTACTTTTTATGTTGGAATTGCAATGTTGGCACTTGGGATTAATAATCTTATAAGCCATATAGTTTATAAGAAAAAACTTGTACCACAATTAAAAATAGATAAAAATAATTTTGATATAAAATATGTTAAAGAGTTAGTTTCATCAGGAATTTGGAATTCTGTTTCAAAACTTAGTTCAATACTATCTTCTGGATTGGATTTACTAATAACTAATATTTTTGTAAATTCGGTTGCAATGGGAGTTATGAACTTATCAAAAACTGTTTCAAATATTGTTCTTTCTTTATTTGGAACTTTAGCTTCGATTTTCGCTCCACAACTTACAATTTCATATGCGGAGGGTGATGTTGGTGGAATGAAAAATCAATTAATATCTTCAATTAAATTAATGGGATTATTTTCTGCAATTCCAATAGCAATATTGGTTGGATTTGGTAAAGAATTTTATCAATTATGGGTTCCAACACAAAATGCTGATTTATTGGAGTTATTGACAATTATTACATGTTTTAATTTGATTTTTGCATTACCATTAGAGCCATTATATAATATTTTTACTGTAAAGAATAAAATAAAAATTTCATCAATTGCACTAATTTCATTTAGTGTTTGTAGTATATTAACTGTTTTTATAGGATTAAATTTTATACATAATGAAGATGCTAAGATTATTTATATAGTTGCTGTTGGAGCTTTTTATAATGTGCTTAGATTACTAACATTTTTACCTATATATGGTGCAAAATGCTTAGATTTTAAGGTTTCAACATTTTACCCACCAATATTAAAGAATGTTCTTTCAGTAGTTATTTTGGTTGTGATAGCTTTTGCTATTAATTTTGTATTTGGTATTAATTCATGGTTAAAAATGTGTGTAGCTTGTGTGGTTTTAGGAGTATTAGGACTTGTGATTAATGTATTTATTTTATTTAATAAGGAAGAACGAATTGAAAATATAGAATTTTTAAAGAATAAACTAAAGAAAAATAAGAAAGAGGTGAATGAATAAAATGGCAATTCCAAAAATAATCCATTATTGTTGGTTCGGTCGAGGGGAAAAACCTGAACTTGCAAAAAAGTGTATAGAATCATGGAAAAAGTATTGTCCTGATTATGTGATAAAAGAGTGGAATGAAGATAATTTTGACATTAATTCTAATGAATATGTTAAACAAGCTTATGATGCGAGAAAATTTGCTTTTGTTACAGATTATGTTAGATTATATGCTTTGTTTAATGAGGGTGGAGTTTATATGGATACTGATGTTGAAATAATAAAACCAATTGATATTTTTTTAAAGCATAGGGCTTTTTCAAGTTTTGAAAATAATAATATGATTCCTACTGGTTTGATGGCTTCTGAAAAAGGAAATGAGTGGATTAGAGATTTACTTGATGAATATACTGATTTGAATTTTATAGATGAGAATGGAAATATGGATTTGACGACAAATGTTGTCAGAATAACAAATTTAACTCATGAAAAATATGGATTAAAATTAGAATCATCATATCAAGAATTAAAAAATGGAATAGTTACTTTATATCCATATGATTATTTTTGTCCTAAAGATTGGTCAACAGGGGAGATACATTTAACAGAGAATACATGTGCAATACATCATTTTTCAGGTTCTTGGCACACTTTGGAAGAAAAGAAAAAAGAAGAAATATATAGGAAAAAATTAAAAAAATATTTACTAAAATATTCTGATGAGGATGTTGCTAGAGATAAATTAAACAAAGCAGAATTGCGTAAATTTTATTTAACTCATCCTATAAAAGCAATTAAAAGAATTTTAGAAAAAATGAGAGGTATGTAGAGATGAGATTCAGTATTATTGTTCCTGTTTATAATGTTGAAAAATATTTACCAAAATGTATAGAAAGTATAATGAATCAAACAAATCAGGATTTTGAATTATTACTTGTAAATGATGGAACTAAAGATAATTCTCAAAAAATTATAGATAAATATGTTGCTAAATATCCTGAAAAGGTTTATGGATTTATAAAAGAAAATGGTGGATTAAGTGATGCTAGAAATTATGGTGTAGATAGAGCAAAAGGAGAATATATAATTTTTATAGATTCTGATGATTACATTGATACTAAATTGTTAGAAAAAATTAATGATGAAATTGAAAGAAATAATGGTATTGATGTAGTTGGATATAATTTAGTAGATGTTGATGAGAATGGACAAGTACTTAAAACAACTGAAAAAGGGAAAAGTGATGTTTTATCTGGTGAAGATGCAATAAAATTTCTTGTAAATGCCAAATTATGTTTTGAACCAGCTTGTGGTTATGCATATCGTTTAGAATTTTGGAAAAAAAATAATTTGAAATTTATGAAGGAAATATATCATGAGGATTTTGCATTAATTCCATTAGTTATTGTGAAGGCTGATAAAGCTGTCTTTACAGATTTTAATGGGTATTATTATATGCAAACACAAAATAGTATTACTAGAAATGATTCTTTAGATAAAGCAAAAAAATCAGCTTTTGATTATTTAAAAGGATATGATTTTTTAGTAGCAGAAGTAAATAAAATGCAGTTTAAAGATGAGTATGCAAAGAAAATGTACATGTCATATATTGCTAATGCTATTATTTTTAAAATAGAAACTGTTGATGAAAGTTTTAGAAAAGATTATAAAAAAGCCGTTAAAGATAGAAAAGCTGTTAAATATGTTATGAGTGATACTTTTAAAAGAAAAATAAGAAAAATGTTAGTAAAAATCAAATTTGGTTTATAATTGAAAGGAGTATATATGCCTAAAATTAGTATTGTTGTTCCAATATATAATTCTGGAAAATTTTTAAAAAAATGTATAGATTCATTAGTAAATCAAACGTTTAAAGATATTGAAATATTGTTAATAAATGATGGAAGTACAGATAATTCTCAAGAAATTATTGATGAATATGTAGAAAAATATCCTGATATGTGTAAGAGTTTTATGAGAGAAAATTCAGGGCAGGCTGTGAGTAGAAATTTCGGAATAAACAATTCTAGTGGAGATTATATATTTTTTGTTGATAGTGATGATTATTTGGAATATAATACTTGCGAAATAGCTTATAATTATGCAATAAAAAATGGTTTAGATATAGTATGTTTTAATTTTTATGAAGAATATGAAAATAAAGTTGAAAAATATAGTTCGTATTATTTTTTTAATGATTATCCTAAAGATAAAAAATATATACTTAATGAGACTTCTGTTTGGAATAAAATTATTCGTAGAGAATTATTAAAAAAGAATAATTTGTTATTCTTAGAAAATTATATTTATGAGGATTTAGAGCTAATACCAAGATTAGCATTATATACAAGTAAAATCGATTTTATTCCTGAAAAATTGTATCATTATGTTATTCATCAAAATTCAACTATGAGGCAAAAAGAGTATAATAAAAAAATGCAAAATATTTTTGTTGTTATGGATAAATTGTATGAAAAATTTACTGGAACTAAATATGAAAAAGAGTTAGAATATATATATATTGAACATTTATTACATGCAGGCTCATTACGTTTTTTCAATTATGAAGAAGGAAAAAAAGATATTTGTAAGATTACAAATATTATGAAAGAAAGATTTCCTAATTGGAGAAAAAACGAATATTATAAAAGAAAAGGTTTTAAATATAGAGTTATTTGTGAATTATTTTATTTAAAAAAATTTGGTTTGTTAAGTATTATATTAGGAGGAAAAAATGCCTAAAAATATTTTATTTGTTGTAGATAATCTAGTAATGGGTGGAATTACAAAGGTTTTAGCTAATTTGTTACAAAATCTTGATGAAGAAAAATATTGTGTTGATTTGTTGGTTTTACATTATTATGAGGATATGAGTATTAAGATTCCCAAAAGTGTTAATATAATCAAAGGAAATGAATATTTTTCTTATGTTGACGTAAGTATTAAGAAAATATTGAAAGATAAGGATTTAAAAGAATTTTTCAAAAAATTATCTTTAGTAGTGTCACTTAAATCTGGAAAAATAGAAAAGAAAATAAAAAGTGCAAGAAAAAATCTTTTGAAAAAAGAATATGATACAGAAATTGCTTTTAGTGATGGTTTTGCTCATATATTTGTTGCAAATGGAGATACACCAAATAAAATTGCATGGATGCATACAGATATATCTGTTAGAAATGATTCAAAAAGATATTATGGATTGGTTAAGAAATCTTTGGAAAAAATGAATATGTCAGTTTGTGTGTCAGATAGAGTGAGAGAAGTGTATAAAGAATATTACAGTATCCCAGATGCGAAGATTGAAACGATTCATAATATTATAAATGTTGATGAAATAAGGAATAAAGGAAGTAAAAAGCTTGATATTGAATATTCAAAAGATGTTATAAATTTAATTTCAGTAGGAAGATTGGAAACGCAAAAAAATTATATAAGTTTTATTAAAGTACATAAAAAATTAATTGATGATGGTTATAAGATAAATTCATATTTGATAGGTGATGGATTGGAATATGAGAAATTATCAAATCTTGTAAAAGAAGAAAAAATTGAAAATACTTTTAAAATGTTGGGAAGAAAAGACAATCCTTTTCCATATGTGAAAAATGCTGATTTATTTGTATTATCTTCTATTTTAGAAGGATTACCTACTGTATTATATGAATCAGTTATTTTAGGAACACCTTGTGTATCTACACTTGTTGCTGGTGCGAGAGAAGTTTTAAAAGATGAATATGGATTAGTGGTTGAAAATAGTGATGAAGGTTTGTATAATGGATTAAAAAGAATTTTAGATGATGAAAAGTTATTGAAAAAATATAAATCTAATGCACTTATGTATAAATCAGAAAATGATGATATAATAAACAAGATTGAAAAAATATTATAGAAAGGGTAAAAAATGAAAGAAAAGTTGGATTTAAAAAAGTTAGTAAAAAATTTATTTGTAGCATTTATGATTATACAGCCAATTTTAGATATTTATATGAGCTTGTTTGATAAGAAGCTTCAAATAGTTGGAGTATCATTAGCTACTATTCTAAGATTTATGTGGGTTTTTGTAATGCTAATAATGACCTTGTTTTATGCAAGAAAAAATAAGAGTACTAAATTATTTATAGGATATGCAGTAATAATACTTGTATATATTATAATACATCATATTAATGCTGTCGGATTTAGAGTTCAGTTGGCAGAGGCACAATATAGTCTTTTTGGAGAATTGATGTATTTAGCAAGAATGTGTATTCCAATTGCTTTGATTTATATAATTTATAATATTAAATTAAATTATAAAGATATAAAAAGAATTGTAGTTAGTGTTTCATTAATTATTTCTTTGACAATGATTATTAGTAATATATTTAAGTTCTCATATATTTCGTATTCTTTAGAACAAGATTTAGTATCAGGAAATATTATTGAATGGTTTACTAAAGGTGTTAAACCAGATGAAGGTGGAGTTTGTGATTGGGTTGGATATACGACAAGAGGCTTATTTCAATCTGGAAATCAATTATCAGGACTTATGGTTATTTTAGTTCCTATTCTTACATATATAGCGCTTAAAGAGAAAAGTATTAAAAAATGGATAGTTGTGACTTTACATATTATTGCTATGATAACTATAACAACAAGAGTTGGTGCAATTGGTGGAATTAGTACAATGCTAATAACTGTGTTTGTATATATTCTTGAGCAAATAATACATAAAAAAGTTTCTATAAAAATGTTTAAAGAAAAAAACACATATTGTTTTGTTTGTTCAGTGATAATATTAGGAATTATTTTAGCATATTCACCTTTTAAAGTTAGAGCGATGTCAGGAAATCTTGGTTCTGATATGGTTATAGGAGTACAAACTACAGATAATACTGATTTAGAAAATTCAACACAAGAGGTAAATAAACTAGAATATGTTTCTGAAAATGTTGCAAATGAAAATATAAATGGATATTATATTTATCAGATTTATCCATATACTGATGATGTTGATTTTTGGTATGATTTAATGGTTAATATTCCAAAAGAGCAAAGAGCTGGAAACAGAAAGATGAGAAAGTTGCTAATCAATAGAATTTTGGAAAGAGATAATAGAATTTCTGATTACTTATTTGGAATTTCATTTACAAGGTCAAGTTCTTTTGTATGGCCTGAAAGAGATTTTGAAACACAAGTTGATGCATTAGGAATTTTTGGAATGATTTTATTTATAGTGCCATATGTATTTATATTATTATTTGGAATGTATAAGGCGTTGAGAAAACTTAAAGAAAATTTGTATTTGGAAAAAGTTGTATATATAATGTCTTTAGGAATTGGATTAATGTCCGCATATTTATCAGGACATATTTTAAACGAGATATTCCCATTTGTATATTTGGCAATGGTTGCTGGAATTGTATTTAATGTGGCAATGGGTGATGAGCCAGAAAAATATGAAAAGAAAAATGACTTAAGTAAGTTTTTCGATAAAATTTATGCAAACGGAAAAGATAACTTTTATAAGAATATAGACGAGAGTTTAAAAAAAGAAAAAAAAAGATTTGTTGTAACTGCAAATCCAGAAACACTTATGATTGCAAATAGAAATCCTGAATTAGAAAAGTGCTTGCTAAAAGATTATGTTACAATTGTTCCAGATGGAATTGGAATAATAAAAGGTGCTAAAATATTAGGATATCCACAAAGGGAGACAATAACCGGTGTTGGCTTAGTTGAACACTTATTGAAAGAGTGTAATAATTTAAAGAAAAGTATATTTTTATTTGGTGCTAAAAAAGAAGTTGTAGAAACATTAGAAAATGTTATAAAAAAAGAGTATACTGATATAGAAATAAAAGGAATTGAAAATGGATATGTAGAAGATAAGCAAAAAGTTTTTGATGAAATCAAGAAATTAGCACCTGATTTAATATTAGTAGCTTTAGGAATTCCTGCACAGGAATTAATAATAGATAAAAATTTTGAAGAATTTGATAAAGGTATTTTTATTGGAGTAGGTGGAAGTTTTGATGTATTAAGTGGTTTGAAAAAACGTGCACCAAAGTTTTTTGTGAGACTTCATTTAGAGTGGCTTTACAGAATTACTACAGAACCAAAAAGAATAAAAAGATTTATTAATAGTAATGTAAAATATTTGTTGAAGATAGCTGAAGAAAAATAAGGAGATATATGAAAGATATTAGTATTATAGTTCCAGCATATAACGCTGAAAAATATTTGGAGAAATGTTTGAATTCACTTGTTAATCAGACAAAAAATAATATTGAAATTATAGTTATAAATGATGGTTCAACTGATGATACAGAGAAAATTATTTTAAATTTTAAGGAAAAATATCCTCAAATGATAAAATATGTTTTTCAGGAGAATAGTGGACAAAGTGTGGCTAGAAATAAAGGGATCGAAATTGCTGTTGGCAAATATATTGCTTTTGTAGATTCAGATGATTATGTGGAAAAATGCATGTTTGAAGTTATATATAATAAAGCAATTGAAAAAGATTTTGATGTTGTGGCTAGCAATGTGAATTGTATTTATCCTAAGAAAAATGTAAAAATTTCATCAGGAATTAAATTTGAGTCTGTTAGTTTAACTAGAAACGAAAAGTCAGATCTTTTACGAAATATGTATCCGGTTGTTTGGAACAAAATATATAAAAAAGAATTGTTTGAAAATAAAAAAATATTATTTGAGCCAGATTTGTGGTTTGAAGATGTATTATTTTTATATAAATTGATTCCATATATTAAGAGTATAGGATTTGTTGAAGATGTATTATACCAATATGTTCAAAGACAAAACTCTATTACTTATACATATTCAGATAAATTATTGGACATATATAATATGTTGGAAAAATTAGTAAATTTTTATAAAGAAAATGGATTAGATGAATTTACTAATGAAATAGAATATATTTATGTTAGATATATGTTGGCTACATATATAAAAAGATTAGCTAAAGCAAAAGATAAGAAAAAATTTGATGAAGGAGTTAAATTTGCAAAGGATGAAGTATATAAACATTTTCCAAATTATAGAAACAATATGTATTTAAAAGGATTAGGAAAAAATTTTTATTTAAAGTACTTTAATAAACTTTTTGCAGATTTGATATATTATGTAGAAAAAAATAAAATGAATTAGAGGAGATGTTAAGATGATTAAAGTAATGACTGTATTTGGAACAAGACCTGAAGCTATAAAAATGGCTCCACTTGTTAAAGAACTAAAGAGTAGAAAAGAAATTGAATGTATAGTTTGTGTAACAGCACAACATAGACAAATGTTAGACCAAGTTTTAGAGGTTTTTGATATAAAACCAGATTATGATTTGGATATTATGAAACAAGGACAAACATTGAGTGATATTACAAGTAGAGTTTTATATGGTTTGGAAAATGTTATAAAAGAAGTTAAGCCAGATATTGTTTTAGTACATGGTGATACTACAACAACTTTTGCTGGGGCTTTGGCTGCTTATTATAATCAAGTTGATATTGGACATGTTGAAGCAGGACTTCGTACATGGAATAAGTATTCTCCATATCCAGAAGAAATGAATAGACAAATGGTGGGTGTTTTAGCAGATATGCATTTTGCTCCAACAGAGAATAGTAAAAAAAGTTTATTAAAAGAAAATAAAGATGAAACAAAAATATATGTTACAGGAAATACTGCAATTGATGCTTTAGCAACAACAGTTAAAGAAGATTATACACATCCAATATTCGATTGGGTTGGAAATGATAGAATGATTCTTCTTACAGCTCATAGGAGAGAAAATTTAGGAGAACCAATGAGAGGAATGTTTAAAGCAATAAAGAGAATTACTGATGAATTTTCTGATGTTAAAGTTGTTTATCCTGTTCATTTAAATCCAAAAGTTAGAGATGTTGCTAACGAAATTTTTGGTGATGATAATAAAGTTAAATTAATTGATCCACTTGAAGTAATTGATTTTCATAACTTTTTAGCTAAATCATATTTAATTTTAACTGATAGTGGTGGTATTCAAGAAGAAGCTCCTTCACTTGGAAAACCTGTATTAGTCTTAAGAGATACAACAGAAAGACCAGAAGGTATAGATGCTGGAACATTAAAACTTGCAGGTACAGATGAAGAAACAATTTATAAATTAACAAAAGAATTATTAGAAAATAAAGAAGAATATAATAAAATGGCACATAGTGCAAATCCTTATGGAGATGGAAAAGCAAGTCAAAGAATAGCTGATGCTATTATTGAAAAATATTCTAAGTAAAAAAATTAGAAAAAAAGGAAAATAGTATGGAAAAATTAAAAAATACATGTGATGTATTAATTAAAGGAATTTTTGGAATAGCTTTTTTCCTAGTATTATTATGGATGTTTAATGATAGTTTTGGAATAATTATAGCTATTTTATTATTGTTGGGAACGTTATATATTTTTAATAGATTTGATGTAAGTCATAAAAAGTTCTTGATTATATTATTAGTATTTTCGTTTCTTATAAGATTTACTATGGTTGTTGAAATAAAAAATCCTCAGTTATCTGATTTTAAAACACTGTATGATATTTCTGATGATTTTTTAGATGGTAGTTTACAAGAAAAAAGTCAACATTATTTGAATAGTTATAATTACCAAATCTATTTTGTGCTTTTTCAAGCATTGTGTTTGAAAATAGTAAATAAAATTGTTTTTTTAAAATTTATAAATGTAATTATTAGTTTGGGTTGTATAGCACTTATGTATAGAATAATCAATAGAATAACCAGTAAGTCTACAGCCCAGATAATTACAGTATTATATGCTTTTTTTATTAATCCTATATTGTATAATAATATACTTTCAAATCAGCATTTGTTTTCGTGTTTAACTTTATTGGGATTTGATTTGTTTTTTGAAGAAAAGTTTTTTAAAAATGATATTTTAAAATTTTCAGTTGTAGGATTAGTGATTGGAATAGCTAATTTAATTAGACCAGAATCAATCATAACAGTAGTAACACTTGGGTTTATAAGTGTTTATAGGTTACTAAAAAAAGAAGATTCGATAAAAGATGTAATAAAAAAGTTTATACCTTTTTTATTTGTGTATTTAGTAATAACAATATTGCCTTCATATATGTTGAGAAATGATGGATTTGTGAAGAATGAGCCTGAAATAGGAAATTTATATAAGGTTGTTATTGGCTTGAATTCAAAGAGTAATGGATGTTGGTCTGAAGAAGCATATAATGAATACATAAATCAAACAGATAAATCTCAATATGAGATTTCAAAAATAAAAGAAGAATTATGTAATATTAATTTAATAAAATTATTTGTTAAAAAGATTAATATATTTTGGAATGATTTTGGAAATTATTGGTCAATTTCTTATTTAACAAATGATACTTTAGAAAATACAAAAATAAAGACAGAGACATTTAAAAAATTCATCGAAGATTATGATAAGGTAATTTGGATTTTTGTTTGTGCTATATCTTTACTTAGTATTTTTGTTTCAAAAACAGATGAGGGGAAAACATATTTTATATATCTGATTGGTGCATTTTTAATGTACTTGATTATAGAAGTTCAAGGAAGATATGCATTTGTATATAGACCTTATATGTTTATTGTTGCTTCTATTGGATTAAAAAATATAATTGATTTTCTAAAATCTAAAAAAGTTTTTGAGATACAGAAAGCTGAATATAAATGAAATGAATTTATGAAAGTTTCAAATAATTTGAAAAATAAAATTCAAATTTAAAATAATAAAAAATTACTAAATTTTTCAGATGATAAAAAAATATTAGACAAATTTCATAAAATGCAGTATTATTGGATATATGATGAAAAATAAAAAAAGAAGGAATGAATATGGATAAAATATCAATAATTGTACCATGTTATAATGAGGAAGAAGCAATTAAAATTTTTTATGATAAGATAACTGAGGTTTCATCGAGGGTAGAAGCGGATTTCGAATATATTTTTGTGAATGATGGTTCTAAGGATAAAACTTTGGAAATTGTTAGAGAGTATGCAAAAATGGATCCTAGAGTAAGATATATTTCTTTTTCTAGAAATTTTGGAAAAGAGGCTGCAATGTATGCTGGACTTCAAGCATCAGAAGGGGATTATGTTGCTATAATGGATGTCGATTTACAAGATCCACCAGATTTGATACCTGAGATGTATAATACTTTGTTGGAAAAGGAATATGATTGTGTTGCTACTAAAAGAAAGACAAGAAAGGGTGAGAATCCAATAATTTCTTTTTTCTCTAAATTGTTTTATAAGATTATTAATAAGATGACTAAAACTGAGATTGTTGATGGTGCTAGGGATTATAGGCTTATGACTAGACAGATGGTGAATAGTATCTTGGAGGTTACTGAGTATAATAGGTTTTCTAAGGGGATTTTTAGTTGGGTTGGTTTTAATACTAAGTGGCTTGCTTATGATAATATTGAGCGTTCTGCTGGAAAGACTAAATGGAATTTTTGTAAGTTGTTTTTGTATGCTTTGGATGGTATTACTGCTTTTTCAACTGCTCCTTTGATGGTGTCTACTTTGGCTGGAATTTTGTTTTGCTTGCTTGCTTTTGTTATGATTGTTCTTATTATTGTTAGAACGTGTTTGTATGGCGATCCTGTTTCTGGTTGGCCTTCTTTGGTGTGTATTGTTTTGTTTGTTAGTGGGGTTCAGCTTTTTTGCCTTGGCATTATGGGACAGTATATGTCGAAGGAGTATATGGAGATAAAGAATAGGCCGATATATATTGTTAAAGAAACCGAAAAAGACTTGTAATTTTCCTGAAAATAATCATCTTACGTCGTTAATTTTGATTTGAAAATCCTCACGTACACTCGTACGCTCCGGTATTTCAAAATCGAAATTGCCTAGTAATATAATCATTTTCAGAAAAATTTGGCGAATATAGAATTTGAGGAAAATTAGTTAAAGAATGTGCTGTTATGTATAAAATGTTGTAAAAGAAAATGGGGAATAAATGTATGAAGAAGATATCTGTTGTAATTCCTATGTATTATGAGGAGGAAGTTGCTGAGGTTTGCTATAATAGGGTGAATGGTGTTTTGAAAAAATTGTCTGATTGTTATGAGTATGAGATAATTTTTGTTAATGATGGAAGTAAGGATGGAACTTTAAATATTTTAAGAAAGATTGCTTATGGTGATAGGTGTGTTAAGGTTCTTTCTTTTTCCAGAAATTTTGGACATCAGTCTGCTGTTACTGCTGGTATTAAATATGTTAGTGGTGATGCTGTTGTGATTATGGATGCCGATTTGCAGGATCCACCAGAATTAATACCTGAAATGTTAAAACTTTGGGAAGATGGAAATGAAGTTATATATGGAAAGAGAAAAACAAGAAAAGGTGAGTCTGTTTTTAAAATACTAACAGCTCAAATGTTTTATAGCTTTCTAAATGCTATGTCAGAAGTTGAAATTCCAAAGAATACAGGGGATTTTAGATTAGTTGATAGAAAAGTAATTGATGTTATAAATAGTTTACCAGAACATAATAAATTTTTGAGAGGATTGTTTAGTTGGGTTGGATTTGAGCAAAAAGAATTTTTATATGATAGGCCTAAGAGAGAGTTAGGTGAAACAAAATATCCATTGAAGAAGATGCTTAAGCTTGCAAGTGATGGAATTTTGAGTTTTTCTTCTAAACCTATGAAATTGGTTGGAGGATTGGGAATATTATCTATTATATTTTCTATAGTTGTATTGATATATTCTTTATGTTCATATTTTGGAAAATGGAATAACCTAACTCCTGGTTGGACTTCGATTATGGTATGTATAACTTTTTTTGCAGGTATACAACTGCTTTCTTTATGGATAATATCCGAATACATATCTAGAATATATGATGAGAGTAAAGGAAGACCAGAATATATTATAAACGAAAAAATTAATATAGATAAAGGAGCATGAAAATATGCCGGAAAAAGTTGAGAAAAATATTTGGAACGTATTTTTTTCTAATGTTGTAAATGTTGTTTTTGTTAGTATAATAATAATTTATTTAATATATTGTACAATGTATCAATATTATAGTCCTGCTTTTAAAATTACATTGATATTACCGATTATATATGGTATTTGTATTTTTTGTTGTTATAAATTTTTTGAAAAAAGTAAAAAATATGAGGTTATATTATTTTGTCTTTCTTTTTTTGCTTATCTTATATGGGGAGTATTTGCTAAGTCTCCTGCAGTAAGTGATTATGAAGTTCTTATAAACGGAGCAAAAGAAGTGGTAAATGGAACATTTTCAGCATTATCTTTTGATAAAACTAATTATTTTTATTTTTTTAATTTTCAAGTAGGCTTTGTTATGTACTTGGCTTTAATTATGAAAATTTTCGGAAGTAGGTTGATTGTACTAAAGTTTTTTGAGGCAGTTGCAATGTCACTAAGTAATGTATTAATTTGCAAGGTTGCATCTGTAACATATGATAGAAAAGTTGGTATTATTGCTTCGTTAATTTATTCTTTTTTATTATTTAATATTGCTGGTTCATCTATTATTAATAATCAACATATTTCTACTTTTATAATATTATTAGCTATTTTGATGTTTATGAAAGAAAAAAAGAAATGGTATGTTGGTAGTGGAATTATGGTTGCTTTATCAACTATTTTAAGACCAAGCTCAATTGTTTTTTTATTAGGTTTTATTGTATTTAAGATATGGAAAATGTTTTTGGATGAGTTTCAAAATTGGAAAGAGATACTTGTTTGTTTAATTTTGCTTTGTATTTCATATGTTTCAGTTATAAAAATTTTTGATTATACAGTTGTGAAAATGAGTATTGTACCAAATTCTGCAATTAGTGCTAATGCAAAATATTTTAAATTTATATTAGGATTGGATGGAAAAGGTTTATATGGTATTCCTACTAAAAATGCAGAACAAACACAAGTGTATTTTGATTTAGAAAAATTGAATTTTGATTATGATTTATATAATGAAGAGTGTAAAAACAAAATTAGTGAATTGTGTTTGGAAAATTTTAGTGGAACATTTAGAAGAGTAATGAAAAAAATGGTAAGTTTTTGCGGAGAATATGATAACCAAATTGAATTCGCAAATGGAAATATTAAGGATAGTATAATAAATGATGTTATTATCTATTATGGATATATTCAATATGTTTCGTTATTATGCGTTTGTTTGCTTGTAGTAATTTTGAAAAAATTTATTAATAAAGGAAAAAATAATAAAGAAGAGTATAATGAATTATTTAAAATAATTTTTGTTTTATTTTTCTGTGCACATATATTTATAGAAGTTCAATCAAGATATAGATATGATCAATATGTTATGATATCATTAATTTCTGCACCTTTTTTGTATTGGATATTTGAACGATATAATGAATTAAAGTTAAAATGTATAATTAAAAATAATGAGTAAGTATTTTTGTAATTAGCCAGAGTATAATATTTTTATATTCTGGCTTTTATAATATTCAAAAACTATTGAAAAAATTTTCACTATATGGTATAACTTTTAATATAAAATAGCATTGGAGGGCTTTTTTTGAAAACAAACATTAAGAGTTTTACTTTAGATGAATTAAAAAATGAGATGAATTCTTTGGGACAGAAGCCTTTTAGAGCAGAACAGATTTTCAAATGGATTCATCAAGAAAATGTACAAAGTTTTGATGAAATGACAAATCTTTCTAAAGACTTTAGAGAAATCTTAAAAGAAAAATATGACTTGCATAATTTTAAGATAATAAAAAAATTAGAATCTAAAGATGGAACTAAAAAATTTCTTTTTGATGTGCTTGATGGTAATGCAATTGAATCTGTATTAATGCAGTATAAATATGGATATACTATATGTGTTTCTTCACAAATTGGATGCAAAATGGGGTGCAAATTTTGTGCTTCTACAGGAATTCCATTTTCAAGAAACTTGGAAGCAGGTGAAATTGTTGAACAGATTTTAGCAGTTCAAAGAGAAGAAGATGTAAGAATATCTAATATTGTTTTTATGGGAATAGGAGAACCATTAGATAATTATGATAATGTAATAAAAGCGATTAATATAATTAATCATCCTAAAGGACTTAATATTGGAACTAGACACATAAGTATTTCAACTAGTGGTGTTGTTCCTAATATATATAGACTTGCTAATGAAAATATTCAATGCACATTATCAGTATCATTACATAGTAGCAATAATGAAAAAAGAAGTGAGATGATGCCAGTAAACAAGGCATATCCAATCGAAGAATTAATGCAAGCTTGTAAAGATTATATAAAAATTACAAATAAAAGAATTTCTTTTGAATATGCTTTAGCAAAGGATAATAATGATAATTTAGATGATGCAAAAGAATTAGTTAAATTATTAAAAGGAATGCTATGTCATGTAAATTTAATTCCTATAAATAAAATTGAAAATGGTAAATATTCAAAAAGTACAAATGATAATATAATTAGATTTAGAGATTATTTGAATGATAATGGAATTGTAGCAACAATTAGGAGAGAACTTGGTTCAGATATTGATGCTGCATGTGGACAATTGAGAAGGGCGGAATTAAAAAAGGAGTAGAGAATGAAGGTATTTACTAAAACAGATGTTGGAATGGTCAGAAGTATGAACCAGGATAGTTTCTTAATATCTGAAAATCAAGACAATGGTTTAAACCTTTATATATTAGCAGATGGAATGGGTGGTTATAAAGGTGGAGAAATTGCTAGCAAAGTAGCTGTAAAAGCAGTTTCAAAATATATAACTGAAAAATTCGATGAAATTTCTAAAGATAAACAATCTATATTAGATTTGTTAGAAGAATCAATTGAATTTGCAAATTCTGCTATTTATGAGGAATCAGAGGAAGATGAAGAACTGCAAGATATGGGAACTACATTGGAAGTTTTGCTTATATATAAAAGAAAGATTTATATAGGACATATTGGTGATAGTAGGATATATAGAATTCGTAAAAATAGAATGAAAAAAATTACTACAGATCATAGTTATGTTGAAAAACTTATACAAGATGGAGAGATTACTAGAGAAGAATCTTATCATCATCCTAAAAAGAATTTATTGATGAAAGCTTTAGGAACAGATGAAACAGTTGAACCTGATTTGATATATACTGTCTTAAATAAAAATGATATATTAATTATTTGTTCAGATGGTTTAACAAATATGGTTCGAGAAGAAAAAATATTTGATATAGTAAAAGAAAATAATAGTGATGACGTAACAAATGTATTAATTGATGAAGCAAATAATGCAGGTGGTTTAGATAATATAACAGTTATTGTTATAGATAATAGATAGTCATTAAAAAAATATCTTTTTAAGGGAGAGATAAAAATATGAATCTAATAGGAAGAATGCTTGCTAATAGGTATGAAATATTAGAAAAAATAGGTGTTGGAGGAATGGCAACAGTATATAAGGCAAAATGTCATGTACTAAATAGATTTGTTGCTGTTAAAGTTTTAAAAGAAGAATTTATTACAGATATTGAATTTATTAGAAGGTTTAAATCAGAAGCTCAAACTGCTGCAAGTTTGACACACCCTAATATTGTTTCAATTTATGATGTAGGAAACGAAGGTGATGTTTACTATATTGTAATGGAACTTATAAAAGGAAAAACTTTAAAAGAAATAATTTTAGAAGATGGAAAGTTGCCATGGAAATGGTCTGTAAATATTGCAATTCAGATTGCTTCTGCATTGGAAACTGCCCATAAAAATAATTTAATACATAGAGATATAAAACCACATAATATAATTATTACAGAGGATGGAATGGCAAAAGTTACTGATTTCGGTATTGCTAAAGCTGTTTCAAATTCTACAATAACTGCTTTTGGAACTACGATTGGATCAGTACATTATTTTTCTCCAGAGCATGCCAAAGGAGGAGTAACAGATGCGAAATCTGATATTTATTCTTTAGGTATTGTTATGTATGAAATGTTAACAGGTAGAGTACCTTTTGATGCTGATACACCAGTTTCAGTTGCATTGATGCAAGTACAGGATGATCCGATTGAACCTAGAAAATTAAATCCTCAAATACCTATAAGTGTTAATAATATAATATTAAAGGCTATGCAAAAAGATCCAGCTGATAGATATCAAAGTGCAACAGAAATGTTAATTGATTTGAGTACAGCTTTAAAAAGACCTGATGAAGATTTCGTTAATATGAATAAAAAGTTTGATACATTACAAACTCAAAAATTATCTACTTTATATGATATAGATAATAAAGCATTAAAAGATGATGACGACGATGAGGATGATGAAAGACCTAAAAAGAAAAAAAGAGGATTTATTGGTTTTATGAAAGACCACATATTTTTATCTTTTATTCTTATAGCTGTAATTTTATTTAGTGTTGCTTTAGGTGGAACAATTTTAGTTATGAATTTAACAAAATCTAAAGATGTACAAATACCTAATTTAGTTAAGAGCTCAACTGGAATAAGACTTACAGAAGAACAGGCAGTTTCACTTTATAATCAAACTGAATTTAAAAAGAAAAATGATTTAAAGATTGAATATGTTGAAGATGAAACTGTAAATGGTGAAACAGTTGAACCAGGTCAAGTAGTAAAGCAAAATCCAGCATATGTTGAAAATAGAAAAATTAAAGTTAAAGATCAAATCACAATTTATGTTAAAAAAGCAAGAGAAGCTAAAACAATAAAAATGATTGATTTAACAGGAAAAACTAAAGATGAAGCAGAAAAATTATTAAAAGATTTAGGATATATTGGTGAAATAAAATATGAACAAGAGGCTAATGATAATTTGAAAGCTGGTTTAATTATAAGACAAAGTATACAAAAAGATATTGAATTTAAAGATGATGCTGAACTTACAATTACAGTTAGCACAGGTACAGATAAAGTAGATGCTGTAAGTGTTGTTGGTCAGGCAGAAGCTACTGCAAAACAAACTTTAGTAGATGCAGGATTTGCAGTAAAAGTTGAATATACTGAAAATACTGATAAATCAGATGGTATTGTTCTAAAACAAGATATAACAGGAAAGACAATGCCAGGGGCAACAATTACACTTACTGTTAATAAGATTCAAAAAACAAAAACAGTTCCAGTTACAGTAGATTTATCACAGTATATACAAGCAACACCAGCTACATCTGCATCACCATCTACATCACCTTCATCTAGTGAAACACCTTCAACTAAAACAGCTAAAGTTGTTTTAAAAGTAAAAAGAGATGGAGCAGACGTATCTACATATGGAAATAAAGAATATGATGTTACAACAAAACCTACTATTAACATAGAAGGAAAAGGAAATATGCAGGTTGAATTGATAATAGATGGTGTTACTAAAAAGACAAAAGATATAGACTTTACTCAAGTTACATCACTTGCTTTCCCATAAAATCTGATTGTTATGGAAAGTTAAAAGTATAGTAAGGAAGGTTAAGAGTTGTTCTTAATTAATAGAAAGGAATTTAATTATGTCAGAAGTATCTGTATCAGTTCTAGATGTTGATGAAGAAAATGCAGTTAATGTTTTTTATAATGTTGAGACTGCTAAAATAGATTATTTCCATATAGATGTTATGGATGGAGAATTTGTAGAAAAAAATAATGTTTTACAAATGAGAGATTATACATTGAAAATAAAAAATATTTCAATGACTCCAATAGATGTACATTTAATGGTCAAAAATCCAAGAGAACATATTGATTATTTTATAGATCAAGGTGTTGATAGAATTACATTTCATTATGAAGTATGTAAAGATAATAATGAGATTTTAAGTTTAGTAAAAGAAATTATTGAAAATGGAATAAAAGTTGGGATTGCTATTAATCCAGATACTCCAGTTAAAAAAATATATGAGATTTTACCATATATTCATATGGTACTTGTAATGTCTGTTGTTCCTGGAAAAGGTGGACAGAAGTTTATTGAGAATACTGTTGACAAAATTGAAGAATTAAAAAAATATTGTTTAGATAATGACTTAGATATTGATATTGAAGTAGATGGTGGAATAAATGAAGTAACAGGACAACAATCAGCTGATGCTGGTGCTAATATTTTAGTTTCAGGTAATTATGTTTTAAAAGCTGATGATTATAAAGAAGCTATAAATAATTTAAAAAATACATAAGAAGAAAGGATGATAGTAAAATGAAAAAAAAGTGTATTGTTACATTATTAATTGCAATAGTAATTTGTACATTAAGTGCTGTGAGTGTTTTTGCTAGTGCAGTAACTATTCCAATGGATGATAATGAAATACAAACTGATGTTGATTCTGGTGAGGATACAGATGGAGATGGCGTAGTTACTACAAATTTAGACGTGACAGATAGTGCAGATGATTATGCAAACATTGTAAATGATGGTTTTGAGGATTTTACTTCAGAGCAGACAACTAGAGAAGCTACTCTTTATAAAGCTGATGAAAAAATCGAATTAAAAGATGAAATTATCAATGGAAGTGCATATTTATTAGGAAAGAACGTGAATTTAAAAAGTGAAATAATTAATGGAGATTTATTCATTTGTGCAAATACAGTAGAATTAGATGAAGACACTATTATAAATGGAAATTGTTTTATCTGTGCTTCAAATGTAAAAATTTCTGCAAGTTTATCTAGAGAATTATTCTGTGTGGCTAAAGATGTTATTTTTGATGAAAATTCATCAGTTGAGTATGATGTTAATATTACAGCTGAACATATTTCAACACAAGGTAATTTTTATAGAAACTTTAATGCATCAGTTGAAAATATGGAAATTGGAGAAAATACAAAAATTATTGAAAACTTAAATTATACATCAGACAAAGAAGCTCAAATAAGTGATGATGCTGTAATTCAAAATGTTAATTATTCAAAACAAGTAAAAGAAAAAAAGACAGTAATGCAAGTAATTGCTGAATATGTTTTAGATTTTGCTAGATATTTTGTATTAACAATGGTATTGTTGATTTTATTTATAAAAGCTTGCCCAAGATTTGTAGAGAACTTAAAAAATCAATTAAGAGTAAGCTCATTTGGTATTGGAATTTTGTCATTAATATTAGTTCCAATCGCATTAGTATTATTACTATTATTAAGAGTTACATCAACAGTTGCTTTAGCTGTACTTGCAGTGTTTATACTAATTTTAATATTATCTATGGGAATTACAAATATTACACTTGCTAAAAAATTAGAAGAAAAGAAATCAGAAATCAAATTACCAATTTGGACAGCAATAGTTACAGCTGTTACATGGATTATATATCAAATTCCTGTATTAGGAGCAATTCTAGCATTTATATGGGTTGCTACTGGTTTAGGAATGACAGTAAGATATTGTTTTGCAAAGAAAAAATAAAATTAAATAGAAAAAGCTGAGATGCACGTGTTATGGCATTTCAGCTTTTTTTTCGTAATAAATACAATCTGTTTTTGAGTTTAATTTTTTTGCTTGTACTTTTTCGTAATTACAAAATCCGTTGATTTTGATAAATACAATCATAAGAACATTGAATATTTGTCAAAGTTACATACACCTCTTTAATAAATATTATATGTTGTTTTTTGATTTATATTCATTGCAATATTTACTTATTGGACAAATATCACATTTTGGTGAACGAGCAATACATGTATAACGACCATGCCATACAAATAAGTGATTTACATCAACCCAATCTTTTTTATCAAAAGTTTTTAATAAATCTTTTTCAATTTTTTCAGGATCATGTTCTTTAGAAAATCCTATTTTATTAGATATTCTGCGAGCATGTGTGTCGACTGCAATTCCTTGCGCATCATTAAAAGCTTCTAGCATTATGACATTAGCACTTTTACGGCCAATGCCAGGTAATTTAATAAGTTCTTCCATTGAGTGTGGAACAATAGAATTATAATCAGAAACAAGTTTTTTACTGCAAGCTAATGCATTTTTAGATTTATTTTTATAAAAACCACAAGGATGAATGATATCTTCTAAAATATGTATATCCATATTTGCCATTTTTTCAGGAGTACCATACTTTTCAAAAAGAAGGGGAGTGGTTTTGTTTACTCTTTCATCAGTGCATTGAGCTGAAAGCATTACAGCAATTGTAAGTTGAAAAGGTGTTTCAAAATCAAGGCTACAAGTAGCTTCTGGATAAAATTCACGTAAAATATTTAAAATTTCTTTTGCTTCTTTTTTTGTTTTCATATTATTTCAATCCTTTTAATATATTTTAATAACACAAATTTTACATGTGTAACTGTATGAACAATATTATATAACAGATAATATAATATATAAAGAGATAGGGGGAAAAAGCATGTTAAGAGGGTTAAAAAAGACGATTGCAGTTTGTCTTATAGGTTTTGGGTTGGGAACTATAATGGTGTTGTTATTACCAGTGACATGGTGGCTAATTATAGTAGGAATAGTAGTAATTGCAATTGGAATCATGTGGTTATCGTGTTAAGAGATTGATTTTGGGAGGGATGATATAAAATGAAAGTAGTTGTAAAAAAATCTCCTAAATTTTTGAGAGGATTTTTAAAATTAGTGTTTGGTATAAAAAATAGTTAATACTTATTTATTGATTTTAGATTTATGTGTGAATAACATTATGGAAAATATGGATAAGAAATTTATTGATTACACATAATTAAAAACGCATAAGAAAAAATAAAATTTTTCTTGTGCGTTTTTGTACTTAACAAAATACACTTTCCTTTTTAGAAAAGTGTAAGTGTTATATATAAAATTAAAATTAAGCTCTTGTAACTTTTCCAGAACGTAAGCATTTTGCGCATACTGTTATTCTTTTTGGTTGACCATTTACGATAGCTTTTATTCTTCTCAAGTTTGGCTTAAAAGTTCTTGTAGATCTTTTACTAATGTGAGAACGAGTGATGCTTAATTGATTTCCAAAACTTACATTTTTATTACAAACTTCACATTTTGCCATGACTATATGCACCTCCATTTATTTATTTGACTGACTAATAGTTAATATAACATAGTTTTAAAAAAAATACAAGTGTTTTAGGAAAAATAATGAATAATAGGAAAAGTTATGGTGAATATTTATGAATTTAAGTAGACAATTTATTGGATTAAATGATAAAATACATAAAAATGTAAGAGGTTTAGGAGCATAAGATGAAGAAAAAGAAATTGTTATTAATTATTATTTTTGTGTTTATAATAGTATTGTTTTTGAGTTTTCTAGGAGTAAAGAAACATCAGGAAAAAAAGAATCAAGATGAAATTGATAAATCAATTCATGGTGTTGTAATTTCAAAAGACGTACCTTTTTATGCAAAAGCAGAAACTACTAATGTTCGTCAGATAAAATTACTTCACAAGGGAGAAAATGTTTATATATTAGATGAGTTTGAAAAAGATGGTATAGAATGGTACAAAGTAAAAATTGATGGAAAGAAAAATGGATATGTGCGTGCAGAGAATGTACAGTATTATAAAGAAATGAGTTCAGAAAAAGTTTTAGTTTCAGATGTTTCTCAATTTAATATTGGAAAGAATTTTGAGAACATGGAAGAATTTGAAGTTTTTTTGCTAGAAAATAAAATTAGTTATGTATATATAAGAGCAGGTGGACGAGGATATGGTGAAAAAGGTGTCTTTTACTATGATGCAAACTACAAAGATTATATAGATGCATGTGAATACTTGAAAATTCCATATGGTTTTTATTTTTTAGAGGAAGCATTAAATGATACGGAAATAGATGAAGAAGTTGATTTTATAAACAAGTTTTTAAAAGAAAATGCAGGAAAAAATTGTATTTTACCAGTTGCATTAGATGTTGAGAAACATGATGGACAAGGAAGGGCTGACAATATCTGGGATTCTAGAGCTGAACTTGTTCAAAAAATGATAGACAAGCTTAATGATAAGAAAATAAATAATATTTTGTATACAAATGCGCAAACTGCAAATTTGTATTTAAGTGATTTGAAGACAGATTTCTGGATTGCATATTATCCTGAAGAAAACAAAGTGCCTGATTATTGGTATTTTGATACTAAACAAGAAGGTGCTTTAAATACTAAGCTTCAAAAACGTACGATAGGATGGCAATTTACAGAACATGGAGCTGGTGATGAAATTTCAGATGATTTAGATTTGTCACTTATGAAAAAAGAGTTTTATAAATAGATATTGAAAAAGTTTTCATAAAGCAATATGTACTTTAAATGTAACTAATAATAAAATAGGGCAAAGGAATATCAGATAATACTGGTATCCTATTATATAAAAAATTGCACAGAAAATTTATAAAATAAATTTTCGCGCTCGAACAAATTTACTGAAAATTTCAATTTTATAGAAAAATATAAGGAGTAGAGTAAAGACTGAAAATTGAAAATTTTCAGATTTGTTCTATGAGAACATTGAATTTTTGATGTTTAGAAAAGTTTAGGAGAGAATATGTTTGCTTCGATTTTAATTAATACCAATGCAAAAGAATTGAATAAAGTTTTTGATTATATAATTCCCAAATCTATGGAAAATATTATTTCTGTTGGGGATAGAGTTTTTGTGCCTTTTGGCAGAGGAAAAAATTTAAGTGAAGGGTATGTTTCTGAAATAAAAGAACAATCTGAATTTGCTAATAAAGAAATTGCAAGTATAGAAGATTCAAATTTAACAGAAGAAAATATTGAACTTGCAAGATTAATGGCTGAAAAATATTTTTGTAATATTGCTGATTGTATAAAATTGATGTTGCCACCAGGCACATCAAAAAAGAATATGACTAACAGAGTTAAAGATAAGAATATTAGATTTGTATATTTGGCAAAAGAAAAGGATGAAATAAAATTCGATATTGATAATAATTTAAAAAGCGATAAACACAAAAAGTTATTAAAGTTTTTACTTGAAAATGATGGATTTGATATTTCAGAATTAGAGAGAATTACTGAAGTTAGCAAAGCTATAATGAAAACTTTGGAGAAAAACGGTTATATAAAAATTGTTAGCCAAAGGGTTGAAAGAAATCCTTTACAGAATAAGAAGATAATTAGAGATGAAAAGTTAGAATTAAATGATGAACAACAAGAAGTATATGAGCAAGTTGAGTTCATGATTGAAAATGATGAGTTTGCTGAATTTTTGCTAAAAGGTATTACAGGTTCTGGAAAGACAGAAGTTTATTTACAATTAATAGATAAAGTTATTGAAATGGGGAAAAGAGCATTAGTGCTAGTTCCAGAAATATCTTTAACACCACAGATTATAGACAGATTTTTAGCTAGATTTGGTGAGTGTATAGCTGTATTACATAGTAAATTATCAGATGGTGAAAGATATGATGAATGGAACAAAATAAAAAAGGGTAATGCTAAAATTATAATTGGAGCTCGTTCAGCTATTTTTGCACCAATTAGTAATTTAGGAATAATTATAATTGATGAGGCTCATGATAATTCATATAAGTCTGATATGACTCCTAGATATAATGCTAAAGATATTGCTAAATTTATTGCAAAGAAAAATAATATACCATTGATATTAGGAACAGCAACACCTGATGTTTGTGACTATTATAAGGCTTTAAATCATGATAAGGAACTTGTAGAACTTAATAAAAGAGCAAACCAAGCACAATTACCTGAAATAGCTGTTGTTGATATGAGAAATGAATTGGCATTAGGAAACAGGTCTATGTTTAGTTTGAAATTACAAGAAGCAATTGCAGAAAATTTGAAATCAAAAGCACAAACTATTCTTTTTATAAATAGACGAGGTTATTCTACTTTTGTTATGTGTCGTGATTGTGGTTATGTAGTTAAATGTCACAATTGCAATATTGCTATGACATATCACAGTTTTGGGAATAAATTAAAATGTCATTATTGTGGGTATGAAATTCCTGTTGTCAAAACGTGTCCAGAATGTAGAAGTTCAAAAATAAAGTATTTTGGAACAGGAACCCAAAAAGTTGAAAATGAGATTTTAAAAATGTTTCCTGAGGCATCAACAATAAGAATGGATATTGACACAGTAAGTAAGAAAAATTCTCATGAAAATATTTTAAATAAATTTAAAGATGAAAATATAGATATATTGATTGGTACACAGATGATTGTTAAAGGTCATCATTTCCCTAATGTAACTCTTGTTGGTGTAATTGCAGCAGATGGAACTTTAAATATTGGAGATTATAGAGCAGAGGAAAGAACTTTTCAGACAATTACTCAGGTTGCAGGTAGAGCAGGTCGTGGAACTGAAAAAGGAAAAGTAATTGTTCAAACATACAATCCTGATAATTATGCTATTGTTTGTGGACAGAAACAAGATTATGAAAAATTTTATGATGGGGAAATCTTACTTAGAAAAAGGTTGAATTATCCACCTTTCTGCGATATAATATTGGTCAGAATTCACGGAGAAAATATTGAAAATGTAAAAAAAATTTCACAAGAATTATATATGAATTTAGTGAAAGAAAAAAATGAAAATTTATTTATTTACAAACCGGTTCCATCTCCAATTGATAGAATCCAAAATGTTTTTAGATGGAGGATTGTAATAAAAGGAAAGCTTAATAGAAAAGCAATTTTTACTATAAATAGTGCAATTAACAAATTGAATTCTAGGAAAAATGTTAATATATTTGTTGATACTAATCCAACTAATATGATGTAATAAAATAGTAATTTAGAAAGGGATGAAAGTTAGAAATGGCAATACGTTCATTAAGATACGAAGGCGATGAAATATTAAGAAAAAAATCAAGAAAAATTGAGGTAATAGATGATAGAATTAAGGAACTAGCTGAAGATATGTTTGATACAATGCATAAATTTGATGGACTTGGATTAGCAGGTGTACAAGTTGGAATATTAAAAAGAATTATTGTAATAGACTTGTATGATGATGTTTCTAAATTCTGTTTAATTAATCCAGAGATTATTGAAAAGTCAGAAGAAACAGCTGAGGTTGAGGAAGGATGTTTAAGTTATCCTAATCAATTTGGAAAAGTTGTAAGGTCTGTAAAAGTAAAAGTAAAAGCTTTAGATTTAGATGGAAAAAAGGTTACTTTAGAAGCAGAAGGGCTTTTGGCACAAGCATTACAACATGAGATAGATCATTTGAATGGGGAGGTTTTTAAAGATAAAATTTTACCAGGAACTTTTGAGATAATTACTCCTCAAGATAAATAGAAAGAGGTGATTAGATGAGAATTGTTTTTATGGGAACTCCAGATTTTGCAAGGGATTCCTTGAAAGCTATTGTAGAAGCTGGACATGAAATTGAATTAGTAATTACAAATCCAGATAAAATGAAAGGTAGAGGCATGAAAAAATCTTTTTCTGAGGTTAAAGAATATGCTTTAGAAAAAGGTTTACCAATTGAGCAACCTCTAAAGGTAAGAAACAATCAGGAATTAGTTGATAAACTAAAAGAGATAAATCCTGATGTTATATGTGTTGTTGCATATGGAAAAATTATTCCTAAAGAAATATTAGAAATACCTAAATATGGATGTATAAATGTTCATGGTTCATTATTGCCAAAATATAGAGGTGCGGCTCCAATTCAGTGGTCTGTTTTAAATGGAGATAAAGAAACTGGTGTTACTACAATGTTTATGGACGAGGGAATGGATACTGGTGACATGATTGAAAAAGAAAAGCTTCAGATAGGT